>Ga0302308_10003695_pt1 | contig 12172 bp, 9 predicted proteins | sample III_Palsa_E3_3_FD_200531 | JGI IMG/M metagenome (GOLD analysis project Ga0302308, IMG submission 200531) | Peat permafrost microbial communities from Stordalen Mire near Abisko, Sweden - III_Palsa_E3_3 | ecosystem: Environmental > Terrestrial > Soil > Palsa > Peat permafrost | place: Sweden... | reverse complement strand
GGTCATAGGGTAGGCCATCTGTAGCTTGATCTTCTTGTCGGGGCCGATGACGTAAACGACGCGCACGGTGGCGTTGTCGGCAGGTGTGCGGCCTTCGCAGCTATCGCCGGCTTCGGCGGGGAGCATGTCATAGAGCTTCGCTACCTTGAGCTCGGTATCGCCGATGACGGGGAAGTTGACCTTGGAGCCGGTGACGTCTTCGATGTCTTTGGCCCACTTCTCATGGTTTTCTACTCCATCAACACTGAGGCCGATGGGCTTTGCGCCGCGTGCGGCAAACTGCGCTTCGAGCGAACCAACGGCGCCGAGCTCGGTGGTGCAGACGGGGGTGAAGTCCTTGGGGTGCGAGAAGAGCACGGCCCAGTTGTCGCCGATCCACTCATGGAAATGGATGGTGCCCTGGGTGGTTTCAGCGGTGAAGTCCGGTGCTATGTCGTTGATGCGGAGAGACATCGTTTTTTCCTCTTCCTGAAGTGAATTCTTTTGGCTGGAGCCAGGGGTTCGTGTTTGGTTCGTTGCCGATTGGGTGAAAGCAAAAGACCCACCCCGGCGTGGCCTTGGGTGGGTCTTGATGTTCGCTTCTCGACGCTAGGGTCTCGATTCGTTCATCCGCTCACCGCGTGGGGCCGCAGCAACAGCAGCAGCTACCACAGCAGCGGCGATCGGTAGTCGAATTGAGAACAGCAGAAGTCATAAGATTTTGAACCGCCGCCGATGACTTGCATCAGCATGGAGCAGTTTGGCTCCATGTGCGGTGATTCCAAGGGTAAGACGGTTGAGTGTGGGTGTCAAATGTGGCGCCCCACTCCCCCCTATATTTTGCGCAAAGACCGCAGCAATAAGGACTTAGGGGTGGTGTTGCAAAGATTGGCGAACCTGGCTGCTGGATTTGCCGTGGAGCTTCTCGTTTAAGTATGACAGTTTGGCGGATATTTTCTGCACGCTTATCTCATTTGCTTTGAGATGGTTGGAAGTGGCAGGGCTTGACAGCTTTCCTGCTGGGTAGACTGGAGGGATGATGCGCAAACTGGATTACTCGGTATTGGATGTGTTTGCAGAACGGGCGCTTGAGGGGAACCCTCTGGCTGTGTTTCACGATGCACAGATTCTCTCTGACGCGGAGATGCAGGCGCTGGCGCGGGAGACCAACCTGGCTGAGACGACATTTGTGTTGCCAAGTGATGATCCCGAGGACGAGAGACAGAACGGCGTGCGGGTGCGGATCTTTACTACGCAGGAAGAATTGCAGTTTGCGGGGCATCCTACGCTGGGAACGGCCAGTTGGCTGTACCTGAATCATCCGACGCTGCGTGGGGCCGAGAGCATCACGTTGAAGCTGAATGTGGGGCCGATCACGGTTCAGTTTGAGCGCGATGGCGATGGTAGTGGTGTGCGGGCGACGATGACGCAGAACGATCCGGTGTTTGGCGCGACGCATGATCGTGCGGACGTGGCGGCTGCGATTGGGTTGCGTGTTGAGGACCTGTCGGAGGAATATGCGCCGCAGACGGTCTCTACGGGGATGCCGTTTTGCATTGTGCTGTTGCGGTCGATGGAGGTTGCGAGACGGCTGCAGATCAATCAACGCGAGGCTGCTGCGTGGCTGGCGAAGAGCGATGCGAAGTTTTTCTACTGTATTGCCGCGACCAAGCATGAAAATTCGGTTACAGCCGCGTTACAAGCGGCTTGGCACGCACGGATGCAGTTTTATGGCGGTGAGGATCCGGCGACAGGTTCTGCGGCGGGATGCTGCATTTCTTGGCTAGTGAAGCACGGATTGGCGAAGCCGGATGAGGCGGTGGTAATTGAGCAGGGGATCGAGGTTTCGCGGCCAAGCCTTATCACGACGCGAGCAAATCTGGAGAGTGGCCGGGTTGGTTACGTGCGCGTTTCAGGGCGCACCATTCCTGTTGCAAACGGCTCGTTTTTCCTGCCGTGAATTGGGAGTTTCCCACAGGGCGGGAACCACAATCGCCAATAGCGACGCAGGGACTCGCAGGAGCGGTGGATGCGCTAGTTGTAATAATGCGAATTTTCGCCTGAATTTCGCTGTTGCCATGAGGGATTCCCCCGCGTAGAGTCAGCAAGTCGCACCAAGGTTCAAAGCCAAGGAGCGAGAAACTTTCGCCTGTTTTTACTGACAATATGTGTTGAAAAGGCCGACTGGTCTGGGGTTTCGCAGTCTTTACCTAAACGTAACAATGCGTGAGGGTGGTGGGCGGAATGTTACAGATTCGGCAGACCGATTCACAAAATCCGAATGTGGCGACTGTGAGCTGAAGAGGCTTGCAGTCGCGGGTTCGGGCACTGCTCCGGGTCGATTAAGACTCTGCGGAGCGGAGGGAGAGCCTCGGCTTTTCCACCGTTGAGCCGCGCTGTGCAAAACAAGCGCCAGGAAACCTGCGCCCGCAAGGGGAGGCGATGGCGTGAAGGCCCCGGCTTGCGCCTTTTTTCGGGCGGTTGAGGTTGCAGGACGTGATGGATGGGAAGGCAGTACGGCAACGTAAGTGCAACAAAAGGCAACGGTAAACCGTCCAGCGGAACTGCTGGGCGGCGTGCCGAGAAACTATAACGAACAACTTAGGGCCGGAAAACACCGGTCAGAAAAAGGAACGAAGATGCGCCCTCGTAAGACGATTTTGTGTGTGGAAGACAACGAACAGATTCTCTCGGTACGGAAGTTTTTGCTGGAGACGCGGGGTTATCGGGTGGTTGCGGTGACGACAGGGGCAGAGGCGATTGGAGAGTTGGAGCGGGCGCTGCCGGGATCGATAGACCTTCTGCTTTCAGACCTGATATTGCCGCAAATGGATGGAAATGAACTAGTTAGGCGGGCGAAGCAGATGCATCCTTTCCTGCCGGCGCTGCTGGTTTCTGGGACTGTGACTAGTTTTGAGCGGGCTACGGCGGCGGATGCGTTTCTGCCCAAGGGGGCTTGTACGCCGGTGGAGATGTTGGATCGGATTCGGATACTGGTGGCTCGGAAGCGCGGGCCTAAGAAACAGCCGCAAGGTGTTGCTGCTATTGGGGTTACGGCTGCTGTTGCCTAGGCTTCGACCAAGCCGTAGCGGCGTTGCCACTGGTGTTTGAGGCGGGTCCAGACGGCTTCGATTTCGGGGCGGGGAATGGTTTTGTCGGGGGTTTCGACGAAGCTGGAGGCCTCGGACTTGGCTAGTTCGAGGATATCCAAATCTCGTAAGAGGTTTGCAATGCGGAAGTTAGGGAGGCCGGCCTGGCGAGTTCCGAAGAATTCGCCAGGGCCTCTTTGTTCGAGGTCCAGTTCGGCTAGTTCGAAGCCGTTTTGGGTGCGAACCATGGCGTTCAGGCGGTTTTCGGCTTCGGGGGAGATGGATTCTCCGGTGACGAGGACGCAGTAACTATTTTGTTTGCCACGACCTACACGACCGCGGAGCTGGTGGAGCTGGGCGAGGCCGAAGCGTTCGGCGTGCTCGATGACCATGAGGGTGGCGTTGGGGACGTCTACGCCGACTTCGATGACGGTGGTGGAGACTAAGACGTTGATTTCATTGCGTTTGAAGCGGGCCATGGTGACTTCTTTATCGTCTGAAGACATGCGGCCGTGGAGCAAACCGAGCTTTAAACCGGTCAGTGGGCCGGTGCTTAGTTCATCGAACATCTCAGTGGCAGAACGTAGTTTTTGGCCTGTTTTTACGGTGGAACGGACGGAGGACGACGGTCGCTTCGACGGTGCTACGGACGGTGTTTTACGGTCGGTTTCACCGTCTACGGTGACCGCAAAATCGAGTTCGGGCTGGTCGTCTTTTGCGCCCTCGATGATGGGGTAGACGATGTAAGCCTGGCGACCGGCGGCGACTTGTTTTCGGACAAAGTCCCAGACCTCGGAGGAGCGCTCCTGGGGAATACGTCGGGTGACGATGGGAGTGCGGCCTGGGGGGAGCTCGTCGATGATGCTGGTGTCGAGATCGCCGTAGACGGTTAAGGCCAGGGTGCGGGGGATGGGAGTGGCTGTCATGACGAGCACGTCGGGTTCCGACTGCGCGTCGGGCGGGAGGCTTCGCGTGGTGTCCCCGATTGTTGAGGTGGTGGGTTTTGGTTTGCGTGCGAGTTGAAAGCGCTGCTGGACGCCGAAGCGGTGTTGTTCGTCGATGATGACGAGGCCGAGGTTGTCGAAGTCTACTTTTTCTTCGACGAGGGCGTGGGTGCCGATGGCGAGGTCGGTTTCGCCGCGGAAGATGCGGGAGCGGGCGTCACGCTTGGCGCGCTCGTCGAGCGAGCCGGTTAAGAGCGTTACGCGGTAGGGACGATTCGTGTGGGGGGAGATGGCGTCGGCGAGGAGTTTTTTGGCGGCGAGGTAGTGTTGCGTGGCGAGGATTTCGGTGGGGGCCATCATGGCGGCTTGATAGCCGTTTTCGATGGCGACTAGCGCAGCCTGCAGCGCGACTATTGTTTTGCCGGAGCCCACGTCGCCCTGCAGCAGGCGGCGCATGGGTTTGGTAGAGCGCATGTCGGTGACGATTTCGCCGAGGACTCGTTTTTGCGCGGTGGTGGGCTTGAAGGGGAGGACCTGCTTGAGGGCTTTGCGGACGTTGTCGTCTGTGGTGAAGGTGGTGCCGATGCGGTTGCGGAGCTTGCGGCGTTTGAGTTCGAGGCCGAGCTCGAGGTAGAAGAACTCTTCGAAGATGAGGCGGCGGTGCGCGGGGGTGCGGGCGGACATGAGCTCGGTCATGGAGGTGCCGGCGGGCGGGAAGTGGAGGTCGCGGAGGGCATCCATGCGGCTGGGGAGCTGGAGGCGCTGGCGGAGGGCTGTGGGAATGGTTTCTTCGACCTGGAGTGGGTGCTCGGCTAGTTCGCGGAAGATGGTCCAGAGGACACGGCGGAGCCAGCGGGAGGTGAGCTTGGCGCCCCCGGGGGTGGTGCCGCCGAGGGACTCGTAGATGGGGACGATGCGGCCCATTTCGAGGGAGATGAATTCGGCGTCTTCGCCGGTGGCATTGGGGCCGGGGAGGATCTCGAAGGTGGGCTGGATCATCTTGAAACGCGTGCTGCCGGGGGGCGCGTTGAGGGAGTTGCCGGAGCGCGAGCCTTCGAGCTTGCCGTAGAGGGCGATCTGCTGGCCGGCGTGGAATTTGTCCTTGAGGTAGGTGCCGTGGAACCACATGCACTTTACGGTTTCGAGGATTTGCGATGGAGGTGCTTTGAGGAGGCCCTCCATTGTGTCGATTTGTTCTTTGGGAGGGGTGATGCCGACGGTCATCTCGAAGATGGGCGCGGAGCGAGTGCGGAGGAGGACGGTGCCGCGGACTTCGCCGATGAGGGAGGCCATGTCTCCGGTGTTGTAGTGCGAGAGAGGCTTGGGATGGAGGCGGTCTTCGTAGCGGAAGGGAAGGTGGTATAGGAGGTCTTCCACGGTTTCGACGCCGCGTGTGACGAGGTTCGCGGCTACGCGGTCGCCGATGCGCTTGATGAATTTGACCGGGGTGTTGAGGTCTAACGGCACGGGTTGAGGATAGCAGTGGTGGGTGTGGGAGATGGGGAGGGGTTGGCTTCAACTTCCGAATCCTCTATTGGGATCGTGGAGCATATACTAAGTTCAATATGCGCCGTCTGGCCAGTATTCTCGCGATCCTCGTCCTGCTCTTGACCGCAGCGCCTTTGCTGGCCTGCGTGACGGATAGCGCGATGAATCAAGAGGAAAGTGCTTGCTGTCGCGCCATGCATGGCAAATGCGACGGTATGGCGAAGATGGGTTGCTGCCGGACAGAGGTTCGTTCGGACGAGCATCCCCAACTTGCCGCTTCGGCTCCAACGATCCGTCTTCATTTCGTTATAGTCAACTGGTTTGTGCCGTTTCTGGTTGAAGCGCAGGCAGTCCCACCCGCCCTTCTACGGATGCCCGATGAGCATTCTCCGCCTGGATTACTCATTGCGCGCACCACCGTCCTAAGAATCTGATTGGCTCCTTGATCCAATGACCTGCACACCTCTCGTGTGCCTGCATTTCATTCGGTTCAAACAAAGGAGCATCTATGAAATCCCTTGTCGTTCTGGCTTGTGCCTTCGCACTGCCAGGCATCGCCATGGCCGCTGACCATGGTCCTGTTTTTAGTTATGCAACACCCGTCAATTCGCAGCGGGAGCTTAGCTTCGATACCGGCATCTTTGGCCGAGGCGGCTCTCTTGGCACACAGCTTTCGACCGGTTCCAGCTTCGGATACGGGCTCACGCCGCACCTTACGATAAATGCTTTTCTGCCGGCGGCCTTTGGTAGCGGATCGTTGCCTGAGAGCCGCATCATGCCGGGAAGCGAGTGGTCGGCTGGAGCATCGTGGCGTTTTCTCCACTCGGTTACCAGCGTCGGAAAGCGAATCGAATCGACGGCGTCTCTTGGCGTTGTCGTTCCTGGGCCGCAGCAGGATTCAGGTGTGCTTGGCGGTCTCCATCGTGCTCCGGGCGTTGCGGGGAGTTTGGCGAGCGGTCTCGCTTCCAGAAGTCAGTACCTGTGGGCCGGTCTGGGCTATACGAGGTTTGCAGAAGCATCGGAAGATCGACGTCCCGACACCGTTTCATGGAGCGGGGTCTACGGCTATCGTCCGGCTAAGCTTCGCCGCGGATATGACCAGTGGGACTACCGAGGCTTCGCAGAGCTGACCGGAGAGCATACCGGCAGCGTTCTGAAAAACGGTGTAGCCCTGCCGGACAGCGGAACCACAACTCTCTGGCTCGGACCGTCCGTACTCGCGATTTTCAAAGATGTTGCCATCTCTGGGGGCGTGCAGGCACCTGTCTTTCGGGACGCTTCCGACTCGATTTACGGTCGGGAGCATATTCGCTTCGCCCTCAACTTCAGCTATCTCAAGTACTCCTCACACACCAGCTCCCATTGAAAGGAAACGTTATGAAAAAGATCATTGCAGCAGCATTATTTTCGTTGATCCCACTCGCCGCTCATGCAGAGTATGAGCAGGTCAACCTCACGGTCTTCGGGATGGACTGTGCGCCGTGTGCCCACGCGATCCATGTTTCGATGAAAGGCATTCAAGGCGTGAATACGGTCGATGTGGATCTCAACACCGGTCTCGTCACAATCAAGTTGACGCCGGGCAACAATGCCTCGATGAGGCAGTTCAACGAGGCAGTGGAGAAAAATGGGTTCACGCACAAAGACGCGGACATCGTCGTTAAAGGCAGATTGGTGGGCACAGTGAACGCACCGGTTCTGGAAGTCTCTGGAACGCAGGACCGTTATGCTTTGACTCCTGCTGCTTCCGGTCTTGATGTGGCCTCGCTCATCGGCAAGACCGTGACCGTCGCTGGAGTGCTTCCACAAGCGTCCAAAGGAAAAGTCTCCGACACACTACGGTATAAGACGATTACGGAGGCCCAATGAACTCGACACCGCTTTCTCTCGCTCCGGAGCAGAGGGTCAAACGAGCTGCCCTGCTCAACTACTTCTCTCTGTTTAGTTCGTTCAGCACACTTATCTGCTGTGCTCTGCCGTCCATTCTGGTTCTTCTCGGAATGGGCACAACCGTCGCGTCCCTGCTCTCTGCCGCCCCATGGCTTGTGAGTCTGTCCCGTCACAAGATATGGATCTTCAGCATTGCAGGAACCCTTATCGCTTTGAGCTTCGTGATGACCTACGTTGTGGCGCCACGTCTTCAAGACGGTGACGCTTGTGCAGCCGATGACCCAACAACATGCGGTGAAGTCAGCAAATTGAGTCGAATCCTTCTCTGGGGTTCGGCCCTGATTTGGAGTGGAGGCTTTTTTGTCGCTTACCTACTAGGACCGATACTGGAGCACATGGATCGATAAGCTCTCGAGCCGGGGTGATCGTTCATCCCGGCTCGCAGATGTCCGATTCTGTCTCAGATAGTTCTAAGTATCCATTTACGGCACGGGTGAACGCGTGCCCCTTCGATTTCGGGTTGGGGATAGTTTCAATGTGGGGCGATTATGGAGGGAAAAGCGTCTATAGTTGCTGGGATAGCGATTCCGCGGAAAAATTCAAAGTAAAACCGCACCGAATGTGCAAAGTGGCGGGTTGCCGTTAGCATCATACTAGGCAACGTTGACCTTTCCGCGGTATCGCATTGTGTTGCTCGGACATGCCGGGCCTTTGATTTTATGAATGCACGTAGTTCGACAGGCCGAGCGAAGACCCTGATTACTGGCGACAGTGAGATGGCGAAGCACATTCGTGCGCACGAGTGGGCGGCGACGCCGTTGGGTGCGATTGAGAAGTGGTCTGAGACGCTTGTGACGACTGTCAATCTGATGCTGCACTCTCCGTTTCCGACGATCCTGTCGTGGGGGAAGGAGATGGTCTTTCTGTACAACGATGCGGCTATTCCTACGTTGATGGGGAAGCATCCGGGCGCGCTTGGGGCGCTCTACCGGGATGTCTTCCATGAGGCGTGGGACCTGGTTGGGGCCGATCTGGAAGGGTGTTTCTATCGGGGCGAGACTTCGGTGCGCGACAACATGTTTATTCCTATTCTGCTGAATGGAGTTGTTGAGGACCACTATTGGAGCTATTCGCTGATCCCTGTTTATGAGAATGGCGAGATCGCCGGCGTTTATGATGCCTACCGTAATACGACCGAGTTTGTAATGGGCACGCAGAGGCTTAATGAGAGCGAAGCCAGGTTGAAGCTGGCAACCGAGATCGCTGAGAAGAGCCAGGCGGTGTTGCAAGACAGTGCCAAACGTTTTAGCGAGCTTGCGGCGATCGTAGAGTCTTCCGACGATCCGATTCTGAGCAAGGACCTGAATGGCATTATTACGAGCTGGAATGCGGCGGCCGCGCGGGTCTTCGGGTATTCCGCGGAGGAGATGGTCGGGTCATCTATTCTCAAGCTGATTCCGGAACATCTTCATTCCGACGAGCAGCTCATTATTGAAAATATTCGGGCGGGGAGACGCGTGGAGCACTTTGAGACGGTGCGTGTTACCAAGACAGGGCAGATGCTGGATGTTTCTCTTACGGTGTCTCCGCTGAAGAATGCGAATGGGGAGGTTGTTGGGGCGTCGAAGATCCTTCGCGATGTCTCGGAGCGGAAGCGGATTGAGATTTCTTTATTGCAGGCGGAGAAGATTGCGGCGACTGGGCGCATGGCTGCAACGATTGCGCATGAGATCAATAATCCTCTGGAAGCTGTGGTGAATTTGCTTTATCTGCTGCGCTCGTCAGTTACAGATTCTGAGGGGATTCATTATCTCAACATGGCCGAGGCGGAGCTGGGGCGCGTGTCGCACATCGCCAAGCAGACGCTGGGGTATTACAGGGAACATGCGTCGGCTAGCAGCGCTTCTATTGCAGACATCGTGGAACATGCAATCACGATTTATGAGCCGCGATGCACTGCCGCGGGTATCGAGATACGGAAGACGCTGGGCTCGTCCAGAAAGATTGTGCTGCGGCGCGGAGAGATGATGCAGGTGATCTCGAACCTAATCGCGAACTCGATCTATGCGATGCCAGATGGTGGTGTTTTGGCCCTCTCGGTAGAACATGTCAGCGAGCCGGAGGATGGGGTGCTTCTGACGGTTCAGGATGATGGTGTGGGTATCGCGCAGAATATTTTGCCGAGGGTGTTTGAGGCTTTCTTTACGACTCGTAGCACGGTGGGAACGGGGATTGGTTTGTTTGTCGTGAAGCAGTTTGTGGAAGGCCATGGGGGCCAGATCACGATTGAGAGCAGTAATGGTCCGGAAGAGCATGGCACCGCGGTTCGGATCTTTATGCCGCTCGTCACGGCGTATGACGTTCCTGTCAATTAGTGGTGCATCGGGAATAGCTGTCGTGCACTTTGCGCACTCTTTTTGTTGTGCGTGTTGCGATTGTGATTCGACCTTAGAATAGGGTTACGCACGCAGCAGGAGATTAGACACCCATGGCCGATAACGAAGAGACCAAGAGCAGTGTATGGAATAATCCAGAGTTTCGCCCGGACCTTGCATTCGCCAAGCTGACGGAGGATATGCTCGAACGCCTGCGACCGTATGGCCGAGAGGAGACCTTTCCGGCAAACGTTCCGCTGTTTACTCATGGGGAGCGGCAGGTTGATATGTTTGTCGTGCTCGAGGGGCAGGTCGATATCAGCCTGCCTACGGCGAACGGTGAAACCAAGGTTATAGCGCATCATCAGACGCTTGATTTTTCCGGCGAGTTGAATCTTCTGACCTCGCAGGGGTCGCTTGTGGATGCGAGGACAGTGCGCGAGAGCCGGCTGCTTCGGATACCGCGCAGCGAGTTGCAGCGGTTGATGCGGGCAGAGGGTGACATCGCGAATCTGATTACTTCGGCGACCATCTGGCGGCGCATTGGCATTCTCGGCGAAACGACCAGTGGCATTGTGGTGATGGGACACGCCGGCGATGCGGAGACGACTGAACTGCAGCGCTTTCTGGTTCGCAACAACTATCCGCACAGGATTGTTGAGGCGCCTGCTGAGGAAGTAACGCTGCCTGCTTATAACCTGGCGGATCCTGAACCCACGCTGCCGGCAGTGGTTCTTTCCGATGGCCGCACCTTGCGGCGGCCTACGATTACGCAGCTTGCCGATGAGCTGGGTATTACCGAGCTGCCTGATCCGGAGATGATCTACGACGTTACGGTTGTTGGGGCTGGGCCTTCGGGGCTTGCGGCCGCTGTTTATGCGGCTTCGGAGGGGCTATGCACTCTTGTGGTTGAGGGGACGGCTCCGGGCGGGCAGGCGGGAACGAGCTCGAAGATTGAAAACTACCTTGGCTTTCCGACGGGGATCTCCGGCCAGCGACTGGCTAGTCGTGCGCAGTTGCAGGCACTGAAGTTCGGTGTGCGATTCGCGATCTCCAGAGAGACGGTTACGGCGGAACAGGTCGATGGCATTCACAAGCTGACGCTTGCGGGTGGTATCCCGGTGTGCTCGCGGTCTGTGGTGGTGGCCTCCGGCGCGCAGTATCGCAAGCTTTCGGTGGAGAATTATGCGCAGTATGAAAACCGTGGAATCTACTATGCGGCGACTGCGATGGAATCTGTGCTGTGCCGCGAGAATGAAGTGATTGTGGTGGGCGGCGGTAACTCGGCAGGGCAGGCCGCGGTGTTCTTATCGGGCATTGCGAGGCATGTGCATCACATTGTGCGGGGTAAGTCGCTGGCCAGTACGATGTCGCAGTATTTGATCTCACGCATTGAAAGCTCGTCGCGCATCACGCTTTATACCGAGTCGGAGATTGTGAAGCTTGAGGGTGAGAGCTCTCTCGAAGACGTCACATGGGTCAACCGCACGAATGATGAGCTGACGACGAAGCCGATTAAGAATGTCTTCGTGATGATTGGCGCTGAGCCAAACTCGGGCTGGCTCTTTGGTACGGTTCGGCTGGATAAGAAGGGCTTCATTCTTACCGGCGGTGAACATGGCTTCGAGAGCACACCGTATGCGACGAGCGTGCCGGGAATGTTTGCTGTCGGCGATGTGCGCTCCACTTCTGTGAAGCGCGTTGCGTCCGCTGTTGGCGAGGGTTCCGTGGTGATCTCGGACGTTCATCGCTATCTTGCTGACCATCGCAACAAGTTCGCGGCCGAGCCGAACTCCGCGCTTGCGGCGTTGCGTTCGGCAAGCGCCGCAGTTGCCGCGGAGAGCTGATGTGGGGCGTGCCGTACTAGCTGTTCGAGTTCAGCATTACCAGAGCGTTGTCGGATACCTTCGCCCATTCGGGGTCGGGTGAGGCATCAGGAGCGTATTCGTCGTGCCAGTTCCACCACTTGTAGGGCTCGGTCTGGGGATAGCCCGTGGGTGAGTCCTCCCAGTTTTCCTGGCGTCCGAGCGCGGTGATGTCGAGGTAGCTCCATAGCGAACCCATTTGTTCGTCGCCGCGGTTGTTGATGAAGTAGGTGCGGAAGATTTTGTCGCCTTCGCGGATGAAGGCGTTGTGGCCGTGCCACTGGTCTACGCCGAAATCGACATCGAAGTTGTCGGTAATGGTGAACCAGGGGATTGTCCACCCCATGCGGGCCTTTAGCCGCTCGATGTCTGGCTGCGGTGCGCGTGAGGCGTAGACGAGGGTGGTGTCGCGAGCGTTCAGGTGGGAGAGGTGAGAGACCTGATCGGCGCCGAGGGAGCAGCCGCGGCAGGCGTGGTCGGGCCAGCCGTAGACGCCGGGCTCGAAGAAGGCGCGGTAGACAATTAGCTGGCGGCGGCCTTCG
>Ga0302308_10003694_pt1 | contig 12174 bp, 9 predicted proteins | sample III_Palsa_E3_3_FD_200531 | JGI IMG/M metagenome (GOLD analysis project Ga0302308, IMG submission 200531) | Peat permafrost microbial communities from Stordalen Mire near Abisko, Sweden - III_Palsa_E3_3 | ecosystem: Environmental > Terrestrial > Soil > Palsa > Peat permafrost | place: Sweden... | reverse complement strand
GTCGCAGACCCTGCAATAACCTGTCCGAAGCATCAATCTCCTGCGGCGACATATGCTCCCGTAGCGTCATGTAGGCCTGACTGAAGCGCTCGGTATGTCGCTCGGCGGCCAAGGCCATCCAGGCCAGCGCCAGGGGTCGATTGACTGGCTGATGGTCACCGTTCAACGCCATCACGCCCAGCACGTATTGAGCAGGCTTGCTGGCCCAAGATGCAGCTGTGTGGAAAAACTTCTGCGCCTCGCCGTAGTTCTTTTCGCCGTAACTCTGCGAGGCAAGGCAGTAGTAATAATCAGCGGGAAGAAATTTTTCCAGACCAATGATGCAACGCGTCTCGGCCATCTGCTTGTCCGTGACAGGCGGTTTGTCGGCATCCTGCGCCATCGATACACCAACCAGACCCAGGAACTGCAATCCTGCAACGAGCACGATGACCCAGACTTTCGCTGCCTTTCCATTTCCATATCTGCACGACATTGCGGCACTCCTGATTCTATGTAGGCACCGAACTCGATCGGCCATCTACGGTATAGAAAAATAATGAAACTTTGAAGTTCGCGTTTCCCGTGCCGGTCAAATTTGGGATCCTGCAATGAAAGCGTCGCAAACCTTTACAACAGGCGTATACCGGTCATGTTCAGAGCGCTATCGAGGCAAAAACGAGGCGGGATAGCCTTTTTCGCGGCACCGGCAGAACGTCGGAAGACGACCGGTGCCTTCCATACTCCCAGTAACGACTCAGCTCGCGAAAGAACCGGGGAAAACTGCTGATCTAATCGCGCAACAACCGTTCGCACACCGCCTGATATATCACCGGCAGCTGCTCAAGTTCGTGCACAGCGACACACTCGTCCACTTTGTGGATCGTCGCGTTGACTGGACCAATCTCCACCACCTCGGTACCGAGCAGCGCAATAAACCGGCCATCGGAAGTCCCTCCTCCCGTGCTTTGATCCGGATCGAGCTGACAAAAGTCACGGCACACGGCAACAACGGTTTCGCGCAACTTGCCGCCCGGTGGTGTCAGAAAGGGCTGACCTGAAAGCTGCCAGTCAATATGGAAGTCCAGACCGTGCCTGCGCAGGATCGCTTCGCTGCGCGCCTGCAGATCTTCGGCGCGACTGGCTGTGCTGTAGCGAAAATTGAACAGCGCGGTGAGCGTGCCGGGAATCACATTGTTAGCACCGGTGCCTGCGTTGAGGTTGGACACCTGCATCGAGGTCGGCGGAAAGTCGGCATTGCCCTCGTCCCAACGCTCGGCCGCGAGTTCGGCGAGCGCGGGGCCAAAAGCATGGATCGGATTGAGCGCCTTTTCCGGATACGCGACGTGGCCCTGAATACCCCGAACTGTGAGCGTGGCTGAAAGCGAGCCCCGTCGACCCACGCGAATCAGATCGCCAAGTTTCTCTTTCGCGGATGGCTCACCGACCACGCAGAATTCGATTCGCTCATCGTTGGTACGAAAGTGTTCTATCACCTTGCGTACGCCATCGATCGCCACACCCTCTTCGTCACTGGTGATTAGCAGACCGACCCGCCCAGAATGATCCGGATGCGCCAAAACGAACTGCTCCAGCGCCACCACCATCGCCGCCACCGAGCCCTTCATATCAGCGGCACCACGGCCATATAGACGGCCATTCGTTATCGTCGGTTCGAACGGTGGACTTTGCCATGCGGCTTCGGGCCCGCTCGGCACGACATCGGTATGCCCGAGAAACATCAGTGTGGGGCCCGACGCGTTTGGTCCGCCATGCGTGGCCCACAAATTATCCACCTCGCCATAGCGCAGGTTCTCAATGGTGAAGCCGACGCGCGCAAGCCGTTCGGCGATCAGCGCCTGACAGCCGGCGTCATCGGGAGTCACCGAACGGCGGCGGATGAGTTCGCAGGCGAGGTCCAGCACGTCACTCATGGTTGATCGCTCCGATTTGATCGCTGGTGACGCAATGGTCAATGTTTCGCTTTGCCCTTGCCGAGCAGACGTTCGTAGATGCCGCCGGTAAAGCCAACAGCCACTCGGCCGTCAGGCGCCACCGTGATCGGCTGCCGCAGTATCTCGGGATGCTCACGGATCAGCAAAGTCCACTCCGGGTCACTGCCCGGGTTGCGCCGCTGCTGCAGCAGACCTTTCCAGCCGCCGCCGCTGCGATCGACCAGCGCATCCCAACTGCCCAGCACCGCCGCCCACGCCTTGAGCACTTCGGGCTCGGGACGCTCGCGCCGCAGATCGAGGAAGCGGTACTCCGGCCCAAAGCGATCGAGCCAGTTCCGCGCCTTGCCGCAGATGTCGGTACCGTCGAGACCATAGACGGCCACAGCAGCATCGGCCGCTGCTTCAGCCACCGAACAGTTCCTTGAACTTCTTCTCGCTGAAGCCGGCGCTGACGCTGTCGCCTTTCACGACCACCGGGCGCTTGATCAGGGCGGGATAGTCCTTGATCAGCTTGAGCCAGTCGGCATCGGTACTGGCCGACTTCTGTGTATCGGTGAGATCGCGCCAGGTGTAGCTGGCACGGTTCACGAGTTTCTCCCAGGTGAGCTCCTTCGCCCACTGCTTCAACGAAGCCGGTGCGACGGGATGCTCGCGATAATCGGTAAAGCTGTATTTGATCTTGTGCTGATCCAGCCAAGCGCGCGCCTTGTCACAAGTGCTGCACTTTTCCAGACCATAGAGTTCGACGCTCATTCGACGCTCCTCAATAGTTCGTTGATGCCGGTCTTGCTGCGAGTCTTTTCATCGACCTGCTTGACGATGATGGCCGCATACAGACTGTGGCTGCCGTCTTTTGCCGGCAAGCTGCCGGCGACAACAACGCTGCCTGCCGGCACGCGGCCGTAGCTCACTTCGCCGGTGGCGCGATTGTAGATGCGGGTGGACTGGCCGAGGAACACGCCCATGCCGATCACACTGCCCTTCTCCACCACCACGCCCTCGACCACTTCGGAGCGCGCGCCGATAAAGCAGTTGTCCTCGATGATGGTGGGGTTGGCCTGCAGCGGCTCGAGCACGCCACCGATACCGACGCCGCCCGACAGATGCACATGTGCGCCGATCTGCGCGCACGAGCCGACCGTGGCCCAGGTATCGACCATGCTGCCGGCACCGACGTAGGCACCGATGTTGACGTAGCTCGGCATCAGCACCGCATCTTTCGCGATATGCGCGCCACGGCGCACCAGCGCACCCGGCACCACGCGCGCGCCGAGATTCTGCAGCTCGCTGTCATTGCCCTGCATGAAGCGCAGCGGCACCTTGTCGAAGGCCATCGCCGCGCCACCGTCGACCACGATGTTGTCGTTGAGACGGAAATACAGCAGCACGGCTTTCTTGATCCACTGGTTGACCGTCCAGCTGCCCTTGCCATCCGGCTCGGCCACGCGGCGCTCGCCGGATTCGAGTAGGTCGATGACCTGGCCCACGGCCGGACGCAGATGGGTTTCAATTTCAGTCGAGCCAAGCTCGTTGCGGCGCTCGAAGGCGTCGTTGATCAGCGTTTCTATGGATTGCATATACGGAATTCACCTGCAGACGAAACTGGAGTGACGACGCGGCAAGCTCAGCAATGAACTTCGCCCCATCGACAGGCATTCAAGAGTACACGCACCACCGGCGGCTTCTGCAAGAGTCAGGGCACGAGGAATTCAGCAACGCAGGCGTAGTTTGCGGTGCATCGCCAAAAGCGACCCGCGTAACCGGCCTGACTGACGCGATCACGGGTATCTGTGTCGGCTCGGAGGACAGTCCACCAGACCCAAACAGCAACGGCGCGAACTGTGAAGTCCGCGCCGTTGCTGTTTTTCGAATTGGTGGGCGGTACAAGGATCGAACTTGTGACCCCTTCCATGTCAAGGAAGTGCTCTACCGCTGAGCTAACTGCCCGTTTCACCGCGGCTAGCCGGGTGAGTTGCGTATTGTACGGTAGTGACGGACGCCCGACAACATCCTGATAGATGGCGCTCCAAAGCCATCGCCTGGCTCAGCGCAGGGCCTTTTCCCGCAATGTGTGGATCTGGTCCCGCAGTTGGGCCGCGCTCTCGAACTCCAGATTCTGGGCATGCTTGTACATCTGTGATTCCAGCTTCTTAAGTAGCGCTGACGCCTGCTGCGCGGTGAGGGCCGCGTAATCGGCGGCAGGTTCCGCCACCGCACGTGCGCGAGTCGCCGATTTGCTGCCTCGACGATTACCGGCCTCGCTGCGCGCGCCTTCCATGATGTCGGCAATGCGTCGCACGATGGTGGTTGGCGTGATGCCCTGCTCCAGATTCCACGCCATCTGCTTCTCGCGGCGACGCGCCGTCTCATCGATCGCTGCCTGCATCGACCGGGTAATCGTGTCGCCGTAGAGAATCGCCTTGCCACGCACGTTGCGCGCCGCGCGGCCGATGGTCTGGATCAGCGAACCGGTCGAACGCAGAAAGCCTTCCTTGTCCGCATCAAGAATCGCCACCAGCGATACCTCGGGCATGTCCAGTCCTTCGCGCAGCAGGTTGATGCCGACCAGCACGTCGAACTCGCCCAGGCGCAGGTCACGAATGATCTCACTGCGCTCGACCGTCTCGATGTCCGAATGCAGGTAACGCACGCGCACGTTATGCTCGCTGAGGTACTCGGTGAGGTTTTCGGCCATGCGCTTGGTCAGCGTGGTGACCAGGATGCGATCGCCCAGCGCCACGCGCTTGTGCACCTCGCCCAGCAGATCGTCGACCTGGGTGCGCACCGGACGCACTTCCACTTCGGGATCGACCAGACCAGTCGGACGCACCAGCAGCTCGACCACGGCATCTCCGGACTTGTCCAGTTCATACGCACGCGGTGTGGCCGACACGTAGATAGCGCGCGGCACGCGCTGCTCCCATTCCTCGAAGCGCAGCGGACGGTTGTCCATCGCCGACGGCATGCGGAAACCGAACTCGACCAGGGTCTCCTTGCGCGAACGGTCACCTTTGAACATCGCGCCAATCTGCGGCACCGAGACATGCGATTCGTCCACCACCAATAAACCGTCGGCCGGCAGATAATCGAACAGCGTCGGCGGCGGCTCGCCCGGTGTGCGCCGCGTAAGATGGCGTGAATAGTTTTCGATGCCCTGGCAGTAACCCACCTCGGTCATCATCTCGATATCGAAACGCGTGCGCTGGTCCAGCCGCTGCGCCTCGACCAGTTTGTTCTCCCGATATAACAGCTCCAGCCGATCCTTCAATTCGAGCTTGATCGTCTCGATCGCGTTGAGCACGCTTTCGCGCGTGCTGGCGTAATGCGTGCGCGGATACACCGTATAGCGCTGCACCTTGCGAATGACTTCGCCGGTAAGCGGATCGAACAGCGCCATGTTTTCCACTTCGCCATCGAACAATTCGATGCGCAGCGCCTCGGTTTCCGATTCGGCCGGAAACACGTCGATACTTTCGCCACGCACGCGATAGGTGCCGCGGCGCAGTTCCATCTCGTTGCGGGTGTACTGCAGCTCAGTCAGCTGATGGATCAGCTTGCGCTGGTCGATGCGTTCGCCCTTGGCCAGGATCAGACGCAGCGACAGATAGTCGGCGGGATTGCCGAGGCCGTAGATTGCTGACACGGTGGCGACGATGATCGAATCCCTGCGCGATAGCAGCGCCTTGGTTGCCGACAGCCGCATCTGTTCGATGTGTTCGTTGATCGAGGCATCCTTCTCGATGAAGGTGTCCGACGCCACCACGTAAGCTTCCGGTTGGTAGTAGTCGTAATAGCTGACGAAATACTCAACCGAGTTATTCGGAAAGAACTCCTTGAACTCGCCATACAGCTGCGCCGCCAACGTTTTGTTCGGTGCCATCACGATGGTCGGCTTTTGCACGCGCTCGATCACGTTGGCAATCGTGTAAGTTTTGCCCGACCCGGTCACGCCCAACAGCGTCTGCGCCGCCAGCCCAGCTTCGAAGCCCTCACTCAGCAGCTTGATGGCCTGGGGCTGGTCGCCGGCAGGCTGATAGGGAGAAACAAGCTGGAAGCGGTCAGTCATGGATGACATATAGGGGTTAGAGGTCACATTTTAAATTGGCTGTACTGACAGATGCTGTCAGTAGTCACCCACAACCGTCGGGTCGATTGGCCGCTTGGCTCCACTTTACCGAGCGATAGCATGGCTGACTCCGGTAACGCAGGAGCGATGCCATGCCAACTCGCCCGCCTTTTTGTTCGCGCGAAAGAAGCCTCGGTCAACGGCAACTTGGCGCCACGCTGATCGAGCAGATCATGGTGCTTGTCATCATCGCGTCACTGGCCGGCATGGCGACACCGCCCTTGCGCAAAATGCTGACGCGTAATCAGGTTCAGGTCGCCCAGAATGATTTCATCGCAGCACTGCAGCATGCCCGCGAAACGGCCATCACCAGCGGCAGGCAAACCCTCTTCTGCCCCACGATCGACGGTGCACACTGCAGTGATGGCATCCGCTGGGACAGCGGTTGGCTGCTGGCGCACGATGCCAACCTGGACAATCAGCCGGATGACGCACCGATCTACAGCGGCCCTGGCTATGGCGGCAAGCTGGCGATTCTGAGCAGCACAGGGCGGCACTTCGTGCGCTTTCACCCGGATGGCAGCGCCAGCGGAACCAATCTCACACTGCTTTTCTGCAGCCCGACCAGTAGCGAGAACGTGCTTAGCGTGGTGATGTCTAACTCCGGCCGGGTACGAGGTGCTCCCGCAACGGCCGCTCAGGCGGCCAGCTGCGCGCAATCGCATGAGTGATTTCTTGTGGCGAGAATACGCGGTGCAGAGAGTCCCTTATCTACCGCAATGACCTACCGCCATACCCGCATTAAAGTTTTCGGCGATCAGCCACATCCTTCGGCGTCACCGTTCCTTTCTTGTCACCGAAGTGTGCAACGACATAATTGGCCAGTTCGGCCACTTCGGTATCGGAATACGCGCTGGCGAACGAAGGCATGTAGACACCGTTTTCTCCGATCCGCATCTTGACGCCTTGCAGAATCACTTGGGTAACATTGGCGCCGCTGACGTCGTTGACGCCTGACGAACCGAGCAAGCCCGCATACGCTGTCTGCTGGCCCTTGCCATTCCATTGATGGCAGCTGGCACACGCACTTTCGAACAGCTTGAGACCTGGCGCATTGGCAGCGCTGGCATCCGCGAAAGGCGCCGCATCGGATGATTTCACTGCGGGCGCCGCATGATGGTCGATGTCGACTGGATCGGTTCCCTCGCGTGCGTGCACGCTGCGCAGATAGGCAACCAGCGCCGCGGTATCTTCGGGCTTCAGGTATTGCAGGCTATGCGCCACGGCCTCGCCCATCGGGCCAGCCGCCGAGCCGCGTCCATTGGCGTGGCCGGTCGACAGGTAGCTGGCGATCTCGCCATCGCTCCAGGCGCCAATACCATGAGCCGTATCCGAAGTAATGTTGTAGGCACGCCAACCCTGCAGCGAATAGCCGGCCAGTTCGTTTCCGTGCTCCAGGCCAAAACCGAAATTACGCGGCGTGTGGCATTCGGCACAGTGGCCAAGCGCCGTGGCGAGATACGCGCCGCTGTTCCATTCGGGTGACTTGGAGGCATCCGCGACAAACCGCTGACTCTTGAAAAACGCCGCATTCCAGAAGCCCATCGCCCAACGCTGGTTGAATGGAAAGCCCAGACTGTTCGGTATTTCCGGCTGCGCTACTTTCGGCAAGCTGAAGAGGTATGCCTTGATCGCCAGCACGTCACTGCGGCTCAGCTGCGTATACGAGGTATACGGAAACGCCGGGTACAACCGCTTGCCGTCCTTGCGAATACCCTCGCGCACGGCTCGAACGAAATCGTCGTCGCTCCAGCTGCCGATGCCGGTCGATACATCGGCCGTGATATTGGTCGAGTAAATCGTGCCGAACGGTAGCTTGAATGCCACGCCGCCGGCAAACTGCTTGCCGGTTTCAGGCACGGTATGACAAGCAATGCAGTCAGCCGCCTTGGTTAGGTATTCACCACGGGCAAGAACCGCAGCACTCGCCGGCGCGCCGACGATGACTGGCGCCTGGCCGTCTGACGAATCCGTACGATTGAGAGCGAAATAGGCTACGGCGCCGATGATCAACAACACGACGATGATGGATAGAAAGCGCTTCATGCCAACACCCTCCCGTCGACATTGTTTACATCAACTACCGATTTGAGTGCATCGGCATTCTGCACGAGCAACGAACGATCCACCGGCAGCTGGTAAAGACGCACGCCGGTGGCGGCGAATATCGCATTGGCCAACGCCGGTGCGGCAATCGCTGTACCCACTTCGCCCAGGCCACCGGGTGACTCGAAGTTTTCAATGCGATGCACTTCGACCGATGGCGCCTCGTTGATGCGCATATTGCGGTAGTCGTTGAAGTTGCCCTGCTCGACGGCGCCGTTCTTGATCGTGATGCTGCTGTAAATCGCGGCGCTCAAACCGAACAACAAGCCGCCCTGCACCTGCGCTTCGATCGAACTGGCGTTGATGCCGATGCCACAATCCAGCGCCACCACGGCGCGGCGCAAACGAACCTCGCCCTGCGGCGTGACTTCGGCTTCGACCACGGCGCAGACTCGGCTGCCGAACGGCTCACCCAGCGCAATACCACGCCCGACGCGTGCCGGCAGCGGCGTACCCCAGCCACTTTTTTCTGCAGCAAGATTGAGCAGCGCCAGTGTGCGTGGATTTTTCTGCAGCATCGCCCGACGAAATGCCACGGGATCTTTGCCGGCGCGATGCGCCAGCTCGTCGATGAAACTCTCGACGACAAACAGATTGTGCGTGGGTCCGACACCACGCCACCAGCCGACGATCAAGCCCGGCGGCATGTCATGACGAATCCACTCCACCTTGAGATTGGGGATCGCATAAGGTGTTTCGGCTAGACACTCGACCGCGTCACTGTCCAGCCCATTCTTGCCCATGGCCATCGGTGCCCAGCGGCCCAATACCGTGCCACCGCTGGTACGCGCACCAAACCAGGTCGGCAAACCGTCCGCGTTGACCACCGCGGAAATGCGATCGTGATACATCGGCCGCACACGATCGTGACGAATATCCTCCTCGCGCGACCACACCACCTTGAGCGGATAGCCAACCTGTTTGGCAAACGCCACCGCCTGCTCGACCTGGTCGGTTTCCAGACGCCGACCAAAGCCGCCGCCGAGATATTGGTTGTGCAAGAGGACCTTGTCTTCGGACAGACCGGTAATCTTCGCCGCCACCGCGACGCAGCGCGTCGGCACTTGAGTACCGGTCCAGATCTCGCACTTGTCGGCAGTCACGAAGACGGTCGCGTTGAGCGGTTCCATCGTGGCATGCGCCAGCATCGGCAATTGATACACGGCATCTACCGTCGTGCCGTCGGCGGGACGGGTGCCGACCTCTTTGGCGACAATCGACTTGCCGTTGAGCGCGCTCTCCGCCAGCGCGTCGCGCAATTGCTGCGTGGTGAGGTTGGCATTTACGCCCGCATCCCACTGGATATCCAGCGCCTCCAGCCCCTGCTTCGCGGCCCAGTAGTGATCGCCGACGACTGCCACCGCGTCGCCTATGCGAATCACGTCGACCACGCCCGGCATGGCGCGCGCCGCCTTGTCATCAACGGAAACAAGCTTGCCGGCAAACGTGGGGCAGGTTTTCACTGCGGCGATTTTCATGCCCGGCACTTTTACGTCCAGACCGAACTGTGTGGCGCCAGTGATCTTGTCCGGCGAGTCGACGCGTCGCAGCGGCTTGCCGATCAAGACAAAATCCTTGGGATCCTTGAGCGGCGGAATCTTGTCCGGCATCGGCAGCTTGCCAGCCGCTGTTGCCAGCGCACCAAAACCGAGACTGCGACCGCTGGATGCGTGGTGCACAACGGCGCGATCCACCGTGCAGGTCGACGGATCCACCTTCCACTGGGCGGCAGCGGCCGTGACGAGCTGCACTCGCGCGACTGCGCCCGCTTCGCGCAAAACCTGCCAGCCGCTTCGCGTACTCGTGGAGCCACCGGTGATCTGGCCGCCCAGGGCGGGCATGCCGTAAAGCTCTTCGCTGGCTGGCGAGTGTTCCACCTTGATCTGATCGAGGCCCACGCCAAGCTCTTCGGCCAGCAGCATGCTGAAACCGGTATAGATGCCTTGCCCCATTTCCACGCTGGGCATTACCAGGCGAATTGAACCATCCGTGTCGACACGCACAAACGCGTTTGGCGCAAACGCTGGATTGCCGTCCGCCAGCGCGGCAGCTGCATCGCCCGGTTGCCGACGGGCACTGACCATGGCCGAGGCCATGCCCGTGCTGCCCAGCCATAGAAAGGCAACCGCCAGACCACCCGATTGCAACGCGCGGCGTCGACCCAGATTGACCTCATCAGCCGGCTCAGGCTTGCTGGTTTCAGTCTTCATGGCGTGGCCTCCGTGGCAGGCGCGGCTGGTGACGTGACAATCGTCTGCAGTATCTCCAGCTTGCCGGTCGCGGCCTGCTTGATCGCGGCGCGAATACGCACATACGTACCACAGCGGCAGATGTTGCCCGACATGGCGGCATCGATATCAGCATCGGTGGGATTGGGTGTTCTCGCCAAAAGTGCGGTCGCCGACATGATCTGGCCGGACTGGCAGTAGCCACACTGCACGACATCGACATCAAGCCACGCCTGCTGGATTTTCTGACCGCTCGGCGTCTGTCCAACCGTCTCGATGGTCGTCACCGCCTTGTTGCCGATCGAGCCGACCGGCAGCACACACGAACGAACCGCCTGGCCATCCAGATGCACGGTGCACGCACCGCACTGGGCAATGCCGCAGCCGAACTTGGTGCCCATGAGGCCGATGACATCGCGCAGGACCCAAAGCAGCGGCATATCAGGCGGAACATCGACGGAATGCGACTCACCATTCACCTGCAAGGAAAGCATCGATGTCTCCAGGTTGACTACAGAGTGGAAAATTACACGCGACGACAAATCGGCTTGACGAGCAAAAGACCGGGCTACTCGGCTTTACCTAACTAGAATCGGCCAACGTAAGATTTGCCGCTGCTGAAACTCTGCTAACCATACTAGCGATAACTGCGCGGAAAACGGCGCATGAGAAATGCTCGCAATAAATAGAAGCTGCGCTGCACACAAGCCTTTGAAAATAATCCGCCAGCGCCTTTGAATTCCATTTTTCTATAAACAGCGCTTTATTTAATAAGCCACGGTGCAAGACATTCTTCGACGACGGATACGTCCTCGCGGAAGCGCTGCCTTGAATCAAGAGACGTCTAAAACTCGTGATGCGCGTTGATATGTAGCAGCAGCCACCACAAAGGGCGCTACGTCTATATGGTTTCTCGCCAGATAGCGACAAGGGCACTCGGGCGTATCAAAACAGCCATGGCCATCATTTTTCGCACGCCATATGTAGCGCAATTACTACGAAAAACTTTCCCTTTCAGTCGATGAGTAACCACACCACAATTTTGATTTTCTTTAAACCCTGCAGAGGGTAGGAGTGATCACTAGAGGATCTCAAATACCATCGACATGGCCAGCATCTCTGGATCATGGAGGACGCGGAATGCCGGGACCGGAAACAGAAGGCACGCACGTGCAGCCCAGATCGTGAAGAACTTTGACAACCTTGCGCCAGCCCTTTGATCCGAATGAACTTCCAAAGGATCTACGGCGCACCAAGCAACCAAAGAAAAAGGCCCTGCATTTCTGCAGAGCCTTTGCTTTTCTGGCGCCCGAAGCTGGACTCGAACCAGCGACCCCCTGATTAACAGTCAAGTGCTCTAACCAGCTGAGCTATTCGGGCGTTAGCTGCGTAGTTTGTAGATCGTGCGGCGGGCTGTCAAGCCATGGCGATGGAATCAGCCCAAGTTTTCAGGCGGTTCGCACTCGGTAACAGGGCACGTAGGCCGCGCCGCCTGGCAGCTTCATGCGATGCTGCTCGACGAACGCCTGCAGCAGCTTGTCCAGCGCACGCATGATGTCAGCATCGCCATCGATATCGAACGGACCGAACTGCTCGATCGCCTTGACACCCTCTTCCTTGACGTTGCCCGCGACGATGCCGGAGAACGCGCGGCGCAGATCCGCCGCCAGTTCATGCCGTGGTCGATCATGATGAATCTGCAGTGCGCGCATGGCTTCGTGCGTGGGACGAAACGGTGTCTGGAAGGCGAACGGAATCTGCAGCGCCCAATTGAAGAAAA
>Ga0302308_10003690_pt1 | contig 12179 bp, 6 predicted proteins | sample III_Palsa_E3_3_FD_200531 | JGI IMG/M metagenome (GOLD analysis project Ga0302308, IMG submission 200531) | Peat permafrost microbial communities from Stordalen Mire near Abisko, Sweden - III_Palsa_E3_3 | ecosystem: Environmental > Terrestrial > Soil > Palsa > Peat permafrost | place: Sweden... | reverse complement strand
TCGCAGTTGTCCGGCCGCCTCCATCTCGCTGCCGCCAAGGCCGGTGAAGTTGGACTGAGGCAGTCGTTCGCGCGTCGCGGCAATCAGCGCAGCACCGTACGCGTCACCGGACGCTTCGCCGGCGGAGATAAAAATTCGCGGGTTGGGCTTTGTATCGATGTACCAAGTCTATCTCCGCATTTAGGATGTGGTCATCGGAGGTCGCAACATGGTATATCGGGCCCGAACCTTTCGCGCCCCGCTCGAGCAGGGAAGCCTTGCTCTCGGCTGGATCATTGCGCGCGTTCCATTTGATCCCGCCGAGGTCTGGCCGAAGATGATTCGGCTGCGCGTGCGCGGCGAAATCAATGGCTTCGCATTCCGCACTTCGCTCTTTCCGGACCCTCGCGGCGGCTTCTATCTGCTAGTCAATCGCGTGATGCAGAAGGTCGGAGGCACCCACCTAGGCGATACCGCCGACTTTCGCCTAGAACCCGACCTGGAACCCCGTTCTGCTGAGCTTCCAGACGAACTCGCTGTCCTGCTTGATGACGAGCCCGGTCTTCGCCCCTGGTACGACTCGCTCACCGAGTACACTCGTCGCGAGATTGGCAAATGGATCACCAGCGTCAAAACCGACGCCTCGCGCATGAAGCGCGCCGAGCAGATGGCCGAACGTCTCCTCGCCACCCTGGAAGCCGAAGTCGACCTGCCGCCCATCATCGTCGCTGCCTTCCGCCGAAACCCAAAGGCTCGCGCCGCGTGGGACAGCCTGACGCCGCTGCAACGCCGCAATCAGCTCATGGCCGTCTTCTACTATCAGACCCCAGAGGCCCGAGAGCGCCGCGTTGAAAAGATCGTCACCATGTTGCTCGAGAACGAAAACAAGCGCCGCCCCTAAGCTAGTATTGTCGTCGCAGCATCCGCGTCTAACTCTTGATCCTTATACTGCAACTGATACAGCTTATAGTAGAGCCCATGCATCGCCAGCAGCTCCTGGTGCGTCCCCTGCTCACGCAGCTTGCCCTTGTGCATCACCAGGATCTTATCTGCCCGCTGAATTGTCGACAGCCGATGCGCGATCAGCACAGACGTTCGCCCCGTGATCATTCGCTCCAACGCCAGCCGCACGCGAACTTCTGTTTCTGTATCCACCGAGCTTGTCGCTTCATCAAGAATCAGGATCCCAGGCCGATGCGCCAGAGCGCGCGCGAAGCTGATGAGCTGTTTTTGGCCCGTCGATAGGGTGGATCCCCGCTCCAGCACCGGCTCGGCGAAACCCTGCGGCAGCGTCCGAATGAAGTCCGCGACGTTGACTTCTTCGGCTGCATGGGCGACTTCGTCTTCTGTGATCCAGTCCGAGCCCAACCGGATATTTTGTGAAATCGTTCCCGAGAACAGAAACGGATCCTGCAATACGACGCCGAACCGCCGCCGAAGTTTACGCAGGTCTTGGTCGCGGACATCTACGCCATCGACCAGCACAGCTCCGCGCTGCACATCGTAAAAACGCATCATCAACGCTGTAATCGTGGTCTTTCCAGCGCCTGTGTGGCCGACGATCGCAGCGGTTGCGTCGGGCTCTACGGTAAAGCTCACGCCGCGCAGGATCCATTCAATGTCGCTACATCGGCTGAGCTCATCATCGTTTAGCGTATTCACACGATCGCGCTGCTCAGGCGTCAGGGTTTGATAGGTAAACCAGACATCGCGAAACTCGATGCGTCCGCTACCATCGCCCTGCACCGGATGAGGGTCGCTCTTGATCTCCGTCTCCGTGTCGAGCAGCTTGAAAATTCTCTCCGACGCGGCCATTGCTGCCTGCAAAATGTTGTACTTGTCGCTTAGGTCCTGGATAGGCCGGAAGAACCGTTGTGCATATTGAATGAACGCAATCAGAATGCCCAGCGTCACCACTGGATGCAGGAAGCCGGCATGCGCGGCTAACGCGGGGTTTGCATGGAGCACGGAAATGCCTCCGCGCCAAATTACCAGTGCAATCGCGATCGAGCTAAGGAACTCGACGACCGGGTAGTAAAGCGCATAGGCGAAGATTGCGTCCGACCATGCCCTCTTGTTCTCATCGTTAACGGCTGAGAAGTCGTTGAACGCCCGCTGTTCACGATTGAACAGCTGCACTACGCTCATGCCCGAGACATACTCCTGAGTGAATGAGTTGATCTTTGCTGTCGCGGCCCGCTGCCGGCGATAGCTCTCCCGCACATGGCGCCGAAATAGATGTGTTGCGTACAGGATGAGTGGGATCACCGAAAGCGTGAGTAGCGCCAGCAGCCAGCTCATCTTCACCATGATCGCCACGATGAACGCCAGTACAAACACATCTTCAAAGATCGCCAGCACGCCCGATGTAAACATGTCGTTGAGCGCGTCTACGTCCGAAGTGAGCCGCGTCACTAGCCGTCCCACCGGATTCCGATCGAAGAACCCCACGTGCATTTGCTGAATATGTCGAAAGATCTGCCGGCGCAGATCGAACATGATCTTCTGCCCGGTCCACTGCATCATGTAAGTCTGGACAAACTCCAGGCCGAAGATCAGTCCAAGTGATGCAAGGTACAGGATGGCAATCTCTGTGATGCCGCGAACCGGGCCGGAGCTAAGCTTGTCGGCGAGCCACGAATGCTTCCCGTGGGTGGGAGCAAAATACTTGTCGACGGCCACTTTCACGAAATAGGGCCCCAGTACATCGCTGGCCGCCTTCAGCACAATTGCAACCGCCGAGACTGCAACCTGCAGCTTGTACGGCGCGAGATATCGAACGAGCCGCCGCATCAGCCGCCCGTCGTACGCTTTGCCCACAACGTCGTCGTCCGCGGTTTTGCGCGAATCGTCTGGCTTGATCGGCTGGGGTGCGGGTTTTTTCTGTTCGTCGGCCATTCCTTCTATTTTAGAGGCTCGAGGGGCCGGACTGCCGGCCCGATTCGCGCCGCATGAAACAATGAAGGGATGGGTATGGCTGAGTCGAAGACGAAGTTGGCACTGTCGGAGCGCAACGCTGCGCTGGGCGTTTACGTCTCCATACCTTTCTGTCGAGCCAAGTGCAGCTTCTGCAACTTCGCCTCCGGTGTCTCCTCCCCCACCGCCATCGAAGCCTACGTCAGCAAACTCTGTCGGGAGATCGCCGCTGCTCCCCTCATCGCCGAGCGTCTCCATGCGGACCTCCCCCCGACCGTCGACACTCTTTACTTTGGCGGAGGAACTCCCAGTCTGCTCGAGCCCGCGCAGCTTCGCCGTATTTTCACCGCGCTTCACCACACCTTTGACATCCCTCCCGGCGCTGAGATCACGCTCGAAGCTGCGCCCGGCCAGATTGCCGACGCCGTCCTCGCCGAAGCACAGGAGCAAGGCGTGAATCGCATCAGCCTCGGCGTGCAGTCGTTCGTGGATCGCGAGAGCGCGGCAATCGGACGCAGTCACACTGAGCGCGACTGCACCCGGGAAATCCTCCGGCTCCAGGCAGCGGGTCTAGCCGATGTCGGCGCCGACCTGATCGCCGGACTCCCCTACCAAACCGCCGCAAGCTGGCAGCACTCGGTCGATGTCGCAACCAGCATTGGCCTGACTCACCTCAGCATTTATATGCTTGAGATCGACGAAGACTCGCGCCTCGGACGCGAGGTAATGGCCGGTGGTCAACGTTTCCACGCCCATGGCGTTCCCGCCGATGAAGCCTCGGCCGACTTCTACGAGATGGCCTGCGCGTGGCTTCCGCCACGCGGATTTCCGCAGTACGAAATTTCGAATTTCGCGTCGCCCGCTCACCAGTCCCGCCACAATCGCAAGTACTGGCAGCGCGATCCTTACATCGGCTTCGGCCTCGACGCTCACTCGATGCTCCTTCGTTCCCACGGCGCCGTGCGCTTTGCCAATCCCGAAGAGCTCGCGTCCTACGGAGCCGAAGTCATTCCCTCCGCGCCGATCGACATCTCCCAGCGCGAGGCCTTTGAGGAAGCTATTTTCCTCGGTCTCCGAATGAATGAAGGACTTAGCGTAGCGCGATTACGCGAGCAATTTCCCCGCGAGCTGTTGGCGCCCACACAAGACGCTGCACGCGAGCTGATTCGCGAAGGGCTCATGATCGAACAGGACGGCCGATGGCAGCTAACGCTTCGTGGCCGTCTGCTGTCGAATGATGTATTCACAAATCTATTGATAGGCGTTGCGGTCTGATAGCCCAGGAGGACAAGAAGTTGGATTTCAACTCGAACGTGATTGATCTTCGCAGCGACACGGTCACCCGTCCCACTCCTGCCATGCGTGCGGCCATGGCTGCTGCCGAAGTTGGCGATGATGTGTATGGCGAAGATCCCACCGTCAATCTCCTGGAATCTCGCGCTGCAGATATCTTCGGTCGCGAAGCGGCTATCTTCGTTCCGACTGGAACCATGGGCAACCAGATAGCCATTCGCCTTCATACGCAACACGGGCAGGAAGTGATCTGCGAGGCGCGTTCCCATGTTCTCGACTGGGAGATGGCGATGATGTCAGCGTTCTCGGGCTGCATACCTCGAACAATCGCCGGCGACCGCGGTATCCTCACTTGGTCGCAGATCCGCGCAGCCATCGCGCCAAAGATTTACTACCGCGCGGCTACCGGTCTCATTACCCTCGAGAACACGCACAATATGGCCGGCGGCACCGTTACGCCTCTTCCAATCTACGAAGAGATCTGGCAGGGAGCTGCAGACGTTGGGCTGCCCACGCATCTCGACGGAGCTCGCATCTTCAACGCTGCCGTTGCCCTTGGCATCAGCGTCGCTGCCCTCACGCGCGGTTTCGATACCCTAACCTTTTGCCTCTCCAAAGGCCTCGGAGCGCCCGTAGGCTCCGTCCTCGTCGGCGCGCGCGCGTCCATCGATCGCGCGCGCATCTATCGCAAAGCGCTCGGTGGCGGCATGCGGCAGGCCGGCATTCTCGCCGCGGCCGGCTTGATCGCGCTTGAGGAAGGCCCGTTACGCCTCCACGAAGACCACGTCAACGCACGCCTGTTGGCGGATTCCGTTGCGACCTGCCAGGGTGCGGACATTGATCTGCCGTCAGTCCAGACCAACATCGTGTTCTTCACGCTCAAGGACGGCGGAGACGCACCCGTCCTGGTCGCGGCGCTGAAGAGCGAGGGCATCCTGTGCAGTGCGATTGGCCCGCACGCAGTTCGCCTGGTCACTCATTCCGACGTCAGTCGCGAGCAATGCGAACGCTGCGCTGCTGTCCTCGTTCGCTTGCTCAAGAAGTAATTGGCCACTTCTCCTCGACTTCGAGCGAGCCGTCGCTCGGCCAGCAAAGCAACCGCGGCAATAGCGGATAGAACAGCCCGAGTTGTATCGGCATGTCCCCGCCCGGCAGCGACCGGCGCAGCGTAGCGTAAGCCTCAAGCTGCGCTTTGTACTTCGCGATCTCGGTCGCTTCAAACTCTTCATCAGACCGCGGACCTTGCAGCGTGGTCTTGAAGTCGACGATCCATATGTGGCTCTCGCCCGTCAACAGAGGCTGAGTCCCCGCGAGAAATGTGCGATCGACGCGCAGGCCACGTGCCCCAAGCGATGCCACGGTCAGCGCACGTTCACTGGCGGCCAACGGTTGTGGCGACAAGATCCATCTCCCCACCGGATCTCCAAGCGTCAACGCGAGTGCCCTCTGTGCGCGAACAGCTTCACGCGCAAGGAGCGCAGGAGGCAGCCCTTCTCCGCGCAGGCTGGCCGTGAGCCTGGACTCCCATGATGGGAGTTCTGCGAGCAACTCGTCGCATGTCGCGTTACTCTCTAACCGTAAGGCCACCAACTGGAGATAGCGATGCACCACGTTACCGAATGCACGGACGGAAAAAGAACCGTCAGGGCGGTCAAACGCAATCGTTTGGTGCAGCGCCGATGCAAGTGGATAGGACAGCCGTTGTTCCATGGCGTCGCGAAAGCGTGCAGCGGGATCGAAGCTGAGAGGAAGCCTTTCAACGGTAGGAGAAATCGCATCGGCGAGTTGATCTTGAATGACGTCCGCCGCTGCCGCCAGAGCGAATTCCTCATCAGCATCCTCCCTGAGGGATTCGATCAATCGCTGCTCGACCGACGGTGTCGCCGCCGCGAGGTGTTCCTCAAAATATCGCTCCGCAGCCGGCCAGCATGCGCGCAGCAGGCTGTCGTACCGCGGCAGCATAAGCTCTGCCTTGGCGCTGAGGGTTGCGGAGCCAAAGAGATGTAACTCTTCGCGTGCGCGCGTGGCCGCGACATAGAAGACGCGCTTGTTCTCCGCGGCCTCACGTTTCGCGCGGACCCCGGTGAGCCAGCTGCTCAGTCGATCTTTTTGTGTACCCTTCTGCCCGATGGGTGCTAAAACGACACTCGCAGGCACACCCCCATCGACATCGCCATCGAACTCCAGCCAATTGAGCAGCACACTGTGCGGTTGACCTCCGCCGCGTTCCAATCCAGGTACCAGCACCAGATCCCACTCCAGCCCCTTGGCCTTGTGAATGGTCAGCAGTTCGACCGGCAATCGTCCGTCAACGATGGTGCCCGACGCAGGCTCCGCATACAGCTTGTTCAGGCGGCGCTTGAGCAAGCCCAGATCGACGCGACTTGCTTCTGTCTCTACTTCGCGCAAGACCTGTAAGTAGCGTTGCACATTGTTCCGGCGGCCTGCGGACAATGCCACATCGCCTCCCAGCGAACGCCACGTGCGGTCGACATGGGTCGCAAGCGACGTGCGGCCGATAGTTTCAACGGCTATCTTGAGCAATGGCCATGCACGGTCAATTAGCCTCCGTCCTTGCTGGCTGACATGCTGCCGCCGCTCTTGGACAAGATATGCGATGGTCGCGCCGGGATCCGCTTCCTCGCCTTCACCAGTAAGCGCCAGTAGATCCGCGAGCCCGAGCCCGCACCACGGCGCATGCAGGACCGCGAGCCACGCAATGCGATCTGAAGGATGCAGCAGCGCACGCGTGAGTGCCAGCGCATCCAGCACCTCCGGCAGTTGATCCAGCGGATCGAGATCGATGGCCCGATACGGAATCGGCCCATCGCCGTAATCCTTCTTGAATTCCTCGATCACTGCCGCGAGATGACTCTTCGCTCGCGCAAGGACAGCAATCCGCCACGGCTTGAGTTGCGAAGATGCATTCCGCTCGATTGGCAGTGGCATGGCCAGACGCTCTTCAACGATGCGCCGAATACTCCGAGCCTCTTGTGCTGGATAATCATGAAGAGAATCGCCTTTTTCTAGCACGGCCGGATGCCAGACCACGCCTGCATCGCCACTCCGCTTGCGCACCGCAGCGGCCTCCACAAAGGGAACATCAATACCCTCGCTCCCCAATAGCCGGCGGTCATCAGGTCGCGGAAAAAGAGAATCGAAGATCTCATTGAAGTTTGCAACCAGCTCTGCCTGGGAGCGAAAGTTGGACGTCAACTGCAGTGACTCCAATTCGATCTCGCCCAGCATTTGGTCCTTCATGGTTCGCAGGAAGCGCTCGACGCGCGCCTGTCGGAACAGGTAAATAGATTGCTTCGGATCGCCGACGAGGAACAGCGTCTGCGTGCGCCCGTCCCACGAGCGGGTCAGGAGATCGAGCAGTTCATATTGTCCCGATGAAGTATCCTGCATCTCGTCCACTAACAAGTGGCGCAGGGCTCCGCCCGCTGAAAGCACGAAATTGATGGACCCCTCGTCCGAATGGAGCGCCTCGCGCGCGGACAGCGCAATCTCGGTGAAGTCGCATTCGCCACGCTCAGCGAAGAGCAGTCGCAGCTCTGCGAGCGCATGCCGCAACACACGAAAGAGTGCCTTCGCCACCTCCCACTGGTCGTCCGGATACTTCGCCGGCGGCAGCGCGAGCACACTGGCGAGTGCCTCACGAAGTTCGCCACTCTGAATTCTCTGCACGAGGTCCTTGAGCTGCGCCGCGGCCGCCTTCGAAATCTCGAACTTCATATCCGTCCGCGAATGCCGCTTGCGCCAATCTCCATCGGTCTTCAATACCAGCCAGATCAGCGCGACCCAATGATCCAGATGCTCGGCAACAGCCTCCGGAGGATTGTGCCTGCCCGCACACAGAGCAATCGGCGAAGGATTCTCATCGATTCCAGGTTCGATACCTAGCCGCGCAGCGAGGGACGTCAGATCCTGCAGAATTTCTGCAGGCAATGCCCGCAGCGCACGCGAAAGGCCAGAACACACAATGCTCTCCAGCGATCGTTCGAGCTTCATGCGCACTTCGCGATCAAGCTCTGCATCATCGGATGCATTGGGTGCGAGGGGAACCAGTTCGCCCCATTGCTCACGAGTCCTCAGCATGTCTGCCAGCAGCGTTTCACAGTCAGCCAGGTTGCCATCGCGATGCAGCAGCACGGTACAAAGCGCGGCATGCAATGCGGCATCCTCACCACCAAGCTGTAGAAGAGTTTGGCGCGCTGCCAGCCGGTACAGTGGCTCTGCATCCTCGATCGGCTGTCGCGGCCCGCCCGCCCCTGATAGAAGTGGCAACGAGTTTGCTATCTCCGCGCACACCGAGTCAATGGAGCGAATATTCAATTGACCCGGCCGCTCCAATAATCCCCAATTAAGTCTTGTGCTGCGCTCGATCGCAGTTTTCGCCAACTCCCATGTCTCTTGCTCGAAGCTCGAAGCGTATTCCTTCGGAACTCCTTGCTTCGCTTGCTGCAACTGCTCCAGCACACGTTCGCGCAATTCGGAGGTGGCCTTGTTGGTGAACGTGATGGCAAGTACTTCTTCCGGCTGGTCGACCGTGTCGGCTCCAAGCAGCTTCAGATAGCGCTGCACCAGAAGTCCCGTCTTTCCTGATCCGGCAGGCGCTTCGACGATGCACGAGGCCCTTGTGTCGAGCGCTGCCGCTCGCGCCTCTGCGTCACTGGTTGTAGAAGGGAAGCGCACTAACTTACTCAACGGCGTCCTCCGCTTCTTCACGGATCTCTTCGGCGAATCCTTTAAGAGATGAAGGATCAATACGGCAGAGAAGCCGCTGAGCACATCGAGTGCAGTTGACTTCGAAACTCTTCGGGTTCACCCCCGCTTGTCCTGCGGCAAAATCTTCGGCGAGCTGCGTGAGCACCTTTCGCCACTCCTCCGCCAGTGAAGCGATGTCCCGGATATTCGTCTTCGACCGCGAGAGCGGCAGAATTCCTTCCTCTGCCTGGTAGCCCTGCCACTTCATATCGCGCCCAGCACGCACCTTCGCAAAGGCGACGCCTTTGAGCTCATCGGTTTCGGCAAGAAGCGTGTAAAGCGGAAGCTGCGGATCATCGGGTCGCGGCCCGGCCCACTGCTTCGGATCGACATCTGCGCCCGTCTTGTAATCGATAAAAAAGAGACCCCCTCCGACCGAATCAACGCGGTCCACTCGAACTTCCAACGTGAGTGGTCCTATAGTCACGAGCTCCTTTCGCTCAACATCGGAAACGGTGAACGGCCCCCTGCGCAACTCCTGCTCGAGCCACTGTTGCAACACCGAACGCAGTCGATGCTTCAGCAGTCCTAGATATGCGCGGTCCCATCCATCGCGCAGTTGCAGCCGGCTCGGCAGCGCGGAGTCGATCGCGCGCATCAGTATGTCATCGCGGTCCGTCGGGCTCATCAAGCGCAGCCTGTCCTGGGTCTTCGTCTCACGCCAAAAATATTGAAGAACGCGATGCAGCAAGCTTCCGCTCTCTCCTGCGTCGAGACCCATTGTTCCGGTTCTGGGTTCGGTGGCCTGCAGTCGCAGCTCCGCAAATGCAAGGAACCCGCATGCCGCCTGTAGTCTAAGCACCGATGCGCCGCCGCCGACTTCATACGACGGGAGCGGAGGAAGCTCGCCATCATCAGCCACGATTTCGCTGTCCACCTGGTCGAAAGGTTGCGCGTACAGGTTCAACTCCGCTGCGCTGATGGCTTCGACACCAAGCTCGCCCAGGATCGGCGATGACCGCAACTTTCCATTTTCATCCTCGCTGGCATAGCAGAACAGCACAGTGCTTGACGAACGCAAAAGATCTTCAGTAAGGGCGCGGCAGTTTGATGAAGCGAGAGCAGGGTCACTGCCTGGCATGTTCAAAGCTCTCTGCAGCGTCCACGGCAGCAGGGGATGCACTCTCTGCTTCGGCGGCCAATTCGAGTCGGTGACGTGCAGAAGAAGGACAGCATCGAAAATCGATCCCTCTGCCTCTGCACCATTCATCACCTGCACGGTCGCACCAAGCGAATGCGTCGTGAAAACGCTCTTCTGCGCCTGCAACTCGAGCGCCTGCAGCGCGCTTGAAAACGTAACCCGGCGTCCGCTAAAGTCCAGCGTCGACACCCGGTCTAACAAGCTTTCCCACGCGCTTGTCGCCTCAAACTCCGACGCGGTGAGTGGACGATTTCCGGGCCAGTTTGCAGTGACAAGAACGCCGCGCACAAACTCCATCCACTCAGCAAAGCCGCGTGGCCGCTTGAGATCGCCGCTCGACTTCAGGAACCTCTGAACATCGCGCAGCCATGACAGAAGGGCCGACATCCCGCTGAGATCCCCCTCATGAACGTTGAGCAGCTCCAGCAATCCAGGGACGTCGAGCTCCGATCGCAACAGGAGCGTGCGTCGCAGCCGGCTCACATCGAACCGCGCTACCGCGTCCCGAGCGCCGGCGTCCGCCCCAATCGTTCCGAGATACGGAGAGAGCAGCAGGGAACTCAGACTCTCGATCGGCAGCGGGCCCTGCGTCCATTGCATCAACCCCAAGGCATCCCTAACCATGCCAAGCGACGACAACGGACCACCATCTGAAAACTCCCACGGCGTGGACGACAAGTCCGCGTCGATCGATTCCAACTCGGGCGTCAGGACCTCGCGGAGGACGGCCTCCAGCTGCTCGCGCTCCTCCGCAAGATTCGGAACCAATAGTGCCACGCGGGGAGGTGGCTCTACCGTTTGGCGGGTTTCAAGGAACTCTCGGACCCATCGCACCGCAAACAGGCGTTCTTCGCCCTCGGTTGGCACAAGCACCGACGCGACCAGTCGATCCGCGTCTCCCGTCGACTCGAGCGTTCGCTGCCGAACGATTGTCCCGCGATCCCAAAGTTTGGTTAGCAACGCCTGCTGGCTTGGGAAAATCTGCCCGTAGCCCGCAAGATCAAGCGAAGCCGGCACCGCAAGATCGCTACTACGCCGCATATGATCCACGAGCGCGGCATTCAGTTGGCCCGCAGAGACGTAGCCACGCTCCGCGCATTGTCGTGCGAAGCTCTCGGCCCATGCAGCAAAGACACGGCTATCATGTGACGCTGCGAAGTCTCGCAACTTCCGCGTAGCGTCGTAATCGCTTGCGAGTTGCCATGCGGACTGCGCAAGTTCCGCCAGTGAATCAACGGAGCTAATGGAGCGTTGGCTCACATCGTCCGCGATGATCTTTCGCCACACGCTATGCTCCTGCGCGGCATTCAGCAGCAGGCGTTCTTCCTTGCCCCCGGCGATCAACTCACTCCACAACGAGTTCGTCCACTGCGACCAGCTCAATGCCCGAGCCGGCTCCCACGCAGACAGGCCACGCAAGCGTTGCCGAGCATCGAAGGCAGCTCGCATGTCTCGTGCCGCGCGAGCATTCGGCAATAGTAGAAGAGCGCCTTGATCCATTGTGTCGAGAAGCTCGGAGAGGGTCGCAGAAGGCATCGTCTACCGTTATACCCAATCTTCTCCAAAACTTCGCCTCTGCAAAAAAGTCTATCTCGCAGACACGAGGGCCTTGGCACGATCCGGCCGAACGCTAAGTACCAATAAAATCAATGCCAGCGTCAGGGGAACAGCCATAGCAACTCGAAGCGAACCACTTTGGGTCGAAACAAACCCCATCAGCCATGGAAACAGCGCAGCACCCAAACCCGACACTGCGAGGATGAATCCCGCCTCGCGAGCTGTCGGTCGCCGCTTCATCAGCAGCGCAAATGTCGTCGGGAAAAATGGTGCCAGGCTCAGACCTAACAGCACGCAGTAGAGCGACAGCAGTGGTCCATGTCGCGTCGTGACCAGCGCCGCGATCAGCAGGGCCGAAAGCCCGAGCCCAATGCGCTGTAAAGTTGCCTCGCGCATCACACGCAGCGCTGCAGACGACAGCGCCCGTCCCGCTGTCAGCGCCGACCACAACAGCACAATCGCCGACTGCCCGCCCAGCAGCCGCACGTCCGAAAAACGCAACGTGTACGTCGTCAGCCAGCCG
>Ga0302308_10003679_pt1 | contig 12198 bp, 9 predicted proteins | sample III_Palsa_E3_3_FD_200531 | JGI IMG/M metagenome (GOLD analysis project Ga0302308, IMG submission 200531) | Peat permafrost microbial communities from Stordalen Mire near Abisko, Sweden - III_Palsa_E3_3 | ecosystem: Environmental > Terrestrial > Soil > Palsa > Peat permafrost | place: Sweden... | reverse complement strand
CCGGCAAGTGGCTCCGGTCCGCGATCGCGGGCTCGGCGGCGCGCATCAAGGGCTGGTTCCTCGGGCCCTGGGACGGGGCGCGCATCGCGCGGATGGCCGGCGCCGCCGCGGCCGCCGCGGGGGTCGCATGGATCCTGGTCGCCGGGCGGTGGCGGATCGCGGCGCTGGGGAGGGGCCGCAGGCGCGATCCCGTGAGGCGCGAGGCGGGGCGATGGCTCACCCGTCTCGACGGGCCGCCGGCGCTGGTCACCGACCTGCAGCGCCTGCGCTACGGGGCCGCCCCGACATGGCCGAGGCCCGCGGACGTCTTCAGGAGGGCCCGGCAGGCGGCGCGCTCGGGGCGGCGCCGGCCCTCTGCTTCTCGAAGTACTTCCTGAGGACGGCGGACGCGACCGGCACCGCATAGAGGCCGCCCGCGAACGTCTCGCGCGGCTTGTCGCCCTCGATCGCCACCGCGATCGCGATCTCCGGGTTCTCGAGCGGGGCGAAGCAGATGAACCAGGCCTCGTCGACCTCGCCCTGGGGACGCTTGATCTGGGCCGTGCCCGTCTTTCCGGCGACCCTCACACCGGGCACCCGGAGCGCCGGCAGGGTGGTCAGCACCTCCGCCGTCCCCCCCTCCATCGTCGCCCCCTCCATCCCCTTGAGGATCGCGGCCCGCTGGGAGCCCGTGAGGCCGATCGGCTCGGTATGCTGCGGGGGCCGCCTCGGGTCGTGGATGAGGGTGGGCCTCGTCCAGAGCTCCCCGCGGGCGAACGACGCCGCGAAGCACGCCATCACCAGGGGGGTCACCTGCACGTCGCCCTGTCCGATCGACATGTTGGCGGTGTCGCCGGGCGTCCAGTTCTCGTCGCGGGCGCGCTTTTTCCAGGCCGGGTCCGGGATCAGCATGCGGCGGGTCTCGCCGGGCAGCTCGATCCCCGTGGGCCGGTCGAGGTGGAACCGCCGCGCCTGCGCGGCGATCACGTCCACCGACGTCTTCAGGCCGACCGTGTAGAAATAGATGTCGCAGCTCTCGCTGATGGCGTCGGAGAGCGCCAGCCTCCCGTGGTGCGCCAGCCCGTTGTCGCACACGAAGCGGTGGTTGCCGATCATCATCACCCCCTCGCAGTCGGCGGGGGTGTCCTCGGGCGTGATCGCGCCGCTCAGGAGCGCCGCCGTCGACACCACGATCTTGAACGTGGAGCCCGGCGAGTAGACGCCGTTCAGGGCGATGTTGGACCATGCCCTGCGCTCCTCTATGTCGGCCGCCGCCGCCACGCTCAGGCGGGGCGAGAAGGCGTTGAGGTCATAGCCCGGCTTGGTCGCCATGACGAGCACCTCGCCCGTCCGCACGTCCATCGCCACCGCCGCCCCCGTCTCCTCCCCGATCGCGTCCTCCGCCGCCGACTGAAGGTCGATGTCCAGGCTGCACGAGAGGCTGTGGCCCTGGACGGGCGACCGCTCGTCGATCGGGGGGTTGACCTTGTAGCCGGCCGGGTCGACCCGCAGGATGGTGTAGCCGGCCTGGCCCTGGAGGAGCGCGTCGAACTGCTTCTCGAGGCCGTCGCGGCCGACGGTGCCCTTGATCTTCATGGTGGTCAGGCCCTCCCCGGGGAAGTCCTCGTCGTCCGCGCCCTCGTTCACGCCGACATAGCCGAGCGTGTGGGCCGCGGCGGCCCCGAACGGGTAGAACCGCGTGTCCGAGGGGTAGACCTGCAGGGGGGACTTGACCGGGAGGTTCTCGATGAGGCGCGCGAACTCGTCGGTGCTCAGGTCGTCGATGAGCGAGTAGGGAAGGAGAAGCTGCCTCTGGAGGTGGTTCTTGAGCCGGTTGCTGTCCACCTTGCCGATCCGCCCGAGGATCGCGTTCACCTGGTCGAGGTACTTCTGCACGACGCTCGCGTGGGCGATCTGCTCCATCTCGTCGCTGGTGGGAAGGTCCCGGTCGCCGGTGACCCTGAAGTTGGCGCGGACCCGGTTGAACTCGTTCCGGAACTCGGGGCGCAGCTCGTCGAGGTTGAGGACGACCGCGAACCGGTGCCGGTTCTCGACCAGGGTCCGGCCGTTCCGGTCGTAGATGTTCCCGCGCGGGCCGGGCGTGACGACCCGGCGCCAGTTCTGCTGCCGCTCCTGCTCGTGGCTGAGGGCTCCCTTTATCAGCTGCTGGTACGCGAGGCCGCAGGCGAGGACGAGAAGCAGGACCGCCACGATGCCGTGGAACACGACGATCCTCGGGTCGAATCCCGTCTTGGATTCGACGAGGCTTCCGGAGCGCTCGGGAGGGGGGGCCATGTCGTTCTTGGAGCGGACCCTATGCCAGGCGCGCCGGCTGCGCACCTGCCAATTCGAGCGTGCGCAGCTGGAGGGCGAAGAACCAGGGCGCGACGAGCGCGAGCACGGCCTGCGACCAGACCAGGTCCGAGAGCATCCTCGGCCACGCCGTCGCGCCAGCCGGGACATGCCGGGCGCGCGCCAGGGACAGCACGAGGAAAAGGGCGACGTTTGCGAGGAGCGCCACGGTCACCCTCACGAGCGTCTCGCCCCGCTGCAGCCGCTCCCTCACGCTGAAGACGACCACGTGGGCCGCGGCGAACAGGGCGGCGTGCAGGCCGAAGGCGACCGGCGCCACGGAATCGCAGAGCAGGCCGCCGAGGATGGTCGCCGCGAGGCCCTGGCGGAACGGGAGCATCAGCGCCGAATAGGCCACGTAGAGGCCGCCGGCGAAGAGCCAGACGTGGGCGCCCGACAGGGCGCTGTTCGCCTCCGCCGTCACCGCGCGGAGCAGGTAGAGGGTCAGGAAGAGGGCGACGGCACCGCGCATGGAAGGGTCCCCCGGGTCAGCTCGGGTTCGTCGGCACCAGGACCGTCACTTCGGTCAGTTCCGCCAGGCGCGGGTCGAGCTCGACCTCGCCCGTCTTGAAAAGGCCGTCGGCGCTCGACTCGATGTGGACGATCCGGCCGATCGTCAGGCCGGCGGGGTAGATCCCGCCGAGCCCCGAGGTGGCGAGCCGCCTGGGGACGCCCTTGCTCGCGTACACGTCGAGCGGGACGAACTCGACGACGCCCCGCGCGGCGCCGAGGACCTGGTTTTCCGCGCCCTGGTAGCTTATCGGCCGGGTGTCGCCCTCCACGACCGCGGCGATCCTGATCCCCGGGTTGCTGATCAGCTCCACCACCGACGTGTAGGCGTGCACCTCCGTGACCCGCCCCACCACGCCCCCGATGTAGACCACGGGCGCCCCGACCGGTATCCCGAAGTCCGCGCCCTTGCGGATCACCATTCGCTGCCACCAGCCGGAAAAATCGCGCTGGGCGACGCGCGCGTGCTCGAACCGGTAGCGGTCGGTCGGCGGCATGTGCAGGAGCGCCTGGAGGCGCTCCACCTCCGACTGGAGCTCGCCGTTCTGCTGGATGGCGAGGGCGTACGACGCGTCGAGCCGGGCGAGGTCGCGCCCCGCCTCGATCAGCTCCGGCTTAGAGTGGAGCCGGAGCGCCCAGAAGCGCTGGAGGTCGTTCGCGTAGGAGGCGGCGACCGTGATGGGCGCCGTCATCTCGAAGAACGAGGCGCGGGCGAACGTCCTCACCGCCACCGGCGCCACCAGCCACGCCGCGAGCGCGATGCCCAGAGCGACGAAGGGTCTGGCTTGGTCGAACCGTTGGGATTGCCCAATCCTCACGCGTTCTGCATGAGCCAGGACAGGTCGTTCAGAACGGCCCCGGTCCCGTTGGCCACGGCGGAGAGGGGGTCGTCGGCGACCGTGACGGGCAGGCCGGTCTTGTCGCTGAGCAGCCGGTCGATGCCGCGCAGGAGCGACCCGCCGCCCGCCATCACGAATCCGCGGTCCACGAGGTCGGCGGAGAGCTCGGGCGGGCACCGCTCGAGCGTCGTGCGCACCGCGTCCACGACGGCGGCGACGGTGTCGGACAGGGCCTCGCGCACCTCCTGCGAGGTGATGTGTATCGTCTTCGGGAGGCCGGCGATCGAGTCGCGCCCCTTCACCTCCATCGAGAGCTCCTCGTCGAGGGGGTAGGCGGACCCGATCCGCATCTTGATCTCCTCCGCCGTCCGCTCGCCGATCAGCAGGTTGTAGGCCCGCTTCATGTAGTTGATCACCGCGGCGTCCAGCTCGTCGCCCGCAACGCGTATCGACTTTGAAAATACAATGCCGTTGAGCGAGATGATGGCGATCTCGGTGGTCCCGCCGCCGATGTCGACGATCATGTTCGCGGCGGGCTCGTCAATGGGGAGCCCGACGCCGATCGCCGCGGCCATGGGCTCGGGGATCGTGATCACCTTGCGCGCGCCGGCGTGGGTCGCGCTGTCCATCACCGCGCGCTTCTCGACGGCGGTGATCCCGGAGGGTATCGCGATGACGACCCGGGGAGGGGCCCTGAAGCTCTGGCTGGCCTTCTGGATGAAGTAGCGCAGCATCGCCTCGGTCACGTCGAAGTCGGCGATGACCCCGTCCTTCATCGGGCGGATGGCGGTGATGTTGCCCGGCGTGCGCCCGAGCATGCGCTTCGCCTCGTCCCCGACCGCCCGGACCTTCCGCGTCACCGTGTCCAGCGCCACCACCGAGGGCTCGCGGAGGACGATCCCCTTGTCCTTGACGTATACGAGCGTGTTGGCCGTTCCGAGGTCGATGCCGATGTCGTTTGAAAAGTAACCGAAAAGGTTGGCCATGATCGCGTGTTGCGTGGGCTGGAGTAGCTGGCGTTGCCGCCGACGGAATCGAATGGGCGTCGCAGGCACCTGTCAACGAGGGAAATACGGCGGTTAGGGTTGACGGGACGCGCGGGGCGGGGAGATTTTCGGGAAGGCCAAGCCATGCACGGAATCCTGTTCATTCAAGACTTGGCGGTAATCCTCGTCGTCGCGGGCGCCGTGGGCTGGCTCTGCCAGAGGATCGGACTTTCGATCGTCGTCGGCTTCCTCGCCGCCGGCATCCTTGTCGGCCCCGGGATGCCCTATTTCGCGCTCGTGTCGGACGTGGGACGGATCGAGACGCTCGCCCAGGTCGGGCTCGTCTTCCTCATGTTCTCGATCGGCCTGCGCCTGAGCCTGCGCAAGCTGCGGCGCCTGGGGCTCCCGATACTCGCGGCGGCTCTCGGGGGCTCGGTCGCGATGTACTACCTGTCGCGCCTGCTCGCGGCGGCGCTCGGCTGGAACTCCACCGAGGGCCTCTTCCTCGCGGGGATGCTCATGATCTCGTCCTCCTCGATCATAGGGAAGATCCTCCACGAGACGGGCCTGAACCACGAGCGCGCGGGCCAGCTCGCGCTCGGCGTGTCCATCCTCGAGGACGTCGTGGCGGTCGTGATGCTCGCGCTCCTCGAGTCGGTGGTCGTCCTGGGGGGCGCGGGCGCCCGACACGCCTCCGAGGCCGGCACGACGCTGCTTCACCTGGGGGCCTTCGTGGCCATGGTCGGCATCGCGGGCCTCATCATCGTCCCGTGGCTCCTCAAGCGGATGAGCGTCTCGATGGACGAGGAGCTGCAGACGCTCGGGCTCGCCGCGCTCCTGTTCGGCCTCGCGATCCTCGCGCAGAAGGCCGGCTATTCGCTCGCCCTGGGGGCGTTCCTCCTCGGCATCATCGTCGCCGAGACGCCGCACCGCCACCAGGTCGAGCGCGCCTTCGAGGGGATGCGGGACGTGTTCAGCGCGGTCTTCTTCGTCGCGATCGGCATGCAGATCGACGGGCACGAGCTCATCATGGCCGGCGGCCTGATCGCCGGCGTGGCCGCATTCACCCTGGTGGCGCGGCCCCTGGCCGTCACGGCCGGCCTCTGCCTGATCGGGGTCCCGGCAAGGGACGGCCTGAGGGCGGGCATCATGACGGCACCCATCGGGGAGTTCTCGTTTGTCATCGCCCAGCTGGGCGTCGGCGCCGCGGTCGTGCCGTCGCGGTTCTACCCCCTTGTCGTCGGCGTGTCGCTGCTGACCACCCTCGTCACGCCGTTTGTCGCGAGGAGGTCGGAGCGGATAGCGTCCGTCATCCTGGATCGGCAGCCGGGCTGGCTCAGGGACTGGCTGCGCTATTATCAGGACTGGCTTGAGCGCTTCACCCGCCAGCGCAGCCGCAGCCCCCTGTGGCAGCTCAGCCGCAAGCGCTTCGCGCAGATCGGGATCGAGATGCTGTTCGTCAGCGGCCTGCTTGTCTTCTCCCGCGAGCTGTACGCAGCGGTCGAGGGCTGGCTGGGGCGCGACTGGCTGTTTCCCAGCGGGGCTCAGGTCGCGTTCTGGCTGCTGCTCACCATCGCCATCCTCCTGCCGCTGTTCGCCATCTGGAGGAACTGCTCGGCGCTCGCCCTCCTTTTCGCACAGGTCTCCACGTCCGGCCATCCCCGGGCCAAGCAGTTCGCGCCGGTCGTCGAGACAGGGCTCAAGATCGTCGCCGGATCGGCCCTGACGGTCTGGCTGATCGCGGTCGTGCCCGCGGAGGACACGGCGCGCTGGCTCCTCCTCGTGAGCGCGTGCGTCGCCGTGGCCGCGGTCGTCCTGCTGAGGCGCAGGCTCATCTACTGGCACTGCGTCCTCGAGGTGGAGATCAAGAACATGATCCAGACCTCCGACAGCAAGATGACCTCGACGACGGCGCCCTGGCTCGGCCGCCACCCCGACTGGGACCTGCACATGGTCGACTGCACGCTGCCCGACCTCGCCGACTGCCAGGGCCGCACCATCGCCGAGCTCGACCTGCGGGCGCGCTTCGGATGCTCCGTCGTCGGGATCGAGCGGCAGGGCTTCATGATCCCCCTGCCGCCGCGGGAGTCGGTGCTCTATCCCCGTGACAAGGTGCTCCTCATGGGCACGATGGGGCAGGTCCGCGCGGGCCAGGCGTTCCTCGGCGGCGTGTCGGGCAACCTGGGCACGGACTCGCTGTTCGAGGAGGTCCGGATGGAGTCGCTGACGGTTCCCGGGTGGAGCAACGCGTGCGGACGCGCGCTTGGGGAGATCTCGCCGGCGAGGAGCCACGGCGTGCAGATCGCCGGCATCCACCGGGCGGAGGTGCGCATCCTCAATCCCGGCGCCCAGGAGACGCTGCGGCCGGGGGACGAGCTCCTCACGCTTGGGGCGCCCGCCCAGATCCGCGAATTCCGCGCGTGGCTGACCGAGAGGCCCGCTCAGGACGATTGACCCGGCGACGGCCTAGTTCGAGCCGTGGGTCCCGGCCGTGTCCGGCTTCTTCGGCTCTTCCTTCACCGGGGGGGGAGGATCCTCCTCCTTCGATGCCTTCTTGAATTCCTTCATGGACTGGCCGAGTCCCTTCGCGAGGGCGGGGAGCTTTGTGCCGCCGAAAAGCAGCAGCAGGACCAGCAGGATCAGGACCCATTCCCCGCCACCGGTGGGAATCAATCCGGCCAATCGGACGTCAAAGGGTGCCATGGCGGGAATCTAGGCCGGATTGCCCTGGTGGCAAGTGTGTTCGCCGGCGTCAGGACCTGGGCGGCCGCAGCGACGCGGCGACCTTGAGCAGGTTCTGGGCGTTGTCGATCTGCTCGGCGTCGAAGAAACCATGCAGCTGGCGGATGCGTGTCGGATGCCGCATCTTGCGCAGCGCCTTCGCCTCGATCTGGCGGATCCGCTCGCGGGTCACCTTGAACTGCTTGCCGACCTCCTCGAGCGTCCTGCTGTAGCCGTCGACCAGGCCGAACCGCAGCGAGAGCACGCGGCGCTCGCGCTCGGTGAGCGTGTCGAGGACGTGCGACTGGAGCGAGATCGGCTGCTGCGCCATCTTCATGATCTGCTGGACGCGGTCCACGGGCAGGTTCATCTCGTCGGCGACCTCGTCGGGCGTGGGCTCGTGGCCGTATTCCTGAAGCAGCTGCTTCTGGACCTGCATGACCTTGTTGAGCGTCTCGATCATGTGGACCGGGATGCGGATCGTCCGCGCCTGGTCCGCGATCGAGCGCGTGATCGCCTGGCGGATCCACCAGGTCGCGTAGGTCGAGAACTTGTAGCCCCTGCGGTACTCGAACTTCTCCACCGCCTTCATGAGGCCCATGTTGCCCTCCTGGATGAGGTCCAGGAACGAGAGGCCGCGGTTCGTGTACTTCTTCGCGATCGAGATCACCAGCCGGAGGTTGGCCTCCACCATCTCGGTCTTGGCCTTGTGGGCCTCGCGCACGTGGGTCATCGTGTGCTGGAAGACCTCGAGCAGCTGGGCGGGCGCGATCCTCTGCCCGAGCTCGATGTGGCGCAGCCGGTTGTTGATGGACCGGGTGTCGATCGAGGCGTCCTTCTTCGTCTTCGGGTGCTTGGCGCGCTCGATCTGGGAGTGGAACGTCTCGATCTCCTCGAGCACGGGCCGGAGCTGCTCAAGGTACTCCTCGTACACCTTCAGCTTGAAGTAGAATTTGGGGAAATTCGCCTTGAGCGCGGTCTCGCGCCTGCGGAACTTCGAGAGGGCCCTCTTTCGCTCCGGGTCGCTGCGGGCCTTCGCCTGCTCGGTCCAGGCCTCGGCGGCGCCAGCCTCGGCCTTCTGGGTCGTCTCGACCAGCTTGGGAAGCGTCCTGAAATAGGCGTCGCGGCTCTCGATCTTCTTGTCGATGACAATCCGGTCGAAACGCTCCTCGCGGTTGAGGAGCTTGGCGCCGAGGACGGCGATGTAGCCGCCGACGGCCGAGGCCTGGAAAAGGGCTTCCTGGGCCTTGAGCTCGGCGTTCTCGATCCGCTTGGAGATCTCGACCTCCTGCTCGCGCGTCAGCAGGGGGACCTGGCCCATCTGCTTGAGGTACATCCGCACCGGGTCGTCGAGGATGTCGTTCTGCGAGGAGCGCGACTCCTCCTCCTCGGCCTCCTCCTGGCGCTGCTTGTAGTCCTCGACCTGGTCGGGCTCGAGGATCTCGATCTCCAGGTTCTGCAGGATCGAGAGCACGTTATCGATCTCCTCCTGGTTCTCGATCGACTCGGGGAGCGCCTCGTTGATGTCGTCGAACGTCAGGTATCCCTGCTCCTTCGAGAGGCGGATGAGCTGGCGAATCTTCTCGTTGATGCCGCCGACCGGGGCCGCGGCGTCGCCGCCCTCGGCGGGCGCCTGCGGCGCCTGGGCCAGAATGCTCTCGGCGGCTTCTGAATGGTGGTTGTCGCCTTGTTTGGCTTTTCGCGGCATGAAGGAAGGGTTAGGGAGCAGCGAAAGTAACACTTCACTCGGCCGCGGTCAGAGAAACCGGCTGGCGGAGCTGGCGTTGCAGATCAGATAACTCCCTTAAGAGTGACGTTGAGTCATCGTTAAAGTCCGATGGGGTCTTGGCTAATGCAAGTTCTATTTGGCGTATTCTCGGCTCCAGGGCCCGGTTCCGCAGCCGGCGGATACCCTCGCGCGCGACCTTGAACGGATCGTCCACGGCGGGTACGTCGAAAAGCAGCGATGCGACAAGCGATTTTTCATCATCGCTTTCCAAAAGTGCGTCGAGGTGGTCGCGGCCGGGCCAGGTGCCGCTTTCGAATTCGCCGAGGAACCGGTTGAGAAGGACCCCCGCAGCCTGCCGCCGGTCGATCCAGTCATGGGGAATGGAGGAGCTGAGGGGGCGCCCGAGGGCCTCGAAATGCAGGCAGAGTCGAAGCAGGTCGTGCTCGGGCGTCACGGCCCCGGGGTTCGGATCGGGCGGCGATGGGGGCGCCGGCTGGGGCGCCGTCCGCTCGGGCCGCCCTGCAAGCCGCCGCAGGTCGCTGTGGAGCGCCGAGGCGGGCAGGCGCAGGTGCTCCGCCGCCTCGGATACGAACGCGGCCCGCGACACCTCGCTGTCCGCCGCGGCGATGATCCCTAGGACGGCCTGGGCGGCCCGGGACCTCTGTTCCGACGACGCGGCCGCGGGCGAGGAGAGCGAGGCCCGGCACGCGAATGCCATCGCCGAGAGCGACGACCTGCGGACCTCATCGTACGCCGCGATGCCTCGCTCAAGGAAAAGGAGGTCGGGATCGACCTTGGCATCGCCCTCAAGCGTCAGGAAGCGCACCTCGAGCCCCGCCCGGAGCGCCATCGGCAGCATCCGAAGCGCGGCCTTCTGCCCCGCCGCGTCGCTGTCGAAGAAGCATTCCACCTCGACGTGATAGCGGCGCAGGAGCGCGATCTGGCCGTCGGTGAGGGACGTTCCCTGCGGGGCCACCGCGGTCTTGATCCCCACCGACCAGCACCGGAGCGCGTCGAGCTGCCCCTCGACCATGACGAAGGGACGTCCGTCGCCGACCGCCGTCCGGGCGCGGTCCAGGTTGAACAGCAGGTTGCCCTTGGTGAAGATCGGCGTCTCGGGCGAATTCACGTATTTTGCCTCGTGGGCCGGGTCGTCCTGCGGCGTGAGCGCGGTCTGCCTTGCGGTGAAGGCCACGACGCGCCCCTGGTGGTCCCGGATCGGGATCATGAGCCGCCCCCTGAAGCGCGGCCGCAGGGCGCCCGCGGTGATCATCGCGTCGTCCCGTATGAAGAAAAGCCCGCATTGGCGCAGCGCCTCCTCCGAGTATCTCCGCTTGTGAAGCTCGGCGCCGAGCGCCCCGCCGTCCGGCGCGGCCACGCCTATCTTGAACTCCTCCGCGAGCTCCGCCGGAAACCGGCGCTCGTTCACCCAGTAGGCCCTCATGAAGTCCCCCGCGGGCCCGGCCGCCCGGAACGACTGGTGGAAGTGCGCGGCCGCCTGCTCGTGGAGGTCGAAGAGCTCCTGCCGCAGGGACCGCTCCTCGCGGGTCGGGCCGGATCCCGCCTCGTATTCGATGGCGACGCCGTAGCGCTGGCCGAGCGCCTCGACGGCCTCCGTGAACGACATCTGCTCGGTCTCGCGGACAAACGTGATCGCGTCGCCCGCCTTCCCGCAGCCGAAGCACTTGTAGTAGCCCTTGTCGGAGTCGACGTTGAAGGAGGGGGTCTTCTCGCTGTGGAACGGGCAGAGCCCCTTGAGCCGCGACCCCCCCGCCTTGCGCAGCGCGACGACCCGCGAGACGACGTCGGCGAGGTTGACGCGGACCTTGAGGTCGCGGACGCAGGTGGGTTTGATGACGGGCATGGACGGCGCGCGGGCCTGCCGGGGGGCCCTGCCGCGCGTAAAAAGAATCCACTTTCAACCGCGGCGCGGGGCTGTCAAGTTTGGGGACCTCTTCGTCCCGTTTCTCGGCTTTTGAGGAAACTTTGGGCGTCAGGAGGCGACATACCTATCTCATCCATCATGCGCACCCTCCCGCTAGCCGTCCTCGCCGCCTCCCTCGCCTCGACTGGGGCGACCCTCTGCAGGGCGGACTACACGCCGGAGGTCCACCAGGCGCCGACGGAGCCGGTCTGGCAGGCCCACCTGCCGACGTTCACCGACGCCGATTACGCGGTGGCCGTCGAGAAGCTCTTCGCCGCCTTCGAGAAGGAGAAGGGCCGCGCGATCGCGCCCGGCAAGAAGAACAAGGTCGGCCTGAAGATATACTCGGACTCGGGCCCCGGGATGGCGACGCCTGTGCCGCTCGTCAGGGGCGTGATCGCGGCCCTGCAAAGGCGCGGGTACGCCAACAAGAACATCTTCCTGGTCGGGCTCAACCAGCTGCGGCTCAGGATGACCGGCTACCTGCCGTCGCTGGTTACGGGCGACACCCCGTTCAAGGGCAACCCGGTGTACGTGCTCGAGTCCAACCGGTACTACGACCCGGTCTGGTTCTACGACAGCCCGCTGCCCGAGCGCTTCGACCCGATATTCGCCGCCCACCAGACCGAGGGGGTGCCGAACACCTCGACGAAGGACGAGGACCGCAAGAGCTTCCTGGCGACCCCGCTGTTCCTCGACACCGATTTCTGGATCAACCTTCCCGTCTACACCGACCACCAGGTGCTGGGGGTCAACGGCGCGCTCGTGAACGCCACGCTCTGGAACGCGTCGAACACGGCGCGCTTCTTCCGCTCGCCGGCCACGGCGCCCGCCGCCGTCGCCGAGATGAGCGCGATACCGGAGCTTCGCCAGACGTGGCTCTTCACGATCGCGAGCCTCGAGCACTACCAGTTCATCGGCGGGCCCTACTTCAACTCCCTGTACACGCGGTCCGAGCCCCTGCTCTGGCTGGGGACCGATCCCGTGATGCTGGACGCCCTGATGCGCGCCCGGATCAACCAATGGCGCAGGAAGGAGGGGTTCGACCCGATCTCGGACGAGATCCGGACCCTTGAATTCGCGGAAACGCTCGGCGTCGGCTCGACCCTCGTCAAGAACGCCACGATGATCGACGTCGACTAGGCCCGCGCCGACACA
>Ga0302308_10003674_pt1 | contig 12204 bp, 8 predicted proteins | sample III_Palsa_E3_3_FD_200531 | JGI IMG/M metagenome (GOLD analysis project Ga0302308, IMG submission 200531) | Peat permafrost microbial communities from Stordalen Mire near Abisko, Sweden - III_Palsa_E3_3 | ecosystem: Environmental > Terrestrial > Soil > Palsa > Peat permafrost | place: Sweden... | reverse complement strand
TTGGCCATTGGTGTCCGGGCTTTGACTATTGTTTGCCGCCTGATCTGCCTGGTATGCCTGATACGACTGATAGCCGCCGTACGCTGAAACCGCACAACCAATAGCAGCAATTACACTTTGAATCCAAAGACCGTTTTGATCGTAGTCAGTTATGGGATTTGAAACTGCGTACTCATAAGTGTTCACGCCACCAAGCAACCCCATTGGGTCACTCTCCAAATATCGGCCTGTCGTCGGATCGTAGTAGCGGTTGAGGTTGTAGTACAGACCGGACTCGCTGTCGTAATACTGTCCCGGAAATCCAATATTCAGCATGATCGAATTGGTATTAATCGTACGGCCAAACGCGGTATTGTCGGCTGCCCAGACGATTCCGGCCGAACTGTTCGTCACCGTGTCCGGCCGGCCCAGATGGTCGTTGTGGACGTAATAGAGCGTGTTATTGACGACCTCGCCCACCAGAAGCCCTGCCAGCCAGATGTACTGGGTGCCAATGGATGTGCTGTTTTGCGTGGTTTCCGCAAGCAGCGCCCCACCTGCGTCGTAGACATACGAATAACCGCCACTGGCGCCGGACTTGGCAACCCGCTGCCCCAGGGCGTTATAGAGATAATTGGTTGTGGCGCCGTTGCCGGTAAAGCTGGTCATGCGATTGAAATTATCGTAGCCGAAGCTGCGCGTACCGAGGCTGCCGCTGTCGGTGTGGAGATTCCCCAGATTGTCGTAGCTGAAACTACGCGTGGTGCCTCCTGAAATACTGGCGATTTGATTGGTGCCAGATTCCGGGGTGTAGGCTCCGTTGACCCCCGAAGCTGTATACGACGTACGGTTGCCGTTGCCGTCCAGGCTAATGGCCTGGTTGCCGATTCCGGCGGTCACGCTGCTAAGCCGATAAATGTAGTCATACCCGAAGCTCTGCGTCAGGCTGCTGTTGTCGCCGTTGGTGATGCCGGTGATGTTGTTATTGGCATCGTAGCCATAGCTCAGGGACTGCACGCTGGAAGAAATGCCGGTCAACCGCATATCCATATCGTGGCTGTAGCCGGTGGTCGTGCCATCCCCCTGCTCCATGATCTGGATTGGACCGGAAATGGGATCCAGATAAGTCACCGCGGCGGCGATGTGGATCGTTCCGCCGATGGTCACCTGAACTTCCGACGGCTGGTTTTCCTCGGTGTATTGATAAGTCGCCGTGTTGCCACCCGGGTAGCCGATGGTGCTCAAACGCAGATCGCTGTCGTAGGTATAAGACGTGGTGTAAGCCGTGCCACTGATGGTCGAAACCTGGGTGGCAAGCTGCCCGTCGGGTTCATAGGTGTAGGCGGTGGAGCCGCTGCCGTCGGTAATGCTGCAGAGGCGGGTCGTGCCGTAGCTGCAGCTATCATAAGTATATTGCTGGGTCTGCGAGCCAGCTATGACTAGATGAACGCGGTTCAGGTTGTCATAACTGATGGAAGTGAGCACACCATTGTTGCGCGTCATCTGGGTCTGCAAGCCCATGGAGTTGAACGCGTAGGTGGTCGTGCCGGTATCCGGGCTGGTCTGCGTAACCCGATTGCTGAAGCCGTCGTAGGCGTAAGTGGTGGTGTGATTGTCCGGATCAATCACGCTCGCCATGTTGCCTGCGGCGTCGTAGGTATATTGAGTGGTGTGACCCAGTGGGTCCTGGACGCTTTGCAGTTGGTTGTGCGGCGTATAAGTGTAAGTCCAGGTGTGGTTTGTGGAATCCGTCTTGGTCAGGAGATTGTTGTCACCGTCGTAGGTGTACGAGAAGCTCTGGCCGTTGTTGCCCTGTTCGTTGATCAGGCGGCCGAGATTGTCGTAGCCGTAAGTGTGCGAATAATAGTCCGATACCGATGTAACGGTGTGGCACGGCTTCGTGGCGCAACTATATGTTGAGGTCAACAAACTGTTCGCAATGCCGGTGATTTGGCTGAGGCCGTTATAGTCGTACAGGACCGAGTAAGTGCTCGAGCCGCTCTTTACAGACTTGCTAAGCAGCCGCCCTGCATTGTCGTAGGTGAAGGTCGAGGTACCTCCCGCGGCGACGGTGATCGAGGTCACTTGGTTCATGCCGTTGTAGCCATACGTCGTGGTTGCCGTCACGCCGCCGGACGTCTTCGACGCGGTCAAGACCCTGCCGCGCGTGTCATAGGTGTAGCCGGTGGTGTCGCCATTCGGCCCCGTCACGGTACCCACTTCGCCCAGGCCGTTATAACCGGTGTAGGTCGTGGTATTGCCGTTGGCGTCGACCACGCTGGTGACGTTGCCCAGTGAGTCGTAGTTCACCACCTGGTAGCCGCCCGGAGCCTGAGGCCCGCTGACGACCATCTGCGACACCATTCCACTGGAATAGGTGGAGTATGAGTAATTGGTGGTCTGCGTTTGTCCGACCACACCGTTGGCGGACAGGTTGGTGACTACGATTTGCTCCAGACGATTTTTATTCGACGACGACGCCGGATAATAGGTTGTCTGAATGTTTTCAACGCCATTGCCATTGTTGTCGAGGGTCTTTTGGTTGGTGATCCGGTTCATGCTGTCCCAGGTGTACTGGGTTTCCCGCATTTGACCGGTACCAGCACCTTGCTTCAAATCGGTCATCAGACCGTTACTAGTGAAGGTGTAGTCAGTGGTGAATCCGCGCTGATCGACCGAGATTTGCGGATGACCGTTTCCGTCGTAGCTGGTGCTCGCAACCGAGTTTGGACACCCATAGACGTGCGATGTCGTCACCGAGGTCAGCTTTTGCTGTTGATTGCCATTGAAGTTGAAGGTTTGGTAGCTGTAAGTCGTCTGTGCTCCCGCGGTATTGGTCATGGTGGTCGAGTTGTTCCCGTAGGAGAAGAAAACTTCCTCGACCTCGACGCTGCTGTTCAGCCCACTCGCGGCCACTTGGCCGTTGCTGTTGTACGTGTAAGTGCTATAGCGGCCGCCGTTCACGTTAATACCCGTCACCGCCGAGGGGTATTGGGATTCATGATAATAGGTGCGGGAGTCACCATTGGGATACGTAACCCCGTTCAGATAACCGGTGGTGCCCCCGGTGTAGGCGTAGGAATAGGTGTTGTTTGCCGGATCTTTGACCGAGGTAACCAAATTGCCGGTCCAGCCAAAACTGAAGGTTTCGCCGCTTGAATACGTGGCACTCTGCAGCAAATTGCTGGAGGAATAAGAGAATGTCCAGCCCAAGCCGGTGGGGCCGCTCGAGGAGGTAATAAACCCAAGGGGGCTGTAGTTTTCGACAGACCCGTTCTCGTTTGACAGGGTCCAACCGCTGCCGTTGTTGATGATCGAGTCGGTAGCGTCGGGAGTCGTATTGAGATAGGTATTGGAACCCGATGCACTCTGGTTATAGGTGGCAATCGAGCCGTCGGGACGAACCGCGCCGACGGAGACGACAGGGCTGCCGCCGGTCGTGGCGCAGTTTGATGTTTGCCCGGGCGAGGCAGCACATGACGTTCCGTTTTGCAGGGTGAAGGTCAGCGAACGATCGAAAGCCGTGTGCCAGCCAACACCGAACATTCCAGAGCCGGTATAGCTATAGTTGTAATATCGCGTGAACGCGTGCTGTGGCGAGCGGCCTGTCACAAAGTCAACTTCCGTTAGGACTTTGTTGCCGGTGGCGATCACGACGGGATGCGGAGCAGCGTCGCCACAGTTGGATGTCTGTGCGCCAGACTTGCTGTTATCGGCGGGGGTCGCCGCTGGTTTCGTCGCCGTGGAGGCCACCGTCGTGGGGTTGTTCCGAACAGGCGTACCGGCAGACGATGTTGGCCCAATCACGCTGCTAAGATCGGCGTCAGAGGAGAGGGGCGCCGTAACTATAACCTGTGATAACTGCGTGGGTTGTGACTGGCCTGAAGGTGCGGGAGCCCCTCCTTGGCCAGCACCACCAGCATCTTGAGTGACGCCGGTCGGAACTGAATCATCGGCGGCATACGACGCCATAGAAGCCGTTGCGGAAAGAAGCGCCGTTGCGCAAAGAATCAGCAGCTTTGAACGCAGAATTCCCTTTTTCGACTGCATATGCTCCCCTTATTGTTGGCAAACTTATCCCAATCACCGCGGCGCAGCGTTTACTGCGAACCCAAGGCGACGATTCCGACTGGTACGGTTTCTGCATGATACGTTACGGTACTTCAGCGCGCGTGATGCACGTCACATAATTACCGAAAGGTTAGCGCTGGGCCACGATTCGTTTCCATCAGTGGGCCATCATGGTGCGCTCAAGAAATTGGCATTGCCGGATTCACGGCCACCGATGTCCAGGGCATCACCCAGCTGGAACCGCATTGCGGCGCGGAAGGCCTGGCCAGCTTCCGCCTGAAGATCAAGATCGAAGTCGCCGGCTGACTCCCGCGCCTGCCGGACCAACCGGCAACGGCGCCTATCCTCCGGTCAGCTGGCTGATGATCAGCGGACGCGCGGCATTCCACATGGCGAGGCCAGTCGGCACATCCTGGTCGATCAGGATGATCGCGCCATAGCCCAGGCCGTTATCGATCCAGGGGCTGGTGCCGTACAGGCCCGGATCGCTGTATTCCGGCCCCGGGCTTCCCGAATACAGCGAGGGACTGGAGATCCACAAGCCCAGTCCATAGCCGGGATACTGGCTTGCCTGTCCGGGCGGAAACGGGGTGTAGGCGACCGCCAGGCCTTTTATCTCGTTGGCTTCGAGAGCGGCGACGCTGCTTGAAGACAGCACCTGCTTGCCGTTGAATTGGCCGCTGTTCTGCAGCATCTGCAGGATCGCCGCGTAGTCGGCCGCATCGGTGAGCGCGCCGCCGGCGATACGCGGGTTGGTGACCACGCTGGCCGGGCCGTAGGTGAAAGTGCTGAGACCCAGCGGCTGCGCGATGGCGGCGCTGAAGAAGGTCTGCCAGTTCTGCTGCGACAGGACGGTGGCGATGTAGCCCGCCACCTGGTAATCGGCGCCGCCGTAATTGAACTCCGTCCCCGGCTGCGATACCAGCGCCGTGTTGGCGATGGTTTGCACGCATTGCACCAGGGTCGTGCTGGTTTCCTCGTTGATGCAGTCGGGGTTGGTGCTGTCGCCCAGCCCGGGCAGCCCGGAGGTATGCGACAGCAGCATGCGCATGGTGATGGCGAGCTTGTCCACCGGCCAGGTCACCCCGCTGGTCGCCAGGTAAGTGGCGACCGGCGTATCGAGGTTGAGCTTGCCGCTGTCCACCAGCGTCATGATCGCCGCGGCGGAAGGCACCTTCGACGCCGAGGCGATGGCCAGCACCGAGCTCGCCGTCTGATTGCCGCCAGCGCGGCTGTAGAGGACTCCCGACTTGTTGTAGAGCAGGAAGCTGTAGCCGCTCACCGTGCCGCTCGGCGCGGAGCTTGCGGTCGACACGTAGCCGTCCAGCGTGCTGCCCAGCTGGGTCCAGTCGTAGCTGGCGGCGCCGCTACTGGAAGAACTGGCGCCGCTCGATCCGCTGCCGGATGAAGAAGCGCCGCCGCTGGAAGAGGAACCGCTGCTGCCGGAAGACGAGGAGCCGCCGCCGCTCGAGGAGCCGGAGGAAGATGAAGACGAGCCGCCGCCGCTCGAGGAACCGGAGGATGAAGAAGACGAGGAGGAGGACGAGCTGCTGCTACCCGAGGAGCTGGACGAGGAGCTTCCCGTCACCGTCTGCGTGCTGACGCAAGCCGCATACACATTGACCTGGCCGAGCACCGAAACCAGGCTGCCGTCGGCCAGCTGCACCGCGTTAAACGGCTTGGTGGCGGTGAAGCCGACGAAGGCCGACTTCGGGCTGGCCAGCAGGGTCAGCAGGTCCAGGCGCAGCGGCGTGCTGGCGGTGGCGCCGGCCGTATCCTGCGTGACGCCGTCGAGGAAAGTATTGATGGTGACGTTCTGCAGCAGATCCAGCGTCAGCAATTCAGCCGGATTGGAAGCGACGAAGCCCACCAGGTGCCCGGCGGCATAGGTATTCGCGGCGCTGGTCACGGTCAGGGACTCATCGGCAACCAGGCCTAACGGCGTGTTGACGGCGGCATAGTTCAGCAGATCCTGGTCCACCACATTGCCGGGATTGCTCACCGAGCAGCCGACGCAAAGGCCGCCGCTGCCGGTGGCGACGCTGGCATCCGGAGCGATCAGGTCCTGCGTCGGCACCGCCGCTCCGGAACTGTTGGTGACGCCGCAGTCGGCTGGCGTCGGCGCCGCGGTGCCGTCGAACAGGCTGGCCTGTGCCGTTTCGGTCGCACTGCCGATGCTGCAGCTGATGCTGTAGCTGTAGATATTGCCGGCGGTGGGCGCCACCAGCGCCATGGTGCCGCCGGTCGTGGCCACCGTGCCGTTCCACTTGCTGTCGCCCGCGGCGTTGGACGCGGTGCAGCTGGCACCGGCCGACGCTCCGCCGGGGACGTTGTAGATCAGGCTGAACGACTGGCCGGGCGTCACCGAACCGGGCACCAGCTCGATCGACACGCCCGCGGAAACCGCGGCGCCGCCCGACGACGAAGAGCCGCTGCTGCCGGAACTGCTGGACGATGCGGCGCCGCCGCTGCTGGAACCGCTCGAGGATGCGGCACCGCTGCTGCCGGAGCTGCTTGAGCTGCTCGACGAGGAAGCGCCGCTACTGCTGCTGCTCGAGGAGGCGCCGCTGGACGATGACCCGCTGCTGCCGTTGTCGGAGCAAGCGGTCAATGCCGGGCCCGCGGCAATCAGTAGTCCCAAGGCGGCGCGCCGCAACATCCCCGACCTGATTATCGTATTCACCGGTACACACCTCCCTGTGCGTGCCATGGTTGATCCATGGCAGTCCCACGTTGATTTCCGCCATGCCGGCCTGGAATCCGCGGGTATGCGGTTAATGTACACCAAGTCAACGTTGTGACCCCAGAGGCCTGGCGATCAGGAATCCACTCCGATACGCGCACGCAGGCGCGGTGCCGCAAAATCGAGGAAGGCGCGCAGCTTCTGCGGCAGCAGGCGCTGGCTCGGATACACCAGGCTGATGGGCACCGGCGGCGGCTCGTAGTCGCGCAGCAGGATGCGCAGCGCACCGACGGCAACGGCCTGGATGATCGGATAAGACATGGTACGCGCAACGCCCAGCCCGGCGATGGCGGCGTCGATCACCGCCTCGGCGGTGTTGGCCTTGAGCCGCGGACGGATCACCACCGAGCTGGTGCTATGGTCCCGCTCGAAATCCCAGCGGTCGCCGGACAGGATGTTGTCGAGCGTGATGCAGTCGTGCGTCGCCAGATCGGCGGGCGTTTGCGGCTCGCCGTGCTCGGCCAGATAGGCCGGGCTGGCGAAGACGACGAAGTGGCTGGTCCCCACCCGCGTGGCGATCAGGCTGCTGTCGGGCAGCGTGCCGATGCGCGCGGCCAGGTCGATGTGGTCCTCGACCATGTTCATCACCCGATCGCTCAGCTGCAGCCGCACCTGGATGTCGGGATAAGCCTTGAGGAACTCCGCGACGATCGGCACCACATGCACTCGGCCCAGCACCAGGGGGGCGCTGATCACCAGTTCGCCGGTCGGCGCCCGGTATTCGCCGGCGGCAATGCGCTCGGCTTCGCTGACATCCTCGACGATGCGCTTGCAGGCGGCCACGTAGCTGCGCCCGGCATCGGTCAGCGCCAGCTTGCGCCCGCCGCGCAGCAGCAGGCGGATCTTCAGATGCGCTTCAAGATCGGAGATTTTCCGGCTGACCGTAGCCAGGGGCATGCCGAGCCGCCGCCCGGCCGCGGACAGGCTGCCGGTCTCGACAACCTCCAGAAGAATCGACATGGCTTCTAACCGGTCCAAAGTTCCTTCCAAATTTCGATAGGCTTATTCTCAAACATACCATCTAGTTGTGCAGGATGGGAGGGTTTAGTTTATGCGCCTTCGGGCTTCCAGCCCCAATGGATCAGCAGCAACCCGCAAGGAGATAGCCATGTCCCGCACCCAAACCAACGCTGTCAGCCAAACCGCCCCGTCGACTTCACAGGCCGCGGGCAAACAGCCTGGCGTCATCCCCAATTTCCATCACGTTCTGCCGAGCAGCCCGGCTGCCCTGGAAAGCTACATCCACCTGTATCTGGATGGCATGGCCAAGTCCGGGCTCGATGGCGCCGGCGGCCGCAAGGCCTGATGCAAAACCGGGTGGCGCCGGCGGCACAGCCGCTGGCGCCACCGGTTCATGAGGATGGACCCAGCAAGGGCGTGACGATGCGCTGCAAGCGCGCCTCGGTCCACGCCGCCTCATCATCATCCCAGCTGTTGTCGACCAGCACGCCGGAGCGATCGATGGTGAAGCTCACCGGCAGCCGCCAGATACGGCCATAGTCGTCGGCCCAGGCACTCCCCAGCAAGCCAACCGGAAAGCTCAGGCCGGCCGCGATCTTTCGCACCGCGGGCAGGTTCTGCGGCTCGTCCAGGCTGAATCCCAGCACCTCCAGCCCCTGCCGTGCATGTTCCGCCGCGTAGGCGGAGAGCAGCGGCAACTCCTCGCGGCAGGGCACGCACCAGGTGGCCCAGAAGGTCAGGATCACCACCTTGCCGCGCAGGCTGTCGGTGGAGATGGCCTGTCCATCCAGTGTATGCAGCACCAGGGACGGCGCGGGCTTGCCGACCTTGAGGCCGCCGGCACTGACCACCGGCGGCAGGCTCCAGATGCCCACGGCGGCGCAGCACATCAGGGCCCGCCGCAGCCAGGCCAGGCGGGAGCAGCGGCCGGGCACCGGCCGCTTCGGCTCAGAAGGCATAGCTCAATCCCACGCTGCCGGTCCAGTGCGGAAACACCTGGTAGCCGTCGAGGCGGCTGAACACCGGGCGCTGCACGAAGGTGTAGGCATGGAGCTGGTTCCAGATGCGGGTGGTGATGCCGGGGCTGAGGTAGACCACGGTGCCGGCAGTGTCGGTATTGTCCGCCAAAGCGCCCTCGTCGGGGCTCTTGTGCGTGACGTTGACCTGCAATTGCGGCACCCAGCGCGGGTTGCGCTCGTAGCGCAGGCCGAAGCTCAGGTTCTCCGTGTCGCCGGGACGGAAATCGGCGTTGACCTGATCGAGCGCATGCGCCACGGTGACCTGCACCTGGCCGTTGACGAAAGCATCGAAGTTCTGGCTGACGGGCCGGTAGTAATACGCGCCCACGATCAGATCGTAACTGCCGATACCCGGATTGAGGCTGGTGTCGAGGGTCTGGTTGGCCGCGGCATTGGGGCCGGAGGAGAAGTACACCGGCGCGCGCCCCACCTGGGCGCCGGTCTCGACGTTCTGGCCGCCGTAACGGCCGGTGGGCAGCTTGACGCCCAGCTGCACGCCGAGATTGTGGGTGGCGAGGATGCCCTGGTAGCTGCCGATCAGCTTGATGTCGCCCAGGCCGATGCTGTGGGCGCCGCTGATGTTGTCGGGCGTGAGCTGGTCCGGCGTGGCATTGCCGTAGGTGCTATGGCTGCGGTTGATGTAGGGAATCTGCGCGGCGATGGTCCAGTTGGGATTGGGGATGTAGGTCACACCCGCCGTGAAGTAGCGGTTGATGGTGCCATGCTCCACTTCCTGGCTGCCGCCGGCAGCGTTGATGGCAGCCACCTGGGACGGCGGGATCGGGCCATAGCGGGTGCGCAGCTGGTCCTGGTTGATGAAGTCGTATTCAAGATTGACGCGCCAGCCGGCCGTGGCGGAATAGCCCATGGCCGCATCGGAGCTGAGCGAGCAGCCGCAGGTGGCGCAGGCCTGGGCGGCAATGGGTGCGGCGGCAAGCGCCAGCACGGCGCCGCGCAATAAATTGGAAGACACGGTAATTTCCCTTGGTTCGAATTGCGGATGACAACACGCGCCGCGCGCAGGGCGTGCGGCATGAAAAATGTGCTGATCGAATCAGGAAAAAAGCGGCGGGCCGCGAACCGGTGGGTGGAGGTGCGGCATGCTGCCGCGGTTGAGTACGGCACTCCAGTCGGGCCGGAAATGCGCCGGCCCCGGTGCGAAGGTGAATACCAGCTTGAGGCCAGGCAGGGCCGGGCCGGCCGCGGCGCCGAACGGGCACTGCTCGATCGAGGCGCCGCCGGAGCCATTGCCGCCATGCTCGTGCATCCCCACCATGCCATGGGGACAGATCATCAGCATGGCGCCGTCGCGCGCGGCTTCGCCGCTGGCCGGCATGAAGCCGGCCGGGATCAGGCCGCGATACAGCACCCCGGCCAGCACCAGGCAGATGATCAGCAGCTGCCGCTGTCTATGCATGTTTATGCATGGATGACATGATCGGGAAAACATCTGCAAGCGCCGCGCCACAGCGCCGCGCAGCCGGTGAATCCACCGGCAGGCCGTATTTTTAGCAAGGCCGGCCCCATCGGCACCAGGACTTTCCCGGTCTATGCATAAAGCCGCATCGATGCTGAATCGCCCAAACCGTCGGTGAGTACACGGAATTCTCCTGCGCCGCCGCGGCGGCCAATGCAATGAACAGAAGCGGCCAGGGAGGCCGCTACGAGCTCAGGAGAAAGCGGGTGGCGCGCGGGCGGGTGGGCGCCCGTTGCTGAAGCGGGAGGCGAAGCGAGCGACATCCAGCGTGGCGATGTTCGCCACGACAGCGGACTTTTGCTCGCTGCGAATAGCGGATGAAGGCAGGCCCGGACCGGCAGCGGCGGAGAAAGCGCAGCTGCCGTGATCATGGATGCCGGAAGGCTGGCCCTGGTCCGCGCGCAGCTTGGCCAGGGGGCTGGCGTAGCAGATGGCTAGTTCGATGCCGCGCCCGCCGGCGTGACGTTCCGGCATGAAGCCTTCAGGCAGCAGTGCGCGCAGCAGTACCGCGGCCAGCGCAAGCCAGAGCGCGAACTGCCGGAAACCGTGATGGCGAGAAGGCTGCAAGGAAACCCCGTGCATCAATGCGCCGCCAGTATAGGCGATCGGCTTTCAGGCTTGCAGCGGCCCGGGCACCGCACAGGGGCCGCCACGGAGAAGCTCCCGGGCGGCCCGGCCGAACCCCGTCAGTTGCCGTGCGGAGCCGGATTCGCCTGGAGGTAACTGTCCGCCGCCGCGGCCAGCACGGTCTTTTCGCCGAACTTGAAGCGGGCGCTCTCCATGCCGCGGGCTATGTTGTCCGCCATCTCCGCCGGCACGTGGGCCTTGACCCAGGTTTCGATCTGGTCCAGCGGCGCCGAGTTCCAGAAGATGTCCGGACTGTACTGGGCGACGATCAGGGGGCCGTAGCGGCCTTGCGGCTGCATCAGCGCGTCGACATTGCTGGTAAAGGTGGCCCAGGCCAGTTGCGGATTTTCGTCGTTGAGGTTGGCCACCAGGCTCAGGCGCGCGGCCCCCGCCTGCGTCGGTATCTCGGTCGACAGCGCAATCTGCGCGGCCTGCATCGCGAGCTGCGGGTCGCGCACCTGCATCAGGGCCGTGTAGTAGCGGCGCAGCTCGGTCTCATTGGCCGCGGCCTTGGCCACCGCATGCAATTGCTCGAACGCCGCCGCATCGGCGTTGCGGGCGACGATCGACAGCACCATGGCCTGGTCGTCCGGTCTGATCGCCTTGCGGTCGGCGACGAAGGCGGCGAAGCGCTTGCGCGCTTCGGCAATGACCTCCTGGTCGCCCCAGGCCCCGAGGTCGCCAAGAACGGTGCGGCGCAGCTTTTGCCGACCCGGCGTTTCATCGTCGCGGGCGTCCCAGCCCAGTCGCGTGGCCACCGGCTTGATGATGGAACTGGCGTAGGCGGCGAACGCGGCGTGGCCGGGCGTGCCGCGCTCGGCGTATTCGATCGTGCCGAGCGCGCTGGTGATCTGGCTCCAGGCGCGCTCGTCCAGGTCCGCACCCATCGACGAGGCCAGCGCCAGATAAGCCGGCAGCTTCTGCTGGCCGGCTTCGACCAGTGCCCATTGGTCGTCGAGCAGGGCGATGCGGTCGGCGTCGGGCAACGTGCCGAAATCGCGGGTGATGACCTGCAGGGTAGCCGCGTCGTAGGCCACCCGGTAGAAGCCCACGACGCCGGCGTTGACGCTCAGCGCCTGGTCGCAGCGCCCGGCCGCCACGGTCTGGCCGTCCTGCGTCAGCAGCAGCGTCTGCGGCGTTGCATCCACGCCGGAGCGGATCTGCAGCGGCACGCTCCAGTGCGAAGGGTTGGGATCGTTGCCCTGCAGCAGGAAACGCCGCTGCGACAGCGTAAGGGTGCGCTGGCCTCCGGCATCGCAACTGGCGGCGACCGAGACCAGCGGGAAGCCGGGCTGCTCGATCCAGCCGGCGGCGATCTCGCCGACGTT
>Ga0302308_10003671_pt1 | contig 12208 bp, 9 predicted proteins | sample III_Palsa_E3_3_FD_200531 | JGI IMG/M metagenome (GOLD analysis project Ga0302308, IMG submission 200531) | Peat permafrost microbial communities from Stordalen Mire near Abisko, Sweden - III_Palsa_E3_3 | ecosystem: Environmental > Terrestrial > Soil > Palsa > Peat permafrost | place: Sweden... | reverse complement strand
GCTCCGTGGCCGAATGCCGAACACACCCATCGTGGTGCGCCTGAGCTGAGGAGGTCTCGCATCCGGGCGGCGACTTTCCTGCCAGCTCAGCCGGCTACAGGACCGGCCGGATACATGTCATCTTTTTGGCAGGTCGATGGCGCTGGATTTCCTCGGCCGGTTCCCCGAGGCTGCCGACGATGCCCGCCGCGCCCAGGCTGTGGCCCGGGAAACCGCGGACCCGGCCGCTGAGGCCATGGCGGCGTGGAGCCTCGGCTGGGTGGCGTACTGCACTGACGATTACGGGACCATGCTGACCTGGATGCAGCAAGCCTGCCGGGTTGATCCGGCGAGCATCCCGGGCTGGCTTGCCCGGCTGTGCGCCTGGCTGCTCGCAGTGGCGCTGTCCCTGGCCGGCGAGGCCGCCGCCGCGCAGCGCGGCTGTGCGGCGGTGCTGGCGCAGGCCCGCGAGGTTGGCGACCTGCGGTTTCAGGCGAACATGCTGTGGATCCTGGCAGCCTGGGACCAGCAGGCAGGCCGCCTGGCCGACGCCGGGATGCAGCTCGGCGAAGCAGTCAGGCTCTCGTCGCGCACCGGCGACCGGATGCGCCTGATCGACTGCCTGGACACCTGTGGGGCACTGTGCGCGGCGACGGGGCGCTGGGCCGATGTCATTACGATTTGGGCCGCGCATGCCGCCTGGCTCCGACGTACCGGGATGCCAGCCCTGCACCAGGAGTTTCGGCGCCATCAGGAACCGCTCCGGAAGGCCGCTCAGGCGCTGGGACCGGACCGGACCCGGGCGGCCGAAGAACGCGGCGCGGCGATGACGCTGGCCACCGTCGCCGAGTACGCCACCATGCTCGCCGCCCCGGACTCCTGGCAACCGCAAGCTCCGCGTGGGTTGACCCTGCTTAGCGCCCGGGAACAGGAACTGGTCGCCCTGGCCGCCCAGGGCCGCACCAACACCCAGATCGCCGCCCAGCTATACATCAGCGCCAGCACCGTCCGCTCCCACCTGGACCGGATCCGGGACAAGACCGGCTGCCGGCGCCGCGCCGATCTCACCCGCCTCGCCCTGCAAGCAGGCCTGGTGTAGCCAGCCGGCAGCCCGCGCCGGCAGCCGGCGACCGCTGTGGGTCGATCGACCCCATGCGCCCGTCCCGGAGAAGGGGTCGTCGGTCCTCTGCCCGCCGGTGCCCGGCCAGGGCAGCCTGTCGATCAGACGGCCGGAGCTCCCGGCCAAGTTACGGCAGATAGGAAAGCCACCGGTCAACTGGAGGTCGCCATGAACACCATCCGCCGCATCCACCACCTAGCCGCCATCCTGGCCGCGAGCGCCTGCGCCGTGCTGGGCCTGGCCATGGCATCCCCCGCCATGGCCATGACCATCAGCCTGCCCCACCCGGGGCCCAGCGTTCCCCAGCCCCAGGTCTCCGCTCAGGTCCACACCGTGGCGGCCGGCGGTATGCCCGGATGGCAGATCACGCTCATCGCGGCCGGGGCCGCGGTCCTCACCGCCCTCCTGGCCGTGGCCGCCGACCGGGCACATGCCGCCCGGCGGCAAGTGACAGCACCAACCCTGTGAAGCACAGGCCATAGAGCGGCAGAGCCAGGCCGTAGAATGGCCGCGTCCAGCGGCCGGACCGAGGCTCGCTGGCCGGCTGAGCGGTAGGTCCCCGATGGCTCACCCGCCTGCGGCGGCCCCGGCCGGGGCCGCCGTCTCCGGGCAGGATGCCCTGCTGGCGACCAAGCTGCACGTGCCCCGGCCGCAGCCGGGCTTTGTGCCGCGGCCGCGCCTGGCGCAGGCGCTCAGCGAGGGGCTGGCGCGGGGGCGCGTGCTGATTTGCGCTCCGGCGGGATTCGGCAAAACGTCGCTGCTGGCCGACTGGGCCCGCAGTGCCGGGCGGCCGGTGGCGTGGCTGGGCCTGGATGCCGGCGACAACGACCCGGCCCGGTTCTGGCGCTACGTGGTCGCTGCGCTGGACCGGGCCCAACCCGGGATCGCCGGGCACCTGGGCCCCCGGCTCGGGCCGCCGTCCCCGCGTTCGTTTGACGGGTTTGTGACGGCTTTGATCAACGAGCTGGCCGCCCAGCCCGGCGGGGATGAGGTGCTGCTGGTCCTGGACGACTACCACCTGGTCGACTCCGGGCCGGTGCACGAGTCGGTGGCGTTTTTGCTGGAGAACCTGCCGCCGGGCCTGCTATTGGCGGTGTCCGGCCGGGCTGACCCGCCGCTGCCGCTGGCGCGGCTGCGGGCCCGCGGCCAGCTGGCTGAGCTGCGTGCCGCCGAGCTCCGCTTCACCACCGACGAGGCGGCGGCGCTGCTGGGTGTGGCTGGGCCGGTCCTGCCTAACACCGCGGTGGTGGCGCTGACGGCCCGCACCGAGGGATGGGCGGCAGGGCTGCAGCTGGCCGCGCTGTCGTTGCGGGGGCACGCGGATGCGGCCGGGTTTGTCGCGGCGTTCAGCGGCAGCCACCGCTTCGTGCTGGACTACCTGGCGGATGAGGTCCTGGACGGCCAGCCCGGGCCGGTGCGTGCGTTCTTGCTGGAGACCTCGGTGCTGGAGCGGCTGTCGGGGGAGCTGTGTGATGCGGTCACCGGCCGGTCCGGTAGCCAGGCGATGCTGCACGACATCGAGCAGGCGGGCCTGTTCCTGGTGCCGCTGGACGAGGTGCGCGGCTGGTGGCGCTACCACCATCTGTTCGCCGATCTGCTCCGTGCCCGGCTGGAGCAGGAGCAGCCCGGCCGGGTGCCAGAGCTGCACCGGGCCGCGGCCGCCTGGTTCGATGAGCATGATCAGGGCGATGATGCGGTGCGGCACGCGCTCGCGGCCGGGGACGCGGCCTGGGCGGCGCAGCTGGTCGAACGGTACGTCGATGCACTACTTCGCCGCAGCGAGGGCGTGACTCTGCGCCGCTGGCTTTCCACGTTGCCCGTGGAGTTGCTGCGCGCGCGGCCGCGGCTGTGCCTCGCCCAGGGTTTCAGCGCCGTCGTCAGCGGCCAGGTGGAAGCGATCGAGCCACTGCTGGACGACGCTGAGCGTGCCTTCGGCGCTACCGGCGGCCAGCCCCGACAGCCGCCGGCCGGGCCGGCGGCGGGCGTGCTGGCCAACGTTCCCGCGGGGATCGCGTTCCTGCGGGCCGAGCTCGCGCGTCTTCGCGGTGACGCAGCGGGCGCGGTCGACTGGGACCGGCGGGCCCGCGCCCAGCTGGGCGAAGGTGACTTTTACCTGCGCACCCTCGTCCGCGCCAACCTGGCGGTGGCGGACTGGCTCCGTGGCCAGCCCGGGCAGGCTGAACGCAGCCTGGCCGCGGCCCTCGCCGAGCGGCGGGCGGCTGGCGAGGGCTACCTCGCCACCCGGGTCTGCCACGACCTGGGCCAGGTACAGCGCGCCCAGGGCAACCTGGATGCGGCGCTCGCGACCTACCGGCAAGCGCTGGAGATCGCCGGTGAGGTCAGCAGCCAGCCGCCCCATCTGGGCATGGCGCATGTGGGCCTGGCCGAGGTGCTGTACGAGCGGGACGAGCTGGCCGCCGCCCTTGATCACGCCACCCGGGGGATCGCGCTATGCCGGCAGCTCGCCTTCACCCCGCCGCTGGCCGCCGGCCTGGCCGTGCTGGCCCGGATTCGGCAGGCGCACGGTGATGCGGCCGCCGCCACAGCGGCGATAGGGGAGGCCCGGCAGGTCGAGCTGAGCCCGCAAGTGGTCGCCCTGTTCAACCCGGTGCCCGCCCAGCGGGCGCGGCTGCTGCTGGCCCAGGGCGATGTCACGGCGGCCGGCCAGTGGGCGACGGCGGCCGGCCTCAGCCCAGCGGACGAGCCGGATTATCCCCGGGAGCCGACGTATCTGGTGCTGGCGCGGGTGCTGCTCGCCCAGGACCGCCCCGGCGCGGCACTCACGCTGCTGCAGGCGCTGCTGGCCACCGCGGCGGGCCAGGGCCGCACCGGCAGCGTCATCGAGATTCAGGCGCTGCGGGCGCTGGCGCTGGCCGCCCGCGGCGATCACGACGGCGCCCTCGGTGCCCTGGCCGAGGCGGTCACGCTCGGCTGCCCGCAGGGCTACGTCCGGGTCGTTGCCGACGAGGGCGCGCCGATGCGCGCGCTGCTGGCCCGGCTCTCCGCCGCCCGGAAGGACCAGCGCGCCCCCGCCCGCGACATCGACCCGGACTACCTGGCTGGGCTCCTGCGCGCCTGCGGTCAGGCAGCCGCCGCGCCGTCATCGAGGCGGGCCACCGCCGCGCTGCCGGGCATGGCCGAGCCGCTGACCGACCGCGAGCTGGAGGTGCTGCGGCTGCTCGCCGCGGGCAGGTCCAATCAGCGCATCGCCCACGAACTGGTGGTAGCGCTCGACACGGTCAAGAAGCACGTGACGCACATCCTGGGCAAGCTCGGGGCCGCCAACCGTACCGAGGCCGTCGCACGGGCCCGGCAGCTCGGCCTGATCCCCTGACACCGCACCCGAGGCTGTCCGGTAGCACCGCACCCGAGGCCGTCCGGTAGCACCGCTCCCCGCGCCGTCCCGTAGCACCGCTCCCCGCGCCGTCCCGTAGCACCGCTCCCCACGCCGTCCGGTAGCCCGCACCCCACGCCGTCCGGTAGCACCTTCGTGTGCGGGCTTGCCGCGCAGCGATATTCCACCCCGCATGCACCTTTGGGTGACGCCCCAGGGCGGCGGAAATTCTTAACGTTCCCTCAATGAGCCTGGCTCACCGGGCCGGGTTACCCGCCATCGGCGCCCGGCCGGGCCTCCGCAGCCGCCGCTCGGTTAGCGCGGCCAGAACGATCCATCGTGAAGGCGAAACTATGCGATCCAAGCCCATGATTCTCGTCGCGCTGCTACTCGCAGCATTCCTCATCAACCTGGATACGACCCTGGTCAACGTGGCGCTTCCCGCCCTGGTGCGCGAACTGCATGCCACCACCACTCAGCTGCAGTGGGTCGTCGATTCCTACAACCTCGTCTTCGCCGCGCTGCTGCTCACCTTCGGCAGCCTGTCCGACCGGTTCGGCCGCAAGCGCATGCTGCTGGCTGGACTGGCTGTGTTCGGGACCGCCAGCCTGGCCGGCGGCTTCACGACCGACCCGGCGCAGCTCATCGCGGCCAGGTCCGTGATGGGACTGGGCGCCGCCATGACATTCCCGGCGACGCTCTCGCTGATCTCCAACGTCTTCACCGAGCGAAGGGAACGTGCCCGGGCGATCGGCTTGTGGGGCGCGATCGCGGGCGTGGCCATCGCGATGGGGCCCATCGTGGGCGGCTGGCTGCTCGAGCACTTCAGCTGGGCCAGCATCTTCATCGCCATGGCGCCGGTCGCGGCGGCCGCCGGGATCCTCGTGGCGCTCGCCGTTCCCGCGTCGAAGGCCCCGGACGCGGCCGCTCCTGACGTCCCTGGCCTGGTGCTTTCGTCGGCAGCCTTGGCCGTGGGAGTCTTCACCATCATCGAGGCGCCGGCCTACGGCTGGGCAGCCGGGCGCAGCCTGGCCGGCTTTGCCGCCTCGGCGGTCCTGCTCGCCGCGTTCATCGTGCGGGAGCGGCGGGCCGCGCACCCGATGCTCGATGTGCGGCTTTTCCGCAACCTTCGGTTCAGCGCGGCCAGCGGCGCGGTCACGGTGTCGTTCTTCACCCTGTTCGGCTTCATCTTCCTGATGACGCAGTACTTCCAGGTCGTCAGGGGCTACGGTCCGCTCTCAGCCGGTGTTCACCTGCTCCCGGTGGCGCTGTCGGTTGGCGCCGGATCGGTCGCCGGGACTCAGCTCGCCGTAAGGGCCGGGACCAAGCTCATCGTCACCATCGGGCTCGTCGCGATGGCCGCGTTCTATGGCTGGGTGGCGGCGACCAACAGCGCGACGATCAGTTACCGCATCATCGCGGTCCAGATGGTGGTGTACGGGCTCGGCATGGGCCTGACCTCCGCGCCCGCTACGGAGTCCATCATGGGCGCCATCTCGCGGAGCAAGGCAGGCGTCGGCTCGGCCGTGAACGACTCCACCAGGCTGGTGGGCGGCACGCTCGGCGTGGCCGTGATCGGCAGTGTCTACGCATCCATCTACGGATCGCGGCTGACCGCCACCCTGCCGGCGAGCGTGCCCGGCCCGGTCGCGGCGATCGCGCACCAGTCCGTCGGCGCCGCGTACGTGGCCGCCGGCAAGATCGCGGCCCTCGGCCACCCGGGCCTCGGGCAGGCACTGCAGCACACCGCCGCCAGCGCGTTCCTGCGCGGCCTGACCATCAGCTGCCTCGTCGCCGCGGGGGTGGCCGCCGCGGGGGCCCTCCTGGCCGTCCTGTTCCTGCCCGCCCAGCCGGCGGCCCCGGCGACCGATGAAGCCGAAACAACCCAACTCACCTCAGCGGGAGCACTGGCATGACCGGATCGATCACCCGCGACCGCGGCATCGAATCACTCAAGACGGCGGCGCGCTGGCCTGGCGCCGACCGGGCCACCACGATCACCCTCGCCACCAGGCTTGCGGCTGCCCGCGCGGACGGCGAGGGATACCGTTACTTCTCCGAGCTGGCCGACGCCCAGCCAGGCGAGGCGCTGCCGCTCACGCTCGCCGGGTTCTTCCAGGCCCGGCTGGGCGAGGATGTGGACGCCGCGCTGGCCAAGCTGGACCAGGCCGCGGCCACCGATCTCGGGCCGCCGCAGTACTTCCGCGGGCTGGCCCTGGCCGGGCTGCCGCCGGACCGGGAACGGGCCGCTCGCGCCATCGCTGACCTGGAGTTCGTCCTGGCCGTCCGGGATCAGTTCCCGCCCATGCTGCTGCGGTCGGTGCACCACGGCCTCGCCGCCGCCCATGCCATGCTGGGCCAGGATGACCAGGCCGCCGAGGCCGAACGCAAGTCGGGGCTCGGCGCGGCTCCGGTCTGCACGCGGCTGATGTTCGGCGGCTTCTGGGCCACCGCCCAGGACGGGTTCCGCTTCACCTCGCCCAGGGTCTTCCGCCCGGAGCCCGGTATCCAGGTCGCGCAGGGCTACGACTTCAGCGATCTGGCGTTCATCACGACCAGCGACGGCGTCGTCGCGATCGACGCAGGCACCGCCGAGGACCGGGTCAAGGCCGCGCTCGGTGCCCTTGACCCGCCTGCTGACGGTGCGATCAGCCAGCTGATCCTCACCCACGCGCATTGGGACCACATCGGCGGCGCGGGCGCGCTGCGCGGGCCCGGCACGCAGGTGATCGCTCAGGCCGGTTTCCCCGCCGGACTGGACCGTGCGCAGGGGGAGCGGCCACGGTTCCGCTACTTCGCCGGCGCCGCCGGAGATATCCCCCCATCCGTCGTCCCCGACCAGCTGATCAGCCAGCCGACGCGACTGACCATCGGTGGCACCGAGCTCGTCCTCTATCCAACGGCGGGCGGGGAAACCAGCGACGCGCTGCTGGTCCACCTTCCGGCGAGCGGCGTGCTGTTCACCGGCGACGTGATGATGCCCTACCTGGGGCAGCCATTCGACGGCGAAGGCTCCCCGGAGGGGCTCCTGGAGACCCTCGCCTTCATTGCCAGCCTGCGGCCCCGCCTGCTCATCCACGGCCACCCAACGCTGACCGAAAATTTCACCGCCGAGGCGGTCGCCGGCCTGGAGGCGGCACTGACCCAGCTGCACGGCGAGGTGCTGGACGGCATCCGCGGCGGCCGCATCCTGCCGGACATCCTGGCGGCGGCCAGCCTCCCGGCCGTGCTCCGTGAGCACCCCACGGCGGTCGTGCCCTACCTGGTGATCCGCGACCACTTCACCGAGCGGCTTTACCACCAGCACACCGGTTACTGGCCGCTGGACGGGCGGGGACTGGAGCCGTCGACCGCGGCCGAGCAAGCCGCCGCACTCGACCTGCTCGCTGGCGGCAGGGCGGAGCAGTTCGCCGCCGCCGCCGACACCCTCATCGGCCAAGGCGATCACGCCCTCGCCCTGGAGATCATCGAGCCGGGCCTGCTGCGTTACCCCGCCAGCACCGCACTGGCCGGGCTGCGCCGCACCGCGCTGCACCGCCTCATGGAGCAGCACCAGCAATTCGACCCGTTCAAGTTCCTCATCTACGCCGAGCTCGCCGGCGCCGAGATCGGCCCGGCCGAGTGACCGCCGGGCGCACGCTGGGCGCCCCGGCGGGGCATTTCGCCAGCTCGCTCCGCCGCGCCTTCAGCGCCGAGCCGCCGGACCGCATCCGGGTCGCTGTCCAGCGGCCGCGCCGCGCCATCGGCTGGTACGCCGACGGCGCGGCGAGCTGAGGTCAGGCGTCCCGACGGATCAGCGCGACGGCGGTCACGGTCAGCAGGATGGCCGCGAGGATGACGAAGCCGCCGGTCTCGATGCCCTGGAACGCCCAGAACCGGCTGGCGGGCTGGTAGGTGACGAAGGAGCGGGGCCGATCAGCGCGCATATGCTGCCCTCGGGCACGGTGACGTCGCAGTCGCTCAGCGCGGTGGCCCGGCGGAACTGCTTGACCAGTCCCCGGGTCTGGATGACCGTGGTCATGCGATCTCCTCCTCGGGTGCTGCCTGCAGCGTGACGCGCAGCAGCGATTCGATCGACTCATCGTCGAGCCCGGCCTCGCGGGCTTCCCGCACCCACCGGGCCAGGCTGCGGCCGAGCCGGGAGTGCGTGCCGGGCGGCGGCCCCGGTGGCAGGTTCAGCACGAACGTGCCGTGCCCGGCCCGGGCCTGCACCAGGCCCTCGCGTTCCAGGTCGCGGTAGGCCTTGAGCACCGTGTTGGGATTGACGGCTGTCGCCGCGACGACCTCGCGCACCGTGGGCAGCTTGTCGCCCACCTCCAGCACGCCCATCCGCAGCGCCTGCCGGACCTGCCGCGCGATCTGCAGGTAGGGCGGTACCGGCGACCGGCCTTCAACGCGGAAGTTGATCATGTCTCCAGCCCCTAATGTCTTAAGCTCTTAAGACATTAAGTCTTAAACGAGCCAGCCGTCAACGCGCGGCGACCTGGTGGCTCACGGGCAACGGGAACAATCGCCGCTGGGCTGGGCGAGATCGGTCAGGTGATCCTGCGGCCGGCGCACGAGGGCACGGCCGGGTTCCCGTGCGGGTGTTAACTCTTCCGTGCGGCTTGGCGGGATATACCTGGTCCCGGGCCACCGTCAAACATTCGCTTAAGTGTTGCGCTTAATTCTTAATAGACAATTCAGGCAACAGCGACGAACACTGGAGAGCAGAGGCCGCAACGCAGCGGCCGTGACAAGGCCCCACCGCGCCCCCGGTACTTGTGGTCCAAGGGGGGGCGTTGGTCCCTGCGGGGGAATGCCTTTTGGCGCTAGTCGCGCCCGGGCGGCGGTAGAGGCTTGGATAACACCTGCGAGGTGCCGCGTTATCCGAAGCCCCTGGCGCTGTCGGAGCAGACATCGCCTGGGAGGAGACAACCATGAAAGAAATCCTCGACACCATCCTTAATCCCAGCAGCCAGACGGCTGATTTCGCCGCGCTGCCGCTCCCCGAGGCCTACCGGGCCGTCACCCTGCACCGGGACGAGGAGCACATGTTCGATGGTCTCGACGTGCGCGACCGTGATCCCCGCAAGGCGCTGCACGTAGAAGAGGTACCGGTCCCCGAGCTCGGCCTCGGCGAGGCGCTCGTGGCTGTGATGGCCAGCGCGGTCAACTACAACACCGTATGGAGCTCCATCTTCTCGCCCGTCTCCACCTTCTCCTTCCTGCGCCGCTACGGGAAGCTCTCCGAGCTCACCGCGCGGCACGACCTGCCCTACCACGTGGTCGGCTCGGATCTCGCGGGCGTGGTGCTGCGCACCGGTCCCGGCGTGACCGTGTGGAAGCCAGGCGAGGAAGTCGTCGCCCACTGCCTGTCCGTCGAGCTGGAAAGCTCCGACGGTCACAACGACACCATGATGGACCCGGAGCAGCGCATCTGGGGCTTCGAGACCAACTTCGGCGGCCTGGCCGAGCTGGCCATCGTCAAGACCAATCAGCTGATGCCCAAGCCAAAGCATCTGACCTGGGAGGAAGCCGCCACCCCGGGCCTGGTGAACTCGACCGCCTTCCGGCAGCTGGTCTCGCGCAACGGCGCGGGCATGAAGCAGGGCGACAACGTGCTCATCTGGGGGGCCAGCGGTGGCCTCGGCGCCTACGCCACCCAGTACGCCCTGGCCGGCGGGGCGATCCCGATCTGCGTCGTCTCCAGCGAGCGGAAGGCCGAGTTCTGCCGGTCGATGGGTGCCGAGCTGATCATCGACCGCGCCGCCGAGGATTACCGTTTCTGGAAGGACGAGCACACCCAGGACCCGAAGGAGTGGAAGCGCCTGGGCGGCAGGATCCGTGACCTGACCGGCGGCGAGGACGTGGACATCGTCTTCGAGCACCCCGGCCGGGAGACGTTCGGTGCCTCTGTCTACGTGACGCGCCGCGGCGGCACGATCGCGACCTGCGCCTCGACCTCCGGGTTCATGCACGAATACGACAACCGCTACCTGTGGATGAGCCTCAAGCGCATCATCGGCTCGCACTTCGCGAACTACCGCGAGGCATGGCAGGCTAACCGGCTGATCTCCAAGGGCATGATCCATCCGACCATGTCGCTGGTGTACCCGATGGAGCAGACGGGCCAGGCTGCGCTGGATGTCCACCGGAACCTGCATCATGGGAAGGTGGGGGTGCTCTGCCTCGCGCCGAAGGAGGGCCTGGGTGTGCGTGATCACGAGCTGCGGGCCAAGCACCTGACGGAGATCAACCGGTTCCGCAATGTGTGAGCCGGCCCGGAACGCGTGAGAATGAGGCCGGGATGACCGAGCCGTACGAGGCGCCGGGAGACCAGCGGGCCCAGCGCCCCGGCCGCGAACGCCCCTGGCTGATGCGGACCTATGCCGGGCACTCGTCCGCCAGGGAGTCCAACGCGCTTTACCGCCGCAACCTCGCCAAGGGCCAGACCGGCCTCTCCGTGGCGTTCGACCTGCCCACCCAGACCGGCTATGACGCCGACCATGTCCTGGCCCACGGCGAGGTCGGGCGGGTCGGCGTCCCGGTCGGGCACCTCGGCGACATGCGGGCCCTCTTCGCGGACATCCCGCTGGAGCGGACCAACACCTCGATGACGATCAACGCCACGGCCATGTGGCTGCTGGCGCTGTACCAGGTCGTAGCCGAGGAGCAGGGCGCCGACATAAGCGCGCTGACTGGCACCACGCAGAACGACATCATCAAGGAGTACCTGGCGCGCGGCACGTACGTCTTCCCGCCGGGCCCCTCGGTGCGCCTGACCACCGACCTGATCTCCTACACGGTGGCCCGGATGCCCAAGTGGAACCCCATCAACGTCTGCAGCTACCACCTGCAGGAGGCCGGGGCGACCCCGGTGCAGGAGATCGCCTACGCGCTGTGCACCGCGATGACCGTGCTGGATGCCGTCCGTGACTCGGGGCAGGTCCCCCCGGAGCGGATGGGTGAGGTCGTCGGGCGGATGTCCTTCTTCGTCAACGCGGGTGTCCGCTTCGTCGAGGAGATGTGCAAGATGCGCGCCTTCTCTCGGCTCTGGGACACCATCACCCGGGAGCGGTACGGGATCACCGACCCCGCCCTTCGCCGCTTCCGCTACGGCGTGCAGGTCAACTCGCTGGGGCTGACCGAGGCGCAGCCGGAGAATAACGTCCAGCGCATCGTGCTGGAGATGCTGGCCGTCACCCTCTCCCGGGACGCCCGCGCCCGGGCCGTACAGCTCCCGGCCTGGAACGAGGCGCTCGGCCTGCCCCGGCCCTGGGACCAGCAGTGGAGCCTGCGCATCCAGCAGGTGCTCGCGTACGAGTCCGACCTGCTGGAGTACGGCGACCTGTTCAACGGCGCCCCGGTGGTGGAGGCCAAGACCGCCGAGCTGATGGCGGGCGCCGAGGCGGAGATCGCCACGGTACAGACGATGGGCGGGGCGATACCAGCGGTGGAGTCCGGCTACCTCAAGGCACAGCTCGTCGCCTCGCACGCGGCCCGGCGGGCCCGGATGGAATCCGGCGAAGACAAGGTGGTCGGCGTCAACTGCTTCCAGGCCACCGAGCCCAGCCCGCTCACCGCGGACACCGGCACCGCGGTGCACCGGGTGGACCCCGCCTACGCCCGCGCGGTGCTGGCCGACCTGGCGGCGTGGCGCGCCCGGCGCGACGAGACAGCGGTCCGTGCTGCCCTCGACCTCCTGCGGGCCGACGCGGCGCGCGAGGACGTCAACCTGATGAGCGCGACCCTGGCCTGTGCGCGCGCGGGAGTGACCACCGGCGAATGGTCAC
>Ga0302308_10003668_pt1 | contig 12212 bp, 8 predicted proteins | sample III_Palsa_E3_3_FD_200531 | JGI IMG/M metagenome (GOLD analysis project Ga0302308, IMG submission 200531) | Peat permafrost microbial communities from Stordalen Mire near Abisko, Sweden - III_Palsa_E3_3 | ecosystem: Environmental > Terrestrial > Soil > Palsa > Peat permafrost | place: Sweden... | reverse complement strand
GATTGTCACCGTCTTCCCCTCAGCGCATGAATGATCCCGAGTGACAATACTCTGACAAAGAGAAGATGTTCCCGAGACACGTCACGCAGGTGACACCGATAAGGTTGCAGTTATGTCGAGTCCAGTCTCTTCCCTCTCTGCGTCTACACGACGAGCGACGATCATCGTTCTTGCCGTCGCCGCGCTTCTGCTTACGCTACATGCGTCAGCCCAGGACACCCCCTTGCTGTCAGGTGGTGTGGGCTTTTTTACCGATACAAAAGCTGGCAAAACGAGCTACGAACCGACCATCCAACCACTACTGGCGGCGCCAATTGGCTCTCATCTTCTCATTGAGGGACGTGCAACACTGGTTGAAACCTTCGCGCCTAATGGTGGGGACATACCTGGCTACAACCACACCCACTTCATCGGTAACACCTACCTGCAAGCCGATTACATCGCGTCTCCCTATCTCACGATTGTTGGTGGTAGCTTCCTTACGCCCTTCGGCACTTACAACGAACGGTTGACACCTATTTGGATCAACAATCTACAGGATGGCCCTTTGATCGGTGGGATTGGCCTGATGTCCTCCGCCAGTGGCCTGGGTGGTGAAGTTCGCGGGTCGGCCATCTCCCGCAACAAGTATTCGATCGACTACACCGCATACTTCTCAGCGCAAAGCGGGAATGTGCAGTTCAACTCGGAACGCTCCACCGGTGGTCGCGCCAGTCTCTATCTCACGGATAGCCGTTTGGAAGTCGGTGTATCCTACGGGCGCTTACTGCAAGGCACGCAGGAGAACTTTTACGGGACCCACGTCTGGTGGGAACCCAAAGATACCGCTTTCCGCCTGCGTTCCGAGTACGCACACGGCCAGCACGCACAGGGCTACTGGGTCGAAGCCGACTACCGCACGGAGGCCTTCGGCGGCCTCGATAGCTGGATCGGTCGCATCGAGCCGGTATTCCGCATGCAACAGCTATTCCGCATCAATAACCTCGGCAGCGACAACGTGGCCTCTGTCAACACAGAGCGTGCCGACTTTGGCCTTGACTACAACCTGCCCCACAACACAAGGATCATCACCAGCTACGCACGGCAGTTCGCCTCCACTGGTAACCGCAATATCTGGGAGACAGGCATCGTCTATCGCTTTCTCTTCCCAACATGGAAAGGAAAATAACTATGTCCCAGTCAATTTCTATACGATCTCTCGTCTCCATCGTCCTTCTCAGCGCTCTGACTACGCCGCTGCTTGCATTGCAAACTCAAGCACCGACTCAGGCACCAGCACCAGCAGCTACGCCGGCAAAGCAGAACACGAAAGTCTCGTCTCACAAGTCGGGCTACGGAAGCGACGGCGAGCGCATCTTCGCGCAGCAATGCTCGCGCTGCCACACGGCACCCGATGGATTCTCGCCACACATTTCGGGAACGATCGTGCTTCATATGCGTGTTCGAGCATCGCTCAGTCAGCATGACGAACAAGAGCTGTTGCACTTCCTGAATCCATAACGAACAGACAACATCCTCAAAGATAGAGAGCCTGCGGCCAACACTATGGCTGCAGGCTCTTTATCTTTGCAATCGCCCATGCAGCGACCTCCGCATCCGGTCCCTGATCGGCCTGTATGGCGTGAAGAGCGGCCAATGAAACAGCATCCCCCTGCCATGCAACGATCTGCATAGCCCGCCTGCGAAGCGCAGGATCTTCACGATGAAGGTCCGCACGCACTTCCGGCAATACTCCAACGCCGGCATGGATCAGAACCCACTCCGCATTATTGGCTTGCTGCACCTGCGTTGAAGCAAGCGCCTGCACCACTGGCCCCGGCTCAACACCAACTCTGTCCCAAAGATCGAACCCCGCAACCATGCCGTCCGGCTGCAAATAACTCTCAGTCGTCCCAAAAGCTTGCGCCTCCAGGGCATGCGTCGCTACAGCACCGTTCAGCATGTGCAGCGCCCGCAACATCTCCATTTGGCAGCGGTACGACGCCACAATTCGATCGATCTCCGGCTGCGAAAACTTGCCCCCACCGGCACGCGCATGTTCCGCGTTGATCTCGCGTTCAACAGTGATTTCGCGGTTCAACTGTTCGGGCACTAACTTCTCGGCTTCCTGCGGTTGATGGCGAGCCATTGCGACCGACGCTGCCCCTCGTACGGCGGGATCAGCATTCGTAAGCAATGGTACAAGCAACTTCGCAGGGACGGGGCCTGGCATATGCGCCAACGCAATCAAAGCCTCTTGCAGCACTGCGGGATCACTATCTGCCAGCATTGGCAATAGAAGATCGGACGACTCTTGCATCACTCCAAGAGCCCATGACGCATTGGCTCGCGCATCTGCGTGTGTGGATTGCAATGCTTCACTAAATGTGGACGCCTTCGTTCGCGGACGTGCCTCCACCAAAGCCAGCGCCGCTGCACGCGACACCTGGGCGTTCTCATCCATCAACCAACGTACAAACTGCGTTTCAAGTGGGAACCCGCGATACCGTGCCAGTTCAAGAATGGCCCGAACGCGCACATCGCCATCCCCAGTTTCCGCACTATGTTCAAGAACTCGCAATTTCTCCTCAACAGGTCTTCCAGCCGCATCTGCGCCCAGTCGCGGATAGTCAACATTAAGCCCGTCTACGCCTGCAGTAACGGCGGCCTTCATTCCGAAAAGATCCATCTCTTGATCGTTCGCAGAGAAATTGGCGATCACGGACTTACCCTGCCGATGGAACGCATCCACCTGCGCAGCGGAAACTCCCGGTTGCACCCAAGCTCTTCCTTCTCCCGCATCGGTTCCGGCGGGATAAAGCTTCTTCACATCGTCCCATTCACCGTTAAATTGCACACGATGCAACATCCCCTCGCGCTCGAGGATACGCAACACATCCGTTCCAATCCCCTTCGTTTTGATGTCGAGAATGAGGCGAATATCCCGCTCCCGCGCAAGACGGAGTGCATCTTCAAACAGCACCACATGCATGCCTGCAAAGCGATCTCCCATCCAGGACCCGGCATCACGCATACGAAGGTCGTCATAAAAAGTGGTCTCCACCTCGCCACTGCCATCGGTCAGCCGTTCAAGAAACCCATCGTGGTTAAGAACTATCTTTCCATCAAGCGTACGTCGCAGATCAATCTCGACGACATCGCAACCAAGCAGCGCCGCTTGTTCCAACGACTCCAGCGTATTCTCCGGCACGTCTTTGTTCGCCGTCCGATGGCACAATAGCTCAACTCGTTGCCCTCGCATAGCATGTCCCGGTACTGAGCTCGCGATTAGCAAAACTATTCCAATACCCACATTTTTATGCATAGAATCTGCCTCCCAATTTCTAAACCTGTGCTTTTTCTATTGGCATTAGCGCCGCCATCTCGCCGGGCTGAGGTAAAACCACAAACCGCATTACCAGCGCCACGGCAACCGCCAGGGCCGCGATCCCCAACAGGACCGGTTGATACCCTACGCGCGTAAACAAAGCTCCCGACCCTGCAGTCGCAGCAGAGCTAACGACTGCGCTGCAAAAGAGCGTCATCGCCGCCGCGGTCCCGCGCTCGCTATCCGGTGTCCGACTCATCAACAGGTTGTAAAGTCCCGGCGAACCCATCCATTGCACCGCAGAAAATACCAAATACAGCACAATGGCTAACCGGGCATCGTGTGCCAGTGCCAATGCACATAACACCACGCCTGTAGTGGCCTGAATAGTCACAATGCCACGCACCACTCCCAGCCACCGAAAGACGAGCGGCGTCATCAGGCCCATACATAACTGCAGAATCTGGGCGACGGAAAATATAACTCCGATACGCACCATAGGAACGTGCAAATGAGTGGCCAGGTACACATTGGCAAACGGTGTAAACGAGGCGAGCACCATCGACCAGAGGGACATCATCGGCAGGTAGCGCATCAGAAATGGCGATGGCCGCCAACGCCAGAACCGCATATCTCCTGTGGATTCTTCGGCATTGTCTTCACCTCGAACGGACGGGATACGCAAACGCAGAATGGGAAACACCCCAAGCAACGCAACGCCGCAGGAGAGCAGAAGGATAAGCTGCTTTATCTCTGCGGGCCGCATTGAGCTTCCCGCCGAGGCCAGCCACTTCGGCAGATATCCACACACAATACCGCCCAGCGCACTCGTCCCAAGGCTCGCCGAAAGCACAAGACTGAATGCAGCCGTACGGTTCTTCTCACTCGTCAAGCGCGCAACCGTCGTCAGGTAGCAAACACCTCCCGCAGAGAGCACCGCACCCGACAGAAATGCCATGCCGAACTGCGCGGGCAGCCACATCCAAATTGCTCGCACAACACAGATCAGTGGCGCAGCGGTATTGCAGAAGATCAACATCGGCCGCACGCCGATCTTCTTGACCAGCACTCCCGCCGGCAGCGTAGCCAATACCGAACCCAGGGTGATCGCCCCACCGATCAGGCCCATCGTCTGCTCGTTGAAGTGCAGATCGAGCAGGTAGAGGTTGAAGAGAAAAAAAAAGATACAGAAGCCCGCATCAAAGAAAAACGTAGCGCTGAAATATATCCAGAAATCGCTACTGAAGTTGTTCCCTGCAAACCAGCCCAAAGGGCGCCTAAAAAAAGAGACGTCGGTTCCGCCGGCCTCTTCTCCCAGCGGGAGCATCTCCATCACCGGTTCTCCAACACAAGTTTACGAAGCCGATCGATGGCCCAATCCAGGTCTGTGTAACGAAGCTCATAGACATCCGCCGCAAGCAGTTGGTCGATGCATCGTGCATGGTCGAGAGATGCCTCTTCCGTCCCGAAGATCCTCTGATTCATATACAGTCGTGCGACATCCTTGCGATACGGCATCAACGCCGGCGTCAATCCGGGCTGACGGTTCAGAAAGACAATGTTGTCTACCTGCACACTGGCCCTGCGCGTCACATGTTGCATAGGGACAGTCGAGAACTCGATCGAAGGTTTACCTGCGGCTCGCGGTGTCGGAGCAAGACCCTGTATCTCCGGAAACAAATTTGCCGCGGACGGACGTAGTCTCACCTGATGAGAGTTTCCTGCAACAATCCGCTTCTCACAATCGATCAGGTATGACCCATCATCGGAGACATATTCCCAGCCAGCGCGGGCGCATGCATAGGACAGCGTCGACTTTCCCGCCCCCGAGTCACCGCAAAGCATCACCCCACGTCCATCCAGTGCAATGCACCCCGCATGGACAGTCTTCACGGGTAGCGTAGTCAATGGCACCATCATGAAGAAGTATTCAACGTACAGTGGAGACTCAAGCAAACCCCGCGTCATTGTCGTATAGGAACGTGCACGTTCCAGGTCTGAGATCACATAGTTTCCGCCGTCCACAATGCTAGTAAATAGTGGCCTCACGAACCGGTATACGGGTACCTGCGGGAGTATTGGGGTCTCACCTTCCGTCACATAGACCTCGGAAAGGATCGGCTTCGTCGCATGCTGCGGGGCGAATCCACCCCACAGCCGTTCCGCTATGTCGAGCACTTCAACAGCATTGGATCTGAGCTCCATCGGAAATCCATATGGATAAAATGTCTTCACCAATGTCAGTGCAGGAGGCTCCAGGGGCTCCTTCAAAGACGTTGGTGGCTCCGCAAGATTACACAACGCCTCAATCTCTAGAACCGTCATCGTCATTCCTCCCCATCGTTAGAACTCAAACTTCGCCGCGAGCTGAACGATACGCGGGTGCGGTCCATCCAGCTCTCCTGTGATCAATCCGAAGCTCTGGCTGGCTACCGCAGGCATTAAGGGATTGCCATATCCCAGCGAAGTATTTGGATTACCGAACTGCGGCGTATTCGTCAGGTTGAACGACTCTGCGCGAAAGACAAGATTCTTGCCTTCCAGTACGCGAAACTTCCGCTCCACTGCCAGATCAACGCTATGCTGGCCCGGTCCGCGAATGATACCGACTCCGCTGTTGCCGAAGTCTTCATCGGCGATCGTCACACCGTTTGCAACCTCCGGTGCGCGCATGAACGCGTTCGCATTCAGATAAGGGCCGCTCACAACACGAGAGAACAGTGATCCCGTCGTTGCGCGTCGAACGCCTGGAGCAATCTCTGCACGCACCTCGCCGCCAAGCAAGCCGTACACCGAACCCGCATTGCCGTCATACACGCTCAGCGCAGCACCCGACTGAATCAATGCAACTCCCGAAAACTGCCAGCCAGAGAGTGCGTAACGCGCCGCCCGTGGCGCGGTCGCCAACTTCGGAGTGGACCACACAAAGTTCAACACAAAGCGTTGGTCGCGATCGTCATTTGCCGGCCCGTAAGAGGATTGCCGCAGCGTATGTTGATTGTTAGTCGGCAGTTGTAGTTCAAAGGTATCGAGGCCACCTTCGCCATTCACCTCATCAAGATTCTTTGACCACGTATAGCTCGCCTGCAATTGAAAGCCATGCCGCAGGCGCTTCGTAAGGCTGGCCTCCAACGCGTTGAAGTTTGCCTCAAATACCGAGTCCGTAAATAGCGAACCCGGGCTCACTCCTTGCACAGGCATACGGGCAACAACGTTATTCGACGTATTGGTCGTCTCTCCGTTTACCGGGTTCTGCGGACTAGCCAATAATGACTGATCGAATTCGACCTGCCCCGACCGATGCACCGACTGCGATCCAACATAACCAAGCTGCGCCAGGTAATCGTGCCCCAATGCATACTGCAGGTTGAAGTTGTACTCATAAGTCTTCCCGTCAAGTAGATGAGGATTAGTGCCTTCAATGAAAGGAGCTCCTCCCGGCACTAGCGGGCTGAACACCGGAAAGCTTGATGCCAGCGGTAGCAATGGAGAATAGGGGTTCTGCAGCGTCGCTGGCCCATTCTGCGGTCCGAATTGACCCTGCGAGAGAGCAAACGGAGCCTGTCCCAATGTCTGTTCCGGCACGTTGCCCGAGTGGCGATCGAAATAAATGCCAAACCCGCCGCGCAGCACAAGCACCGGCCGGTCGAACACCTGCCAAACAAACCCAAGCCGCGGAGAAATATCCCCATAAGGCGTCTTATAAAAGCCGGCAAAAGAATCCTTCACAACTCCCTGGGGCACCGGCCCCTGAAAGTTCGACGGCACCACAAAACCCTGGAATGTCCCCGTCGCCGAAATCGCGCCAATCTGCGCCGTATTGGCATCAAAGTTCGCCAGACGCCCATGCGTCTCAACCGGCGCACCAAATATCTCATAGCGAAGGCCTGCGTTCACGGTCAGTTTCCGTGTCAGCTTCACATCGTCCTGTACAAAAGCCGCTAGATCCGTATAGCGCTCATCTCTGCGAAAGATCCCTGCACCCGCGCCACTACCCGAAAGATTGCTTAGGCCGAGTGGACTACCGTTCTGTGCCGCGCTCTCACCCAGCAGAAAATCATCGATACTTGGCGCCGTAATATTTCCATCAATCTGCTGTGGCTGGTTCTCATCTACCTCATGCCGCTTTATCTCAACGCCGAACCGCGCGTTATGGTGTCCATGCGTCAGCGCCACCGTGTCTTGCCAATGGAATGAGTTCGTCACCGACCAGTCGGTCGGAGTGCCTCCATCGCCAAACACAAATCCACCGACCGTTGTGAACGGCAGATTCGAACCCGGTCCAAGAACGCCCGTCGGTGTACCAATACCGACGTCCTGCGCAGAGATTGGGTTCACCTGCGTCACCAGACCATCGAAACGTATGTACCCAAAGCGTGCAACGTTCACAAGCCCGGCATTGAATACATGCGTATCGGTCAGCACGAAGTCTGTGTTCCGGTTGAGAGCATTCGTATTCCAGCCAGGCAGGTTCTCTCCATTAGGCGCAAAGGGTAACGAGAAGGTCGCGCGTGAGTAGAAAAATCGCTCCGTAAGCGTATTCTTTACTGTCAACACTTGGTCCACATTTGTTGTGAACTGGTCCTCGCGATAGCGCGAAGACGGCGAGAAAGTCGATAGCCCTAACGGAAGCTGGTCCGTCGGATCAATGCCGGGACTCGGCGGAAGTGGCACTTGCGGATTAGGAATCGCCAGTTGCCCGTTGGGCAGCTTCGCATTCAGAATCGCCAGCGCAACAGGGTTAATATTGGAGCCATCGCATGCCACCTGCGTTCCACCAGCCACTGTCATATATCCCAGCGACTGCTGGCTTTGACTGTCGAGATGATTCGCTGGGCAAAACTGCGCACCTAGCGCGGCAGCGGTACGGTTACTGGTGAACTGGGGCAGCTCAACCGTCTTCAGGCTTCCAAGGCCATTTACCTGTGTAATGCCCTGGTAAGCCACGAAGAAGAAGGTGCGATCCTTGCGAATATATCCACCGGTAGCTGCACCAAACTCGTTCTGCTTCACATCCGCGCGAGCCTGTCCCGTAAGCTTCGAAAAGAAGTCGTTCGCGTCGAAGATATTATTGCGAACAAACTCCCACGCGCTACCATGAAACTGATTCGTGCCGCTGCGGCTTATAAGATCGACGTTCGCGCCCGTGCCACGTCCATACACGGCATCGAAGTTCGCCGTCTGCACACGAAATTCTTCGATCGTGTCCGGTGCCGGCACGGCAACACCCACCTCATAGTTCTGCGACGACGCTCCCGAGTTTTCTTGCAGGTTATTTGCATCTATGCCGTTGAATTGGATATTGTTCGCCGTGGGCGTCGCTCCATTCGCGGCAACGTTCTGCGTCCCATTGCCGAGCGCCGTCGGCGTTGGCAGGTCTGCCACAACACCCGGCGAGAGCCCAAGAATCTGCGTATAGTTCCGGGTAGAAAGCGGCAGCGCTTCAATAGCCGTGTGGTCCACGAGTCCACCCAGCGTAGAACTCTCCAACTCAGCCACCGCGGAGCCATCAACCTGTACCGTGCTACTGGTGCCCGCCACCTTCAACATCACATTTACGGAGCTTGTCTCGCTCACGGTAACCTGCACCGCTTTCGCAACGCCTGTCGTAAAACCCGGCGCTGTAATAGCTACGGTGTAGGAGCCCGGCTGTAGCAACGGCACATGATATACGCCTTCAGAAGTCGTCGTGACATGGCGCGAAGCATGCGTCTCTTCATTCGTCGTCACTACCTCGGCGCTCGCCACCACGCGGTTCGCAGGATCCAACACAATACCCGAGATGGCGCCCGTACCTGGCGTCTGGGCGAGTGATACCTGGCTTCCAAGACAAAGCATAGGCAGCAGCACAACAATACGAATCCACGGTAAAGCAGCCTTCATCGTCAACCTTTCAAACAACACTCTGGGTAGCGTGTTATTTGCCAAGTATGAAGAGACGCCAAACGTGAGTTGTTATCGCTTTGTCACCACTTTGTCCCAATGTGCGCCTATGGAATATGTGCCATAGAAAGAGCCACATATCGAGAAGGGATGGGCTGTTGGGGAGACTGTGGAGGTTCTAAAAAGGCATCTTCCCGCAATACTCGAATATGCCTATGCAATAGCGGCTAAGCCCGGGTCGGATCTATTGCAGTACGCAAGTTCTTGAAAGAAAAGGGTCTGGCGGAGAGTGGGGGATTCGAACCCCCGATAGAACTTTTGATCCTATAACGGTTTAGCAAACCGCCGCCTTCAGCCACTCGGCCAACTCTCCTGCGAGGTATGTCCAATTATATCGCGTCCTGCGAGTCTTTATAAATTTCGCGCCATTCCTGCCTTTAGCGCGATACATTGAAGTCCAACCCCTCTCAGGAGTCGCCGCTATCGCGATCCTCGCTCGCAAGAACAAAATGCTGCTCCTGCCGCTTATTGGAGCTACTTATTTCATGGTTTCAGGCGGGCCTTATGGGCTCGAAGACATCATTGGGCAGGCTGGTTATGTGCGTGCTTTGCTCATGCTTGCCGTTATTCCCTTTATATGGAGCCTTCCGACAGCTCTGATGGTTGGGGAACTTGCCAGTGCCATCCCTGCGGAGGGTGGTTTTTATGTGTGGGTGCACCGTGCGCTGGGGCCTTTCTGGGGATTTCAAGAGGCCTGGCTATCGCTTGCTGCCAGCGTCTTTGATATGGCTATCTACCCTACTATCTTCGTTTTATACCTTAGCCGCATTGCGCCTGCCTGGACCGCTGGGCATCGGGGGACGATGTGGGCATTGGCTGTGGTTATTGCCTGTGCACTTTGGAATCTCAAGGGGGCGAAGGTTGTTGGGGAAAGCTCTGTTGTTCTCTTCTGTTTGCTGCTTGCTCCCTTTGTTGTGTTGGTTGTTGTTGCGCTTTGGAAGTGGCATGGGCATGGGACAGGGGCGCTTTTGCATCCGCTCACAGGTCCGGATCTTGCTGGGGCTGTCTCTGTATGTCTATGGAACTACATGGGTTGGGACAATGCTTCTACTGTTGCGCAGGAGGTCGATGATCCTCAGCGCAATTATCCTCGCGCCATGCTGGGGTCTGCTGGGCTTGTGGCTGGCACCTATATGCTGCCGGTCGTCGCTGTAGGATTGGCGGGTTTGGGAGCTTCGCAGTTTGATTCGGGGGCTAATGGCGGGACTGGTACGTGGACTGATGCTGCGCGTGTGCTTGTTGGGCCGGTTATTGCTTTGGGGGTTGTTGTGGGGGGGATGATTAATGGAGTGGGGATGTTTAATCCGCTCATGATGAGCTATACGCGTGTTCCCTATGCGATGGCTGAAGATCATCTATTGCCGCGTATCTTCTCTCGAATCAATAAGTTCGGAGTGCCTTGGGTCAGTGTTCTTTTCTGTGCGGCTATCTGGGCGCTGGCTTTGCGGTTTACGTTTGAGCGGCTTATCTCTATCGATCTGGTGCTTTATGGGTCGTCGCTTGTGCTGGAGTTTGTGGCGCTGGCTGTCCTGCGTTATCGGGAGCCTTTGCTGGTTCGTCCATTTCGGGTTCCCGGAGGGAAGGTGGGAGCGATTGCTATCGGCGTATTTCCGGCGCTGCTGATTGCGTTTGCACTCTGGGCGGCGCGAAATGAGCATGTTCTGGGGCTGCCGGCGCTTGTCTTTGCGGCTCTTGTGGGTATTGTGGGAGCGCTTCTCTATCCGCTGACGCGACTCCAGTACGGACCGTGAGGATGGTGGAATTTGGAGAGGGGTGAGGGTTGCGAGGAGTGAGGGATGAGGGTTTTGGGGTGGGAATTTGCGGTTTTGGCGGACGGTGGCGTGAAACGGCAAATTGTTCCACGTGGAACAATTTGAAATCGCCAGCAATGACGCACCTTAGCGAGGCTTTTTTACGGTGAGGGGCACGGTGCGTGACGGTGATTTTTACGGTCGTACGGACGGTGATTTACGGTGGTTTTCACCGTGTACGGTGACCGTGGTTTTAAAAAGGAAACACCAGGGCTGAGAGCCCTGGCGAACCTGTTTTGGGGATGCGTTAGACCTTTGGAGCGTGCACGATGGGGGTGGTTTTGTTGTCGATGTACTGCTGCTGCGCTTTCTCAATGACCGCCTTGGCAGCCGCTGCGCCCTTCCAGCCCTTTACTTCGACGTTCTTGCCTTCGAGATCCTTGTAGATGGAGAAGAAGTGTGTGATCTCCTTGAGGATGTGCGGGTAGATGTCGGAGTACTCGTTCACGTCGTTGTAGCGGGGATTGCCTTCGCCCACGCAGAGGATTTTTTCGTCGCCCTGGCCCTGGTCGATCATTTCGAGGACGCCGATGGGGCGGACTTCCTGGACGCAGCCGGGAAAGCTGGGAGTATCGACGAGCACCAGCACGTCGAGCGGGTCGCCGTCGTCGCCGAGAGTGCTGGGAATAAAGCCGTAGTCGCCGGGGTAATGCACAGGTGAAAAGAGGTTCCGGTCCAGACGGAAGACGTGCAAATCCTTGTCGTACTCGTACTTGCTAATTCCCTCCAGCGGGATCTCGATTACGGCATTCACCAGATCAGGCGACTTCGCTCCGACGGGCAGGGTCAGGTAATTCGTCATATTTTGTCAGTTTCTCTTCTTGATACGAGTTTTGAAAATCATGACAGGCCTTTTGCTTTCCTGATACTCTTTCGCTGCACAAAAGACACAATCTCTTGTCAGTTTATAGTCCCGTACGGTCAAGGTTCCACTGCCAGATGTCCGCGGCCTTTTTTCTCAGGCGGCTTCCCATTTTCCATAATGATCGATTACGATCTTTTAGTCTCAATTCCAGCGTGTTATTTCGTCCCAGAGAGGGTCTTTCATGCAAGTTCTGAATCTCGTCTGTAACCGCTTTCTATCGTCTATCTTTGTGCTCGCCTTCTTGCTTTGTGCAGGACATACTGTTTTTGCGCAGCAGGCTCCTGAC
>Ga0302308_10003665_pt1 | contig 12214 bp, 8 predicted proteins | sample III_Palsa_E3_3_FD_200531 | JGI IMG/M metagenome (GOLD analysis project Ga0302308, IMG submission 200531) | Peat permafrost microbial communities from Stordalen Mire near Abisko, Sweden - III_Palsa_E3_3 | ecosystem: Environmental > Terrestrial > Soil > Palsa > Peat permafrost | place: Sweden... | reverse complement strand
CGCGGCCCAGCGGAACGGTCCCTTGCCCTCGCAGAACAGCGGCCTGATGTAGGCGGGCACGAAGCCAGGGAAGTCAAAGGCCCGCTGGTAACCGGCCAGCTCGGCCTCGCCGCGGATGGAGTTGCCGTAGTCGAAGACCTCCGCGCCGACATCGAGGAAGCCGACCATGGCAGCGACCTGAACGGCCATCGACTCGCGGGCCCGGCGGGTGAATCCGGCCGGATCTTCGGCGCGCAGCGCGGCCATGTCCTCGAAGGCGACGCCCTGGGGCAGGTAGGTGAGGGGGTCGTGGGCCGACGTCTGGTCGGTGACGATGTCGATGGGCGCGCTGCTGGCGAGCATGGCGCCGAAGACGTCCGCCGCGTTGCCCAGCAGGCCGATGGACAGCGGCTGCCCCGCATCTTTCGCGGCGACGGCCCGGCGGATGGCGTCGTCGATGTCGTCCGCCTGCTCGTCCAGGTAGCCGCCCTCGATCCGTCTGGTGATCCGGGACTGGTCGCACTCGACGCAGATGACCACGCCGCCGTTCATGGTCACGGCCAGCGGCTGCGCGCCGCCCATACCGCCGAGGCCGCCGGTCAGCGTGATCGTGCCGGCCAGGGAGCCGCCGAAGCGCTTGGCCGCGATCGCCGCGAACGTCTCGTAGGTGCCCTGCAGGATGCCCTGGGTGCCGATGTAGATCCAGGAACCCGCGGTCATCTGGCCGTACATGGTCAGGCCGAGCTGTTCAAGCCGGCGGAACTCCTCCCAGGTCGCCCACTGCGGGACCAGGTTGGAGTTGGCGATCAGCACCCGCGGCGCCCACTCGTGCGTTCTTAGGACGCCGACTGGCTTGCCGGACTGGACGAGCAGGGTCTCGTCGTCCGCCAGATCCTGCAGCGTCGCGATGATCGCCGCGTAGGCCGCCCAGCTGCGGGCCGCGCGGCCGGAGCCGCCGTAGACGATGAGCTGGTCTGGGTGCTCAGCCACCTCCGGGTCGAGGTTGTTCATGAGCATCCGCATCGCGGCTTCTTGCGCCCAGCCCCGGCAGCTGAGCTGGGCGCCGCGCGGGGCGCGCACCGTTGGGGGCAGGTCCTTCGGGTTGCTGGCGATCATCTGCCCATCATGGCGGGGAGGAATTGAAGGTGACAAGCGGGCCTGCCCGCTGGGTCAGGCGGCGACTAGTTCGGCGGGCTCGGCGATGACGTCGACCAGGGCGCCGTTACGCATCACGGTGACCGGGAGCGGGCGGCCGATCGCTTCTGAGAACATCAGGCGCTGCAGGTCCTGGGCGGCCTTTACCGGCTTGCCCCCGGCCACCAGGAGCAAGTCCCCGGCTCGCAGGCCGGCCCGGGCGGCCGGCCCGCCCGCCACCACCTCGGCCACGAGCAGGCCCGTGGTCCGGCCGAGCCGGTCGCGCCACACCGCGGGGACCGGGCCTGGCATCGTGACCAGGCCCAGATAGGCGCGGCGGACCCGGCCGTCTCGGATGAGCGCCGAGATGATCCGTCGCGTGGTCGCGTTCACCGGGACAGCCATGCCGAGGCCCACCCCGGCCACGGCCGTGTTGATGCCGATGACGCGTGCGCCGGAGTCGGCCAGCGCCCCGCCCGAGTTGCCCGGGTTGAGGGCGGCGTCGGTCTGGATGACGTCTTCGATCAGCCGCCCGCGGGCCGGCAGGGACCGGCCCAGCGCGCTGACCACGCCGGCCGTGACCGAGCCGGCCAGGCCGAGCGGGTTGCCGACCGCGACCACCAGCTGCCCGACGACGAGCTGGTCGGCTTCGCCGAGTTCGGCCGGCTCCGGGGTGGTGCCGTTGGCGCGCAGCACCGCCAGGTCGGACAGCGGATCCGCGCCCACGACCGTGAACGGAGCCGACGTGCCGTCAGAAAACGACGCGGTACCGCTCGTCGCCTTACCGACCACATGCGCGTTGGTCAGCAGGAATCCGTCGCCGGTGAAAACCACGGCCGACCCGAGACTCTCCCCCGAGCCGCCCGGGCCGCGGCGCGGCACCCGCAGGCTCGCGACCTTGGGCGTGAGCCGTTCGGCGACACCGGAAACAATCTGCGAATACGCGTCCAGCGGGTGACTAGCCTCCATCACATCTCCTGGGCCCATCCATGATTGATTACAGGATTACATGTAACCATGAAATGGCAGGGCGGCTTCCCCGTGCCCGTTCTGCCTGAAGCGGAATCGCGCGCCCGGTCACCGGGCGTGAGCAGCTAGGCCGATGAGATTGCCTTCTGGGTCACCGATGGTGGCGAGGGTGCGCTCCGGGCCGTCGGGAGACGGGGGCTCGAGGATCTCGCCGCCGTACGCCGTGACGCGTTCGAGGGTCTCGTCCATGTCGGATACGTGGAGCCAGAGGATGGGGCCGGCCTCCGGGGCCGGCGGGCGGCCCGGCACCCACTGGCCGATGAGGCCGGGAGCGACGAAGTCCGGGGCGTGCTCCTCGATCTCCCAGCCGAAGACGGCCGCGTAGAACGCGGCCGCGCGGGCGCCGTCGGCGGCCGGCAGCTGCAGGTAGCAGACCTGGCCGTGCGCGAGGCTGAGCACCCGGGCGGTTTGCGAGTCTTCGCTCACGACTCATCCCTTCCCTTGACGGGGCGGCATTCGACCACGTAACCGCCGGAGGACTGCGGGCCGGCCGCGAGGATAGCCAGCCCGGCGCGCTGGGCAAGCTCGGTGAACTGCCTCAGCGTGCTGGTCTTGCCGCCCGCCACCAGCATGTCGATACCCAGCGACCGGGGTGTGTCATCGGCGGCCACGCCGCCGAGGACGGCAATCCTGCCGTCGGGACGGGCGGCCTCGGCGCAGCGGCGCAAAATGGCCACGGTCGGTTCGTCCGGCCAGTCGTTAAGGACCTTGCTCAGCACGTACAGGTCGGCCCCGGCGGGCAGCGGATCGAAGAAACTCTGCCCCTCGGCCGTGACCCGGTCGGCGACCCCGGCTTCTTTCATCGTCTCGGCGGCCCGGGCGACCGTGCCGGGGAGGTCGACCAGGATGCCCCGGGCCCGGGGATGGCGGCGGAGCAGCGAGGCCAGCAGGGCCCCGGTGCCGCCGCCGACATCGGCGACGGTGCGGACCGCTTCCCAGCCGCCGCTGAGCTCGATGTCATAGTCGGGGACACCATGTCCGGCCGGTCCCATCAGCGCGTCGAAGTCGGCCGCGATCCGCGGGTGCGCGGCCAGGTCCTCCCAGAACGGCCGGCCGAACACCTTGTCGTAGGACGGCTGCCCGGTGCGGACGTAGTCCAGCAGCGTGCCCCAGGTATGCGCCATCCGGCCGCCGATGCCGTCCAGGTCGATGAAGCGGTGCGCGTCCGCGAGTCCTTCGGCCGCCCGGTTGCACGAGAACCGCCCGGGCGAGTCCTCCGTGAAGACGCCGCGGGAAACGAGATGGCCAAGCACGGCGTACAGGGCGTCCCGGTCACATCGCGTCGCGATGGCCAGCGCACCGATGTCGGTTTGGCCGGCCGTGATGTGTGCGGGGATGCGCAGGGTGGCGGCTACCCGCAGGCACCACGGCGTGGCCAGGTCCAGCATCGTCTCCAGGTCAGGCCCACCCTCGGGGTTCTCAGTCATGCGCGCCTCCTCATTCCCATCTACCATTGTGTGGTGACCTTCCTGTTCTCGCCGCTGCGACCAGCGCTTATCCGGTTGGCTACGATCCTGCCAGCCCACCGCGGCCGGAGTCTTGGCGAAAAGGGTCACCGGTAGGGCCATGGCTGTCATCGTCCGCCGACCCGGACCGCCGCTGAGCGGGCTGGTGCGGGCGATCGTCTACCGGGCCGGCGAGCAGCCGCAGACCTCGGTCGAGAAGATCCTGCCGGGCCCGGAAACGAGCCTGTGGGTCAACCTGAACCGCGACGCATTCCGCTCCTTCGCCAGCCCCGACCAGATCAGCGCGGGCCAGGGCAACCGAGTCCCCGGCGCCATGCTGGCCGGGCCGACGAGCCGCGCATGCCTGATCGAATTCGAGCAGGGGCACGCCCACGTGTCGGTGACGTTCGCGCTGGGCGCCGCCAGCCGCTTCGCCGGGCCGTCGCTGACCGAGGCGCGGGATGAACTGGTGCCGCTGGAGACCCTGTGGGGACGGTCAGGTGCCTGCCTGCGCGAACGGCTCCTCGAGGCCAGGACGCCTGCCGGTGCGCTTGACGTCATGGAAACGGTCCTGGTGCGCCAGCTGACCGGCACGCTCGGGCCTGATCCGGCCGTGGTCGCTGCCGCCAGCGCGCTGTCCCGCGGCGCCCCGGTTGGCGAGGTATCCCGTGACCTCGGGCTGCTGCCCCGGACGCTGCGCCGGCGGTTCACGGCGCAGGTGGGCCTTACCCCGAAGCGCTTTGCCCGGGTGCAGCGGCTGCAACGGCTCGTGCGTGACCTGGACGGGCACGCCCACGCCGACTGGGCCGCGGTGGCCACCCGGCACGGCTACGCGGACCAGCCGCACCTCGCTGACGAGTTCCGGGACCTCGCCGGCGTCACCCCTGGTGAGTACCTGCGGTCCCGCGTCAACGGACCCAACCACCTGCGGCCCACACCCGGACCGCGAACCCCTGGCCTGCAGCCGACTAGCGGAGTAGTCGTCGTGGCGGCCTGCGTGGACGAAGCCGGTGCCGCCGGGCAGCGTCAGAGTGGCTGGTCGCGGGCGGCGGCGAGCTCGGCGCGGAAGCGCTCGTAGTCGGCGAGTTCTCGGCCGACCGGGACCAGGACCAGGTCGCTGGTGACCGCGCCGACCCGGGCCAAGATGGCATGGACGGCCAGCTCACGCTCCCGGTCCGCGGCCAGCACCACCATGTTCCGGCACCACGACGAGATCAGCCAGCCCAGTAGCAGCAGCGCCGCCACCATGACCCCGAGCCATGGCGCCAGGGATACGTCGCTGATCAGCGACGGCGGCTTGTGCGCCAGATGGGACTCGCCGAACGACAGAATGAGCACGATCCACACCAGGCCCGCCAGCGTCAGCAGCATGAGCAGCCACTGCGCGAGCGCGATCAGCCGCCACCACCCGGTCACCTTGTCACGCGGCGGCAGCCCCTGCCTGACGGCCGCGCCGAGAGCGGCCTGGACCCCATCCGCCCGGGACCGCGCGGCCGTCAGCACGGTCCGCGACCAGGGCTCCGGCAGCGAACCGCCCACCTCGCCGGCGAATACCGTGATCGCGTTGTCGATGTCGGCCTGCTGCGCCTGCGGTGCAGCGGCCGGGTCGGCGGCCAGCGGCTTGCGGGCCGGTGCCCGGCGCGCCATGCGGGCGGCCAGCCGCGCGGGCGGCCAGCCGATGTAGCCGGCGGCACTGCGCTCACGCAAGCCGTTCAGCGTCTCGGTCATCGCCGCCACCCCCGCGGCTTTGGCGAAGGCGGCGGTGAGCAGCCCCGCGGGACCTGCCGGAACGTAGCCGGTGGGATCTTCGGCGGCACTGGCCGCGCCGTCACCATCGGGCGACGCGTCTTCCCAAGGTGGCTGGGCGGCCGAGGACGGGAGCGTCGGCGCCGCGGTCGTCTGCCATGGCTGCCAGTCGCTGCCGGGGACCGGAGCTTCTGGCACAGGACGGGCCGGGTGCCCGTTCGGGTGACCCTCGCCGGCCGCCTGCTCCGCCGGCGGGGCGGAGGACAGGACGGGTAGGGCCGTGGCGCCGAGCACCGGGATGGGTGCTTCCGGCGGCTGCCAGCCGGGTACGCGATCCCCGGCGTATACGGCGAACCGCTCGAGCAGGGCGTCGACGTCCGCCCCGATCCTGTCGGTCGCGGCCTGCCGGGCCGCCACGGCCCCGGCCAGCACGCGGCGCAGTTCACCCAGGCCGGTGCCGGTGGTCGCGGAGGTGACGAGCACCTTAGTCTCGGCCAGGCCTTCGGCCTCGAGCAGCCGGCGCAGGTCGGACTCGCAGTCGGCGGCCTGGTCAGCCGATAGCATGTCCACCTTGTTCAGCACCACCGAGGTCACCGCGGCATGCCCGGCCAGCGGCACCAGGTAGCGCCGGTGCACCGACGCATCCGCGTACTTCAGCGGGTCAAGCACCCAGACCAGCATGTCCGCCATCTTGACCAGGCGATCGACCAGGGCCGCTGACCCGCTGACCACGGAATCGTGATCGGGCAGGTCGAGTAGGAGCAGCCCGTTCAGCGTGGCCTCGCCCTCATCCAGGGCACTCGCCCTGGCGTACCGGTGACGACGCTGCACGCCGAGCCAGTCGAGCAGCGGGGCGGCCCCCTCCATGCCCCACACGCACGCGTGCGAGTGCTTGGTGGTGGGCCTGGTCACGCCGGCCGGCGAAAAATTAGCCCCGGACAGGGCGTTGAACAGCGTGGACTTACCGCTGCCTGTTCCCCCCGCCAGGGCCACCACGGTGTGCGACGCGGACATCCGCATCCGCTCGCCTGACCGTCGCAGCAGCAGTTCCGCCTCAGTGAGGAGTTCGGTGCTGAATCCGTCGGTCCGGGCAAAACCGATCTTGGTTAGCTCGGTGAGCGAGGCCAGCCTGGCGGACAGCCGCGTGTTCGGCAGTCCGGCTACCCCGATCGTGTTCGCTGTCACCTAACCGCCTCGAGCGAGAATTCCGCTTGGTAGAGCCGTATCGCCGCGACATCGTCGCAGGGACCAGCCGCGTCGATCACCTCAACAAACCTGACCAGCTCCTCGTCGAGCAGCAGCCGGATCCGGTCGAGCAGGTCAGCGCGAGCCTTAGCAAGGATCTCGGTCAGCATCGCCGCACCGAACACCGGGGTCAGCATCTGCCGCGGCTCGGTGTAGATGCTGGCGGCGTCAGGCTCGGCCGCTGAGGGCGCGTCCTCGCCCAGCATTGCCAGCAGGACCACCAGGCTGAGCGCATCGGTGTCAACGGAGATCCGCCTGCTGACAGGGCCCAGTTCGCCCGCTTCCACCAGCCTGGTCAGGTGGTCCTGCCACGCCCCGGTCGCGCGGGTGGCGCGCAGCGCCAGGTCCGGTGAGGACCGGCTGAAAACAGCGGTCTGGGCCGCGTCCGCGACCGTGATCGCATCCGCGGCCGCGAGGTCGGCGTCGGCTGGGTCACCGTGGCCGCTCTGTCCGCCCGGCCCGAAGACCGACTCGAATACCTGCTTCGCGCGCACGTCACGGGCCCGCTCCGCGGCGGCGGCCGCAAGCAGCACGGTACCGGCCGGATCACCGCGCCAGGTGTCGTGCACATGCTCGGCGGCGCGATCGGCCAGCGACACGATGAGCGACTCCAGGGCCGAACGAAGCGAGGAATTGAGCGCCGCGGTCCGCGACGGCCCTCGCCGCGCGCGCTTTCCCTTCTTCTTCGCTGCCTTGACGCCGCGGCGCGGTCGCAGGTCCCCGTCGGCCAGGCCGTCCTCCCACCGCGCGATCACCTCGCCGCGCAGCAGCGAGCCGTTCTGCAGCGCGGCACCAGCCTCGGCGAACGCGCCCTGGTAGGCCGTCTCGGCGACACGCCGCAGCTCCGCGCGGAGCACGACCTGCGCCTCGACGTGCGCGGCTATAGCCGGGACCCTGGTCTTGAACGTGTCGAGCACACCCGACATCGTCTGGGTGAGGACCGCCACCCGGCGGTCGGCCCGGGCGGCGGTATCGGCGAGCCAGTCGCGGATCGGCTGGTAGGCGTCGGGCGGAAGCATCTCGTCGATGAGCGGGACCTCGGGTATGACGAAGCGGTCCGCAGCGTCGATCCCGTTCGCGTCGAGCATGGCCGTGAAGTGCTTGACGAGTTCGGCCCGGTACTGCTGGGGTACCCGGGACAGGACCACGCCGAGCGACGCCTTCCGGTCCCGCGCGTGCTGCAGGATCTCCCAGACCGGCCCGTCGGCGTACCGGCTGGCGCTGGTCATGAACAGCCACAGATCCGAGGCGTCGAGGAACTGGTAGGCGAACTCGTGGTGCGCCTGCACCACCGAGTCGATGTCCGGCGTGTCCAGCAGGGCGATACCCCTCGGCATGCCCTCGCTCGCGGCGAGAACGAGCAGGCCGTCCCGGCCCGGCCGGGCCAGCCCCTCCTGTCGCACCCGCGGCAGCGTGGGCAGGAAGTTGTTCTCGGCGAACCAGTCGATCTCGTCGGGATGGCAGGCCAGCACCGGGCTGTTCGTGGTCGGGCGGCGCACGCCCGTCGCGCTGACGTGCGCGCCGACGATGCTGTTCACCAGCGTCGACTTCCCGGCCCCGGTAGATCCGACCAGGGCCACCAGGACGGGGGCCGCCGACCGGCGTACCCGGGGCAGCAGGTAATCATCGATCTGGCTGAGGAGCTTGGTGCGTTCGGTCTTCACCGCGGCGGCCCCGGAGATCTCGAAGACGAGGGGGACTGCGGCGATCCGCTTCCTGAGGTTCAGCAGGGCGGCTTCGAGCAACCGCGCGTCCACCCTGACGTGAGGCTGGGCGGCGGCGGGGGCGGCCTGTTCGGAGTTGGCGCTGGGTTCGGGATCGGCGCTGGGTTCAGGGCCGGCGGCGGGTTCAGGGTCGGTGCGCTCGGCGTCGGTGCGCTCGGGTGGATTGGCCAGAGTTTCGTCATGCGGGATGGCCGGAGTTTCCTGATGTTGCGATGGCTCAGGCGATTGCGGCGGGCCGTCATCTCGGGCATCTTGCGGCGAAGTATCCTGACCTGACGCCGCTGAGTGACCGGGAGCTGCCATCACGTCACTGTCATTCCCGCTTTGCCCCGGATCCCCACCATTATCGGCAACATCACTAGTCACACGGCTTTCGTCAGGGTCCTCAAACTTAGCAGCCGCAACGGCACCCGCACCGGACTCATCTTCTCTGCCGGCCGCGGGCGCCGATGACGGCGCCACGCCCTGACCTTCCATCGTTCGAACGGCCTCCTCAAGCCCTTCTATCCCCCGGCCTGCATACCTCAAGCTCCCGGGCGGCCCGATCGGGGCCTGGCGCGTCTTCCGGGTCGATCGCCTAGCACGCGGAGTTTATCTCTTCATCAGGCGGTTACCTCGCGCATAAGTTCTGTAATCTCCGTGGCGATGCTCACGACGTCGCCTACCACGACGATCGCGGGCGGCCGGATGCCGTCACGTGCCACCGCGCCTTCCACTTGTTCCAGCGTTGAATTAATTGTGCGCTGCGTGGGAAGAGTACCGTCTGCGATTACCGAAACGGGAGTATCGGCACTGCGCCCGTGACGCAGGAGCTCGTCGGCCACCGCGCCGATCCGATCCACCGCCATCAGCAGCACCAAGGTCCCCGAACTGCGGCCCATGAGCTCCCAGTTGACGGTGGACCGTTTGTCACCGGGCGGAACGTGGACCGACACGACGTGAAAATCCTGGGCCACGCCGCGGTGGGTGACCGGCACCCAGGCGCTGGCGGGCACAGCCACCGCGCTGGTGACGCCGGGCACGACGGTGACGGGAACGCCCGCCCGCAGGCACGCCAGGACTTCCTCGGCGCCCCGGCCGAAGACAAACGGGTCGCCGCCCTTGAGCCTGGCCACGAAACGACCCGCCCGGGCGTGGCTGATCAGCGCCGAGTTGATGTGCTCCTGGGCCATGGCCCGGCCGTAGGGAATCTTGCTCGCGTCGATGATCTCGACGTCATCGCGCAGCTCGTCGAGGAGCACCCGGGGAGCCAGCCGGTCCGTGAGCACCACGTCGGCCTCGGCGAGGAGCTGCCGCCCGCGCACCGTGATCAGCCCGGGATCGCCAGGCCCGCCGCCGATGATCGCCACTCCGGCGCGGCGGCCGCGTTCGTGCCGGGCGCTGAGCTGGCCCGACCGCAGGCCAGCCAGCACCGCGTCCCTGATCGCCGCGCTGTACCGCGGGTCACCACTGAGCACCCCGATCCGGACGTCACCCGCCTGGCCCGAGGCGGGAGTCCACGCGCCCGACGCCTCGGCGTCGTCGGCGCGCACGCACCAGGTCTGCTGCGCTTCGGCCGCCGCGGCGACGGCCTGGTTCACCGCGGGTGAGTCCGCGCACGCGCACACTAGCCATGCGCCGGCGCAGTCGCCGGGCTCATATCCCCGCGCGGCCCAGCGGATCCGCCCCGCCGCGGCCAGGTCCTCCAGCGAGGCTGTCGCCTTCGGGGACACCAGGAGTATCTCCGCGCCCGCGTCGAGCAAGGCCGGGATCCGGCGAGAGGCTACCGCTCCCCCGCCGACGACGACGACGCGGCGGCCCTGCAAGCGGAGCCCCAGCAGGTACGGATCCAACTTTGTCTCCTCGAGCGGCTACGTCTTGTCCGACACGCCGGCGGAGTCGAAGGTGGCTACTTCGCGAAGGGCGCGGGCGGCGCTCTGGACCAGGGGCAGGGCCAGGACGGCGCCGGTGCCTTCGCCTAGGCGCAGGCCTAGGTCAACGAGCGGGCGTAGGCCTAGGTAGCTAAGGGTAACCGCATGTCCAGGCTCGGCGCTGCGGTGGCCCGCGAAGCAGGCCGCGATGGCGTCGGGGGCCAGGGCGGCGGCGGCGAGGGCCGCGGCCCCGGCGATGACCCCGTCCAGTATCACCGGCACCCGCAGCGCCGCCGCACCCAGGATGAACCCGGCCAGCGCGCCGTGCTCAAAGCCGCCGAACGCCGCGATGACTCCTACCGGGTCGGCCGGGTCGGGCTGATGCCGGGCCAGGCCGCGGCGGACGACCTCGATCTTCCGCGCGTACGTGACGGCGTCGATCCCGGTGCCGCGGCCGGTCGCCTCCGCCGGGTCGGCGCCGGTGAAGGCGCATATCAGCGCCGCGGACGCGGTGGTGTTGGCGATCCCCATGTCGCCGGTGACCAGGCACCGGTTGCCCGCGGCGACCAGGTCCCTGGCGATCTCGACGCCAGCCGTCAGCGCCGCTACGGCCTGGTCGCGGGTCATCGCGGGACCTTCGGTGAAGTCCGCGGTTCCCGGCGCGATCTTCCTGGGCAGCAGCCCGGGTACCGGTTCAAGCTCGGCGGCCACCCCGATATCGATGACGGTGACCTCGGCGCCCGCCTGGGCCGCGAACGCGTTGACGACGGCCCCGCCGGCCACGAAGTTGGCGACCATCTGGGCGGTCACCTCCCGCGGCCAGGGACTGACCCCTTGCGCGTGCACACCGTGGTCGGCCGCGAACACCGCCACGCAGGCCGGCTCGGGCAGCGGCGGCGGGCAGCAGCCGGCCAGGCCCGCCAGCCGGACAGAGACGTCTTCGAGCTCGCCCAGCGAGCCGCGCGGCTTGGTCATCCGGTCCTGCCGCTCGCGCGCGGCGGCCATCGCGCCGACGTCGGGCGGGCCAATCGCGGCGATCACTTCGGCGAGCGGATCCACAGGTTCGGTCCCAGGCATTCCGCGGCGGCCGAACTCCTCGGTGTGCACCGCCCAGGACACCGGCCGGCGACGCGCCCAGCCGGCGGTCGCGAGTTCTGGTTCCGGTGCGAACCGGCTGACATAACCCACGCAGAGATAGGCGATGACTTCCAGGTGGGCGGGGAGGCCCAGTTCGGAGGCGAGTTCACGCTCGTCGAAGAAGCTCACCCAGCCGACCCCGAGTCCTTCCGCCCGGGCCGCCAGCCAGAGGTTGCCCACCGCGAGCACGCTGGAGAAATCCGCGGTCTGCGGCTGGGTGCGCCGGCCCAGCGTGTGGCGGCCGCCGCGAGTGCGGTCGCAGCTCACCACGATATTGACCGGCGTGTCGAGGATCGAGGAGACCTTCAGCGCGGCGAAGGCGCCTCCGCGCGCCCGGGGCAGGTCGGCTGCGAACTCGTCACGGTGCCTGGCGGCCAGGGCCGCGATCCGTTCCCGCCGGGCCCGGTCGGTGATCACGATGAAGTCCCACGGCTGGGAGAAGCCGACAGACGGCGCCTGGTGCGCCGCCGCGAGCACCCGGCCGAGCACGTCCGCGGGCACCGGATCGGGCCGGAAGCCGCGGCGCACGTCCCGGCGCTCCGCGATCACCCGGTACACGGCGTCCCGCTGCTCGGCCGGGTAACCCGGATCCCGCTCGGTCAGCGGGTCCCGCCCGGTCAGGGGGTCGGGGCCGGCCAGAGGGTCGGGGCCGGCCAGGGGGTCGGGGCCGGCCAGGGGGTCAGCCATGGGGCGGCCTCATCGAGCGGCGCCCGCGGCATCGGGGGCGGGGGCCCTGGCGATCCGCAGCAGGGCATTGAAGGCGGCGACGGCCACCGCCGAACCGCCCTTCTCCGAGACGTTGGTCAGGGCCGGCAGGCCGCTGGCCCGCAACTCGTCCTTGGCCGCGGCCGCGCCGACGAACCCGACCGGCACGCCGATCACCAGCGCGGGCTCCACTTGCCTGCTCATGATCTCGATGAGCGCC
>Ga0302308_10003664_pt1 | contig 12215 bp, 8 predicted proteins | sample III_Palsa_E3_3_FD_200531 | JGI IMG/M metagenome (GOLD analysis project Ga0302308, IMG submission 200531) | Peat permafrost microbial communities from Stordalen Mire near Abisko, Sweden - III_Palsa_E3_3 | ecosystem: Environmental > Terrestrial > Soil > Palsa > Peat permafrost | place: Sweden... | reverse complement strand
CGTGCTCTTCTCGATCGTGGGCGCGTTCGTCATCGGCGGCGTGTTCCTGCTCGGCACCCTGATGGCGATCCCGAACCTGCACACCGCGATCGCCAACGCCTGGAGCCCGGCCAACGTCATCGAGGCCAACTTCTCCCCGCACTTCGCCACGATCTACCTGCTGGTGGTCTCCGCGGCCATCTTCGTCTGCTGCCTGTCGATCATGGCCGCGACGATCCGGCTCTGCTTCGGCATGTCACGCGACAACCAGCTGCCGTTCTCCCGGCCGCTGGCGAGGGTGTCGCCGACCCTGCACACGCCGATCTGGACCTGCATCACGATCGCGGTGCTGTCCGCGATCCCGTTCATCCAGTACACCGGTGCCGGCATCATCGCCATCGCCGCGACCGCGATGATCTACTTTGCCTATTTCCTCGGCAACATCGCGATCCTGCTGGCCAGGCTCAAGGGCTGGCCGAGGAACAGCGCGCCGTTCAGGCTCGGGGCCTGGGGCCTGCCGGTCAACATCCTCGGCCTGCTCTACGGCGGCGCGATGCTGATCAACTTCGCCTGGCCCCGGGCGGCCAGCAACCCGACGCCGAAGCAGACCGCGCTGGCGCTCAACTTCCACCTCGGGTTCCTGAACGGCATCCCGATCCTGTGGACGGTGTTCGTGGTGCTCGCGGTGATCGGCGCGATCTACTACCTCGCCGCTGGGCAGCGCAAAGAGTTCGCGCCGATCATTGCCCCGTCCCCGGACGATCCGCTGCCGGCCGCCGGGACGGCTCACCAGGTGGGCAGCTGACCAGCGTCCGTCATCCCCCGCGATGCCCGCCGACCGCAGCTGGAATCCATAGCGGTGCAGCTGCGGGCAGCCGCTACCCCCGTCCGGGCCACCGCGTGAGCCACGGCCGGCGGGAGGACTGACCATGCCGCGCGAGGACTGACCATGCCGCGGGAGGACTGACCATGCCAAGGCAGCCAGGCGGCAAGCGCACCACGCGGAGCGCACGGCGAAATGGCGCCCCGCCAGAGCTGGGGACGCACGGCCGGACGCCACCCAAGATCGTCCGTACGCCGGGCACCACCGTGCACTCGCAGATCGAGGACTGGCTGGCCGGGGAGATCACCGTGGGCGCGCTTCGGCCCGGCGAGCAGCTCCCGACCGAGCAGGATCTGGCCGCGTGGTTCGGGGTCAGCCGGATGACACTCCGGCATGCACTCGGCGAGCTGGCCCGCCGCGGGCTGGTGCGGCGGACCGTGGGCCGAAACGGCGGCACCTTTGTGTCCGAGCCGAAGCTTGAGCAGGATCTCACTACTCTCGCCGGGTTCTCTGAGCAGCTGCGCAGGCGCGGGATGGTGGCTGGCGCACGGGTCCTCACCGCGGCCGGGCGCCAGGCGGGCCCCGCCGCCGCCGCGGCCCTCCAGCTCCGCGAAGGTGATCCGGTCCACGAGGTCCGCAGGATCCGGCTAGCCGACGGCGAGCCGATCGCCGTCGAGCACTCGCTCTTCCCCGCCGCGCTGTTCCCCGACATGCTGCAGTGCAGGCTGGACGGCTCACTCTACGAACTGCTCGAGGTCAGGTACGGGCAGCGGCCGCATCGGGCCAGGGAGAGCCTCGAACCGGTCACCGCAGGGGTTCGGGAGGCAGAAGCGCTGGAAGTGGCGGAGGGAGCTCCGCTGATGCTGGTCGAGCGCACGGCCTACGCCCGGGGCGGTCAGCCGCTCGAGTTCGCCCGCGACCTGTTTCGCGGCGACCGGACCCGCCTGGTCATCTGGACCTCGGAGCTGGCCAGCGACCTCTGAGTAGCCCGACGCTCCAAGCCAGCTGGTCCGGCGGCTCTCCCACCACACCGCCCGCACGTGCTGCACCTCCTCACATCACGCCGCCGTCCCGGCCCCCTCACATCACGCCGCCGTCCCGGCCCCCTCACGCCACGCCGCCGCCCCGGCCCCCTCACACCACGCGGTTGTCCCGGCCCCCTCACATCACGCCGCCGTCCAGCCCCCTCGCACCACGCGGCCGTCGCAGCCCCCGCATCACGCGCAGACGGCAGCACTGGTGCTGCCCGTGCAGGCTGGTGCTGACCTGGCCAGCCTGGCGCAGCTGACCATCCCGATCAGCGTCCGGCGGCCGGTGTGCCAGCCCATGATCCGGCCGGCGGACGCCATAGACTTGGATCTACGGCGACCCTGGCACGCTGCCCGGGCTATCTGGCCGTGCCGCCTCACTGGCTGAACGGAGCCCGGCACTCGGGCGGAGAAGGAAGGTATGAACAGAATTGTCGGCGCCGTCCTGGCCCTGCTCGCCGGCTCTGCTCTTATCGCGGGCCTGATCACGTATGCCGTGTCAGCGTCCGCGGCCAGCCGGCTGCCGGTGGCCTACGACTGCCAGGGGTCGCATCACGGCCAGAAGCGGCCCAGCGATGTCCTGCTCGATTGCCTGTCCGGAAACGTGATCGTGAAGACCCCGGCCTGGAAAAACTGGACTCCCGCCTCGGCCCAGTCCAGCGATGCAACGCTCCTGGTCAACACGTGCCGCCCTGACTGCGCGGCCGGGCACTACCGGAACTACCCGGCCAGCCTGACCCTCTATCGGGTGCGGACCAGCCACGGCACCGACTACTACACGCGCATGCAGCTTCAGTACCGCCATAACGGGCCAAGGAAATACACCTACCGATGGGGAACTTATCCCGGCGCATCGATCCCGGGGTGGATCGGCGGCCCGTAGCCAGTCATCGGCGGCCCGTAGCCAGTCATCGGCGGCCAGTCGCGCGGCAGCAGTCACCGGCCTGCGGATAACGCGGGAGCCCGGAAATCCGAATCTTGCAACAGGCGCAATTCCGCTCATTCAAGCGCGCCCACATTACTTTCCCGCCGGTCTACTCGGGGACGGGCGGGCTCGTTAGCGGTTACGATCTAGCCGGTTTCCGCCGGTCGGATCGTAACCGCTAATGGGGCTGTCAAGTTACAGTCCCCCGCTAATCTGATCTTGGAACTGCTGAGACCAATGTGACGCATGGTCCATTCGCAACCGTCGGCAGGCAAACGCCACGTAGTCAGTGGCGGTGGTGGCAAGGCCTGTGGTGGTTGGAAGGCCGCCGGCGGTGGAAGGCCGCCGGCGGTGGAAGGCCGCCGGGGGTGGAAGGCCAGCGGGGTGGAAGGCCAGCCGGGGGTGGAAGGCCAGCTGGGGGTGGAAGGCCTGCGGAAGCGGCGAAATCGCCCTGCTATGCCTGCTGTGTCCGGGACAGCCGGCTCTTGCCCGCGATGAACGCCAGCGCATAGAGCATGCCGGTGACGATCAGCAGGAACCGGTAGCCGGTAATCAGGGCGAGGTACTCAAGTGCCCCCCCGACGATGGCGCCGAGCAGGTTCGCCGCGAACGCGTCCCCGGACGTGGCAACGTCCTTGAAGCGCTGGGAGAAAATAAGATTCGCCAGGTATACCGGCGCGAACGCCAGGGAGCCTGCCGCCAGGAAGCGCACGACCGACGGCAGGCTGAGCAGCGATTCCTGCGGCACCACCCACGTCAGGACCAGCGAGGCGAGCAGCACGGCGTAGAGGACCATCGGTGGCGGCAGTTTCACCCGGCTCGCGGTCTCGATGGCCAGCCACACCACCAGCAGGACGGCAGCGAATACCAGCGAGTTGACGAACCAGGTGCTGCCGAACAGCAGCGCGAACTGCACGATGTTCTTGGTCTCCAGCAGCAGGAACGCGGCCCCCATGAAGGCCAGGTCCAGATAGCCGCTCATCCGCTTGAACGCACCGCCGGCCAGCTTGATGGCGACCACTGACGCGATCAGGATCAGCGCCAGTATCTGCAGGTAGATGTTCGGGATGGACCTGCCGGGCAGGTACGGGAACGGGTGGTCATCGGTGGCAGGAGCGACCGAGGCACCGTGATACACGTTGGCGCAATCCGGCACCGCCCCACTGGCTCGCACTGTCAGCACCGCGAGCCGGCGGCCGCCGAGCGGCGGGCCGACCTGCACGCACGGCTCATGGCCGAAGGCCTGATCGATAGTGGTGGCGTACCTGGCCAGCAGGAACGGCTGGTAGTAGTTGTACATCGAGAAGGTGCCGCCGGGCGCGAGGTGCAGCCGCGCCTGGGCAACCGACTGCTCGGTCAGCAGATACCCCTCCAGCCGGAGGGCTGACTGACCGGCAATTGCCGTCAGGGAGTCGGGCAGCGCGAACAGGATCAGGTTGTAGTGCTGCGAGCTGTCCTGCAGGTATTCGCGGCCGTCAGCGACGTGGGCGGTCACCCGGGGATTCTGGTAAGGGTGATCCGGGTGCAGCTCGCGGCCGATCTGGATCAGCGACGGGTCGATCTCCACCGCGTCGATATGCCGGGCGCCCTCAGACAGGGCCACCGCCACGTCGTTTCCTGTGCCGGCGCCGATGATGAGCTCATCCTTCAGCGAGGCCCTGGTCACGTGGCTGTACGGGTAGAAGTAGAACTTCTTCTGCTCGTGCAGCACAGCCAGCGAGCGGGCCGCCTGGTAAGGCACGTTGTTGGCAGTGACGTAGACCGCCGGCGTCTTGGTGCCCATCTTCACGACAGAGAGCTTGTAGTACGGCGACCACTGCTCATGCGGCGCGAACGAATCCATGCCGAGCAGGAGGATCACCACAGCGATTGCCGTCCACTGCCACCATCTGGAGCCCCTGCCGAGCAGTACCGCAAGGCCGCCGGCGGCGATAACCCCCCAGGCGAGCGGGGGCATATCAAGGAAGGACAGGGCGGAGAACACGGCAATGCCGGCGATGCTCCCGGCAATGTCCAGCCGGTAGGCGGCCAGCGGCTCGAAGCGGACGAACATCCGGCTGACTGCCTGGCCGAAGCCGGCCATGACCGCCACGCTCAGCACGAAGATGATGCCAAGGCTGACCGGCCGCGGCAGCGCGACCATGCCCCGCAGGCCCCGATAGGGAGTCGCGCCCACGTTCAGGGTCGCCAGGATCACCGGGAAGGCGAGGACGAAGCCCACCAGCGCAGCGAACGTCAGCGGTGCCCAGCGCAGGAAGTCCCGCTGGGTCCTGGCGTTCAGGAAGCCGAGCCCGATCCCGAGAAAGCTGGCCAGCAGCACGAAGTTCGTGGCGGTAGACACGAAGACGTTGTTCGCGGACGTCCAGCGGATCAGCGCGAGTTCCACGAAGAGCATCAGGAAGCTTGCGAAAGCCAGCCTTACCCGGTCCCTGGTCTGGCCGCCCGGCTGACCCTGGGCGTCGGTAACGACGCGCTGCGGGCTGGTGTCTCCAGAGATCTCTGTCGCATCCACGGCGCAACGCTAACGTGGCCGGTCCCGTTTTGCGGTGATAACCCATGAGCGCGCCGGCCCCGGGTATGCCAGTGGCCAAATGCCGACCACGTTCAGCCCGGCTCGCGGACCGCCACCCGCCGTTGCGTACGGCGTCTTCGCGCATTGGATGGCCTGGTCCGCGTCGCGGGTGGCCTGACCCGCGCCATAGGTGGCCTGGTCCGCGTCGCGGGGGGCCTGATCCGCGTCGCGGGGGGCCTGATCCGCGTCGCGGGGGGGGCTGGTCCGCGTCGCGGGGGGGCTGGTCCGCGTCGCGGGGGGGGGCTGGTCCGCGTCGCGGATCTCCGGTTCACACTGAGAGGACCGCGGCACCATTGACCCGGTCGGCGGCGAGATCGGCGAGCGCCTTATCCGCCTGGTCCAGCGAGTACGGGGTAATCGTGACCCTGAGCCGGAGTTGCTGAGCGAGCCGGAGGAACTCCTCCGCGTCACCTCGCGTGTTCGCCGTGACGCTGCGCAACGTGCGTTCCTGGAAGAGGTGCCGGGCATAGTTCAGCGCCGGGATGTCAGTGAGATGGATGCCGGCGATCGCCAGCGTTCCGCCGCGGTCAAGGGCGGCGAGCGCTGTCGGGACAAGCTCGCCGACAGGCGCGAAGATGATCGCGGAGTCGAGCGGCTCCGGTGCGGGATCGTAAGAGTCCTGGGCGGACGCGGTACCCAGCTCGAGTGCCAGCTCACGTGCTGCCGGAGCGCGGGTGAAGACATGCACGGCAGCACCTTGCGCGAGCGCGATCTGCGCGGTCAGGTGCGCCGAGCCGCCGAACCCCCAGATACCCAGCCGGCCGCCCGGCGGCAAATCCGCGCGGCGCAGCGCCCGGTAGCCGATGATCCCGGCGCACAGCAGCGGGGCCGCCTCGGCGTCGCTGAACCCGGCGGGCAGGTGGTGCACGTAGGCATCCGCCGCCACTACGTACTCGGCGTAGCCGCCGTCCAGGTCCCAGCCGGTGTAGACCGAGCGGGGGCAGAGGTTCTCGTTGCCGCGACGGCAATACCGGCACGAGCCGTCCGTCCCGGCAAGCCAGGCGACCCCGACCCGGTCGCCAGCGGTGAACCTGACCGTCCCGGGCCCGGCTGCGGCGACCTCCCCGACCACTTCGTGGCCCGGGGTGATGTCGGGAGCTTTGGGCGCCAGGTCCCCCTCGGCGAGATGCAGGTCGGTGCGGCAGACACCGCAGCACAGCACCCTGATCAGCAGCTCGCCCGGGCCGGGACCGGGCCGGGGCCGGTCGATCATGCGCAACGGGCCGGTCGCCATCGGCCCCGGCTGATGGACCGCCCACGCCCGCATGACCCAAGGCTACGCCGGGAGCCTGCCGGCGTCGTGTATTCCATGATCCCGAAGGATTTGGAGCGCTGGGAGACGCGAATCCTTCGGGATAAAGGAACGGCAGCCGGCCGCAGAAGTGCTGCGGCGAACGCCCGCAGGCTCGCGGCCGGGCGCGGCCCATGCCGCGGGCAAGCAGCCGGCGGGAGCGGGGCTACGCGGCGAGCGGGAGCCAGACCTTGAAGCGGGTGTCGCCGGGGACCGACTCGACCCGGAGATCTCCGTGGTGCTTGTTCACCACGATGCGCCAGGAAATGTCCAGGCCCAGCCCGGTCCCCTCACCGACCGGCTTGGTGGTGAAGAACTGCTCGAAGATCCGCTGGCGGATCTCCGGCGGCACGCCCGGGCCGGTGTCGCCGAATTCGACGAGTACCCGGTCACGGTCCAGCCTGGTGCGGACAGTCAGCGTGCCAGTCCCGTCCATCGCCGAGACCGCGTTGTCGATCAGGTTGGTCCAGACCTGGTTGAGCTCGCCCGCGTAGGCGGGGATCTCGGGTAGCGAGCGGTCATAGTCCCTGACCACGGTGATGCCCTTGCCGATCTTGGCGCCCAGCATCACCAGGGTGCTGTCCAGCAGGTCGTGCACATCGACTACCTGATACGGCGCCCGGTCCAGCTGCGAGTACTGCTTCGCCGCGGCGACGAGGGTCGAGATGCGCGTAGTGGAGTCCTCGATCTCGTTCATCAGCAGCTCGGTCTCGACCGTGTAGCCCAGCCACCGCAGCGCCCCGTCGAGGTACGCCTTGTCGACGGTGGCCGCGACATGGTCAAGCCAGTCGGTTTCCAGGCCCCCCTGCACGAAGACCGCGGCGAGATCCCAGCCGTCGGCCACGCCGTGGCGCTCCAGCCAGTCACTGACGGCGTCCTCTCGGTCAGTCGCCTCGATCGGGTCAAGCACCGGCGCCTTGGGTACCCGGTCGGCGGCATCCTCCTGCAGCCGGATCAGCGTCTCCAGGGCGACCCGGTCATAAGACCCGGCCGCGATCAGGCCTAGCTTGTGCCGCATCCCGGCGACCCGCTCGCGCAGCGCGGAGGTGGCGCTGACGGCGGCGGCGGCCGGGTTGTTGAGCTCGTGCGTCAGGCCGGCCGACAGCGAGCCGAGGGCGAGCAGCCGCTCGCGCTGGCCGATGATCTGCTGGCTGTTCTGCAGATTGAAGAACAGGCCTTCCAGCAGGTGCAGCGCCATCGGGAACCACTGATGGATCATCTGCGTGTACTTGACCGCGCTGAGTACGAACAGCCGGGACGGCTCGGGGAGTCGCAGCGACGCCGTGTACAGCTGGGGCACCTGGTCACCGAGGAAAGCCCGGAAAGCGCCCGCGTAGGCGCCGCGCTGCGCCGTTCGGACCAGCTCGACATCGTCCGCGCCCACCCGATGGGACAGCACCATGAGGCCGTCCAGCAGGATGTAGAAGCGCTCGGCCGGCTCGCCCTCGGTGAAAATCAGCCCCGCCTCGAACTGCTCGACGCGCCCTTCCCGGCACAGCCATGCGAGCTGCTCGTCGCTCAGCGCCTCGAACAGGAACAGCGTTCTCAGCTCATCGGCACTGCAGGATTGCGTTATTCCTGGGTTTGTCATGTTTTCTCCAAATACCGGTGCACGAGCATGACCGCCATCGCGCCCTCGCCGACGGCGGAGGCGACGCGCTTGGCCGACTCCGCCCGCGCGTCGCCGGCCACGAACACGCCAGGGACGCTGGTCTCCAGGTGGTAGGGCGCGCGGTCCGGTTCCCAGCCGCTGGGCCGCCGGCCGTCGGCGACCAGATCGGGGCCGGCCAGCACGAAGCCGCGCTCATCGCGCGCCACGACCCCGTCGAGCCAGTCGGTGAGCGGGGCGGCGCCGATGAAGACGAACAGCAGCTGCGCCCTGACGGTCTGCGTGGTGCCAGCCGCGCTGTCCCGCAGGGTCAGGCTCTCCAGGTGATCATCACCGCCAGCGGCCACCACATCGGTGCAGGTCCTGACCAAGATCGACGGAATGCCCGCGATCTGCTGGATGAGGTAGTAGGACATCGAGTTTTCCAGTGACGGGCCGCGGACGAGCAGCGTCACCGAGCGCGCGTGCTTGGACAGGTAGACGGCGGCCTGGCCGGCCGAGTTGGCGCCGCCGACGATGAACACGTCCTGCCCGGCGCAGGTGGCCGCCTCCGTCAGCGTGGAGCCGTAGAACACGCCGCGGCCGGTCAGCTCCTCGACTCCCGGCGCGGCCAGCTGCCGGTAGGAGACCCCGGTCGCCAGGATGACCGCGTGCGCGTCGACCCTGCTGCCGTCGGCGAACCGGACGCCGCGCGCCGAGCCGTTGACCTCGAGTCCCACGACGTCGCGCGCGGTGAGCACCTCGGCGCCGAACTTAGTCGCCTGCAGGCGGGCACGGGCGGTCAGCTGCCCCCCGGATACCCCGTCGGGGAAGCCCAGGTAGTTCTCGATCCGCGAGCTCTGGCCCGCCTGGCCGCCGGTGGCCGTCCGCTCCATCAGCACGGTCCGCAGCCCCTCGGAAGCTCCGTATACGGCTGCGCCGAGGCCGGCTGGCCCGCCGCCGATGACGATCAGGTCGTAGAAGTCCTTGGACGGCGTGGTCGCCAGGCCAACCCGGCCGGCTAGCTCGGCATCGGCGGGCTCGACCAGCACCTCGCCGTCAGCCGTGATCACGACCGGCAGGGTGAGCCCGTCCGCGCCGGCAGCCGCCAGCAGCCGCCGGCCTTCCGGCTCGTCCGAGGAGTACCAGCGGTACGGCACCTGATTGCGGGCGAGGAACTCGCGGACCTCGGACGAGCGCGCCGACCAGCGGTGCCCGACCAGCTTCGTCTCCGGCACCGGCCGGTAATCCGACGCCAGCCACGTCTCCAGCAGGGCGTCCACGACCGGATAGAGCTTTTCCTCTGGCGGGTCCCATGGCTTGAGCAGGTAGTGGTCGAGATCGACGACGTTGATCGCCTCGATCGCCGCCTCTGTGTCGGCATAGGCGGTGAGCAGCACGCGCCGCGCCCCCGGGTAGACGTCCATCGCGCGCTCAAGGAACTCGACGCCGTTCATCTGAGGCATGCGGTAGTCAGCCAGGATCACGGCGACCAGGTCACCCCGGAGCTTCAGCTCCTTGAGCGCGTCGAGCGCCGTCTCGGCGGACTCGGCCCGCACGATCCGGTGGCTCTGGCCGTAGCGGCGGCGCAGGTCGCGTGCGACCGCCCGGGAAACACCCGGGTCGTCGTCGACGGTCACGATGGCAGTGCGCGCCGTAGCCGCCGCGCCCGGCGCGCCTGCCATGCCGCCGGGATCCGTCACCGGCATCCGGCAGCCCGGTTGTTTCCAGCGCTAGTGAAAAACGATTGCATGCCCCCATCGTAGGAAGGTCCGGCCGCGGTCGCGCGGAACGCGGGGCCAGATAGGCGGGCGCGGGGCCACATAGGCGGAGCGCGGGGCCACATAGGCGGAGCGCGGGGCCACATAGGCGGAGCGCGGGGCCACTTAGGCGGAGCGCGGCCGCATGGGGCGATCGCCGGGAGGCAGCCGCGCGGGGCAGCCGGGTTACGAACGTGATCTCATGGCGGGGTGAACCGACCGCTACTGAACAGCCGGATGGCCGGGATGGGTACGACGATCTTCGCCGAGATGTCGGCGCTCGCGGTCGCGACCGGATCAGTCAACCTCGGCCAGGGATTCCCCGACACCGACGGGCCAGCTGAGATCGCCCAGGCCGCGGCGGCCGCGATTATCGCCGGGCACGGCAACCAGTACCCGCCGGGGCCGGGCATCCCCGAGCTGAGGCAGGCCATCGCCGAGCATCAGCGGCGGTTCTACGGGCTCAGCTTCGATCCGGGCACCGAGGTACTGGTGACTGCGGGCGCGACCGAGGCCGTGGCCGCGGCGCTGCTCGCGCTCGTCGAGCCGGGCGATGAGGTCATCGCCTTCGAGCCGTACTACGACTCCTACGCGGCCTGCGTCGCGCTGGCCGGCGGTATCCGCGTCCCAGTCACGTTGCGGCCGCCAGATTTCCGGCCCGATCTGGACGCGCTGCGTGCCGCGATTACCCCGCGTACCAGGCTTATCCTGCTGAACTCCCCGCACAACCCGACCGGGTCGGTCTTCACCCGCGCCGAGCTGGCCGGGATCGCCGCGCTGGCCTGCGAGCACGATCTGCTCGTCATCGCCGACGAGGTCTACGAGCACATGGTGTTCGCGGGCGAGCACGTGCCGGCCGTCTCGCTGCCCGGCATGCGGGAGCGCACCGTGTCGATCAGTTCGGCGGGCAAGACGTTCTCCTTCACCGGCTGGAAGATCGGCTGGATAACGGCGTCGGCCGAGCTCGTCACGGCCGTGCGCACCGTCAAGCAGTTCCTCACCTATGTCAGCGGTGGCCCGTTCCAGTACGCCATCGCCGAGGCGCTGCGGATGGACGACGCTTACTTTGCCGGGATCAGCGAGGATCTGCGCGGGAAGCGCGATCTGCTCTGCGCGGGCCTTTCCGCGGCCGGCTTTGAGGTGTACCCGCCGGAAGGCACCTACTTCGTCACCACGGACATCCGGCACCTTGGTGCCGGAGACGGGATCGAGTTCTGCCGGGAGCTGCCGCGCCGGGCGGGCGTGGTCGCCATTCCCAGCGCCGTGTTCTATGACAATGCCGAGGCCGGACGGACCCAGGTCCGGTTCGCGTTCTGCAAAAGACCAGAGGTCCTGCGGGAAGCACTCGGCCGCCTTGCCTTGTCGGCGCGGCGAGCCTGACCCGGCCACCGCCTGGATCACCGTTCGCAGGCGTTCGAGAACGGTCAGCTGTTGGCTTAAATCACATACGCCACTCCTGTGCATGTGCTATGACCTTGCTGCATTGTGGAGACGATCAGGTGATTTAACTGAAAAGTCAGCACCTTTGTGCTGTGCTTTCGCTCTGACAGCACGGAATCCTTAAGGCGCAATGGCCCGGGGGGGCATTCTTGCAGGGCAACGCGATCCGCGATCAGCCGTCGCCCAGGCCAGAGCCTGGCGGCACGGACGATCATGCCCCGGTTCTCCCTCCGGTGAGCACCGCCGCCAGGCAAACCGCCGACGCCGACAGGACCGCCGGCGCCGACTGGCCAGCGACCGGGGCAGAGCCATCGTGGGCAGGGGTTCTCGGCACCACGCTGCGGCTGTGGCTGTCGCGCCTCCTCGCGACCTGGCGCCGCGCCGCGGGCTCGCCGGCCAGGCGGTGGCGGCGGACGGCCGGCTTCCTTGTCCTGGCGGCCGTCATCTTCGCGGGGGGCGCGGTCACCGTGCTGCTGTCACAGTCAACGCGCGTGACGGGAGACGGCACCGCCGCCGCGAAAGGCGCCGCATCAGCCGGTGGCATCGGCTCGTCGGCGGTTGCTCGCGCGGCCGCGGCGACCTGGGTCGAGCAGCACGTCAGCAGGGCAGCGATCGTCGGGTGCGATCCCATGATGTGCGTCGCGCTGCAGGCAGGCGGCTTCCCCTCGGCTGACCTGCTCCCGCTGACATCGGCAATGGCCGCCCCGCTCGGTTCTACCGTGATCGTGGCGACGGCGGCGGTGCGCAGCCAGTTCGGACCCCGCCTCGCCAGTGTCTACGCACCGATGGTCCTGGCCAGTTTCGGCTCG
>Ga0302308_10003663_pt1 | contig 12217 bp, 10 predicted proteins | sample III_Palsa_E3_3_FD_200531 | JGI IMG/M metagenome (GOLD analysis project Ga0302308, IMG submission 200531) | Peat permafrost microbial communities from Stordalen Mire near Abisko, Sweden - III_Palsa_E3_3 | ecosystem: Environmental > Terrestrial > Soil > Palsa > Peat permafrost | place: Sweden... | reverse complement strand
CGCTTCAGCCAGGCGATCAGATTGGTCTGGCGATGCACCGTTTCGTGGTCGACGCGCCCGGCATGGAGCCTGAGCCGGAGATTGTCATGCCCGAGCCTGCTCCGGTGAAACTGCCCGAAGAAACGGCTGGCCCGTCGAGCGAGGTGTGGTGGCTGATCACGACGGCCGCCGTGCTGGCGCTGGCTATTGCGCTGGTGCTGTTGATCCGCTTCTGACTTATGCTGTCCTTCACGGTGGCGAGACTATCCGGTTGGCCTTCATGTTCTGCGCCGCGTCATAATGCGTGGACAGTCAACAATGGATGCAAGTGCACGTGAGCAGAGTCTGGAATTTCAGCGCGGGTCCGGCCGCCATGCCGCAAGAAGTGCTCGAGCGCGCGCAGCGCGAGATGCTGGAATGGAACGGTAGCGGTGCTTCGGTGATGGAGCAGTCTCATCGCGGCAAGCGCTTCGTCGAGATGGCAGCCCAGACCGAAGCCGATCTGCGCGCATTGATGGGCATTCCCCCGGATTACTCGGTGCTGTTCCTGCAGGGTGGTGCAACCCAGCTGTTTGCGCAGATTCCGATGAATATCTCGGCGCAAGGCGACAGTGCCGACTACATCGATACCGGTCACTGGAGCAGCAAGGCGATCAGCGAGGCGGCCCCATATCTGCACGTCAACGTGGCGGCCAGTGCGAAAGCCGATGACTACCACAGCATTCCCGCACGCGACACCTGGCAGCTCGATCCGAACGCGTCCTACGTGCACTACACGCCCAACGAGACCATTCATGGTGTCGAGTTCCACAGCGTGCCCGAGGTCGGCGCGGTGCCGCTGGTGGCCGACATGTCGTCCACCATTTTGTCCGAGCCGCTGGACGTGTCGCGTTTCGGCCTGATCTACGCCGGCGCACAGAAGAATATTGGCCCCTCCGGCCTGGTAGTGATGATCATTCGCCGCGATCTGCTCGAGCGAGCCGGCCGGCCGATGGCGAAAATTTTCCGTTTCGCCGAGCAGGCGTCCACCGATTCCATGCTGAATACGCCGAATACCTGGGGCTGGTATCTGGCTGGGCTGACTTTTCAGTGGCTGACGGCATTGGGCGGTCCGTCGGTGATGGCCGAGCGCAATCGCGTCAAGGCCGAGCTGCTTTACGACACGATCGATGGCTCCGACGGTTTCTACCGCAACCCCGTCGATGTGGCGGCGCGCTCACGCATGAACGTGCCTTTTACTTTGCAGGAGAGTGCATTGGATTCGTTGTTTCTGAAGGAGTCCGAAGCCACTGGCTTGCTGGCGCTGAAGGGCCATAAGGCCGTAGGCGGCATGCGTGCATCGCTGTACAACGCCGTGCCGCTGGAAGCTGTGCAAGCGTTGACCGCATTTATGCGTGACTTTGCAAAAAAGCACGGCTGACTGGTCATCTAATATGTTTTTCGGGCAAGATGCCCTATGTGATTTGGACTTCTTTACTTCCAGGCGGCTAAAAAGTCATGACCGACCCCAAGACCCCGCTGTCCGAGATGCGTGAACGCATCGACAGCATCGATCGGCAAATTCAGCAGCTGATTTCCGAGCGCGCCAACCGCGCGCTGGAAGTGGCAAAGGTGAAGGGTGAAGGTCTGTCGGCGATCGACTATTACCGACCCGAGCGCGAGGCCCATGTGCTGCGCATGGTGGTGGATCGCAACGACGGCCCATTGTCCGATACCGAAATGGTGCGGTTGTTTCGCGAGATCATGTCGTCCTGCCTCGCCCAGGAGGATCCGCTGAAAATCGGCTTTCTCGGTCCGGAAGGCACCTTCAGCGAACAGGCTGTGCGCAAGCATTTCGGTCATGCCGCCTACGGTCTGCCGCTGGGCAGCATCGAGGAGGTGTTTCAGGAAGTGGCGGCGGGCCATGCCGACTTCGGCGTGGTGCCGGTGGAGAATTCCGGGCAGGGCATGATCCAGGTCACGTTGGACATGTTTCTCACTTCCGAGGCCACCATCTGCGGCGAAGTCGAGTTGCGCGTGCATCAATGCCTGCATTCGCTGGCGGGCAGGATCGAGGACGTCAAGCGCGTTTACGCACATGCGCAGTCGCTGCAGCAGTGCAAGACCTGGTTGCGCATCAACTTGCCGGGTGTGGAATGTATCGCGGTGGGCAGCAACGCTGAGGCGGCGCGCATGGCACGTCACGCGGACGACTCGGCAGCCATCGCCGGCGAGACAGCTGGCAAGATTTATGGACTGAAAACACTCGCCACCGGTATCGAGGATCGCGCCGACAACACCACGCGCTTTCTGGTGATCGGCCGCTCGCTGTTTCCGCCATCAGGCAATGACCGTACCTCGCTGCTGGTCACGGTGAACGATCAGCCGGGCGCGCTCTACGCCGTGCTCAGCCCGTTCGCGAAGCACGACGTCAGCCTCAACCGCATCGAATCGCGGCCGGCGCATACCGGCAAGTGGCAGTACGCCTTCTTCATCGACGTCTCCGGTCACATCAACGATGCGGCATTGCAGGCGGCGGTCGAGGAAATCAGCGAGACGGCGGCCACGGTTCGTGTGCTGGGTTCCTATCCGGTGGCGTTGCCCTGAGATGATCGATATGGGCGATGCGGTGTTGATCCTCGTGGAAGAAATCGTTTTGGAGAAAGTCGTTTGACCACGTCTGATCGAAGCAGTCTCGACTGGAGCAGTCAGCCGGGTCAGCCCCTGCATGGCGATGTCCGCGTGCCGGGCGACAAGTCCGTCTCCCATCGCGCGCTGATGCTGTCCGCGATCGCTGAGGGTACGTCGCGTATCCACGGTTTTCTCGAGGGCGAGGATACCCGCGCTACTGCCGCGGTATTGTCGAAGCTGGGCGTGCGCATCGAGATGCCGTCAAACGGTGAGCGAGTTGTCCACGGTGTGGGTTTGCACGGTCTGCGCGGTTCCTCCGAGCCGCTGGATTGCGGCAACGCGGGCACCGGCATGCGCCTGCTCACCGGCTTGCTGGCCGGGCAGGCGTTCGACAGCGAGCTGATCGGCGATGCCTCGTTGTCGAAGCGGCCCATGCGCCGGGTCACCGATCCGCTGACACAGATGGGTGCGCGCATCGATAGCCGCGATGGCCTGCCACCGCTGATCGTGCGCGGTGGTCAGAATATGCAAGGTATCCACTACGCTTTGCCCGTTGCCAGTGCGCAGGTGAAGTCGGCCCTGCTGCTGGCCGGTCTTTACAGCCAGGGCGTGACCGAGATCATCGAGCCGCATCCGACCCGCGATTACACCGAGCGCATGCTGGCCGCCTTCGATTGGCCGATCGATTTTTCGCCAGGTCATGCCAGCCTCGAAGGCGGCCACACACTGCGCGCCACGGATGTGGACGTGCCAGCTGACTTTTCCTCGGCCGCGTTTTTCCTGGTCGCTGGCAGCATTGTTCCGGGTTCTGAGCTGCGGCTACCGGCTGTTGGCCTCAATCCACGCCGCACCGGCTTGTTGCATGCGTTGCGCCTGATGGGCGCGGATATCGCGATCGAGTCGCCGCGCGAGAGTGGCGGCGAGCCGGTGGGTGACCTCGTCGTTCGTTATGCACCGCTGCACGGCATCGAGCTGCCGGAATCGCTGGTGCCCGACATGATTGACGAGTTCCCCGTGCTGTTCATTGCGGCTTCGGTCGCATCGGGAACCACGACGATTCGCGGCGCTGCCGAGCTGCGGGTGAAGGAGTCCGATCGCATCGCGTCAATGGCGAATGGCCTGCGCGCGCTTGGTGCTTCGATCGAGGAGACGCCGGATGGCGCGATCATTCACGGCGGCAAGCTCAGCGGTGGTTCGGTGGAGACGCATCTCGATCACCGCATCGCCATGAGTTTTGCCGTGTCTGGTCTGGTTGCCGAAGCGCGGGTGCAGATCAACGACTGCAGCCATGTCGCCACGTCATTTCCCGGCTTTCTCGAACTGGCCAACGGCTGCGGTTTCGCACTCCGGGCTGTCGACTAGTTCGCCTGTTCGCCTGTTCGCCTCACGCCATCGTTGCGGCTAGGAGCCTGGGCGGTAGAAACCAAGCGAGCGAGGCAAAGCACTTTTGAGTGAGGTTTTTCGATCATTTGAGGCGAATAGCCGTAGCTATTCAACGAAAAGGAGCGGAAAAGCTGGCCAAAAGTGCGCAGCCGCAGCCGCTTGTGTTTCTGCTGCCCAGGCTCCTAGGCTTGGCTCCCACGCCGAGAGACTCTCATGACTGACGCCGTACCCGATTTCATCGTCGCCATTCCGGCCCGTTACGCGTCGACCCGCTTGCCGGGCAAACCGCTGCGCGACATCGCTGGTGTGCCGATGGTGGTGCGGGTGGCGCAACGCGCCCTGCAGGTCGGCGCGAGTCAGGTGGTGGTCGCGGTGGATGATCAACGCATCGCTGATGCATTGGCTGGGCACGGTGTCGATATCTGCATGACGCGTCAGGATCACACCTCGGGCAGCGACCGGCTCGCCGAATGTGCCGCGTATTACGTCTGGTCCGACGATGCTATCGTGGTGAATCTGCAGGGTGACGAACCGTTCGCGCCGGCGGCCGGTATTCGCGAAGTGGCGCGTGCGCTGTCCGAAGACGACGCGCCGATGGCCACGTTGGCCACCGCGATTACCGAGGCGCACGAACTGTTCGATCCCAACGTGGTGAAGCTGGTGCGTGCGGTCAATGGCCGTGCGTTGTACTTCAGCCGGGCGCCGCTGCCGTGGGCACGCGACGCATTCGCGATCAGTCGTGACACGTTGCCGATCAACCTGCCGTTTCTTCGGCATATCGGCATCTACGCCTATCGCGCGGGGTTTCTCAAGCAATACGCCAAGCTGTCGCGCACATTGCTGGAGCAGGCAGAATCGCTGGAGCAGCTGCGTGTGCTCGAACACGGCCATGCCATCGCCGTGCGCATGACGCCCGAACCGTTTCCGCCGGGCATCGATACGCTTGAGGACTTGCAGCGCGCGGAGCAGTGGCTGCAGGCAAAGCTCTGATCAATCAGCGCTGATTGATCTATCCGCAGATTGAGATCTACGCCGTCGTATCGTTGAACCGACGGCGTAGTGAATCACTCAAAGCTCATCGCAATCAAAGGTGAGTACGGTCGGCACATCCACCTCATAGTCGACGTCCTTGCGCTCGAAGCCGAACAGCTTGAGGAACTCGTGCTTGTAGCTGGCGTAGTCGCTGATCTCGAACAGGTTCTCGGTGGTGACCTGCGGCCACAGCTCCTTGCAGCGACCCTGTACGTCTTCGCGCAGTTCCCAGTCGTCCAGCCGCAGGCGATGCTCGTCGTCGGTCACCGGCGCCTGGCCATCAGCGCGATACAGATGCTCGCGGAACAGACGGTTGGCCTGCTCGATGGTGCCTTCGTGCAGGCCTTTTTCCTTCATCACCTTGAATACCAGCGCGATATACAACGGCAACACCGGAATCGCCGCGCTGGCCTGGGTCACGACGGACTTCATCATGGCCACGTTGGCGTCGAGACCTTTCGCCTTGTACCGCTCGCGCAAATCGCTGGCGGTGCGATCGAGATGCTGCTTGGCCCGGCCCAGTGCGCCGTGCCAGTAGATCGGCCAGGTGATTTCGGTGCCGATGTAGCTATAGGCGACGGTTTTCGCGTTGTCCGCCAGCACGCCGGATTCGCTCAGCGCGTCGATCCATAGCGACCAGTCTTCGCCGCCCATCACGGCGACGGTGTCTTCCACTTCCTGCTCCGTGGCCGGCTCCACCGACACTTCGACCACCGCATTCTTGTTGGTATCGACCGTGGTGGCGGTATAAACCTCGCCGATAGTCTTCAGCGCCGAACGCTTCAGTTCACCGCTGCCGGGCAGCTTGCGCACAGGTGAGGCGAGCGAATAGACCACCAGATCAATCTGGCCGCCCATTTCGTTGCGGATGATCTCGATGGCGTGCTGGCGTGCTTCATCGGAAAACGCGTCGCCGTTGATCGATTTGCTGAACAGGCCGGCCTGTTTGGCCAGCTTGTCGAAGGCGCCAGCGTTGTACCAACCCGCCGTGCCGCATTTTTCGGTACCAGGCTTTTCAAAGAACACACCAAGGGTCTTCGCGCCATAGCCGAATGCCGCCGTGATGCGGCTGGCCAGCCCATAGCCGGTGGAAGCTCCAATCACCAGCACGCGCTTGGGGCCGACCGACGGCTTGCCCTGCGCCTCGGTGGTCTGGATCTGCTCCTGCACATTCTTCTCGCAGCCCACGGGGTGCGCGGTGATGCAGATAAAGCCTCGAACCTTGGGATGAATGATCACTCGATGTTTCCTTTGACGTGGGCCAATGCCCATTTTAGCCTGCCCGATGCCAGCGATGTTCCGCAGTGCGCAACATGGCTCAATCACGTGCCGCAGTCCTTGCCCGCGGTGTGTGAGGCCCCATCTAAAACCACAGTGGCAGTCCCGAATACATTCACACCATGACCTCATCGATACTCTTCGTCTGTCTGGGCAACATCTGCCGCTCGCCGCTGGTGGCTGTGGTCGCTCGCCAGCGGTTTGCCGACGCGGGGTTGTCGGTTGAGGTGGATTCCTGCGGTACCGGAGGCTGGCACGTGGGGCAGGGTGCGGATTCCCGTTCGATACGCGTTGCCGAAGAAGCGGGCTACAGCCTGCTCGAGCATCGCGTGCGGCAGCTGACAGCGGATGATTTCAGTCACTTCGACGCGATCCTGGCGATGGACGATGACAATCTCGCCGCGTTGCGTGGGCACAGTCCCGCCGAATACGAGAATCGCGTGAGCCTGTTTCTTGATGCGGCCCGGCTGGATCAGTATGCCTCGCCCATCGTGCCCGACCCCTATTACGAAGGCCTTGATGCATTCCGTCACGTGTTGAAGTTGGCGGAGCAGGGTGTGGATGGTTTGATTGGTCGACTCCGCCACGGCGAGTCGTTGATGGCGTCGTCATCAACCGGCACGGCGCGCTAAAGTCTCCTTATGCAGGCGATTACACCGCAGCTGTTCGACGGCAAAGTCTTTGTTCAGACGCTGACCACCTCGTCTGGCGTCTATCGGTATTTCGATGACGAAAGCGAGCTGCTTTACGTCGGCAAAGCCAGCAATCTCAAGAAGCGCGTCGGCAGTTATTTCCTGAAGCCGCGGATGGAGCCGCGCATCGCCGCGATGGTCGCGCAAATCGCGCGTGTCGAAATTACGCTGACGCGGACCGAGGGTGAGGCGTTGCTGCTGGAATCGCAGCTGATCAAGTCGCTCAAGCCGCGTTACAACATCCTGTTGCGCGATGACAAAAGCTATCCGTATATTTATCTGTCTGCCGGCGAAGATTACCCGCGGCTGGCGTTTCATCGTGGCGCGAAGAATCTCAAGGGCAAGTTTTTCGGGCCGTACCCAAGTACTTACGCGGTGCGCGAAAGTCTCAGTCTGATGCAGAAGTTGTTCAAGGTGCGCCAGTGCGAGGACAGCTATTTCCGCAACCGTTCGCGCCCTTGTCTGCAATACCAGATTGGCCGGTGCACAGCCCCATGTGTGCAGCTGATCGGTGTGGACGATTACGCCAGCGACGTCCGTCATGCGCAGATGTTTCTCGAAGGTCGCAGCAACGCCGTGCTCGATGAACTGGGCGATGCGATGGAGCAGTCAAGCAAAGCGCTGCAGTTCGAACGCGCAGCAATCCTGCGCGATCAAGTCGCGGCCCTCCGTCAGCTGCAAGCGCAGCATCACGTGCAGGGCGCCAGTGCCGACATGGACGTGATCGCCTGCAGTATCGAGTCTGGCATCGCCTGCGTAAGCGTGCTGTTTTTCCGCAACGGCATCAGCCTGGGTACGCGCGATTTCTTTCCGCGGCTGCCGCTCGAAGATGCCGAATCGCCCGACGTGCTGGCGCAGTTCATCGCGCAGTACTACCTGGATCGGCCGGTGCCACGCGAACTGATTCTCGGTGAGCCGATCGCCGATCAGGACATCCTCGCCGAGCTGCTGACGCAGCAGTCGGGTCACGTGGTGGAGCTGAAATCGAGCGTGCGCAGTGATCGTGCACAGTTCCTGCAGATGGCTCAGCGCAATGCCCGCGCGTCGCTGACGGCAAGGCTGGCCAGCCGGCAGACGCTGGGCACACGCTTTGAGGATCTGAAGAAAGTGCTTGAGCTGGACTTTTCACCGCGGCGCATCGAGTGCTTCGACATCAGCCACACGATGGGTGAGGCGACGGTGGCCTCCTGCGTGGTGTTCGGTCCGGAAGGGCCTGAGAAATCCCATTACCGCCGCTTCAATATTGCCGGCATCACGCCGGGCGACGACTACGCTGCCATGCATCAGGCGCTGACCCGTCGTTTCCGCAAGGTCGCCGATGGCGAAGGGGCCAAGCCGGACGTGCTGCTGATCGACGGTGGCAACGGGCAGGTGGCGCAGGCCATGGACGTTCTGAGCGAGCTGGGCGTCACAGGTATCGAAGTGGTCGGCGTGGCCAAAGGGCCTGGTCGGCGAGCGGGCGAGGAAACTCTGGTGCTGGCGCGCAAGGTCGCCGGCAGTCTTGGACGCGAACTCCACCCTGGCTCGTCGTCGCCGGCGCTGCACCTGGTCGCGGCCGTGCGCGACGAAGCGCATCGCTTTGCGATCAGTGGCCATCGCAAGCGGCGCGAAAAGGCGCGCGAGCGCAGTGTGCTGGAGGATGTGCCCGGTATTGGCGCGCGGCGGCGTTCGGCGCTGCTCAAGGCATTCGGCGGACTGTCCGGCGTCGAAGGCGCCGGGGTCGAGGAGCTGATGTCGGTCAAGGGTATCGATCGCGGTCTGGCCGAGCGCATTTACGCCAGCCTGCATGCCTGATCGGCACGCTGTTTATTCACTTTCATTTGGCAGTCTGAAGTTTTTGTTCATCCGCTGACTTCCCACCATGCGACACTGCGGCAAACCACTGGACCTTTCATGCGCATCAACCTGCCCACCTGGCTGACCCTCTTCCGCGTCGCGTTGCTGCCGGTGATGGTTGCGGTGTTTTACATGCCGTTTCCGGGGCACAACATCACGGCGGCGATCGTCTTCGTGCTGGCGGCGATTACCGACTGGCTGGACGGTTTTCTGGCGCGGCGGATGAATTTGACCTCGGCCTTCGGTGCGTTTCTCGATCCGGTCGCTGACAAGCTGATGGTTGCGGTGACGCTGTTTCTGCTGGTGGAGTCCGACCCCACCAGCGGCTGGTCGAGCATCCTGCTGGCACTGACCTCGGCGGTGATCGTGGGGCGCGAGATCAGCGTGTCGGCATTGCGCGAATGGATGGCTGAAATCGGCATGAGTGCCACGGTGAAGGTGGCCTTTGTCGGCAAGCTCAAGACCATCATGCAGATGGTCGCGCTGGTCGTGTTGATTGTGCAGCACGAGAAAGAAGCCACTGCGCTGCGGCTGTATCACATCGGCGAAGGTTTGCTGGTGATCGCCGGCATTCTCACCATCTGGTCGGGCGTGTATTACCTGCGCGCGGCGTGGCCGATACTTCGTGGGGATATGCCAGTGCCCCCACAGCGTAACCCGCCTGATCGTGAGGCGTGAGCTTCACGGCGCGACTTTGCTGAAGCCTGATTGGTTGTGCAGGGGTTGACGATCCCGGTTCACGTATTAGAATGCGCGGCTGCAGTGCGGGAATAGCTCAGTTGGTAGAGCACGACCTTGCCAAGGTCGGGGTCGCGAGTTCGAGTCTCGTTTCCCGCTCCAGAATTTCAGGCAAAGCCTCGACAAGTTCGGGGCTTTGCCGTTTTAGGGTACCGCGGTAATGGCCGCTGAAAAAGCGGTAAGTCATGCAGGTAATTGGCGCACGAGGTATTCACAGACGGCTTGGTTCTGCTATTATTCGTCGCTCAGTTGCGGGAATAGCTCAGTTGGTAGAGCACGACCTTGCCAAGGTCGGGGTCGCGAGTTCGAGTCTCGTTTCCCGCTCCAGTTTTCAGCAAAGCCTCGGACTACCGGGGTTTTGTTTTTTAGAAGCACCTGCGATCATCGTGCCGCGTTGATGATGATCGCGAAGTAACACGCAATGGCCTGGTGGCAGAGTGGTCATGCAGCGGCCTGCAAAGCCGCGTACGCCGGTTCGATTCCGACCTAGGCCTCCATTGCGATCAAACAAAAAACAACGAGTTACAGAGTCCAAGGCGCCTAGTGCGCCTTTTTCTTTGCCTAAATCTGGGAGAAATCCTTCGATTCAGGGGCAAAACCCCCGTTTACCGCTTGAAAATTAGGGGCTAACTTGCGTAACGCTGACAACTTGCCGTGTACTCGAGATTTCATAACTTAATCATCGCGATGACTTGGAAGCTATAGGTGCCAAGGAATTCATCAGCTGTGATCGCAGTTTACTTACTGTAAATTCGGCCATTAGTGCGGAGTGCCAAAGTGCCAAGGCAAGCGGTCAGGTGAGTCATGTACGCGAGTTTTGGACATCGATCTACCTCGCTCCTTCAGCCTCGAATGCACTCCTGCAGAAGAGTACAAGTCCTCATGTATTGCTTTTCGCCTTCGCCAGAATTTGATTGAACAGATCTGTCACGGCGCCATCTGCAATCACTGTTGCTGCGCGGTATGCAAGTTGATTTTTCGGTTCGGCAATATTGCGATGATTTGGCCGACTGGGCTAGGTCAGGAGTCGTGGGCTACGCTTGAGCGCGAATTCCAAATTAGCGCATCTTGCTCTGCAAGCGGCTCCGTGTTTTTTCAAGTGAAGTTCTATGGCGCCTCTGGTGCCGCAGAAGAATGGCAGGCATCCGCTGGCATAGGTTTCGAGTTGGGGTTGTTGCCAGGTTTGGCCGCCAGAGCTCGAGCTTTTTTCGTAAATTAGACGACACAGCCGTTCCGATGAAATTGCAGCGCTTGTGTAATGTCCGCTTGACGGCCCAAAGCAGACATCTTCCTATCTGTTCGCAAAATTCCTCATGTGGGAGCGGTTAATGAATAGGTCTTCGCTACAAGGGCAAGAGTTCAGAACTATTGGCACGCTCTACAGCGTGGACGGAAACCGAGCGGCCGAGGTGCTGGAGTTCCGCAACGGTGAAACATTTCTCGACGAACGAGTGTGGATCGGAGGAACCACGTTCAAAAACAGGCATTCTGGTCAGTTAGTCGGTCCGTTTGCTTCGCCAGACGATGCAAAAAAATTCATAGTGGCGATTTCCTGGTTCCGCGGTAGCTAGGCGTCCGCCTCCAACCCATTAATGACATTCGTCGAGCCTTGAGGTTGTTTTTTTCAAGCAAAATCCCCGCAGAGCCTAAGGTCCATGGGGATTCGTTGCGCCTACGCGATCTCGTACTCTGCCTTCATCAACTGCGTCTCGAACGCATCGAGAACCAGATCGTAGGATCCCTCGTTCTTGCCGATCTTCTGCGGGTCGAACTTGAAAGCGTCGAGGACCACACGGAACTTCTTCACAATCACGTGAAGATGGTCATCCAAGAATTTAGCAGGATCCTGTGTCCAGTGCAGCTCTCCACTCTCGTCGAGCGCCATCATTGCCTTCAGCCCGTAAACAAGTGGCATGATCAAGCCGTCCGGATAGCTATATTCGACAAGCTGCTGCGTGAAGTAAGTCTTCGGTTTGGACCGCATGTCCGCGGCAGGCTTCACCACCGATATATTGCCAAATTTTCCTCCCGCCTTGTTGTACGCATAAGGGAAGGCCTTATAGATACGGTCGTAAAGCATCGGCAACTCGGCTGCGATATTGAGGGCGCTGATTACCGCAGAGTTATTTACCTCGCGGGTGTATTCACCATCGGTCGGCTGAGAGACGTCTTCCCGACTCATCAGCTCGTCGAAAAGCTTGGCGCACTCACCCTTGTTGCGATAAAGGTTCTGCGGCGGGATCGTGGGCAAACTGTCCAGTTCCAAGCAGGACAGGGGAATCCATGACATAGCAACAAGGTCTCGTGCCTTGACCTCGCCGCCATCATTCGTCTTCCACTCGACCCGCTTTTCGATCAGAGGAGGCAAAGCTGCGCGTAGAACCTCGTAGAATCCTTTCTTCGCGGCCTTAGTCTCAAGCGTCATGGCCGCGTTCATGCGGTCGTGCAAGTGTCGATTCCCCATAAATCAGTGCCACGCTAAATTAGAGGTTGACGGGTCGTTCTGAAGGCGGAATTCGGCGGGCGTCAGCCCGCCAAGGCTGTCGTGGGCAATCTCGGTGTTGTAGTCGGCCAGCCACTGCTCGGCATGCTCACGTACTTCGGTGAGATTGCGGAAGACGTGCATATCGAGGACGCCGCGCCGGAAGCTGCCATTGAAGCGTTCGATG
>Ga0302308_10003661_pt1 | contig 12219 bp, 7 predicted proteins | sample III_Palsa_E3_3_FD_200531 | JGI IMG/M metagenome (GOLD analysis project Ga0302308, IMG submission 200531) | Peat permafrost microbial communities from Stordalen Mire near Abisko, Sweden - III_Palsa_E3_3 | ecosystem: Environmental > Terrestrial > Soil > Palsa > Peat permafrost | place: Sweden... | reverse complement strand
CAAATTCTGGTGCGTGCAGCTTGTCGATGTTGTCGCCCAGCATACGTCCAGCGCAGGTGCTTATGGCACCGGCAGTTCTTATAGAACTCATCCGCCTTACGAGGGCACTCTTCAGTGTGACGGACGAAGATCGTTATGGAGGGCACAGCGGAAATTTGAATGGGTTGTGTCATCTGACCGGCCTCTTCGGATCAATTCTCCGAAGAGGTTAGCACACGATTAGCACAAATCTAAAGCCGATCAACTCAACCTCTTTAGTTTCAACAATATAAATTTGGAGGCGCGGGTCGGGATCGAACCGACGCATAAAGGTTTTGCAGACCTCTCCCTTACCACTTGGGTACCGCGCCCTGGGCAGATAAACAGCCCCAAACCCACACTCCGAAACACACCGAACCGTCGTGTGCAGTAAAAACTTCGAGCCGTAAGTGGTTGATATGAGGTTGTTGGAGCGGGAGACCGGGGTCGAACCGGCGACATCTTCCTTGGCAAGGAAGCACTCTACCACTGAGCTACTCCCGCCCTGCCAACCATAAGTATAGCCAGCCCTCACCCCTTTTGCAACGCAACTATTCCACCCCCGCTGGCGCCCCACCGCCACGGGCGGTCTCGATGCGGCGGCTAGATACCTCTAGGCGGCCGCTTCGCACAATATGTGGCGTGATCGTAATCAGCAGTGCCCCCGAGCTCTTCTGGGAGTCCTGATTCGTGCCCTGAAATCCAGGCAGATCGTTTAGACCAGGCAAGCCAGTTAGAGCTTTCATCTCAGAGGAGCTAACGAGCGTTGCCAACATCGCAGTCTGGCCCGCCGGGATGGTGATCGTCGAGGTCAGCTCGCGATTGTCCAATATCGGGATGTTATTGATGCTGCTGCCGGCGAGTGCCTCCACGTTCATCTTTAGGGCCAATGAAACAGAATTGTTGCGAAGTATCTGTGGCTTTAACTTCAAAGTGAAGCCGAGGTCCTCGTACTGGAATTGCGGGACAGATACTGAATTGGCCCCGAGATATTGTGACAGGAGCGAGCTAACACTGGTTCCGTTGATATTCAGACCCGTCAGTGAGGATGCAAGGCTGCTGCTGACGCCGGAGCTATATGTCCCTGTCACTACTGGATATCGAGAGCCCACGCGAAACGTTGCATCCTGCTTGTTGGTCGCGCGTATCTGTGCCGAATCAAGTATGCTCACATCGGTTGAATTCAACGCCAGGTTGACGCTTGCATCCGAGCCTAAAAAGAGGCCGGCAAGCGTAAGACCTCCGCCAAATACCCCCAGAAGGTTCGTATACTGAACCGCGGTGACAGCTCCCGACGCAACGAGAAATCCTACCTCCGTAATGAGGTTTTGCAGTGGAGTTCCGTTCAGTGTGAGGAGACCAGCGGCGACCGCCTGATTGATCAGTGCCTGGTTTGCAGACACCAGGGATTGAGCCTGAGCGGCAACGCTGAAAACGCCCGCGGAGTTTGGAAGAATCACGCCAACATTGTTGTTGAACGATTTGTCGAGTTCATAGAGCGACACGTCGAAGAGGACTTCCGGATTGCCGTCCAGCATGTCGTCGTATACGGCATTGACCTCGCGAAGGACCTGCTCGTTTCCGCGCAGCAGTAAAAAGCCCCCGGTGGAGCTCGCGGTCACCTCCTTGATATCGAAGATGTTTCGCGCAACATTGGCGAGCTCTTGCATCTCGTCGTTGGTTCGACCTGGAAGATACACGGTCTCCTCTACCAACGGCATCAACGCATCACGATTCTCCTGTGTATCCCGTGCGATGAGCACCGAAGTTGGCTGGACGGGAACAGCGAAAACTTTTGCGACGATTCCAAGAGTTCTCGTAGCGCCAGCAAATGTAACGTTGGTCATATCGAGATTGATTGGCGCGCCACTCGTCACAGAGGAATCGAATGTAGCCTTGATTCCGAATAGGCTATACAGATTTCGAACGACACTCTGTATATCTCCATGAAGATGAACATCTCGATTTCCAGGAGTTGGAGTCAGCTCAACCGGGCCCTCGAGTGTCGACGCTATGTTTTGGGCAGGGAACTTGGAAGGGTCGATATTTGAATAGAACGGGTTTGGCTTTTTTACGGCACTCGCGACTTTGTTCCCTGCACCCGGCGCACTTTCGAAGTGCTGGAGGACGACATGGTTATTGGGATCCAGGGTGCGTGCCTGGGCAAGCAAGGAGTCTGAAAGCACTATATCGCCGGTCGAACGCGCCTGGGCCGCTCGCTCGACCAGTTCGGTAACGTAGCTTTCGCGTGTGACGACCAGAGCGAGGGAATAGTCAGTGTCATCCGGGTTAAGACGGGTCGCCAACTCGAAGCTGCGCAAGGCTGCAGCCATTTCCTTGTGCTGCACGTGCTTCGCGCCTTCAAGGTAGGCATCGTCCGCTGCCCGCATTTGCTTGGCAGACAGGTTTGCAGAATTTTTGCCAGATTTGTGCTCGGCGGGAAATGACGGAATTGCGCCCGCTGGAACACTCGCAGGACTGTCCGCGGGACTTTTCGTTTGTGCGCCGACAGGCAAAACGATAAGGCTAGAGACAGCCAGGAGCGGAGCCCTCCACATGGCAGCATGAGCAATACTTCTGCGTATGCGTAGCCGGCGGCTCTGGGGTAAAGAAAACATGATGTGCTGTTTTAGACGCACCAATGCGGCTAACGTCCGCCAGACACAATTTGAAGGTTTGGACGCGTCGCTCGCGCGGGTCGCACTGAGGTCGGAGGACGCCGCATCCCTTGGCGAATTTGGGTTGAATCCATGCCTAATTCGGAAAGCGTGCGGCTGAGCGTGTTGCGGTGCATGCCGAGCTCTTCTGCCGCTTTACATTGGTTGCCGCGGTGACGCGAAAGAACCTCGAGAATGTACTGTTTCTTGAACTCGCGCACTGCGTCGGTGTAACCGATGCCAGCGGCGTGCATTTGGAGGACGAGGTTTTCGAGTTCGCGTTTCAATCGCGGGTCTTCCTTTTGTGGAATGGACGTGGGCCCTGGTTGGGATCCAACTACATGATGACACTCTTGAGGCTACAGACCGCCCTTGATCCAATCCGGTGACGCGTGCTCGAGATGACCGAGCCCGTCAAGCAGACGTTGTTTGAGATCTGAGGGCATGACGAAGGATACAGCATGAGCGGCCCGAAGAAAATACGGGGCGAGATGAGAATTTTCGATCCAAGGGGCTCTAGGCAAAAATGCCGTTGCAGCGAATAGTAGCGCAACCCCCAAAAATGCGCCGCGAACAAGCCCAAAGGCTGCTCCCAGTAGGCGGTCGACCAAACCCAGGCCAATGGCCGATGCGGCGTGGCGCAGCATCCTCCCCAACAAACTGGCGGCGATCATTGTTCCCGCCAAAATAAGCAGGAACGCCGTAAGTTCTGCGATCTCAGCCGATGTAATGAGACCCTTGAGGTCGACTGCCAGGGATACATAAAACCAACAAGCAAACAGGAAGCCAAAAATCAGGCCGGCCAAGGCGAATGCCTCCTGAAAAAAACCACGCAGCAATGCCCGGACCACTGAATAGACCAGCAGAAGGACGAGCAGCCAATCAAGAGCGTTCATTGACTTGATCTGTTCATTGGCTATGCCGCATTTCGAGCTTCGCGGCCCCGGCTGCGCCCGCTTAGCGACACGCTGACGATCTTCGATACTCCCGGTTCCTGCATCGTTACGCCATACATCACGTCGGCCTGCTCCATCGTCCGCTTTGTATGCGTGATGATGATGACCTGGGTGTTCAACGCCACCTCGGAAAGCAAGTTGGCGAACCTTCCCACGTTGGTCTCATCAAGCGGAGCGTCGACCTCATCAAGCATGCAGAACGGTGCAGGCTGGAACTGGAAGATTCCCACGAGTAAAGACAAAGCCGTCAAAGCCTTTTCGCCGCCCGAAAGCAAAAGAACGTTCTGCAATTTCTTTCCGGGGGGCGACGCGATGATATCAATGCCGCTAAGATCGGAACTCTTTCCGCCACTGGCCTCCGGGTCGGTTAGGCGCATAAACGCCTGTCCGCCGCCGAAGAGCTTAGTAAACGTAGCGGAGAAGTTTTCGTTGATGATCTTGTAAGCCTCATCGAATTTGATACGGGAAACGTCATCGATCTCTTTGATCGAAGCCTGCGTATTCTCGATTGAATCCAGGAGATCTTTACGCTGCGTCTCCAGAAACGCATGGCGCTCGGAGGTCTCGTGAAACTCCTCCAAAGCCATCATATTGACGGGCCCCATGGCTTCGAGACGCTGCTTGAGGGCGCGTGAGGCCTCATCTTCTGCCGTCAGAGCCTCTGCTTCGATTCGCTCAATAGCGGTGTCTTCGCGAAGCGTGGTGGCTTCAACGGACAGATCATTCAAGCAGGTGGCTTCTATGTGCTCGAGATCAGAGGTAAGCTTCGCAGCCCGAGCGCTGAGAGTGGCGCGTTGCTCGCGCAGGACCTCCGTATCGTGGCGTAACGCGCGAAGACGGGCATCCAACTCGGACATGGCGGCACGTAACGCCGCCGCTTCAGCAGAAAGCGCCTCCATGTGAGCAATGGACTGCGCCCTAGTTTCGGTGAGCTCGGCATGCTTGAGAGAGAGCTCCGCAGTCTCCTCCTCACGCCGTTGCCGCTCGGTCGCGGCGTTGGCAAGCTGCGACTCCAACTGCTCGATCCTCTGGGATTGGCTCCGATAGAGACGGTCAGTCTGCTCGAAGTTGGCACTCGCATTGCGCCGCCGCTCTTCCAGTCCGGCCAAAGCAGCAGCTGCCGCAGAAGCCGCTGCCTGCAGCTCTTCGCGGTTTACGCGCAGCGAAAGAATCTTTTCCGTTAGCTCAGCGACCTGTTGCTCGATCGTCGCCCGTTCCGCCTCAAACGTAGACGCCTCTTCGCGCTTTCGGGCGATGAGATCCTGCCGTTGCTGGCGTTGATCCTTATTCCTGTTCGCCGCAATCTGCCATTGTTGCAGTCGGTTTTCAAGTCGCGCGGCCTCCTGCTCCATCTGCCGCAGGGCGGCGCCGGAGTTAGCGCTCTCCCGCTCGGCTTCGCGGCGTTCGTGGTTTTTGGCGTCCAGGGACGTGGTGTGGTCCGAGATCTCTCGTCCAAGGGCCGCAGTGGCGAACTCGTTCTGAGTGAGCTCTGTCTCGACGCTCACTAGCTTGCTCTGCAGTTCCGCAAGTTCACGCTTGAGCGCCAAAGGACCCTGCTCACGCGGCTTGCCCCCCGTTACGGTGACGTTATGGAAGGTTTCGCCGGTCGGGGAAAGGAAGAAGGCCTGGGGGAATTCGACCGCTAGCCTGCGGGCGGTATCTGTATCGGGCGCCACAAAGCCGTTGCGGAGTTTCGGCAGGATTGCCTCGAGCGAATGCCCAAAACCGTTCAGGACATGAATGCAGTCTTTGAGCGCCACAACGCCATTGCCCGGGTTTGCGATACCCTCAGTCGACGCCGAGGTATCAAGACCATCGGGATGGACCAGGAAGGTTGCGCGACCTGCTACGTCGCTCTGAAGCAAGCGCACGCCCGCATCAGCGGCGTCCCAAGTACGGACCACAATGAAATTGAGTTCGTCCCGTAGAAACTCGTCAACGACATTCTCGTAACGGCCATCGACTTCGAGGAAGTCAGCAAGCGTGCCCAAGGGCGCCGATCCGTCTTGGTGTTTCGCCTGGGCGCGGAAAATATTCCGGACCGTATCCGTGGAATAACTGTGCTCGCGAATCAGAGACTCAAGGGAACTGCGGCGTCCGTTAAGAGTAGCGGCCTGGGCGCGCAATTCGTCGCCGCGACGGCGCGATTGCGTCTCCTCCATTCGCCTGGTCTCGAGCATGTGCCGGAGTTCGAGGATTTCGGCCTCTAACCGTTTGAGGCGATCGGTCACACTTTCGAACGAGAGTTTGGCAGTCCCTCGTTGCAAGTCTAGGGATTCCAACTCCGCACGAGCGGTCTTAGATTCGGATTCGAAACGTTCATTCTCGCGATCGAGTCCTTCGAGCGCGGCTTCCGCTTGTGCGATTTCGCTATTTGCCTGCGCAGCTCGTTGCATGGACTGCATAGCATTGCGACGTTGGCTTTCGGTCAAAGCCTCGGCCGCTAGAACACTGCGTGTAGCCTCATGAGCCTGCGCTTGCTGAGAGGTTGCCGCCTCACGCGAGGCCGTCGCTTCGGCCGTGGCATTTTCAAGAAAGCTGCGGTGTTGCTCAAGATCACCGGCGAGGGCTTCGATCTGATTACGAGCTTGAGCAAGATCATCGTTCCCGCTGAGAATGCGCTGGGTGAGATCCGAAATTCGATCGGCGTTCGAGGTGGTGCGTGCGGCGATGCGCTCCAGTTCTATCGCGCTTGCATTAGCGTGTGCTCCCGCTTCACGAATCTGGTCATCCAGCGCGTAGCCGTGATTAACGCCGACAGAGTGTTCACCGTCCATGCTTTCGAGCTGGACAACCTGGCTGTCGATTAGTTCGCCAAGGCGCTCAATCTCTTTGGAAGTCGTTGCCTGTTCAGCGTCCATCTGTGACAGACGGCTTGCGAGTACCACCCGAAGCTTTCCGCGGAGCTCGTCACGGAGTGCTCCATAACGTTCAGCTTTGGAAGCCTGTCGCTTCAGAACGCCCATCTGCCGAGTAACTTCTTCGAAGATGTCGTTAACTCGAGACAGATTTTGCTTCGCGGATTCCAGCCGCAGCTCAGCCAGCCGCTTCTTCGTCTTGAAGCGGGTGATGCCGGCTGCTTCTTCGATGATGGCGCGCCGGTCCAGAGGCTTGGCCGAAAGAATGCTTCCGATGCGTTCCTGGCTGATCATGGCATAGCTTTCGCCGCCAAGCCCGGTGCCCATGAAGATGTCCTGGATATCGCGAAGACGGCAGATTTTGCCATTCAGCAGGTACTCGGAATCCCCGGACCGGAAGAGACGCCGCGTGACGGTGATCTCGCCGGCACGGATGGGTGCGCGTCCGAACTTGCGGCGGCGGATCTTAAGAACAACATTGTTTCCTGCTGAAAGTTCGGCTCCAGCTTCCGCCAAATCGGCAGATGAATTTTCCACGGCCTTCCTGGCGGGAGGTTCCGCTTCATAGGTTGTGCCCGGCTGGGCATCCGCAACAGCCTCTTCTGTCTCAATGGCCGCTTCGGCGCGAACCGCCGACTCGTCCCAGTCGCTGAGCGTATTAATCGCGGTGACATGCTGGTCGCCGTCCAATGCAGATGGAAGGTCGCCGCCCAAAACCTCCGCTTCGCCGTCCGCCAAGGTGTTGCCATCGTAGACTTCCGGATCAACCAGCGTCAGAGAAACCTCGGCCATGCCCGTCGCTTTACGATCGCGCGTGCCCGCGAAAATGACGTCTTCCATCTTGATGCCGCGCAGGCTTTTCGCCGACTGTTCCCCGAGAACCCAATTAATTGCGTCAGAAATGTTCGATTTGCCACAGCCGTTGGGGCCTACAATTGCTGCGATTCCATGACCGGTAAGTTGGACCTCGGTGCGGTCACAGAAGGACTTGAAACCGAGAATCTGAACTTTCTTAAGCTTGAGCAAGGGGCAAGACCTCTTCCGCGATTAGGAATTTTTGCGCGCATTGCGATCAATCTCGATCGTTCAACACGCCACTAGGTCGAATCTAAGCGGCAAGCGAGATGGAATCAACGCGTAATCGGGCACCATGAGAAGGATGTTGTGGATAAGGGCGGAGGAATCGAATTTATCGTCCTGCGACCCGGCCTAGTTGCACATGGGCAACACGGTTTCTATAATGCGCATCATCCCCTTATCGCCCTGATTGGGGAAGGTTTTGATCCGAAACGCGCAATTTGCGCTACTCTTGATTATTGCTTTACAAAACTGACGCATCTCCCCGAGGAGTTCTCTTTATGAAGAAGGTCGTACTTGCTTCGCTGCTGGCTGTGGCCGGCGCAGCACCATTCGCGTCTTTCGCGTACGCTCAGCAGCCGGCAGCTGGTGGCATCCAGATGTCTCAAGATGAGTACGCGGCTTACAACAAGGCTAATTCGGAGAGCACCGCGGCAGCTAAAGCTGCTGACTTCGAAGCCTATTTGAAGGCTTATCCGAATTCAGCGGTGAAGGCGGATGTTCTGAATCAGATCCTTTTTGCTGATAGTCAGACGGGTGACCAGGCGGCCACGCTCAATGCTGCCGACCGGCTTTTGGTTGTTGATCCCAATAACTTGCGGGCATTGACGTTCGAGGTGTATTACGGCCGTCTCAATGCTGATAAATTGACCGATCCCGCAGCCAAGCAGGCGGCGTTGGATAAGGTTGCTGCCTTTGCGCAGCAGGGTCTGAACGCTACCAAGCCTAAGGACATGTCCGACGCTGATTTTGCAACGCTCAAGTCGAAGACGGATCCTACGTTTGAGAGCGCGATTGCTGATGCGGATATCGCTAAGAAGGACAACGCGAGTGCCATCACGATTCTGAAGAAAGAGATTGACGGCGATAAAGACGACACCACCAAGCCTAGCCAAACCCTTCAGGATGTGTACGTTCTGGCGCAGGCTTACTACAGCTCCACGCCTCCTGATTATTTGAACTGCGCGTGGTATGCCACGCGTGCTGCAGCGTTTGCTCCCGCAGCGTACAAGACGACCATTGAGCCGTTGGCGACCTATTGCTACAAAAAGTATCACGGCAACGCGGATGGCTATGACGCGATGCAGACGGCGGTACAGACCAATCTCGACCCCCCCGCTGGGTTCTTGGCGGGCGTGAAGGCTGCCCCAAAACCGGCTGATCTGGTGGCTAGCCTTGTTGAGAGCACGCCTGACCTAGCGACTCTTGCTCTTGGCGACAAGGAGACTGCGTTACAGTACGGCACGGCACTCGATCCCAAAACTGGAACGGTTGACCCGGCTACTGGAAAGAAGGATCCGAAGACGCAGAAGACGGATGCGGATGAGGTGTTCGATTCGGTGAAGGGCAAGCAGGTTGAGTTCCCGAATGTGACGGTGGTTACGGCTACGGACAGCCAGCTGGTTCTGGAGGTTTCGGACGACGCGGTTGCCAGCAAAACCCCTGATTTCACGGTGAATTTGAAGGAACCGCTGAAGACGATCCCGCAGCCGGGTGACAAGATTACCGTGGACGGAACGTACGATTCGTACACGGCTAGCCCGCTGATGATCACGATGACGGATGGGTCGGTTGTTCCGAAGAAGCCTGCTGCGAAGCCTGCTCCGGCGCATCATCCGGTTCACCACTAGAGAGAAATGCAGTTAAATTGAAAACGGCCTCTGCGGAGGCCGTTTTTCTTGGTTTACGGGGGTTTTTCGACATACTGAGCCTAGGGTTCTGTTGCAAATCGACGTGTTTAGCCTAGTTTTGGGACGCAGTTTTCGGGAATGCCTGAGTGGTTAGTCAGCTAAGGGGTGATGAGGTTGACGAAGAGGCGGTAGGCGCCGGGGACGGCTTCGGGGAGCTGGCGGTAGAGGGCGAAGGCGCAGTAGGTCCAGCGGCCCTTGCCGAGGCGGACGGTGATGAGGCCACCGCGCTGGGGGAGCTGGGGGGCGGTTTCGGGGCCCCCGGGATCATGCGTGTCGGTGAGGGCGGTGTAGTGGTCGTCCCAGGTTCCGAGGAAGCCGTGGCCGCGCTCTGCGATCCAGTTGTTGAAGTCGGCGGAGGTGATCTGGTTGGGGGTGGTGAGGAGGGGACTGGCGGGGGAGAGGAGTTGGACGGGGGCGGTTTCGTCTACGACTTTTTCGGCGCTGCCGATGTTGAGGGGGTAGGGGGCGTCGGCGGCGGTGAAGTCGGCGCTTTGGTATTGGACCAGGACGTTGCCGCCGTTGCGGGCGAATGCGAGGAGGGATTGGGTGGGGGCGCCGTGGAGGTTGGGGTTGGCGGTGTAGGCGCGGACGCCGAGGATGACCGTGTCGAAGTTGGCGAGGTTGGTGGGTGTGAGGTCGGCTACGGTGATCATCGTCGGGGCAAGGCCGATGGAGGCGAGGGCTTCGGGAACTGGGTCGCCGGTGCCGGGGAGGTAGGCGATGCGGACGTGGGCTGGGAGCTTGAGGTCGACGGGGACTACGCGGGTGGTCGCTGGGGTGTAGTAGTTCGTGTAGATGAGGCCCGGGTAGCCTACGGAGCGGAAGCCTTCGGTGTAGGTGTGGTGGTCGGGGGTTTGGGCGGTGACGTGGAAGATTTGCGGGCCTGTGATGGGCGCGGTCGGGTGGAGGAAGAAGTGGATGGAGTTGGCGCCTGCGGCTTTGGCTTCAATGGACCAGTTGTGGGGGGACTGGACGTTGATGTTGGCGGAGGTGGTCGCGTCGGTGCGCAGGGTTGCGGTTAGCTGGGCGGTGGTTTGGCCGTTGGGGAGGACGGTGGCGGTGGGGAGGCTGGAGATGGAGACGGGCGGGATGATGCTGATGGGTTGGTCGCCGGAATGGACGACGCGGGCGACCATCAAGGGAACGCCGATGTGCGGACCCAGGCCCGTGAAGTCGATATGGGCCACAGCGGTGAGTGCCGATGGCGAGCTTGGGGCGTTACGAAGGCGGGGATCGATGAGTTCATAGGTAGCTTCCTCGATCGATTTGCGAAAGAAGTAGGGCCGGGTGACATCTTCCGTTCCTATGGAGTCCAGGACGATGTCCTTCGCGAGAGGACCGCTTGCTGGAAATGGCTCGGAGCGATAGTCCGAGATCATGCGGGAACGTGCCGGCCTGTCGGCGGTTCTGTTTTGGTCGTCGAGCACGGACGTGTGCGAGTAGCTGAGATTGGTTTTGGAATCTACGGCGATCGTTACGTGAACCGGAGGAACAGCGTTGACCGTGATGTCGCGTTGTACGGACGGTGCGGTGGCGTCCACGTGAATGCCGAACGCGAGGATGAGGGCATCGTTGAGCTGGACGCGCTTGATGCGGAGCTCGTGGAGGGCGTTAGCTTTTTGGGTGGGGTCGCCGTTCCACCGCTCTACGATTTGGGTCAACTGGTCGAGGTTCATTAGGGCGCGGGCGAGGTCGGGTGCGATTGCGTCTGGGTGGGTGGGGTCGAAGTGGTTGGTTGCGGTGGTGATGTCGCGAGCGATTGCGGAGAGATAGTCGGGAGGGAAGGCGGCGGGGGCTAGGGTGGCGATGCCTTCGATGGAGGTGTCGATGCCGGTGAAGAAGTTGGGTTGGGTAGTTAGCGCGAGGTTTTGGGTCGGGCCTTCAGCCCTCGAGATTTTATCTTGCGGCGTACCCAGGGCGTTGCCCTGGGCTGTGATGGGGCGCGCCGTTGGCGCTTGGTCGGGATGGCAGGACTTTGGGGTGATGGAGGGATCGCGGGCGTCGGCGGGGGCGTTGCAGAGGACGGAGCCGTAGAGGGTGTAGCCGGAGTTGAAGCTGCCGGAGACGGGCAGGGTCATGTTCTTGCTGATCTGGGTGCGCTGCAGGCTAAGGCCGATGCGGCCGAACTGGATGTAGCTTAGCGGGGTATCGGGATGGGCGGCGAAGGTGGATGGGATGTCAGAGGAGTTGGCGGCGGCGGCGGTTAGGAGAGGGTCGGTGCTACCTTCGGGGACGAAGACGTCGGCGGGGGGCTTGGTGGTGGTGACTTTTCCGGTGACGTAATTGGTGAAGCGGGCGGGGACGTACTGGCCGGTGGCGTAGTCGTAGACGCCTTTGGCGTTGATGTCGGCGAAGGGGACGCGGGCGTAGACCTTGAGGGCTTGCCAGGGTAGGAGGCCTTCGGCGATCTGGTCGGGGAAGACGTTGGGGTCGGCGGCGGCTTTGAAGGCTTCTTGCGCGATCTCGCCGGAGACTTGGTGCTGGCCGTGGCCGTCGGTGACGTTGCCGATGAAGGTGGCCGTGATGACGAGGGGGCGGACGAGGCGGATGGCGCGGACGGCGTCGTAGAGGACGCGATCGTGGGTCCACTTGGCGAAGGCTTCTTCCTTGGTCTTGGAGAAGCCGAAGTCGACCTCGGTGCCGAAGAGTTGGGAGACGCCGGTGTAGCGGTCGTTGGCGAGGAGCTCCTGGGTGCGGATGAGGCCAAGCGCGTCTTCGAAGTCTCCGGTAACGAAGTTCTGGCCGCCTTCGCCGCGGGTGAGGGAGAGGTCGGTGACACGGGCTCCAAGGCCACGGGCGTAGAGGGTGAGCATGCCACCGTCTTCGTCGTCAGGGTGGGCGACGATATTGAGGATGGAGGCTCGGGTGTTTAGCTTGCGGAGGAGTTCGGCTAAGCCGAGGGCGCCCTGGTCGATGGGGAGCTCGTGGCCGTTGAGGGGAGAGACGCGCTCGCCGCGGAGGT
>Ga0302308_10003659_pt1 | contig 12226 bp, 13 predicted proteins | sample III_Palsa_E3_3_FD_200531 | JGI IMG/M metagenome (GOLD analysis project Ga0302308, IMG submission 200531) | Peat permafrost microbial communities from Stordalen Mire near Abisko, Sweden - III_Palsa_E3_3 | ecosystem: Environmental > Terrestrial > Soil > Palsa > Peat permafrost | place: Sweden... | reverse complement strand
CCATCTGCTTCGTATTCTGTCGCCTAATGAATTGCGTGCGGTACGTTTAGAGAAGTCGACGCCAAAGCCACGGGCTAAGCCAAAGGCAGATCCACAGATATCTCTTTTCGGTTCGGAGTGATCACGGATGCCAAAACGTAGTGCTGGCCTCTTAATGTTTCATACATCAAATGATCAGTTGGAGGTCTTTCTTGTTCATCCGGGAGGACCGCTCTGGGCCAAGAAAGACAAGGGTGCGTGGACGATACCCAAAGGTGAATATGAGCCGGAGGAGAATCCGCTTGTCGCGGCGCGGCGCGAATTCGAAGAAGAGTCGGGCTTTCAGGCCACCGGCGAATTCGTCGATCTAGGCTCGATCAAACAGAAGAGCGGCAAGGTCGTGAACGCATGGGCATTTGAGGGTGATTGCGATCCCGCCAAACTGGCGAGTAATACATGCGAGATCGAGTGGCCCCCACGCTCTGGGCACCGTCTCGAAATACCCGAGGTTGATCGTGGTCGCTGGTTTTCGACGAACGAGGCAAGTGAATATATCCGCGAGGAACAACGTGAGTTTCTGCAACGGCTCTCCAAACCTGGCTAGAGATAAGCAATCCTCCCATCAAAGAGAACTGTCCCGCGTGAACTAAATCGATAGCTCCTCACTCGCCGCGATGTCTCTGCCCTCAAACAGAGGGGACTCCACATCAAGTTGAAAATTGCTGAGCCCGACGCCGACTAAACGGAAGAGCTGATGTGGGCCGAGTTCGACGCGTTCTCGTAACGCGAGTGCAATCGTAGTCAGCTCGTCGCACGACAACGGTAGGACGGAAGGGGTGATACTTCGCGTGAGCGAATTGAACTCCTTCGTTTTGAGCTTGAGTACGACTGTTTTTGCTCCACGAGCGTTGTCTCGGGAAGCCCGCCATACCTTCTCTGCAAGCCGCCGAATCTGCTGCTCGGTCTCCGCGAGAGGTATATCGATCTGAAAGGTATCTTCGGCAGAGATTGATTTGCTCAGTCGATTCGCGATAACCGGGTTGTGGTCGATGCCGCGGGCGAGTTGATAGAGACGAGTGCCATAGCTGCCAAAATGACCTTCCAGGTCCGACAATTCCAGACGATACAGATCGCCAACCGTCGCAATCCCGACCGCTTTCATGCGGCTCTCAGTGACTTTACCGACCCCAGGAATGCGGCCTACCGGAAGAGGAAGAAGAAAATCCTGTACTTCGTGGGGTTGAATGACAAAGAGGCCGTCTGGCTTGCCCCAGTCGGATGCAATCTTTGCAAGGAACTTGTTTGGAGCGACACCCGCCGAAGCGGTCAGATTCAGTTCCTCGCGGATTTGCTGACGGATGGTCTTCGCGACACGAGTCGCAGTCGGCAGACCAGTTTTGTTCTCGGTTACGTCCAGGTAGGCTTCATCGAGCGATAACGGTTCAATGAGATCAGTATGCAGGTGGAAGATCTCTCGTGCACCTCGAGACGCCTCTTTGTAACGTACGAAATCAGGTGGAACGAAGATGGCCTCCGGGCACAGTCGTTCAGCAGTGATTGCAGGCATCGCCGAGCGCACACCGAACTTCCGCGCCTCATAAGAGGCCGCACAAACAACAGACCGATTGCCCTTCCACGCCACAACCACGGGTTTGCCACGCAGATTGGGATCGTCGCGCTGCTCCACAGAGGCATAGAACGCGTCCATATCGATGTGAACGATCTTCCGGGATGTCGTTCGCTCGTCCATGATCCTTGATTCAATTAGGGCGTTGAGTATTCTCTTAATCTTCGCCTATTATAGGAACCGTGCCGGTTGTCGAGCAATTAAATTTCGATGTCCCGAGTGGCATCAGTCTCCGGAATGAACTCAGTCTCCGCGGCCTCAGATTCGCGTCAGCATGGATTTCTGCACGAACAAACGGATGGGCAGGTTCCCAGCATCATCTTTGGGCGGGACGACAATGGCCGGCATGGCAACTTCCACCTGGCTGTATACCGTAGAATTTGTGGCGATCGAGAGTGGAGCAGGCGTCTCGAAAAAGTTCACACGCGTCGAAGCGGTCGCGGCTCTGCGCCAATTGGCAGTGGAAAGAACTGGACTGCACAAATAGCTCCGACGCACTACTCATGAACATCTTCTGCCATCCAGAGGTCATGACAATCCCCGAACGTCCGAGCAATGCTGAGGGTCGAATCGAATGCGGTCCCGTTGAACGTGGCGGTCAAGACCAGTTGGCAGACTCGTTATGAATTCGACGGAACTCTCGCTCAGCATTTTTCGTAGGATCGAGACATGAAAACTTTGCTGCTTTCCACTCTTCTCCTCCTCCCTTTCTGCAATGCTCGTGCCCAGGATCTGGCGATTGTGGGAGCCAAGCTCTACGCCTCGCCTGAATCGCAACCGGTCGATAGAACCACGGTTCTCATTCGCGCTGGGAAGATCGCTGCTGTCGGCCAAAAAATTCGGATTCCAAAAGGTGTCACCAGCTTGCCCTGCAGCGACTGTGTCGTTTTTGCCGGCTTCTGGAACACGCACGTCCACTTTATGGAGCCTAAGTGGAATGATGCTGCTCATCAGCCCGCCGACAAGCTGACCCGGCAAGTTCAGGAGATGCTAACGCTCTCGGGCTTTACGACCGTGGTCGACACCGCCTCGTTTCCCGATATCACTGTCTCTCTGCGCCGTCGCATCGAATCCGGCGAGGTGCTTGGGCCCCACATTTATACGGCAGGCCTGGGACTCTTCCCGCCGCACGCTCTTCCGTTCTACCTCAATGAAATGCCGCCGGAGCTTCTGTCCCAGTTGCCGCAGCCCAACACTCCAGCCGAAGCTGCGGAAGACGTTCGCAAAAACATCGCGGCTGGTGCGGATATCGTTAAGCTGTTCACGGGTTCGATCGTGGCACCCCGGCAGATCGTCCCCATGCCGGTTGATATTGCTACCGCGGCCGTCGCTGCGGGTCATGAACACGGTCAGCTTGTCTTCGCGCACCCTTCAAATCTGGAGGGAACCAAAGTCGCTATCCAAAGCGGGGTCGACGTTTTGGCCCACGCACCAGAGGAACTGAACGGAATCGACGACAGTCTTCTTCATGAGATGGTCGCTCGTCATATGTCGATGATTCCGACGCTCAAGCTGTTCTCTCAGGATTCAGACATCGCCGACATACGCTCCGAGGTCTTCAAGTTTCATCAGTTCGGAGGTGTGCTTATGTTCGGCACAGACACTGGCTTTCTGACTGATTACAGCATGACAGAGGAGTATCACCAGCTTGCGCTTGCCGGCCTCACCTACCGTGACGTTCTCGCGATGCTAACGACGGCTCCGGCGCAGCGATTTCATGTCAGCGAGCAGAAGGGCCGCATCGCGGTGGGCATGGAGGGCGACCTTACGGTGCTGTCAGCTGACCCTGCGACGGATCCACTAGCGTTTACCCATGTCCGCTATACCATCCGCGGAGGTAAGGTAATCGCTAGCGCCAAGTGATGCGACGTTATTTGCCGTCGAACTTTACGGAGTCGAGGATCGTCTGCATGCGCGTGCGCACGGCATCGAGCTCGCGATCGGTAATGTCCTTGACGCCGCTCACGTCGCCGCCGCAGAAAGTGTTGATGAGGACATCGAATCGGTAGCAGAGGTTGTTGCGCGGGGTGGTGTAGATCTCATCGCGTGATTCGGAGCAGACGCCACCGTATTCGTCGTAGCCATGGGTAAAGGGGACGCCGCCGATCGGCGTGATGGTAACTGTGCGGGGAGCTTTAGCCGACGCCTGGAAGCTGCACTGTGCGGGGCGTAACGCTAAAGTAAAAAAGCGCTCTGCAAAGGTAGAGTACGGGTGCGGCGTGAGAACGATTATGCCTCTGAATATGAGAACACCTCAATGAAAACGGATGCGCTCACGAATCCAACCGTCAAGGTCCGCCGTCGAAGCCCTGCAAAACGGTGACCGAAGAGCCTGATGGGCTTCAATCGGTTGAGAGATACATCGACATGTTCGATGCGGTCGCAAGTCCGTCAAGAAGCGCCTTGAGACCACGCTCAAACTGCGCCGCCAGGATCGTCGCGACCGGAGGGCTTGCGCAGATGTCAGCCGTGAACTGGTCCGCTGCAGTCTGTTTCTGTTGGAGGGCGGCGAGACGCGGGAATTGCCCAGTTGCAATTTGCAGCCGCGCGAAGTCCAAGGCATCAGCCACAAGTGTGGGATTGCTCTGGGCAACAGCGGCACGCGCGAACGACTCGATGGAGTGCAGTGCGTTTCCAAATACGTAGTTGTCCACGATTCCCCAGAAAGATAGCTTTTCCGAAGAGCCGAGATCTAGGGCATCGAGTGCCGCCAGCGATTGCTCCATGTGCCGCATAGCGTTAGGCCCGAATTCCGCCTCGTTCAACGAGGCGAGGGACCAAGGGTGGGCGAGCAGGACATCGCGGGTCCTTCGGGCGATAGCGGCTACAGCTTCACGCCAGTCAGTAGGCAATTGATCGTCCGGAATGAGGATCTCGGCGAGGATCGCTTCATGCATCAACGCCACGATGTCGGCTTTGGTGCGGACGTAATAGTAGAGCGTCATCGTGGCGCAGCCGAGTTCATTGGCGATGCGTTTCATCGTCACGGCTTGGAATCCCTCACTGTCGGCGATCTTCAGGACAACAGCAGTGATCTGTTCGCGATTGAATCGGGGCCGGCGTTCATTCGGCTCTGGCCGTAGCCAAATCAGAGCAGGAAATTCCTTCCTTGACATAATCGTATATCATACGATTATATTAATCGTACGTACTACGAATAGCCTTGACGAACAAGGAGAAGAACGATATGCCCATCGAATTCGCAATGTGGATACATCGGCAACTGCACAAAATGCCCGGAATGCCGCCGCACTCTGAAGCCGCTCACAGGAACCGCAATGAGCACGCTATGCACCTTCCCGTGCACACACACGGCCAATCTACGGTCCCGCCCCACGGTCCCCGGCCGTCGCGAGTCTCCCACGCACATCATGCTCGGCCGCCTCGCGTGCTGGTGGCTTGGCAGGAGAGGATCAGCCATATCTTTGCTGGCCCGAAAGGAGAAGAATGAAGGCCGCGGTCTTGCACCAGTTCGGGTCAATGCCTCGCTATGAGGAATTCGCTGAGCCGGTCGTTGAGGCTGGCGATTTGGTCGTTCGAGTCAAAGCAGTCGCACTGGAAAACTTCGACAAGATCACGGCGGGAGGAGTCCACTATGCAAGCAAACGGATGTTCCCGCAGTTTCCTGCGATTGTCGGACACAGCGGTGTCGGCACTCTCACGGACGGAAAGCTGGTGGCCTTCGGCGGCACCAGACCGCCTTATGGCACGATGGCTGAAATAGCAGTCATCCCGAAAGAATATGCGGGATACGTTACCCCGGTTCCAGAGGGCGTCGATGCCGGATTGGCAGCAGCCCTGCCCGCTTCGGCACTCACTTCCTTCCTGGCGCTCAGATCGGGGGCAAAGCTTGAGCCAGGAGAGACCGTCCTTATACAGGGCGCTACTGGTGTCTCCGGAAAGCTGGCGGTTCGAATAGCTGGACTTCTCGGCGCAGGGAGGGTAGTGGCGAGCGGCAGAGAGGAGTCGACTCTGCAATCATTAAGGGATCTGGGAGCGAACGCGATCATCGATCTCAAGCAGTCGGATTCTGAGGTCTGCGAGGCGCTCGAGCGAGAATCCGGCAGCGGTTACGACGTCATTTTGGACTTCCTCTGGGGTCACCCCACCGAACTCCTTTTCCGAGCACTCACCCCGAGCGATGTTGGATTCGCTAAACGCAGAACCCGCTACATTCAAATCGGGCAATCCGCTGGCGCAGCCGTCACCTTCCTCGCCGAAGCATTGCGGACCTCCGGCTTGGAACTTACCGGAGTTGGCAACGTACCGCCTGAGGTATTGCCTAAAACCTTGGAGCAGATTTGGGCGTGGGTTCGCGACGGAATACTGACGATGGACGTTGAAAAGATGGATCTGCGCCGAGTAACAGAAGCGTGGCAGAGCAACACGATGGGAAAGAGAATCGTCCTGGTGCCATAGAGTGATTGCGAAATGAGACGTAAAGAAGGTCAACTACCTTTGTCGAGGAGGCATTGATGAATCGAAGAACTTTTATCGTATCTGCCTCCGTAGCTACGCTGTCGCCTGCTAGATTATTACGCGCTTCGGCAGCTTTCGAGCCTGCAACATTTCATTCTGGCGGCCATTATGTCCACGCGGCGACGAAGCAAGTAGAAGATACGCTCACAACAGGGCAGGACTCTCGGAACGCTATGACCAAACTTCTTCTCACATCCTCCGGCGTCAGCAACAAGGCAATTCACAATGCTTTGGTCGAACTTCTGGGTAAACCGATTGCCGACTGCAGAGCACTCTTTATTCCCACCGGCATGTACGCCTTCCCGCGCGATGCCGCGGCGGCATGGCAGGCGTTCTCCGGAAAAGCCGGGGGTCCGTTGTGCGACTTGGGCTGGAAATCCCTGGGGGTTCTGGAACTCACCTCGCTGCCCAGTCTCGATCAGAAAGATTGGGTACCGATGGTAGAGGAAGCGGATGCCCTGCTGGTTTGGGGCGCGGATCCTGTCTACCTATCCCACTGGATGAGACAGTCCGGCCTGACCAGTCTATTGCCCTCGCTCCGGAGGGAGGTAGTCTATGTGGGTGTGAGTGCCGGGAGCATGGCCGCATCGACTACGTTTGCAGAGACCTACACAAGTCCGCCCAGTGGCAGCCGTGACGTGCTCACATCGGAGACCGTCGTGTTCTCTACCCCACAAGGCGAAGTAGGCAGGCTACTGGTCACGGCCCATGGAGCGGGAATGACTAACTTTGCGTTGATCCCGCATCTTGACAACGAGAAGCACCCGGACGCCTCTCTCGTGAATGCCAAACAATGGGCTGCTAAGCTTTCTGTCCCGGTTTATGCGATCGACGATCAGACCGCTATCAAAGTGATCGACGGCAACGTCGAGGTGGTCTCCGAGGGACACTGGAAACTATTTGATCCGCGAGTGCGAAAGGCAGACGACGCAGCAGAGTCGGTAAGCGGAGGGTAATCCGCTTAGGCCTTCTTAATTGACGAGAACAGGATATTCCACCGGTTGGTCACTCGAGCTTACTTCGTGAGAGCGTCGAGCCATCTGGTGAGGGCTTGATTGAACTCCTGCGGGCGCTCGAGTGGAATGAAATGGCCTGCGTCATTGATGATGATGACGTCGTAGTCGGCATACTTCCGGTTTTCCGTGATGTTAGTGGCGCTCGATAGCGGTGGACCGGAGTTGATCGCGCGGATTGGCACTTTCGCGTTGGCGAACAGCTGTTTGGAGTCTTGGTTTGGCGAGTCGAGATCGAGCGCGATGGTGGCGGCCGGATCAGCGGTCTTCGCCTGGGATTCCACCCAATGGCGAATGGATGGGTCAGAGGTTGGAGAGAAAGCGCGAGAGAGATCGGCGAAGTAGCCGGGAAAGTCTTTCCTGAGGCGTTCGACCTCAGCCTGCGTGTCGGCAACGGATTCACGTTCATCTACGTCGTGGATGACGTCCACGAGAACCACGCCTTTAACCCGGCCGGGCATGAGGCGGGCGGCTTCCAGAGAGACGGGACCGCCGAGGGAATGGCCGATGAGAATCATCTTTTGGAGATGGAGGTCGTCGGCTACGGCGCGGACATCAGCGGCGAGACCGAGCATGGTCCACTGTTTACGGTCTTTGCCGGAATCGCCGTGACCGGCGAGATCGAGGGTGACGACACGATAGTTGTTGGAGAAGGCGTCGGCCTGATCGCGCCAGAAGTGGCGGTTGCATGCACCGCAATGCACAAAGATAAGCGCTGTGTCACCATGTCCGCGGACGTCGTAGACGATCTTCACGCCGTCGGAAGAGGCTACGGAGTGGGTTTGAACGGAGGCGGCGTGAGTCTGGGCAGATGCTGGAATTGAAGATGCCACGGAAGAGAGAGAGATTAGGGCGACGATGTATATTCGATGTTTCATCTGCTAATAGATTTATTCATCGTTCGCAACGGCGTCTATCGAATAGACTTCGTTAAATGGCTGATAATTTCAAGATAGACCGAACAGACTTCGGCATTTTAGAGATGTTGATGGAAGATGCCGGACTATCGAATAAGCAGATCGCTGCGGGGGTCGATCTTGCTCCGTCGAGTTGCCACGAGCGCGTGAAGGTTTTGCGGAGCAAAGGGATTTTGCTCGGCTCTCATGCGGAGGTCGACTATCGAGCGCTGGGCTTGGCGCTGGAGGCTTTACTGTTTGTGCAGGTCGCCAAACTTGCCGCGCGAGAGGTTGATGATTTCGTGCGGGAGACTGGGTCAGTCCGAGAGGTGCGAAGCGTGTTTCTGGTGTCGGGGCACTTCGATCTGATTGTTCACTTGGCGGTTCGCGACATGGAGCAGTTGAAGCGGGTGATCTCTGAGCACTTCAATCGTCATGCCTGTGTGTTGCGCGTGGAGACCTCGGTTGTCTTCAACCGGATGGCGCGACATGAGATTCCGATTGCGGATACCGATTTGTGAATGCTGCGTGTTAGCTACTGCGGATTGGCTCGTATGTGTGCCTCTTCATTGGCGACTCCCCCATGCGATCACTAAAGTTGGATCGACTTGATCTGCAGGAATTCTTCGAATCCGAACCGGCCCTGGCAGCGTCCGTAGCCTGATTGCTTGTAGCCTCCGAATGGGATATCGATCGTCAACTTGTAGCCGTTGATGTCGACTTCGCCAGTACGAATCCGCCGAGCGATTCCAAGCGCTCGATTGTGGTCGGCAGAAAACACTGCACCTCGAAGGCCATAAATCGAGTCGTTGGCGATCCGAACGGCGTCGTCATCTCCGTCGTGCGGAATGATCGAAAGAACCGGCCCGAATATCTCCTCTTGAGCGATCTTCATCGCGTTATCGACATTGGTAAATATGGTCGGTTGAACATAGAAGCCTCTACGTAGGTGCTTTGGCCGTTCCACGCCGCCAATCGCCAGCTTCGCACCTTCTCTAAGGCCCGTTTGGATATACTCGAGGATCGAGGTGCGTTGGGCCGCCGATACGATGGGTCCGATCGTTGTGTCTGGGTCCAAGGGGTCTCCAACGACATATCCCTTAGCAATCGCAACCGCTATTTCCGTTACTTCGTCAATCTTCTCGCGGGGAACTACAAATCTAGTCCAAGCGCCACACATCTGCCCAGCGTTGTTGAATGCGCTCTGCATGCCCTGCTCGACTGCATCTGTCAGGTCCGCATCGTCTAGTAGGATGCAGGCAGATTTGCCGCCAAGCTCCAGAATCGTCCGTTTAACCGACTTGGCCGCGTCACCTGCGACCTCCATCCCAGCTCTGGTCGAACCGGTGAAGGAGACGAGATCGATTCGTGGATGGACCGAGATAGCCGCCCCCACAGTTGTACCGGTTCCCGTCACAAGGTTATATACGCCCCTGGGTAAGCCGATCTGATCGATCAAGTCCGTCACAAGCTGTGCACTTAATGGGCATACTTCGGCTGGCTTGTGCACGACCGTACAGCCAGCTGCCATGGCGGGGATCGCTTTCAGGAACATCATGTAGAGCGGGTTGTTCCATGGCGTGATTGCCCCGATTACACCAAAGGCTTCGCGCTCTATCAGAGAACCATCAACTCGCTCCGAATATGCAAAGTCACGAGCGAGTCTGGAACTCGCCAATATGACGTCACCAGGAATTTTAGTGTGAACCTTTCTGGACTGAGTAATTGGAGCGCCCATTTCACTCGTAATTGTATGCGCGATGTTGTCGGTGCACGCCACATATGCGGCGTGCAATCGGTCAATGAAGTCGCACCGCTCGGCGACCTCACGTCCGGACCAGGCGGGAAACGCTCGTGCGGCCGCGTCAGCAGCTTTACCTATATCCTCCGCGGATCCGCTCGAACTTTCGGCGAAAACCTCCTCTGTCGCCGGATTAATCACCGGCAAGGTCTCGTCGCTCGATGATCTCGTCCATTCACCATCTAGATAAATCTGATGCCGGCGATTCTCAGCTGACTTGGGCATTTCTGAATCCCTAACCTTTCAAGAAAAGTGCTATTCAACTCAATCGAGCTGAGAACTCCTGATGTCGTTGTCGATTACGAAATCAGTGTCTTCATCAGTGATGACCGTACGCTTTGCCAGATCTATTCCGTCAATTTCTGCTTTATGCTGCTCTGGCGACTTCCTCGACCAAACTGCCCACGGTCAGCGCATCGCAGTCACTCCATAATGACTGTTGGAGTCGATCCTTTATTGGGTTCAACGCGGTCGTTCTGCTGCGATTTGCTGAAGGGCTTCGCGTATGTGCGCCTCCGCCTCAAAACGGCTCCAGTGGGCCATCGTAGCGAGAGAGTAGTGTCGGTTGAGAAGCTTTGCAACTCGCATACCGAGGTAATAACCCGTGTGACCAGGAATCCTTGGGTCGCTAGATACATCTTGCAAAAAATAGTGATCAGCGTCCGTTTGATTTGTTGAATCGAAGCTACGTAGAAAAGAAGCTGCTAATGTGGATGCGCCGGCGTCCAGATCGGCGATTTTCTTGTCGGTCATCCACATCGTATCCATATAGCTGGCGGAGGGACTCAGGTTCTGGGAAACATACGTTGCCATACCCTCGGCCCAAAGTCTGACCCACATCTGTTCATTATGGTCAGGCTCATATGCAAAAAAAGCGTGATGATAACGATGAAATAGCTCGTGTTCGAGCAACGGGGGTAAATCGGTCTCGTGCAGCCCAACAATATCGTCTAGACCAAGAAGCAGCGATTCTTGGCCGTCGATCTTTTGTGAGCGCCCGTTGAAACATCCCGCGGACGCCATGAGATAGATGTTTCCGTGCCATGCCATGTCTGGGAAACTCTTCTGAAATTTCACGCGAGTATGTGCGATGGTCTGGGGTAGCGATGATTCAAGCATTCGCATCCCCCCAACATATCCGGGCAGAGCGGGAAAGTACTCCTCTTCAAGAGCGGTGGGGCCGAGATGCCGAACACAAGGGAGAATCAAATCGTGAAAGACAGTTTCATTAGGCCGGATATAAAGAGACTGCCACCTCTCGAGCTGCTGAGGGGCGGACATGTCTTTTGCATTCGCCCAGAATTTCCAAAAACTGGGCATTAGATTGATTATCTGAACACTACCCCGCGTTTGTGCCTGGGAAGACGCGGTGGCTGATAAAGAGCCAACCGTCAACAGGGTCAGGGTGGCGAATCTGATAAAGGCTCGCATCATTTGCGAGGCGGGCGCAACCAACATCGTCATATGTTTCATCATTCCGAAAACCCCAAGCTGCTAGATGCTTGTTCGATCAACTCCCGTGCCTGGAGTAGCCATGTGCTGCGAAGTTCAGCAGTGCTCGTCGCAACGACACGGAAGACCCTTCGGTCCACTTTGGGAACTCCGCAGTAACGAAGAAGGCAGTCTTTCCATATGCGGTCTAGCGGATCTCCAAAATCAGCCCGCTCGCGTTCCTCGGTGGTGTTGCTCGTGTTGAAAACGATGGCAGCCTCCAACCTCAACAAGCCTTTGGGAGTGTCCCCTAAGTCCGTTCCTTTTTCGAAAGCATAGGCAGAATTGAGAGCAAATACTCGATCCATCCAACCCTTTATCATCGCCGGTGGTGAACCCCAGCAGTTGGGGTGGATGACTACCAACATATTTGCGGACTGAAGCAGAGCGATGTGTTCAAGAACGTTTGCGTCCTGAGTTGTTCCCCCATGGAATTCTTCGCGACTGATGACCGGATCAAAGTTCTCAGCGTACAGATCGCGCAAGTTCACAGAAAAACCTCTAGCTTGCAGGCCGGTAACTGAGGCATTTGCCAGAGCATGGTTGAAACTCTTGCGGTCAGGATGGCAGACAATGACGAGCGCTCGTGAATCGCGGGTTTCTTTTTTCATAATTGACAGAATACTGAAATGACGCTTGGGAACGACTGAATGGACTGGCCACGTGTTGCTCTTCTCTTATAGGACCGATAAGGGCAACTTCTCCAGGCTGCCCGACCAGTTCGTTGATCGCTGCCCGTGAGATGACCTAGTATCAGCACCAAAGACATGGATCCAAATCTCTGCATTGCTTTGCTACCCTCAAGTTCCCAATGCCGTGCTTTGAACTCTATCCGTTTACGGCAGCTCATACTCTAAGACATAGGAGTGCTTGCCAGCCGCATCGATGATGATCTTCAACTCGCCGGTCAACCCCGCAAGCTCTTCCGTCCCCGAGCTCT
>Ga0302308_10003646_pt1 | contig 12246 bp, 10 predicted proteins | sample III_Palsa_E3_3_FD_200531 | JGI IMG/M metagenome (GOLD analysis project Ga0302308, IMG submission 200531) | Peat permafrost microbial communities from Stordalen Mire near Abisko, Sweden - III_Palsa_E3_3 | ecosystem: Environmental > Terrestrial > Soil > Palsa > Peat permafrost | place: Sweden... | reverse complement strand
GCGTGCTTGGCATACTGAGTGCTGCGATCCTGTGGCGCTTCCTGCCGCCGTCGCGCCACTTCGAGAAGCGGGAACTGCGCCTTGCGCCGCTCGCGAGAGCCTTCGGCACGCACCTGCGCGACGGCGTCTTGCCGTTGCTGTTCGTCGAAGGCTTCCTGCTGATGGGCAGTTTCGTCACCGTGTACAACTACGTCGGTTATCGTCTGATTGCTGCTCCGTTCTCGTTGAGCCAAACGAAGATCGGCATGATTTTCGTGGTGTATCTGTTCGGTATCGTCAGCTCGGCCTGGGCAGGCAGTCTCTCCGGCAAGCTCGGACGGCGGACCGTATTGCTCGCCACGCTGATAGTGATGCTCGCTGGAACGGCCATGACGCTGTCGAACCAGCTCTGGCTCATTATCCTCGGTGTCACCGTCTTGACGATCGGCTTCTTTGGCACACACTCGATCGCCAGTGCATGGGTCGGCGCGAGAGCTCAGGTCAGCAAGGCGCAGGCGTCGTCACTGTATCTGTTTGCGTACTACCTGGGGTCGAGCGTGGTCGGATCGCTCGGCGGGGTGTTCTGGAATCTGCATGGATGGCACGGCGTCGTTGCAATGGCTAGCGCACTGTTGCTGGTTGCGATCGCTATCGCGCTGTGCCTCTACCGCACGCCGACGCAACCTGCGCAAAGGACCGTTCCTGTGCCGAAGGACTGAGAAATGGCGTAAATCAGGCCACACTATTTCATCTGTAACGGAACTGATCACGTTTTATTGCCGGCTTCGCTGAAGTGATCGTGGGACCCGTGCTAGCATTTCCCACTGTCGTCGCGCTGTCGTTCGAGCGATCTAAGTTTCGTTGTGTGTCTGGAGGTTGTCGTGGCGTTGGAACATCGTGGCTTTCGAGTGAGTGTTGACGTGGTGCCGGATGAACTCGGCGTGCAATGGATGTGTCGGGCGGTGATCGAACGTATCGATGGCGATAGTAAAAAAGGCGCGCCAGTCGGCCCCGAATTGACCATCCCTCGGGTCAAGATCGATCCGTTGATGGCAATCAGCACGCTCGAGCATAGGTCCACGCTGTTGATCGACGAATTCTGCGAGCAGGGTCAAGCGGTAGCCTGATCGTACTGCGACATGCCTCAGGTTTTAGGCATGACGCCTGAAACCTGAGGCGTGGAACGACGCGCTCAGAAGTGCGTGAGAATGCCGGCAAACACGCCCGTTTGCGAACCACCAAAGTTCGGATCGGTCCGGCTATTGGCTGCACCGCTAGCGGGATCGTCCACGACATTTGCACCGTACGGATCGCTATAGCCGTCGCCCAGGCCAATGTTGGACGTCGAGCTGTTGCGCACCGTCGCGACTTCCGAATAGAGCACGGTGCGCTTGGACAGTGCGTAGGTCGCCGTCAAGGTCCACAATGTCGCGTTACCGTTCCCATGGTTCGCGTTCGTATGATAAACGGCCGCGCCGAATCCGGTGGTAGCCGTCGCATTCCAGCGCGCGCCTATCCATTCCTGATCAACCGCTGTCGGCAAGGACACACCAGACGGGAGCGAGGTGGCAGCTTCGTCGCCGAAGTAGCCCTCGTCCGACGCTTGCGGTGCACTCAGGTGCTGATAGCCGCTATACAAAGTCACCGGCCCCACCGCCAGCGTGCCACCCGCCATCACCGAGCGTGAATTGACATAGACGTTATCGAACTCGCCGTTGCTGTCGCGGATCTCATCGTAGATCGCAAGCAAATGCGCGATGCCTGCGTCATAGCTCAATTCGATGCCGTCTGAACGCCCTTGTGCTCCACCAAGCTGACCCGGGCCACTGCCTGGATCGCCCGAGTTCCAGTTCGGGCTATTGGTCAGCTCGTACTGGCCTTTGACTCGCAAGCCGCCCAGGGTCGGCGACGTGTATTCGAATCCATTCGAAGCGTCCGACCAGTTACGGCCGCGCACAAGCGTCTGGATACCGTAAAGCATCATCAACTGCGGGTCGAGATCGAAACTGTCCTGCTGAAGTTCGTACGCACCCATATTGCCGACCTTGAAGGTACCCCACGTTGGGTTCGCGGCGCCGATCGTCGCCTGCCGGCTGAACAGCGTGCTACCAATACTCCCATCCAGAGAGTTGAAACCCGCCTCCAGTGTGAAGATAACCTTGGTGCCTCCGCCAATATCCTCTGAACCCTTCAGGCCAAAACGAGGCGTGTCCCAGTTGCCGGTTTCCATACTGAAGAGATTGCCCTGCGGCATTCCCGTCTGATACTGGATGCCCGTATCGATGCGGCCATACAGGGTGACGCTGCTTTGCGCGTAGACCGCGGCAGACGATCCCAGCAAAGACGCGAAGAGAAGCCACTTTTTCATAGAACAGGTCCCCGTTTCGGAAAGCATCGCTTTTTCAGGCAATAGAAGTGAAGGACGCTGCTAAACGAAGCGTCCATAAATTACAAAGGAATACTATTTAATTGGATCTACAGGAGGATCGATAAGCAATCGCTCTGGTGGCGACGACTCCTGCCAAACGGTCACGTCACCTGCCTACTGACCGCAGTGTATTTAGCCCGCTCGAAAAATAAAAACTTATTATTGTTATCCACCCATAAATTCAATTTATGGGTGGCGCGCTCGGCTTGACCGCTAGCGGCGGCTGTCGCCGGCCCATAAGCCCGATCTATACATCAATAAAAAAACAAAATTATTTTTTATTCACTGGATCCGTATAGTAGTGCTCAGTCGCTGTCGATCGGCGCGAAGGACTTCAGAAGTTCGCAGCAATCCATTCGCGGCACGCGCTTACGTGGGGTCCGCGGTCGTCGTCCGCGAGCGAGATCAGCGCGATGGCCCGCGTGACGCGCGGCTTGTCCAGCCGGAGCGCTATGAGTTCAGGATCGTGCAGATGCATCGTGTAGAAACTCGGCAGCACCGCAACGGCGAGACCGTTGCGCACGAGCGCATAGAGCGACTCGGTGTATTCCATGCGATACGCGACCGTCAGGCGCAGGTTTTCCGCCATGCCGGTACGTCGCAACGCGTCGCTCACGCTGCCGCGCACGAACACCGCAAGCTCCCGGTCCACCAGCTTGCTCCAGTCCACCGATTTGCGTCTGGCAAGCGGATCGTCGCGGCGAATCACGACGACGATCTCGTCTTCGAGCAGGTTCTGATAGCGCAGCGAGTCGTCGCTCTCCGCGCCGTCCGGTTCGTGCACGCCAATGCCGAGATCGGCCCGCCCTTCGCGGATCGCTTCGAGCAACGCGCTATTCGGCATGTCCTCGAAGATGAAACGCAACGACGGTTCCCGCTCGCGCAACGGAGCGAGGACGTGCAACAGACGTCCCGCCACCGACGGGATCAGACTGATGCGCACCGACTGGGTCTGTTCGGCAAAGGTGCTCGCCATGTCGTCGAAGGTGCCGCGGGCGCTGTTCAGGAGGCGTTCGGCAAGCGGCAACACGCTCGCGCCGGCGTCGGTGAGGGTAAGCCGATGAGCGGAGCGTGCGAACAAAGGGCCGCCAAGCAGATTCTCGATCTGACGAATCGCGGCAGTCAGTGCGGGTTGTGTGAGCGAAAGCGACCGGGCAGCCTGCGTGAAACTACCCGCATGCGCGAGCACCACGAAGTACTGGATCTGCTTCAGGGTGAGCGCGGGCAGCAAAGACGAACGGGTAGCCATGGCGAGCGCCCTGATAGACACGATGCGCCGCAGTATAAAGTCGAACCGTAACAAGAGGAAAATTGATGAGTGAGGAATCTTCGATGTCGAGGCGCGTAAGCAGTACAGCGGATGCATCGCCGTCTGCGAACCCGCCGGGTAGCGCCTCGGTCTCTGTGCCGCCGCCCGGTTGGCTCGAGCGGCGCTTTGCGCTGCGGGCACGAAACACCACGGTACGCACCGAAGCCCTTGCGGGCATCACGTCGTTTCTCGCGGCGGCGTACCTGCTCGTCGTGATTCCGTCGCTGCTGGCGATGGGCGGCATGGATCGCGGCGCGACGACCACGTCGACGATCATTGTGTTCGTTTTGAGCACCATTTTCATGGGGCTTTATACGAACATGCCGTTTATGGTCGGGCCGGGCATAGGCGGAGCGGTGATTCTTGGCGTCACGCTGGCCAACGAGCACGTTGCATGGCAAACGGGCCTCGGGATTGCCTTTATTTCCGGACTGCTGTTCCTGATCCTGACGCTGGTTGGCGCGCGCAGTCTGGTAGTGCGGCTGATTCCCGCGCAGATCAAGCTTGGGCTTGGCGCGTCGATAGGCCTGTTCATCGCCGTGCTCGGCTTTCGCAACGCAGGAATGGTCTTCGTCAATGCGAAAACCAATGCGTTAGCGCTCGGAGATTTTTCGCGGCCTGGCACGGTGGTCGCATTGATCGGTCTCGCGGCTGCCGTCGTGTTGCAAGGACGCCGAGTGCCTGGCGCGATTCTCTGGGCGATACTGATTGCGGCGGGCGTCGGCGTGCCGCTTGGCGTCACGCACCTGCCGCCGTCGTTGATCGCGCTGCCTCACGACATCATGCCGGTGTCGTTCAAGCTCGATATTCCCGGCGCGTTGACGGTGGCAGCCATACCGTATCTGTTCGTTTTCTTCGCCGCCGAGTTCTTCTCGACGCTAGGAACAACCCTAGCCGTCGGCGCCAAAGCGAATCTGCTGGACGAGAACGCCAACCTGCCGAATATCAACCGGCCGTTTCTGGTCGACTCCATCGCGGCCACGCTGGGTCCCGTGTTGGGTGTTCCAGCGCTAACGGCATTGGTAGAGTCGGCGGCGGGTGTTGAAGCCGGTGGCCGCAGCGGTCTATCTTCATTGGCTGCGGCTGCAATGTTCGCGCTGATGCTGCTGTTTGTGCCGGTCGCGCTCGCGATTCCCAAGGAAGCTACCGCGCCTGCGCTGATCCTGATTGGCCTATCGATGTTCAGCACCATTCGCAACGCGCATTTCGACGATTTCACGGATGCGTTTCCGGTTCTCTCGATGGTGCTGCTCACGCTGATGTCGAACAGCTTTGGCACCGGCATCGCGGGCGGCCTGCTTTGCTTCGTGCTCGTCAAACTGCTCGCCGGACGCTTTCGCGAAGTGCCTTGGGGGCTCATCATACTAGCCGTTCCCCTCGGTTATTATTTCTGGACCGTGGTCAAGCATCACTAATTCCGCCCTACACGAACACCTGAAACATGAACGAGAGATTTGGCAACGTGCCCGCTTCCCGTACCGGCGTCACGATTACGCCTGCACACAGGGACTTCTTTAACGCGATTCCAAAAGTCGAATTGCATTGCCACCTGCTGGGCGCCGTGCGGCAGGAGACGTTCATCGCGCTGGCGGAAAAGAGCAAGGCTCCCATCCAGCGCGGCGAGATCGATTCGTTCTACACGCGCGGTGAAAAGCCGGTGGGCGTATTGCGTGTATTGCGTGCGCTCGACGAATATCTTTTGACCGGCCCGGACGATTTGCATCGTATAACTTACGAATATCTCGCAGACGCCGCGGCACACAACGTTCGTCATAGCGAATTCTTCTGGAATCCGACTGGGACGGTGAGAGTATCGAAGATCGCATACGGCGATGCGCAAGCGGCCATCGTTACAGCGATCCGCGACGCAGCGACCGATTTCGGACTTTCCGCACGACTGATACCGAGCATCGATCGCGAAGCCGATCCTGATGAAGCGATGGCTCTGGTGGAATGGATGAAGCAGCATCGCGCCGATGAAGTCGCCGGCGTAGGTATCGATTACCGCGAAAACGACCGGCCACCCGAGTTGTTCTGGAAAGCCTATCGCAACGCACGCGAAGCAGGTTTCAAAACCACCGCGCACGCCGGCGAGTTCGGCATGCCCTGGCGCAATGTCGAAACCGCGGTGGACTTGCTCAAGGTGGATCGTGTCGATCATGGCTATACGATCGTCGACAACCCCGAACTGGCCGCGCGCTACGCGGAATCCGGAATCGTCTTCACTGTCGTTCCGACCAACTCCTACTATCTGCGTACGCTGCCACCGGAGCAATGGGCGCAGCGTCATCCGATTCGTCAAATGCCGGAACTCGGCCTGAAGATCCACCCGAATACCGACGATCCAACCTTGCACAAGATCAATCCGAGCGAGGCGTGGGAATTGATGTTCAGCCACTTCGGCTTTGGCATCGACGATCTGCGCGGCTTTATGTTGAATGGGATCGACGGCGCATGGGTCGACGCGACGACGCGGGAGGCATGGCGCAAGCAATGGACAGGGGAATTCGACGCACTAGCTACGACCTTGGCCTAGACGCCTGGGAAACAGCAGGCAAACGAATCACTCGTCCTGACCTTTGAAACTCTGCCGCCACGCCGTCGGCGAGACACTAAACGCTCGCCTGAAGTGAAGCCGCAGCGACTCCGGTGATCCAAAACCGGCAAGCACCGCAATCGCATCCACTGAGTGGTCACTGGTCTCCAGCAATCGCTGCGTCAAGGCCAGTCGCTCGTTCAGCAGCCACTCGCCGACTGTCATGCCGGTCAATTGCCGGAATTGCCGGGTGAAGGTGCGGCGAGTCATCAATGCCTCGCCGGCAAGACTGTCGAGTGTGTGAGCCTCATCCAGCGTGCCGCGTACCTGATCGATCAACCCTGACAGTCGCGATTCTCTCGCGGTCGCCGGCATAGGCTGTTCGACGAATTGCGCCTGACCGCCCTGACGATGCGGCGGCACGACGAGGCGTCGCGCCAGGCTGTTGGCGGACTCGGTCCCGTAACGCTGGCGCACCATGTGCAAACAGCAGTCGATGCCCGCCGCAGTACCCGCGGAGGTCAGCACGTTGCCGTCCTCCACATACAGCACATCAGCGTTCACCGTGACCGTGGGATAGCGTTGCGCGAAATCGCGCGCATACGCCCAATGCGTCGTGGCACGACGCCCGTCGAGCAGTCCCGCTTCAGCCAGCACATAAGCACCAAGACAGAGGCCGACGATCTGCGCGCCTCGTCGCTGTGCGGCCACCAACGCCTTCAGAAGCGGTTCCGGCGGACGTTCCTCTATGTCACGCCAGGTCGGAACGATAATCGTATCCGCCGTCCTCAAAGCAGACAAACCGTGATTGACGCCGAGCGAGAAACCAGCCGTCGTATTGATGACGCCAGGCTCGGCCGCACAAACCTTGAACTTGACGGGCGGCATGCCCGGGTGGGGCTCACCGAAGACAACACAAGGCACGGAGAGGTGAAACGGACTGATCCGGTCGAATGCTACGACGGCGATGGTGGGTTGGGACATGAATGCACCTGACGACGAACCGACGATGGCCCGATCTTACCGGATATTGTCATGACGGCCACTTCCGTTGAAAGGCCGGATGGCGAAGAATGCATCTATCCCGACCTCACCTGGAGTCCATCGTGTCCAAACAAGCCCTGATCGTCATAGACCTGCAGAACGATTACTTCCCTGAAGGCAAATTCCCGCTATGGAACGCCGACGCCACTTTGGCCAAAACCGAAACTGCGATCGCGCAGGCCCAGGCGAAGGACATTCCCGTTGTTCTGATCCAGCATATTGCTGACAAGGCGAAGGGTGTTGCACCGTTCTTCAACGAAGCGACGCCAGGCGTGGAGATTCACCCACGCATACTCGCGGCTGCGCCGGACGCACCTGTCGTCGTCAAGTCCTTTGCTGACGCGTTCCACGGCACGACACTGGAGGAAACGTTGACGCGATTGGATGCCGAAGAACTTCTGATCTGCGGAATGATGACGCAGAACTGCGTCACGCACACATCGATCTCGAAGGCAGCGGAGAAGTATTCCGTGAAGATTCTGGCCGATTGCTGCACGACCGTAACCGAGATGATCCACCTGATCGCGCTTAGCGGTGTATCGACACGTGTCGAATTGGTACAAGCGAAGGACGTGCTCTGATCGGGCCTCGTGGCCGCGCAAAAAAAAGCGGCCGGTCATGGCGACCGGCCGCTTCACACTTCAGCACAAGATCTTTAAGACCTGACCTCCAGGCTCAAGCAAGGTCAAAGCGATCGCTGTTCATCACCTTGTTCCAGACCGCCACAAAGTCATGAACAAACTTCTCCTGGGCATCCGCGCTCCCATAAACTTCGGAGAAAGCCCGAAGCTGCGAGTGTGAGCCGAAGATCAGATCGACACGCGTGCCGGTCCACTTGAGTGCACCCGTTGCACGATCACGACCTTCGAACACATCGTTAGCGTCGGATACCGGCTTCCACTCCGTGTCCATATCGAGCAGATTGACGAAGAAGTCATTGGTCAACGCTTCCGGACGCTTCGTGAAGACACCATGTTGGGTCTGGCCGAAGTTGGTGTTCAGAACACGCAAGCCGCCCAGAAGCACCGTCAGCTCCGGCGCGGTCAGCGTCAGCAATTGCGCCTTATCCACCAGCAGCGCTTCGGCCGTGACCGTGTATTTGCCCTTCAGGTAGTTGCGGAAGCCATCTGCAAGCGGTTCGAGCACCGCGAAGGCATCCACATCGGTTTGCGCCTGTGAGGCATCCGTGCGGCCCGGCGCAAACGGAACCTTCACGTCGTGGCCCGCATTCTTCGCCGCCTTTTCGACGCCAGCACAACCGGCCAGCACGATCAGATCGGCAAGCGAAACCTGCTTGCCGACCGTGTGCGCGCCGTTGAACTCACGCTGGATACCCTCGAGCGTCTCGAGCACTGTCGCCAGTTGAGCCGGCTGATTGACTTCCCAGTCTTTCTGCGGGGCGAGACGGATGCGGGCACCGTTTGCACCGCCACGCTTGTCGGAACCGCGGAACGTCGACGCCGACGCCCAAGCCGTCGAAACCAGCTGCGAGACCGGCAACCCTGAAGCGAGGATCTTGCTCTTGAGTGCGGCGATGTCCTGCTCATCGATTAATGGGTGATTGACCGCAGGCACAGGGTCTTGCCAGAGTAGCTCCTCTTTCGGCACTTCCGGACCGAGATAACGTGCGAGCGGCCCCATGTCGCGGTGCGTCAGCTTAAACCACGCCCGGGCAAACGCGTCGGCCAACTGATCCGGATTTTCGAAGAAGCGTCGTGAAATTTTCTCGTAAGCCGGATCGAAGCGTAGCGCGAGGTCCGTGGTCAGCATGGACGGCGCGCGCGGCTTTGACGGGTCCTGCGGATCGGGCACAGTACCCGCACCCGCGTCGCCCTTCGGCTTCCATTGATGCGCACCAGCCGGGCTCTTCGTCAGTTCCCATTCGTAGCCGAACAGGTGCGTAAAGAAGTCGTTGCTCCACTTCGTCGGCGTGGTGGTCCAGGTGACTTCCAGACCGCTGGTGATGGCGTCACGCCCTTTGCCACTGGCATAGCCGCTCTTCCAGCCAAACCCCTGCTGCTCGAGCGGGGCCGCTTCCGGCTCAGGGCCCACAAGCGTCGCGTCGCCGGCGCCGTGGGTTTTACCAAACGTATGGCCGCCGGCGATAAGCGCAACCGTTTCTTCGTCGTTCATCGCCATGCGGGCAAACGTCTCGCGAATATCGCGGGCGGCCTTGAGCGGATCGGGATTGCCGTTCGGACCTTCCGGATTGACGTAAATCAGGCCCATCTGGACTGCGCCAAGCGGGTTTTCGAGGTCACGATCGCCGGTATAGCGCTTGTCGTCGAGCCACTTGGTCTCAGTGCCCCAATACACGTCGCCATCCGGTTCCCACGAGTCCTCGCGGCCGCCGGCGAAGCCGAACGTCTTGAATCCCATCGACTCCAGCGCGACGTTGCCGGTCAGGACGATGAGGTCGGCCCAGGAGATTTTTTTGCCATATTTTTGCTTGACCGGCCAGATCAGCCTGCGCGCCTTGTCGAGGCTCACGTTGTCGGGCCAGCTATTGAGCGGCGCAAAGCGCTGCTGACCGCCGCCGGCGCCACCACGACCGTCGGCAATGCGGTAGGTACCCGCGCTGTGCCATGCCATACGAATAAACAAGGGTCCGTAATGGCCGAAGTCCGCCGGCCACCAGTCCTTTGAATCGGTCATTACCGCGAGGAGATCCTTCTTTACGGCCGCCAGATCGAGACTCTTGAACGCTTCAGCGTAGTTGAAGTCCTTGTCCATGGGGTCGGACAGAGACGAATGCTGGTGCAGGATTTTCAGGCTTAGCTGATTGGGCCACCAGTCTCGGTTCGACGTGCCGCCACCAGCGGTGTGGTTGAACGGGCACTTCGTTTCAGTCGACATGCGCTTTCTCCTTGAGATCGTTTTCACTCAACTGCTCGGCTAAGCTTCAAGTACTCAACCCAGTTTAGCGTCCAGGCATCACCTGCGAGCATTAATTCTTCTAAACGGACTGATAGCCGAACCAAGTGACGGTTTCAAGGTGCAGGTGCAGCAAAAACGCCGGTGCCAATATCTTTGCACCTCGTCGATGCAGTGGCGCCGGAGTCGGTTTCTTTCAAAAATCCGCCACTTTGCCCCAGGAGGAATCGCGGAATCGTGCCGGATTGTATGGACGAGGATCGACGATCGGATCGCTGCCGGTGACAAGATCAGCGACAAGGTGACCTGCGCCAGGTCCGATGCCAAAGCCATGTCCGCTAAAGCCCGCTGCCAGACATAGACCGGGCACCGCATCGGTTTCGCCGATCGCCGGCACACCATCGGGCGTGGTGTCGATATATCCCGCCCATGACGCCGTAATGACGCGGTCCTTAAGCGCCGGAAAGAGATCCGTCGCGCGTTTGTGAGTCAACCGGATCGTGGACTCATCGACAATCGGGTCCAGAATCCGCATCTTCTCCATTGGAGTGGGCTGATCGAGGCGCCAATGCGATATGCCTTCGTGGCCAGAGCGAAAACCTTCCAGCCCACCGGGCGCGAGACTGCGCCAGCGGCGCGCGAACATCGGCACGAATCGGGACGCATAGAGCAGTTGCTGCAGCGTCGGGTCGACGCGGCCCAAGCCGCTGATCGCCAATGTATGTCCACCATCGCCACGCCTGGTGAGAGAGACGGCGGCTGTATGCAGCGCATCCGGCAACTCGCCCTGGCCCGACGATACCGAAAGGATCGACGAGCGGATGCTCGTCTGAGGAAAACGGATGCCGAGTTGTCGACAGAAAGACGAGGCCCACGCTCCACCCGAGAGCACCGCGATTCTGGTGCGAATCGTGCCGTGCTCCGTGACGACACCGCACACACGTCCACCCGCCGTTTCGATGCCGCGTGCCGCGCAATTCTGGTGAACGGTACCTCCGAGTTTCAACACGGCCCGCGCGACGGCCGGAGCCGCATTGGCCGGGTCCGCGACGCCGTCGGTCGGGGCGAGCACCCCGCCCTTCCAGCTTCGTCCGGTGGCCTGCCCGCGTTGGCTGGCTTCCTTGCTATCGAGCATGCGCGTAACGACACCTACCGTCCCGGCAAAATCGCACCAGCTCGACCATTTGGAAAGTTCTTCATCGCTGTTGCTGAGATAGAGCAGACCGCACCGGCGAAACCCTGCGGACTCTCCGCTCTCAGCCGAGAATTGCTCCCACAAGCCGAGGCTTTTGGTTGCCATGGGCAACTCGCGCGCGTCGCGGTTCTGTTGACGGCACCATCCCCAATTGCGACTGGATTGCTCCGCGCCCACCAGCCCCTTCTCAAGCAATGCGACTTTCAGTCCACGCTTCGCGAGAAAATACGCGGTGAACACTCCAACGATGCCGGCCCCGATCACAACCGCGTCCGCGCTATCAGGCAAGGTTGGAGTCGTGTCTATACGTGTCAACGGTGCGCGCATCAGCAGCTAGCTCCTGGTCCAGTTTCCGTGTTTGCTGCTTTTCTCAAGGGCTCGCCCCGTCCCGACGTGGCGATACAGATCAATCGCCCGGAGCCCCTTGAGGAAACGCTCCGAGCTGCCTGAATACCGAAAGCCAGTCTTCGATATGCCAGGTTTTCACGACCACGCCACCACGGATCTCATGAAAGGAATGAATCGCAAATCTCACTGGCTTTGCGGTTGCCTCGATACCGAGCAGCTTGCCTGACTGCGTGCCGCTCACTTCAGCCCGGACGGCAACGCGATCACCGTGAATGAGGACGTCCAGCAGCTGGATGGACATGTCGGGCAACGCCGTGTCGATCCTTGCGAAGACTGTGGCCATCTGATCCGGTCCCGGCAGGGCTCCCGCAGGCTCGGGAATGTACTCCCAATCGGCGGCGACCACCTGACGCAGCAGCTCGACGCTCCTGCGCGAAAACGCTTCGTAAAGCCGAGCAATCAAGTCCCGGGTTGCCTGCTCATCCAAAACGGTATTCATGGTGACGCCTCCGGGCGACAAGAGTCTTGATTGA
>Ga0302308_10003635_pt1 | contig 12262 bp, 9 predicted proteins | sample III_Palsa_E3_3_FD_200531 | JGI IMG/M metagenome (GOLD analysis project Ga0302308, IMG submission 200531) | Peat permafrost microbial communities from Stordalen Mire near Abisko, Sweden - III_Palsa_E3_3 | ecosystem: Environmental > Terrestrial > Soil > Palsa > Peat permafrost | place: Sweden... | reverse complement strand
AGCGGCTCTTTGCTATGTCTGAAGGCGTCGATGTGGTGCTGACTCATGAAGCTGGACGCGCCAGCTCGGCCCGTTACGACTACTGGACGAGCCCGTTGAGCGCGCCGCTATATCTGGGCACAACGCTGGAAACCATGCCGGCGCCTCTGCGCTTGATGCCGGATCCGGCTCTCGTCGAATCGTGGCGCGCGCGCCTGGCGCGACTGCCCGAGGGCAGAAGGATCGGTCTCGTGTGGAAAGGTAACGCCAAACATCAGAACGATGCACACCGCTCGCTGCGATCGCTTGCGATGCTGGCACCTCTTTGGAGTGTGCCGGGCGTCAGCTTCGTGAGTCTGCAAAAGGGGGAGGGCGAGGATGAAGCCCTGGCGCCCCCCGTTGACCAGCCCTTGCTACATCTCGCCTCCGACATCGCGGATATGGCCGACACGGCTGCGATCGTCGCGCAACTCGACCTTGTGATCTGCGTGGATACGTCGATCGCGCATCTTGCGGCATCAGTGGGGACGCCGTGCTGGGTGATGCTGCCGGCAGAAGAGGTCGACTGGCGCTGGATGCACGAACGCAGCGATTCGCCCTGGTATCCCGAGACGATTCGCCTGTTCCGCCAACCTTTGGGCGGAACATGGCCTACGGTTATCGAACAGGTACGGCAAGCCTGTGTGGAGGTATTCGCGGGATAGCGCGAGGAAGGGGGCTATGACTTCGGAGACGCCAGCCCTTGCGTGCCCATTGCGCAGCGTGTCGAAGAGTCCGGTCAGCTTCCGACGCAATCAGGCGCATCGCATACGCCGTTCCGCCATGTCGATCAGTCGAACTTGGCCAGGTCCTGGAAAATAAGTTGGGCCCATGTATTGCCGCGGGCCTGAACGAGCAGGCCTCCCTCGCCGATCTTTCCAAGCTCGATGGGGGCGAAGCCGAGCCGCTCGACGAGGGCCACCACCGAGGCGCTAGCCGCGTCGTCGTCGCAGGAGATGAACACGACCCGTCGGCCGCCTTGGGGCGTCGTCGGCCCTTGGGCTAGAGTGGCCGCAGGCAGGTGGTTGAACGCCTTCACCACCTTCGCCCCCGGAAACGCCTTCGCCACGGCGGCGCTCGAGGGCAACCCGCCTAGCCCCTCCGGAGGGACGCCGTAAGCGTTCATTGCGTCGATCACGATCTTCCCCTCCCAGCTTTCGGCGGCCCGCCCAATGTCCCGGTGTGTGGCGAAGGGGACGGCCAGGATGACGATGTCTGCCTTGACCGCGTCCTCAATCTGCTGGGGCACCAGCGACGAGCCGATTTGCGCCGCGAGTGCGTCCACCGGTCGCCTGCCTGCCACGATTACTTCGATATCCTTATGGGCGAATGCCTGGGCGATGGCCGTGCCGATCTTGCCAAGCCCGATGATTGCGTAGCTCATTGAAATCTCCTTTGTGTATCTAAACGCCTCGACGGTGACCCTCCGGTCTCAGACCTGGCCGATGCCACCATCGGCCATCAGATCCGAACCCGTCATGTAAGAACTCTGGTCGGACGCGAGGAACAGCGCCGCGCTGGCAATCTCCTCGGCCCGAGCGAGTCGGCCGATCGGAACCATGCTCTGGTACATGTTCACCAGATCCCCGCGGGTCGCCGACTGGGAATCGAGAATCGGGGTGTCGGTAACGCCTGGGCTGAGCATGTTGACGCGAATGCCGCGATCCTTGAATTCCGCAGCCCAGGTGCGGACATACGAACGCAATGCCGCCTTGGACGCCGCGTAGGCGGTATGGCCAGGAATGCCCTTGAGGTGCATGGCCGAGGAGACCAAAACGATCGATCCGCCACCTGTCATCATCGGCAGCAGTTTCTGCACCAGGAAGACGGGGCCGCGGGCCATGAGGTTGAATGCCTTGTCGAAATGCTCAGGCGTGAGGGTGTCGATCGAAGCCTGCTCCGTAAAGCCCGCGTTCGACACGACGATGTCGACGACACCCTTTTCCTCCCTGACTGCCGTAGCGACACGGTCGAGGTCATCGAGATTCGCAGCGTCAGCCTTGATAGCGGTGACGTTGCGTCCGATCAGTCTGGCGGCCTCGTCGAGCTGTGCTTGCCGACGGCCGAAGATAAACACGTAAGCGCCTTCAGCGACAAACCGCTGGGCGGTCGCCAGACCGATACCGGTGGTTCCGCCGCTAATGACGGCGATCTTGCCTGCGAGAGTGGACATTGAAACGTTCTGCCTGTTCGTGAATGACAGGTTCATGGTAATTGCCATCGCCGGCAATGATAATCCGCGTATTTAGCATAGGATCTATTCTTTTTGGGAATGGGTCAAGCGAGGGGAATGCAATGGATCGGTTTCACGAATTGGACGCTTTCATCGCCGTCGTTGAAGCGGGTGGTTTTTCCGCCGCGGCGCGTAGAACCGGCGAATCACAGTCCGCTACCAGTAAGGCCATCGGCGCGCTGGAGAAGCGCCTTGGTGTGATGCTATTCAACCGAAGCACACGCAGCGTGACCCTGACGGACCAGGGGCAGCGATACTATGACCGGACAAAGCCGCTGGTCGACGAGATGGATGAAGCCGACAGCGAACTGACTAGCAGCACACTGAATGCGTCCGGTCTGATCAGGATCGCCGCATCCTCTACTTTTGGCCGCCTGCACATTCTTCCGCTTATACCGGACCTGCTGTCACTCAATCCTGGCCTTCGGGTAGATCTGGTTCTTTCGGACTTCGTACGAGATATGGTGGAAGACCGGATCGATCTGGCGATCCGAGTGGGTCCGGTCAACGATCCTGACGCGGTCGTCAGGCGCGTGGCAAGCACTCCGCTCGTATGCGTCGGATCCCGTCGCTACTTCGAGCAACGCGGAATACCGAAGACCCCCGCCGAGCTCGTTGATCACAATTGCCTTTTATATGGCGGCCTGGTGGAGTCGGCGAATTGGCCTTTCGTCGGGCCCGAAGGTCGATTCAGCGTTGCCGTTCGCGGAAATCTCTCATCCAACAGTGTCGAAACGATTCGCGCTGGTGTGCTGGCTGGCGTTGGAATTGGCCTGTTTGCCAAAGTCTCCCTTGCCGATGAACTCCGGCATCCGGATGTGATCACCATTCTCGACGAATTTATCAGCGATGTCAGAGACGTTAGCCTCATCTGGCCGAAGCGCCGGTTTGTACCGGCACGCGTGCGTCGCGCGACTGATTTTTTTGCCGCGGCCCTGCCGCAACGTGTTTAGGCCAACGGAATCAATCGGGGCGCCGGTGCCATCTTTATTACCGCGCACTGGCCTGCCACAAACGATTTTTGGTCGTTTAGCCTTCACGCAGCATCGAATTGTTTCCGATAGACCATGACCGGAGAGTAGGGTGTCTATGACAGTGATCGCGCAACTTTCAGATATTCATGTTCGGCCGCGAGGAATGTTCTATCAAGGTCTCGTAGACTCCAATGCGATGTTTGCGCGCGCGATCGAGACGCTCAACCGGCTGAATCCCGTTCCGAACCTCGTCCTGATAACTGGTGATTTGACGGACGAGGGATCTCCCGAAGAATATGAGGCGCTGCGCGAATTGCTCGCGCCGTTAAAGCATGCGTTTGCCGTCATGCCGGGCAATCACGATAACCGGGACCATTTGCGCGCCGCCTTCGCCGATCACTTGTGGTTGCCTGCCGAAGGCGAGCTTCACTTTGGTATCGACGTCGGCGCAGTGCGGATTCTCGCGCTCGACACGAGCGTACCGGGCCTCCACCACGGTGAGCTAAGCCTCGCGTCGCTCACGTGGCTCGAACGGGAACTTGCTGCAAACGTGCATAGACCGGTCGTCATCGCGATGCATCATCCGCCGTTCGTCACCGGCATACCGTATCTCGATCAGTACGGGCTGCGAAATGTTGACGCCTTCATCGAGATCGTGTCTCGATACGACAACATCGATCGTATCGTCGCAGGTCACGTTCACCGCTCAATGCAGACGCGCGTCGGATCTGTGCCCATATTGACGTGTCCCAGCACGACGACGCAGATCGCGCTGCGCGTCGAACCGGACGCCGAGCCGGCGTCCTATCTTGAACCGCCTGCATTTATGTTGCATCGCTGGGGAGACCAGGCGAGCTCCGCGGTTTCTCACTTGTGCTACATCGGACGCTTCGAGGGACCGCTGCCGTTTGCTTAGACTTCACGAAAAGCAGGGACCGCCGCTGGTCGCCCGGCATGTGGAAACCTGGAACCTTCAGCGTCGGGCTTGAAAACTCTGTGCATACGGAGCTTGACTAATGCACACTTCGCACATGTCCTTGCCCACTCCGACGCTGCACACCGCCCGCCTGCTATTGCGCCCTTTCACGGACGCCGACTCGGATGCCATATTCGCGCTGCATAGCAGCCCGCGTGCGTTGCGCTACTGGGACGCGCCGCCCTGGAAGAAACGCGCGCAAGCAGAGCGCTTTATCGCGGTCTGCAGGCAGATTGAGCAGGAAGGCACCGGCGCGCGGCTGGCCATCGAGCGTGCCGCCGACGGTGTGTTCATCGGCTGGTGCTGTCTCGTCAAATGGGATCCAGACTATCGTAGCGCAAAGATGGGCTACTGCCTCGATGACGCGGCATGGGGCCAAGGCTTCGCCACCGAAGCCGCGTGCGCCTTGTTGCAGTGGGCCTTCGACACGCTGGACCTGAACCGCGTTCAGTCCGAGACCGACACGCGCAACACGGCATCGAGCCGCGTGTTGGAGAAGCTCTGGTTTGTCCGCGAAGGCACGCTGCGAGAAGATTGCATTGTGGATGGCGAGGTATCGGATTCCTGGGTGTATGGGCTTCTTAGGCGGGAATGGAAGCAGTTGCAGCCCCGCTGAAGCGCCACAGCAAAAACCGACCGCCTTAGCCTCCAGCCGCCACAGCACCCACCGCACCCACCGCACCCACCGCACCCACCGCACCCGCCGGATTAAACATGGACATCCGGCTCACCATCCACTTCAGCACTTCATCCGCGGCGGCGCTCAACGGTCGCCCGCCTCGAATCAGCACACGAGCCTTTGCCGACGCAAACATCGGATGGTCGATCGGCAACGCAACAAGCTCGCCGGCGGCGATTTCGCGCATTGCCGCGAACCCGCCAATCAGCGTCGCCCCATTGCCTTTCTTGACGAAGCGCTTCATCACCGCCAGCGAGTTAGTGGAAACCGTCGGCCGGATCGGGATATTTTCGGCGAACGCGAGCATTTGCACGGCCTGGCCCAGTCCGTAAGCGGGCGGCATCAGCGCGAGTGGACATTGAAGCATCTCGCTGACGCTCACCGGGCCCCCGCGCACCGCGAGCGGATGGCTGGCGTGTACCAGCAACTCCACCGGCTGTGACGACGTCGCACGATACTCGATGTCAGGATGTGTAGGCGGGTTGTAGGCCAGCCCGATGTGCGCGCGGCTTTCTACCACTTCGCCGACCACATCGTTGACGGGCAGGGCGTCGACAGTGATGTCGAGCTGCGGATACTGCGCGCAGAAGTCGGTCAGCACCTCGTCCATCAAGCCGTCGATATACCCCTCGCTTATCGCGAGCCTCACATGGCCCTGCTGCAATCCCTGAATCGCTTGCAGCCGCTGTTCAAACTGTTCCTGCTGCGCCTGGCAGCCGCGCCAGAACTCGACCAGATGGAGCGCGGCTTCGGTTGGCGCGACGCCGCGAGCACGGCGTTCGAACAGCGGTGCGCCGATTTCCTCCTCCAGCAGTTTGATCTGCCGCGTAATCACCGAGGCCGCCGTATTCAGCCTGTCCGCCGCCCCGCGGATCGAACCGTGGGTCAGCACTTCATGGAAATAGCGCAGCCGGCGCTGATTGATCTCTCGCATTGTCGGGTCCTTTCCTGAGCGCCTAAAAGCCGAAATGAGCGGGTAAATGACCCACTCTATGAGCGATCCGAGCGTTGCCCATTGAGCAACGTTACTTCACATTAGTTGCTCTTGCTATCCCGTTTTTGGTTGCCGACTATGGTTTTGTCGCTCCGCCGTCCCCCTACGACCTTTCTCCCGGAGATCGTCCGTGTCCGCTATTCCATCGAATTCGAGCGCAGACCAGACCACGGCGCTCTATAGCAGGCTCAATCTGCGTCTGCTGCCGTTCCTGTTGATCTGCTACCTGTTTGCATGCCTCGACCGCCTCAACATTGGCTTTGCGAAACTGCAGATGCAAACCGATCTCGGCTTTTCGGACGCGGTGTACGGCGTCGCTGCGGGCATCTTTTTCCTCGGATATGTGCTGTTCGAACTGCCGAGCAATCTGTTGCTGCCGAAACTCGGGGCGCGCAAGACGATCAGCCGCATTCTGGTGCTGTGGGGTATCACATCGGCATCGATGCTGTTCGTCCACAGCGTGCCGATGTTCTACGGGCTGCGGTTTCTGCTTGGCGTATTCGAAGCCGGCTTCGCGCCCGGGATGATTTTTTATCTGACCTACTGGTACGGCGAAGAGCGCATGGCGCGGGCGATCGCGACCGTGATGATTGCTGGGCCCCTTAGCGGGGTAGTGGGTGGCCCGCTGTCGGCATGGACCATGACGAGCTTCGCCGGAGCGTTCGGGCTCGCCGGCTGGCAATGGATGTTTCTCGTCGAGGGTTTGCCTTGCATCGTGCTCGGTGTAGTGGCGTGGTTCTTCCTGGTCGATCGACCGGGCGACGCGAAGTGGCTGTCGGGGGACGAGAGGCGGGCGCACACAGCCAGCCTGGGTACACCTGCCGCCGCGCATCATTCGTTCGGCCAGGTGGCCCGCGACCCGCGCGTGTACCTGATGGCCGTGGCCTATTTCTGCGTGATCTGCGGCATCTACACGGTCAATTTCTGGTTGCCGACCATCATCAAGGCCGACAAGGTGACCAACACCATGCAGATTGGCCTCTACTCGGCGATTCCCTACATGGCGGCTGTGATCGGCATGTATTTAGGAGGACGTAGCTCGGACCGCTTTCGCGAGCGCCGCTGGCACAGCGCGGTGCCGGCTCTGGTCGCGGCGATATCTCTGGCTATCGCGACGCTTGCGAGCGGCCAGCTTGCGCTGTCGCTCATTTTCATGACCATCGCCACGGCGGCGATGTGGGTCTCCTACACGGTTTTCTGGGCCATTCCATCCGACTATTTGAAAGGCGATGTTGCCGCGGGCGGCATTGCCTTGATCAATACGATCGGTTTGCTCGGTGGCTTTTTGAGTCCGACCATTATTGGCTGGGCCAAGACCGCGACCGGCAGTCTGCAGGCCGGCCTGTACGTAATGGTCGCCTTGCTGGCGCTCGGCGCGGTCCTGCTGCTGGCGATCCGCTTGCCGTCGAGCGCGGCGGTCGTCGCTCAGCGTGCCCGGCTCTGATCCCATGCACACGCCGGTGCGCTGTCTTTAATGGAGAGTACGAACTTGGCATACAAGATCCTGATTGCTGGCTTCCAGCACGAGACCAATACGTTTGCGCCGTCTCTGGCAACCTACGAAAGCTTCGTGCGCGGCGAAGGCCACCCGGCGATGGCACGAGGCGACGCTGTGCTCGCGATACGCGACGTCAACCTGCCGATCGGCGGTTTTATCCAGGCGAGCGAGCGGCAAGGACACACGCTGCTGCCGGTCATCTGGACGGCCGCGAGTCCCTCCGCGCAGGTGACCGAAGATGCCTATGAACGCATCGTGGGCGAGATCGTGGCGGCAGCGGGCGACGGCGGCTTCGATGCGATCTACCTCGACTTGCACGGTGCGATGGTGGCGCAACATGTGGACGACGGCGAAGGCGAACTGCTCGCTCGCATCCGTGCCAAGGTCGGTCCGTCCGTGCCGGTCGTCGCTTCGCTCGACCTTCATGCGAATGTGACCGAGCGCATGCTCGCCAGCGCCGATGCGCTCGTCGCTTACCGGACTTATCCGCACGTCGACATGGCCGACACTGGCGCGCGGGCCGAGCGCCTGCTGGTGCGCCTGCTCGACGAGCGCAAGCCACTCGTGCGGGCTGCCCGCCGTTTGCCGTTCCTGATTCCGATCAACGGTATGTGCACGATGCTGGAACCGGCACGCTCGATCTACGAAGCGCTCGGCACGCTGGAGCAGGGGCCGGTCGTATCGCTGTCGTTCACGCCAGGCTTTCCCGCCGCTGATTTTCTGGAATGCGGGCCTGTCATCTGGGGTTATGGTGAGGAGGCCTCAGCGGTCCGCGACGCGGTCGATTCGCTGTACGACACGATGCTGCGCAACGAAGCGCAGTGGGCGGTGCCCTTCCTGTCTCCCGACGCTGCCGTCGCGGAAGCGATCCGCCTCAGTGCAACCGCGCAGAAGCCCGTGGTGATTGCGGACACGCAGGATAACCCCGGCGCCGGCGCTGATTCGAACACGACAGGCATGCTGCGGGCGTTGCTCGACAACGGCGCACAGGATGCCGCGCTTGGCCTGATCTGGGACCCTGAGGCGGCCGCGCAAGCGCATGCGGCGGGCGTCGGCGCAACGTTGGAACTGGCGCTGGGAGGCCGCTCGGGAACGCCGGGCGATGCGCCCTTTGTCGGCACATTCGAAGTCGTCGCGCTTTCCGATGGCCGCTGCCGCTACGATGGCCCGATGATGCACGGCATGCAGGTGAACCTTGGGCCGGTGGCGTGCCTGAAGATAGGGGGGGTACGCATTGCTGTGAGTTCGACCAAGGCGCAGATGCTCGATCGCAATCTCTATCGGGTCGCGGGTATCGAACCGGAGCAAATGAAAATACTGGTGAACAAGAGCTCCGTGCATTTTCGGGCCGACTTTCAGCCGATCGCGCACACGGTGCTGGTCGCGAAGGCGCCCGGGCCGATGACAGCGGATCCGGCCGACTTGCCGTGGAAGCGGCTTGCGCGAGGTATCAGGGTGCGGCCGATGGGAAAGTCGTTTGGCGGCTGAAGGTGATGAGTGCCTGAAGGCTATGCTCTCGCTGCGACCAGCGTATGCATCGGAGGCACGGTCGCCTCCGAGCAGAGAAACTCGATTAACGCATCGAGCTTGCGATGCCGGCGTGTCGGTCCGCGCCGCAGGACGAAACACCACGACGCGGCACGGGACCGGTCGGGAAACAAGCGCACCAGACGTCCATTGCGCAGTTCCGCATCGATCAGCGGCGAGCGGCCAAGCGCGAGTCCAGCGCCGCCGACGGCAGCACTCATCACCTGACTGAAGCTGCTATAACGGACGATCTTGGTTTCGAAATCACCAGGCAGACCGAACTCCGCCGACCAGTTGTGCCAATCGATCTCGGGGAAATCCTCGTGCGTTTCCTGCAGCAGGCGGCAACGGCAAACTCGCGTTGAGGCGAACTCATACAACTCGGGGCTGCAGACCGGAAACACCTCTTCGCGGAACAGCACGATGTCATCGGGACGCAATGCACGTTCGGATACGTGCAGGATGGCGAGGTCGATGTTGTGGCGGGCGAATTCTGGTTCGCCATCCTGAATGATGGCGTTCAGCGGGGCATCAGGATGGCTGGACGAAAACTCGGCGAGACGGCGCGCCAGCCACATTGTCGAAAACGATGCGTTAGCAGAGACGGTCAGCCGTCTGGAAACCCCCTTGATCTGCAAACACGCATCCTCCAGCAGCGACAGCGCACTGCTGACCGAAGGCATCAGATTCGACCCCGCCGAGGTCAGGCGAATGCCGCCCAGGCCGGTGCTGCGCTCGAGCAGACGAGCCCCCAGCGATTCTTCCAGGCTGCGGATCTGGTGGCTCACGGCGCTGGTCGATACATTCAATTCGACCGCGGCACGCGCAAAGCCGCCAAGCCGGACCGCCGCCTCGAAGGCACGCAACGCTGACAGTGGAGGGATATTGGACATAGGAGGGTATTGTAGGATATTCAACACCCCTTGAAAAACCATCTTTTGCCTGCCGCTTCGGCGCTTGGTAAGGTCGCATAAACCCGAATATAAAAACGCGACGTCGCGCTGAACCGACCGGAGAAACGGATGTATTTCGATAGCAGGTTATGGATGATGATGGCGGGGCTGCGCCTACGCGTGGCCGGCGCAGTGGTGCTTGGCCTGCTGGCCATGGGCTTTGGCGTGATGCGCTTCGTTTTTCTCGGCCGGGTTCTCGCGCTCGCCTTCAAAGGCGCACCACCGCAACAGATTGCGCTCGCCGCAGCTGCAACGGTCGCCTGCATGCTGCTGCGGGCCTCGCTCGATCATCGTCGCGTCGTCCTGGCTCAAGGCACAGCCGGGCGCGTGCAGTCGGTGCTGCGCGCACGCCTGTTCGACCGCATCGCCGAGCTTGGTCCAGCCTGGTTCGGCGCCGAACGCACCGGCGGCGTGATGCTTGCCGTCATCGACGGCGTGGAGCAGTTGCAGATCTTCTTCGGTGCTTACGTGCCGCAGCTCGTCATCGCTGCCTGCGCGCCGGTGGTGATTTTCGCGGTGCTGGCCTGGTGGGACGTGCCCACTGCTGCCGTGCTGCTGGTCGCCGCGCTCGCGACGCTCGCGTTGCCGATGCTGGTCCACAACGCCGACAAGCATGCGGCCATCGGCCGTGCGGCGGCGTTCAAGGCATTCGGGGAAGAGTTCCTCGACGCGGTGCAGGGCTTGCCGACGCTCAAGGCATTCGGCCAGAGCGGCGCCTTCGCGCAAAAGCTCGCAGGACACGCGCGAGCCTTGTCCGATAGCACGTTCTGGGTGCTCGCACTGGGCCTCTTGACCCGCTTCTTTACCGATCTCGGCACCGGGCTGGGCGCGGCGGCCGCCATCGCGATAGGCGCCTGGCGGGTACGTCACGGCGAAATGAGCCTGGAAGCCCTGTTGATCATCCTGATGGCCGGCACGGAGATATTCCGTCCGCTGCGCGATCTGCGTTCGGTCCTGCACTCGGGGATGATCGGCCAGTCCGCGGCGAACGCTATCCATACGTTGCTGGAGGCGCGCAGCGACGCCCCAGCTGCGGTCGGGACACAGGTGCCTGACCTGACAGCGAGCATCGCGTTCGACAACGTGGGCTTCGCCTATCCGGGCCGCCGCGCCGATGCCCACGCTGGGCTGAGCTTCACGATTGCCGCCGGCGAAACGGTGGGCATCGTCGGGCCGAGCGGGGCGGGGAAGTCGACCATCCTGCGTCTGCTGTTGCGCCAGCACGATGCGCAGGCCGGTGCGATCAGCATTGGAGGCCATGACATCCGCATGCTGAATCCCGACCAGGTGCGCGGCATGATTGCGATCGTCGCGCAGGACACTACGCTGTTCGACGGCACGATCGCCGACAACCTGCGGCTCGGGCGGCACGATGCCAGCGACGCGGACATGACCGCCGCGGCCACCGCGGCCAATATCCACGACTTCATTAGCGCGCTGCCCGACGGTTACGCGACGCGCATCGGCGAACGGGGTGCCACGCTCTCCGGTGGACAGCGCCAGCGCATCGCGATTGCCCGTGCGTTGCTACGCGACGCCCCGATCCTCGTACTCGACGAAGCGCTTTCCGCAGTCGATGCGGAGAACGAAGCGGTCATCCAGCAAGCGCTCGACCGTTTGATGCGCGGGCGCACGACGTTGATCCTGGCGCACCGGTTGTCGAGCGTCATCGGCGCCGACCGGATCCTCGTGCTGGATCAAGGGCGCGTGGTTCAGAGCGGTACGCATGCCGAACTGATCGATCGTCCGGGGGCGTATCGCCGTTTGATGGGGCCGCAGGTCTCAGCGAAAGGCGAAGCGCCGGTCGCGATCGAGCGGGTGCGGGCCGCGGCTGCATCGTCGGGGCCGCAAGTGCGGGCGCTCGCCGAAGACGCCGCAGCGATCGGTTGGGGCGATACATTGCGCACCTTGTTGCGCTTCGTTCGACCATGGCGCACGAAGCTGACGCTGACCGTGCTGTGCGGCATCGGCCGTGTCCTGAGCTTCATCGGGGTTGGCGTGCTGGGTGCGCTGGTTGTGGCCGGCGTCTCTTCCGGCCGGCCTGTGCAGGGGCTGACCATCGGACTGCTAATTGCCGCGCCGGTGGCGGCGACGCTGCACTGGCTGGAATCCTGGCTTGCCCATGACATGGCTTACCGTCTGCTGGCGGAAATGCGCATTGCCTTGTTCGCCAAGCTGGAGCGACTTGCGCCTGCCTATCTGCTGCGTCGGCGCTCCGGTGACCTTGTGGCATTGGCCACTCAGGATGTGGAGACCGTTGAATATTTCTACGCGCATACCGTCGCCCCGGCCTTCGTTGCGGTGCTGATCCCCGCTGGCGTGCTGGCGCTGCTGGCATGGGCGGCCTGGCCGCTCGCGCTCGTGCTGGTGCCTTTCCTCGCGTGGGCAGGCCTCACTCCGGTCTTCGCGC
>Ga0302308_10003634_pt1 | contig 12263 bp, 9 predicted proteins | sample III_Palsa_E3_3_FD_200531 | JGI IMG/M metagenome (GOLD analysis project Ga0302308, IMG submission 200531) | Peat permafrost microbial communities from Stordalen Mire near Abisko, Sweden - III_Palsa_E3_3 | ecosystem: Environmental > Terrestrial > Soil > Palsa > Peat permafrost | place: Sweden... | reverse complement strand
TATATCCCGCCCGCTGAAGCTGAGGCAAACTACTACCGGCAACTTGAAACACCTGCCGTCGAACCCGCATTAACTTAAACCAACCAGCCTCCACGATTCCCGGGGCGGTTCACACTTCATCTTTGATCTGAGATTTGAATGAGCCGTCACTGCGGGGATAACTACGCTAAGCCGATTTTAGATGCAGCCGAGTACTGGCGAGACGCGGCATTAGTCGGAGAAGGCTCAGTGTTCACGACTAAGAGTCTTTGGACCAATGCGTCTCTCGAAGCACTCGACGAATTCATCGTCAAGAATCCCGACGTTAGCAATGGATCGTTTTGGACGAAGCTGGAGCAGCAGTTGGTGCCGGCGGCTCCCGAAGCAAAGCAGCTTGCTTCCGAGATGCTCTGGGTCTTGTATCTCTGTCCGAGCAGCCTCACGCCGGAGCACAAAAAGCGGAGCGTCGAGTCGACATGGGCATGGTCCGGTGAAAGTTTTCCTTCGGGTACCCAGTGGCTTAGCGACGAAGTCCTTAGCGGTATCGGCAGTGCGGGCCCGGGTTTCAATCAAAACCAGTGGCGCGAACTAGTCTTCTTGATCAACTTAGTTCGGCGCTTTCGGATACTTGATCCGGAGCAGCAGAGAAAATTGTTGAGCGATGGATGGGTTTTTGATGAGTGGCTTAAGCAGGTTCCCGGTTGGGAATCTAGACAGTTTCGTCACATGCTGCTTTTTTTGCTCTTTCCAGATAATTTCGAACGTATCTTTGGGCAGCTCGATCGGAAGACCGTAGTTAAGCATTATTCGAAGCGAGACAAGTCTGAGCTAAGGGGCATGGACCCACTGCAACTGGATCGCGAGCTCTATGCCATCCGCAAACGACTTGAAGACGAGCTGGGAACACATGAATTGGACTATTACGTTCCTCCGTTAAGAGATGAATGGAAAAATGAGACCTTTAGTAATGCAACTGAGCCTATAACCGAAGCACAAGTTCTCACCGCATTAGCTGAAATCGATAGTCAAGGCGTACCTGCTGACGCACAGTCAACCGGATACGATTTGATCTATGAGGGAAAGTCATACCCTCCCAAGTTAGTTGTTTCCCTTGCTGTGAAAGCTTTAACCGGGGAGCCTCTTGACCGAGGCACTTTTAGTGGTGGAGAAAGCTCACCCGCCTTTCGCCTTTTACGACGGCTTGGCTTTGAGGTTAAACCCAAGAGCGTGGGTGTTAGCGACGTTGCCGAGCTTCTGGATAGATTTTTGGCGCAGGCGCAAGGTGGCGTAGAACTGGGTGTTCAAGACTACATTAAGGAGTATCGCGGACTAAAAGTGGCGGTTAGCTTTGGTAAAGGAAACGTCGCGCGCATTCCTTGGATCGCCTTCCTAGGCCGCGGGCAGACCGTGTCGAAAGGGATCTATCCGGTGCTGTTGCTGTTTAAGGACCAACGAAGGCTTTTGCTCTGCAACGGCGTCAGTGAAGAAAATCCTTCCGACCTTACTTGGGGAAATCTGCCCGGCAAAGCTACCGTTCGAGAGTGGTTTCAGCAGCAACACGCCGAGAAGCCAAAGCGATACGGCGCATCGTTCGTCCATGCTGCATACGACGTCGATCAACCGCTACCGATCCAGGAATTGCAACGGGAGCTGAATCAGATGGTTGATGACTATACGAAAGTCTTGGCTGCTCCCACTGCTGAGCAACTGAATCATGAAGAGGTCGATCCAGAGCCGTTGAGGGCCAGAATGGATATCCGCGAATCCGTCGCCGCGTTCTCGGCCGCGTTGAGTGCCTCCGGGGTGCGCTTTGGTGATCGGCACGAAACTCTCGTTGCATCGTTCGTCGCGAGTCTTGTCAGTAAGCCGCTTGTTATCCTTACCGGGCTTTCTGGATCCGGCAAGACGCAGATCGCCATTCGTTTTGGAGAATGGCTTGGGAAAGACCGTCTGCACGTTGCCGTAGTACGCCCGGATTGGTCCGGGGCTGAAGCGCTTTTCGGATACGAAGACGGGTTGAAGCCCGCTAAAGAAGGTGAACCGGCGTGGTCCGTGCCCGGACCGCTGGAATTCATGCTGAAAGCAGCCAGGGATCCGCATCATCCATATCTGCTCGTCTTGGATGAGATGAACCTGGCGCACGTAGAACGGTACTTTGCAGACGTTCTTTCGGGCATGGAGTCCGGACACCCGTGCTTACCCAATGTGCGTAAAGGCGGTGACGGCTGCTGGCGCGTGAACAATGACGAAGAGAGAAGACTGGTGTTCCCGCGCAACTTATTTATCGTGGGAACGGTCAACGTCGACGAAACTACCTACATGTTCTCGCCCAAAGTGCTGGATCGCGCAAACACGTTCGAGTTTCGCGTAAGCACTGCCGATCTCTCAGTCAACGCTCAGAAGCCTGTGCCTTGCCAACAAGGTGAGATGGACCTAGTTCGAGGTATCGCAGGTATGGCCAGTGACGACGACTGGCACAGTCGTAACCCCGCTTCTTTTGTTGGGGAAGTTACCGAGCAAATGCGTCGGTTGCACGGCCTTCTAAGTCACTTCAATTTGGAGTTCGGTCACCGCGTCTTCTATGAGGCAATCAGGTTCGCATCGCTGGCAGAACGTGCAGGGATGGAAAGCTTGGAATCAGTTCTCGATGCGATAGTGATGCAAAAAATTCTGCCGCGTCTTCATGGATCGCGCAAGCGGCTTGAATCGCCGTTGCTGTCACTTTCAAGGTTTTGTCGTGACTTGTCCGTACAGCTCAAGCCGAACGAGTTGCTCGTTCCTGCCGATGAAAACAATGCCGAAAGCACAGGTGCACGCTTGCCTACTTCTGACGGAAAGCTGGTTCGTATGCTTCAAAGTCTGAGGACTAACCAGTTTGCGAGTTTCACAGAGTAAGCCGTGCTAGCCGTAAATGAAGTCTTCATCCCGCTGAAAGGATCACTTGCTCCAACAGGCGCGCGCTTACATATAGCGATCCTCCCAAAACAGAAAAGGGCAGATCAGGAAGCGCTATGGCAGTCAGACGAGCAAGCGGAAATCGATGCTCTTCATAGGCCAGTGGAGGTCTTAGAGGGCAACGAATATCGCTATGAGTGGCTTGGCCTTTCGCCGTCCCTCGGAAGCATAACCGCTGATCCTGAAGAACTATTTCAACCCGACGCGGATGATGGTCTCACAGGCCGTCTCCGACCGCGGTTGTCCACTGGAAGCGTGCAAGTGGTACTCCGAGCTGGTTCTGTCGTACTCGGGGAGTTGGAGTTTGAAGTTCGATCGCGGAAGTTAGCTTATCGATCAGAATATCAGTGGATGTTGCGCGATATTGCCGAGCGAATGGCGGAGCTAGTCATGAATCGCTTTGCCGCAGGGCATAGCCATTTCAAGCAGGATGGAGCGGCCGACGCTGTCACGTTGTATCAGCGCTTTGCGTTCTTGCGCGCCGTGTTTGAACGCGAGAGTTTTCAAGTCGCTGTTCAAGAGATTTTGCGCCGCCCACATACCGAATGGGAGGAGGAGGTCGTTCGGGTCCGTCCGGGTGAGGGATTGCGGGCCAGCTCTCACGTGATCCGCCAGATTGTTAGGGGTGGCGGCAGGTCTTCCTGGGATGGGGGCACGATTTCTTCGTTGCCAAACTACCTTGAACGCAAGCGAACCGAAGCAACGCATGACACCACGCCGAATAGGTTTATCAAATTTGCTCTTGAGCATTGGCGCGAGATCTTATGTGAGATTGATAGGCGTCTAGCGGAGTGTGCCGCGAGTGTGGTCACCTCGCGTGGGCGTCGCGAGATCGCAGCAGTGTTAATTCAACTCGATGAAATTCTGCATCATGAGCTGTTTTCGGACCTAAAGCCCATAACGAGGTTTCCTGCGGACAATCAGGTGCTTCAGAAAAGAGAAGGCTATCGAGAGGTGTTTCGGGCGTATGTTGAGTTTGAGCTCGCGTCTCGCTTGTCATGGCGAAGCGAGGAAGACGCCCACGGTGCCGGCGTTCGAGATGTCGCCACGCTATACGAATATTGGGCGTTCATTCAACTAGCTCAAATGGTCGCGGAGATAATCGGTCAACCGTTTGACATGAGTCCGCTGCTTGCTGTGCAGCCTGACGGCCTTAACATTGCGCTTCGATCAGGCACCGAGATTGTTCTAAGAGGCAATGTGATGCGGTTAGATCGACGGATGACGATCGAATTGTGTTTCAACCGCACTTATGGCGTCGACTCGGAGAAAATTGGTTCGTGGACGAGGCCAATGCGGCCTGACTACTCTCTGCTTATATATCCAGCGGCCGACGAGAGCGCTGCGTTTGAACCGGTCGCCCTGCATTTCGACGCCAAATATCGTGTCGACTTCGTGCAGCAGTTGTTCGGAAATGAAAGCGAAACGATCACCGGTAAAGGTGTTGATAAGCTGGCAGCGGAGCTTGTTCGCGGCGGTCCACGTAGAGACGATCTGCTCAAAATGCACGCCTACCGCGATGCCATTCGCCGGACTGCCGGCGCTTATGTACTGTATCCCGGTGGCGATGGCGAGTTGAATCGCGGGCCATTCACTGAGTATCACGAACTGCTGCCCGGTTTGGGGGCGTTCGTGCTTCGACCGACGTTAGACGGTACGGCAAGCGGGACCTCGGTGATCAAACGATTCTTAAACGACACTCTCGAGCACGTTGCGACCCGGCTTACACAGCACGAGCGTGGGCGATTCTGGGCGGGGCAGATTTTTAGAACTCCGTCTCCTAGTTATCACGCACCGCTTGACCCGCTTGATGAACTCGGAGCGGAAACCACCGTTTTGCTCGGCTTCGTAAAGAGCGAACAGCATTGGAATTGGATTGCACAACGTGCGACTTATAACGTACGGGATGAAGGTCGTGCCGGGGGTGTTAGATCGGACGCGCCGCTATGGACGAGTCAACTGATCCTATTGTATTGCCCGTCGATGGAGCGAGTAGCATTGGCTAGGATCGTTTCCCAACCCGAATCGGTCTCTTCTCAGGGAATGATGGCGACCCATTATCCAACGCCGAACGGCAGCTATTGGTGCGTGCAAATTAGTTCAGTAGATAGGCCGGATTGGACAGCAGGGCTTGCTGCAACGGTGATTGAGCAGCGCATTCGAGCGGGCGGACATCTTCACGGAGCACCTATAGCAATGCCGTGGCGTGAGATTCGACCGACTCACTTGTCGAGTTCGTGAGTTACGGTGAAGTCCTCTATTTTAGCGACCGAGGCGAACTGCCAAATGGTAATGGGCATGTCTCCATGTGGCATTGCTGTCGGCTGGCTGGGGGTACGCATTGATGGACGGCAGACCATAGACCAGCCTGCGCGCTTGGCGGCTGGGGGGGCGATGACAGGGACGTAGAACATAGTTCGCAAGAAAATCGACAAGCGCGCCGCCGTCCGGACTGGAGTCTCCGAGGCGCTTGGCTTCCCAGTTGGGAAGTCAGACGAGATCAGCATGAAAAGAGTCATTTTTTGTCGCGACAAGGACAGCGCATCAGCGCATCCGATCGAAGTTCACCAGTTCCTGATCATTCTTGACAAGTAAATTTGTGAACGATGGTTATGCTGAGAAACGTAGCGCGTAGTCGCAGCATCAATTAACTTAGGACAATTGAATATGCCTGAACAGCAGAAGAACGAAACGACCTACCTTTTTGTAACCGTCGGTTCGCGCACTAAGGACGGAGGACATGTCACGCGGGTATCAACGAAGGCGGAATACGAAGGAATGGCACTGGCCCGGGTCGGCGATATCGTCACATACGACGACGGCAGCGAGGCTTCCATTATTGACGGCGCAGGGTTCGCTGCCGCTTGGGAAGACAAGCCGCTCGCGCTTGTCGGCTCTCGACTGAGCAATGGCGACACGATCACGGAAACATTGCAGGATGGATTCGGCATCTCGGTTCGAGAGGGCGAACTAATTCCTGGCCTGTTCGATCCCGCCTATACGCTGCCGCCGATTGTGGAAACGGATGAGGGAACTGCCAATGCGTAGGGCGGCGGTTCGGCATGGCGACCCGACTACGACGCGCGGTTTCGTCATGGCCTACTCATCGACTTTTCACGATGACGGGAAAAAGATTGCTCTCAGCGGCGATGAGGCGACCTGTGGCAACTGCAAGGGCGCATTCAAGATATATGGCACAGGCAAAGGAATATCGGAAAAAGGACGAGACGCTGTTCTCGACGGCGATCCCGTGCTGTGCCCGTGTGGAAGGAACAGGGTTATCTTAGGCGATAACCCTGGAATTTTTCTCACCACGAACGAAGGATCGGCGGTCGCGAAGAGCGCGGCGGGAGGCTTTAGCATTGCTTCAACTCTGGCCTCGTCTGCGCGAGTTGCAGACGATGACGATGACAATTCAGAAGGAATCTATCCAGCCCCTGTCGCTGATGCAAAGGCCAAAACAGACTGCTCCTATCTCGACGGTTCGAAAGCTCGCGTTGACGCGCCGGCTGACTTATACAAGCACGTAAACGACGTCACGGTAAGCCCGGGCAAACAGACTACCTTCGCCTTTCCCAGCGGTGGGACAGGTGCTGCAACTCAGTACGACGCTACTGTAAACGGTCGTCCGGTCAGTATTTACGTTCCCGCGCAGACTCCGGCGCAAGGCTACGGAATACCCGGTCAGAAAGAGATCGCCAAGGCGCTTGAAGCCGTTCCGACGCAGCAGTACAAAGACTTGGATAGGGTTTCGCTTAATGCCTTGCCTAACCCTCGGGATGCGCTCTGGCAGGAAGAATACGGCGATTCGTCATTCTCGTCAGCCGCGACCGCCAATATCAAACAGGGGGGTTGCGTTCTTTCCGTGGAAAGGCTGGTCAACTTTTCCACAGCGATACATCGATAGCACGATGCTGCATGAAACGGGGCATCTGTGGGGTGAAGCTTTATGGAGCGATCCGGCAAAGAAACAGGACTGGCAGGACGCTATGACGAGCGATGGGCAGGCACCATCGCAATACGCGCGAAACAACATGACTGAAGACTTCGCGGAGTCTGCCAACATGTACTGGTCGAGCAAAGGAACGCCATGCGAGACGGAAGGGCGCAAGCGCTATCGTGCTCGATACGAATACTTCGACAAGATCGCACAGTGACGGTCAATCGCCGCATTTCACTTAGCCTCTGTATTGCCGCCATTGCGTGCGGCTGCATTTCTACGTCTGGAGCGACAGAGATGGCAAAGCAATTTCCACGCGGTGCGCAAGAGCCTTCCGCCCCGCACCCCGGGTCGATCGCATTCAAGTATTCGTGGAATCAAAGCACGGAAATTAAGGACGCGTCGAAGTATGCGGAAGACTTCATTTTCCGTTGCGCTGATTCGAACGGGGAGCGAACAGATCGCGCGCATGCGGCGTGGTGTATCCCCCTGGTTGAAGTTGAAACTGTTTCTGTTGACGAGAACGGAAGACCGGTTGCTCCGAAAGAGGCGGATTCCGTGTCGATATCAGAGTATGGCCCGGGGCATACTTTTATCGAGCATACGCAATCGGTTCCACACCTGAAGCGTCAGCGTGAACTGGATAGGCAGCAGCGAACTCCTCCGCCGGAGGACGCTATGCCGGCACCATCTCCTCAATCATCTACTCCTCATCAGTCGAACTACACGGTCGCGGACTATCAACAACCGTTGACGGACGTGCAATTGAGTTGGTGGGCAAGAGTTAAAACTTGGCTCGGGCTTGCATAGTCCGTCAAGGAAATGGTCTGAATGCGTTCGTATCCGTTTGGATGAATATGAGTATGTGCGGTTGGGAATCGACGTCATTGCGCGTACCGTTTGATTCTTGTCTCTGCGAAGCAGGCCTTTCGAGTAGTTGACCTCGAATGTCAGTAAATGCGGACCGTCGGCAGACAGCGTCGAACTCCGAGCGTCCATTGAGAGTGGGCGCGTACAGAATGAAATCAAGCGGTTCGACTTATGTGTTGCGTTACACGGTATCTACCGGACGCGAAGTCGTTTCGATATCTAACGGTTACGAAAGCCGCTCAATAGGAGCCGACGTATGGCGCTTCAACAAGTGAAACGGTGGGGCAACAGTCTCGCCGTGAGAATTCCTGCAGAGCTCGCAGAAACTCTTTGCCTGCAAGAAGGCACGGACGTGGAGGTGAGCGTAGAAGATGGCGCTCTGATGATTAAACCAGCGGACGTGAAAAAATTCTCGATGACGCGCTTTCTTGAGGAAGACCCGGCGTGCAGGCGCGAGCGGCAGGTCGATCCGTTGCTGGATGACGAGCCGATGGGTTCAGAGGCCGGCGGCCCGGATGATCCTGCCCGCAATGACGCGTGGTGATAGATGGACGACGGCATTGCAAAGGCTAGGTGAGGCGGGCAAAGATTGGCGACACCGCCTTACCAGATGGAAAATCTATGAAGAGAGGGTTCGTGGGCCACTGATTCGGCGCTGGAAATTCGCTATCCGCCAGGACCTATATCCGGATCGTGTCTGGCACACAGCCAAACAAAAAGCCGCTACTTCTTTCGAAGTAGCGGCTTTCTTTACAACTTGGTGGCGAATCAGGGATTCGAACCCCGGACCTGCGGATTATGATTCCGTCGCTCTAACCGGCTGAGCTAATTCGCCAAGAGATCGAGATTATGAAGAGGGTTGCGAAACCTGTCAACCCCTTCCAGGCTCATTCCTAGAGACAAAGTGGCCCAGAAAGCGACCACCCCACAATCGCTCCCCAAATCACCCGAAAATCAATCCGAGTCATAAACCGCCGTTCCCCTCGTCTCCTTAACAAACAGCATCCCGATCACGAACGCCACCAAGGCGATCACAATCGGATACCACAGCCCCGAGAAAATATTCCCCTTCGCGGCCACGATAGCGAACGCCGTCGCCGGCAAGAATCCGCCGAACCAGCCATTGCCAATGTGATAAGGCAGCGACATCGACGTGTACCGGATCCGCGCCGGGAACATCTCGACGAGCATCGCAGCGATAGGCCCATAAACCATCGTCACGTAGATCATCATGATGGTCAGGACGACAATCGCCATCGGCCAGTTGATCAGCGCCGGGTCAGCCTTCGCCGGATAACCCGCTGACTTCAACGTGCCAGCCAGCGTCTTGTCGAACGCGGCGCCCTGGGCTTTCGCATCGGCGGCCTTGCCGTCATACGTATCGACCACGGTGTCGCCCACCTTGACTTGCGCGATCGTCCCGGCCGGTGCAGCCACGTTCTCGTAGTTCAAACCTGCCTTGGACAATGCGCTCTTCGCAATATCGCAGGAGGTCGTGAACTTCGATGTCCCCACCGGGTTGAACTGGAACGAACACTCGTCCGGATTGGCAATCACGCTGATCGGCGCCTTCAAGGTCGCGGCTTCCAGCGTCGGATTCGTGTAGTGAGCCAGCGCGTGGAACAACGGGAAGTACGTCAGCGCGGCAAGCAGGCAGCCGGCCATGATGATCGGCTTGCGTCCGATCTTGTCCGACAGCGACCCGAAGAACAGGAAGAACGGCGTCCCGATCAACAACGCCACCGCCACCATGATGTTGGCGCTCGTGCCGTCAACCTTGAGCGTTTGCGTCAGGAAAAACAGCGTGTAGAACTGGCCCGTGTACCAAACCACGGCCTGTCCCATCGTCAGCCCGAACAGCGCGAGCAGCACGATCTTGAGGTTCTTCCACTGGGTGAACGCTTCGGTCAGCGGCGCTTTCGACGTCTTGCCTTCCGCCTTGATGCGCTCGAACACCGGCGATTCGTGCAGTTTCAACCGGATCCACACGGAGACGGCGAGCAGCAGGATCGACACCAGGAACGGTACACGCCAGCCCCACGCACCGAACGTTTCCTCACCAACGGAACTCCGTACCAGCAAGATCACGATCAGCGAGATGAAAAGCCCAAGCGTCGCCGTGGTCTGGATCCAAGCGGTCCACGCGCCGCGCTTGTTGGCGGGCGCATGTTCGGCCACGTAAGTCGCGGCGCCTCCGTATTCCCCGCCGAGCGCGAGCCCTTGCAGCAGCCGCATCGCGATGAAGAGCACAGGTGCTGCAATCCCGATCGTGCCGTATCCAGGCAGCAGCCCGACCACGAACGTCGATAGACCCATGATTACGATGGTCACGAGGAAGGTGTACTTGCGCCCGACCATATCGCCGAGACGCCCGAACACAATCGCGCCGAACGGCCGCACGGCAAAACCCGCAGCGAAGCCGAGCAAGGTGAAGATGAAGCCGGCTGTCGGATTGACGCCGGAGAAGAACGTCCTGCTTATATAGATAGCAAGCGAGCCCGCCAGATAAAAGTCGTACCACTCGAACACCGTGCCTAGCGATGACGCGAAAATCACGCGCCGTTCTTCGCTCGTCATCGGTGCGTGGGAAATGCGCCCCTCGACCGTTGCCATGAAGTCGTCTCCTGTATTGATCTTTGAATGGCATCCGCGGATAGCAGCGCCGTGCACTGATTATTGGAGGGAAAACTTACGGCGTTCTGACGTGGAGGGAGAGGGTGCTACGACGGTTCCCTATCTTCTTATTGATATAACTTCTTCTAAGTTTCCCTCTTCTATCTCAATAAATTATGTAACGTCCGTCTAAATTGGGTTTTGTAAAAACTCCGGACAAACTTCGATCAGGGTTTGTCCCGGGCAGGATAAACCCGCTTCAAGCCCACTCGGACAAGCGTTCCGGCTTGCCGCGGCGCTTCGCTGTACACGTGATCGTCAATATCGAGCGTGCCGCCGTGCATCATCACGATCTCCCGGACGATCGCAAGACCCAGTCCGCTGCCATCGCCTTCACGCCCGAGAATGCGATAGAACCGTTCCACCACACGCTCACGTTCCGCTTCAGGAATACCCAACCCCGTGTCCTCCACTTCGAGAAAGACGTGCCGCGTGTCGGACTCGTCAGCACGCACGCGAACCGTGATCCGGCCCCCTGGCGGGGTGTAACGAATGGCGTTATCGATAAGATTCGACAGCATTTCGCGCAACATCACCGCATTGCCTTCAACCTCGACCGGATGCGGCGGCTCCTCATAACCAATGTCCATCCGTTTAGCCAACGCGGCCTGCACCCAGTCACGCACGGCGAGCCGCGCGAGATCGGTCAACTCCACGCGGGAGAAAATCTGGCCCGACATCCGGTTCTCCGCCCGAGCCAGCGCGAGCAGTTGCGTCACCAGCCGCGCGGCGTGCTCGGAACTCGTCGCGATCTGTTCAAGCGAGCGCTGCACTTCCGCCGATACATCCTGCCGCAACGCCAGCTCTGCCTGCGTCCTCAAGCCCGCGAGCGGCGTTTTCATCTGATGCGCGGCGTCGGCTATGAACCGCTTTTGCAACTGCATGTTCTGCTCGAGCCGGTTGAGCAGATCGTTGAACGACGCCACCAACGGCGCGATTTCCGGCGGCGCGCGGCTGGCTTCGAGCGGTGAAAGATCGTCGGGACGCCGGGCGCGAATATTCGCTTGCAGCGCATGCAGCGGCGCCAGCCCGCGCGACAACCCGAACCAGACCAGCACGATAGCCAGCGGCAAGATCACGAACTGCGGCAGGATCACGCCCTTGATGATGTCGTTGGCCAACTGGCTGCGTTTATCGAGCGTCTCGGCCACCTGGACCAGCACCGGATGAGCGAGCGTTGGCGCTTCCACCGTCGTATAAGCGACGCGAATGTCGTTGCCGCGCAGCACGTCGTCACGAAATTCCACGATGCCGGGCTGCGGCCGGTCGTCGTCGTGAGGCAAGGGCATATCGGCGTCGCCGCCTACCAGTTCGCCACGCGTCCCCAGCACCTGGAAAAACACGCTGTCCACGTTGTCCGCGCGCAGGAAGTCACGCGTGGCATTCGGCAGCCGCAATTCCGCGACGCCGTTCACCGGCGCGATCTGCCGCGCGAGCACGTAGGCATCGGTCTCCAGCGCACGATCGAATGGCCCGTTGGCAATCGACTTGGCGACGAGATACGTGACCGCGATGCTCATGGGCCACAGCAGCAGCAGCGGCGCGAGCATCCAGTCCAGGATTTCGCCGAATAGCGAACGTGGCGCGGGCTCGCCGTCGGGCTCGAGCTCGTCGGGCGGCGCGAACGGGTTCGCATAACGCGCGTCGCGGGAAACGTCAGGATCGGCTCCGGGCAAATCCGACGAAGCTTGTGGCAGCTCGCGCAACGCCGGAGCGGCGCGCTCGGGGGACGCTGGCGAGCCCATGGCGTGGTTACTCGTGGTTACTTGCTACTTGTAATGCGGGCTGGGCGAGACAGGCTCGTCGGCGTTTGCCGGGGCAGGCGATACAGAAGTGGTCACCGCGG
>Ga0302308_10003632_pt1 | contig 12266 bp, 9 predicted proteins | sample III_Palsa_E3_3_FD_200531 | JGI IMG/M metagenome (GOLD analysis project Ga0302308, IMG submission 200531) | Peat permafrost microbial communities from Stordalen Mire near Abisko, Sweden - III_Palsa_E3_3 | ecosystem: Environmental > Terrestrial > Soil > Palsa > Peat permafrost | place: Sweden... | reverse complement strand
GATTTCGTAACTCATGGTTTCACCCTTTCTGAGGCATAGAGATTCAGGCTCAAATACCTTCTGAAATTCACCTTTGACTTATGGCGGTGAAGTCGAAGATGGAGTTCGTCGGCCGGGGTATCTGCACAGTCGCGCAAGCGCCGTCGGGTCCGAAGGTCCAATCGGCCCGGCCGCCCATACCGGCGACGAGAGCGGAAATGATGCGACGCCCGCGGCCGACGCCAGGAAGGGCTGTGGGACAGCCGTTGTCCGTAACGGCGCAGCACACCTCGATGTCGCCAACCGACATCTCGACGCGGATATCGCCCTCTTCCCAGCGCAAGCCATGGCGCGCGGCGTTCATGATCAGCTCGCTGAGCGCGAGCCCGATACGCCAGCACTGGTCGGCCGGCAGCTGGATGGTCTCGCGGATGAGGGTCAGCCGTATGCCTGTGCCGGCGAGGCAAGCGCTGGAGAGGGTTTGGCAAACGGTCTGAAGATAGTCCGCGAGATTGAGCAGGCCTTTTTCCGAAGGCGCCCGGAGAACCCGAAAGGTCTGGGCGCGGTCGTGTAGGGATTGCGCCGCGTCTTGGAGCGCGGCTCGCGCGGCCGGGTCACCGAGTTTGTTGGCCGCAAGATGGAGCATGCCAATGGCGCCCGTGTAATCATTCAGTGCGCGGTGAGAGAACTCTTCGATCATCAACATCGCGGGTGAGAGCGCATCTTCAGGAGCGCTGACTGGCGTGAGCAACATCGGGTTTCCCCCCTCGTTTGTTGTTTCAGGTTACGCGCGGTTGAAACCCTAGACTCGGGCTGACTATTTTCTCATGTGCCGGATTGATTACGCAGGATGATGAGTTGAACGATCTTCTCGTCATGAGATGAGAAGTAGAAAGCCAGCACGAGCGGATCAGGCAGCCCACGTTTGTCGAACTGCCCATCCACGTGAGCGGTGACGATCGAGTGCCCGTAGTGTTGGACGGTGTTGACGACTTTGAGCGTCATGCGCTCGCCGACGATGTCACGTGCGGCCCAGGCGGCGATCGCCGTCTTGCCCCAGTAGTCCTGGAGCTGGTCATTGACGAGCGCGTCATCAACAAAGGTCGCCAACAAGGCGTCGAGATCACCAGCATTGGTGGCGCGGATATAGGCCGTCACCGACGACGGAAGAGCCGCTTCGAAATCAGCGCCGGACAGGGGGCGGGGGCCGGCGGCGGCCTCGAACTCGAATTCGGGGTGGCAATTCACTGGTCTGTCCTCGCTGAACACGCAAGGAATCTGCCTGAGGTGGCCCGTGAGAGCATGTTATCCGGTGTTAAACGCCGTAAGCGTCGCCGTCCGGGCGGTCAGCCGCCATTGCGCGGCCTGCGCGGGGACGCCTAGGGGCCTTCAGGTAGATCGGTTCTGCGGATCGACGGCGCGATCATGGCCCGCTTTAGCGGGTCATCTCAATTTGGCCGGAGAATATCTCGCCGCCCCGGCCATGGCCGAGGACGCGGTGCAAGACACCATGATCGCGATCCACGAGAAGCGGCACACCTATGATGTCTGCTGCCCGTTCGAGCCATGGCTGGCGGCGGTGGCGCGCTATAGATGAATCGAGCGACTGCGCGCCATGAGCCGGGCGAGCTGCGAGGAGACCGACGCGCGGCCTGGGGGGTAGCGCCGAGACACAGTCGCTCCGCGTCGAAATCTTTCACACCGACTTTCGCGATTGAGCGCCCGCTATTTCCGCCAGGATGCCATGCTCTGGAACACGCCGTCGCGAAAGATCAGAGCATGGGTCAATGCTGCGCCCAGATGAGCGAGGAACGTCGCAAACAAGAGTATCGCGAGCGCCGTGTGCAACGGGCGGAGAACCGCAAACAGTGGATCGCTGTGCGGCAGGATCGGCGGTAGATGCAGGCTGCCGACGAGTTGAATCGGATAGCCCGCGGCCGACAACATGGCCCAACCCACCAGCGGCACGGCGAACATGAGCGCATAGAGGAGCCAGTGCGAGGCTTCGGCCGCGAACCGTAGCAGCGGCGGAAATTTCTCGGGCAAAGGCGGCGGCGGATCGAGCAGGCGGTTGATCAGCCGGATCGCGACCAGCACGAGAATGAGGATGCCAAGCGGCTTATGGATCGACACCAGCCGGTGATAATCCGGGAGCGACGAGACCATTCTGATCCCGATGAAAAGCATGGCGAAGATCAACACCGCCATCGTCCAGTGCAGGACGCGGGAGAAGAGCGGGAACGGTTTCGCCATCGTCAGTGTCCCCGGCCGAGTTGAACAGGGCTAGGCGCCTTCGGCTCGCTCATCCGCTTGGTGAAGTCGGCCGAATAGACCGCGGAACGGGCGGACAGCAGCGGATCGTCCGACGGCGCGATCCCCGATGGAAGGACCATCGGATCGAAGTTGACGTTGCGGCAGTTGCCAGGCGCTTCGGTTTGGAGACCGGTGACCGTCAGTGTTCCCAGATCCACGCGCGTGCGGTCTGCGGGCCACGGGACGGTCGCGTCGTTGGTGGGGTCGCCCGGCCGGCCGACCGTGACCACGAGATGCCATTGTACGGGGCCGTGAGCGACGCGCGCGGCCAGGGCATCAAAGAGATAGTTTGCGTTCGCAGACGGCGCCGTCGCGGGCGCCGGCTCGAACGCATCGACCGCCACCATCGACCAGCGCACCGGCGTGGATACGCCTTGCGCGTTGACGAAGCGGAAGGCGTGAAGAGCGTTGTAGGTTTCGTTCGCGAAGCCCGACGCGGAGACATGAGCGTTGATGAGACCGAGCGCGCGCACGGTTTCCGGATGCGCCGCCAGAAACGCCTTCATCTTACTCGGGTCGGGCTTTCCCGTTTTCGGGTCCGGTATCGAGGCTACGAGCTGGTCGTAGAAGCTCTTCGGATTGTTCACGACAAAAACCGGAGCCGGGACCATGGCCGTGCGCCAGACCTCGCCGTTCGCGAGGGTGAAATTGAGGGCTAAGGCATGCACGCCCTTGGGGCTGTCAGGCTGCATAGCGCCCGCAAGCGAAAACCGTCCGAACACCGGCACGCGTCCTGGTTTGAACAGACCCGCATGGGAAAGCGGCACGCCAGCGCCATTGCCCTCGAACCAACCCGATAGGCAAACGCCCTTCCCGTGAGCACGGCGGAACCCCGAATGACGGCCGTTGGCCTCTTCAAGTGCATGGACGATGCGCCCTTGATCCAGATGACGCGGAAAGAAGAACCATCCGGCCCAGACGAACACAGCGGCGATTAGGACCAGGATTGCGCCGATGACGGCCAGGCGCGCCAGCGAAGCCGCGCTCGCCAGTGCGCGCAGACTGTAGCGACGATCGAGATCAGGCGGCATTGGAGGACCGGCTCCGAAACCTTAGTGATTGTGGTACGCGACTATGCTGTCGACCGCGCACGCTCAACAGGGCTTGGTCGTGCAGGCGCCGGTCGGGCGCGGCTTCGCCGCTTTGCGCCACGGCCCTCAGCGATCCCAAATGGCTATCCACCATAGCTAGGTTTGCTCCGAATTGCGCCATCCGCCGCCCAAGGCCCGAACCAGGCCGACGCTGGCCTGCAGGCGTCGCGTGGCGATGACTAGGGCGATACGCTCGGCATCCAAGTCCGCAGTCTGGGCGGTGACCACGTCAAGATAGGTGACGGAGCCCATGCGGTATTGCGTCAGTGCGAGGCTCTCGGTGCGCTGTGAGGCCCTGACAGATAAGGCCTGGTGATCGGCTTCATCCGCCAGGCGATTGCACAGGGCGAGATTGTCCTCGACTTCCTGAAACGCCGACAGGACGGTGGCGCGATAGGACGCGCTGGCTTCGTCGAACTGATCCCGCGCCGCCCGGATGCCGGCCTTGCGCTTGCCGGCGTCGAAAAGGGTCAGGGCCGCGGCCGGACCTAGGGTCCAGAGGCTGTTGCCCGCAGTCAGCAGATTGGCCCCGCCTGCGCTCTCAAAGCCGCCCGATGCGTCGAGGGTGATACTAGGGAAGTAGGCCGCGCGGGCCACGCCGATATTGGCGTTGGCCGCCGCCGCACGCCGTTCCGCAGCGGCGATGTCTGGGCGCCGCTCTAGCAGCAGCGAAGGAGCCGCCGCCGGCGTACGCGGTGGCTGTAGGAGATCGCCGACCGGCGCGATGGAAAAGGTCGAGGCCGGCTGGCCGACCAGGCTCGCGATGAGGTGCTCGTCGAGCGCCCGTTGGGCGGCGACATCGACCTCCTGGGCGCGGGCGGATTCGAGCTGGGCCTCGGCGCGGCCGACGTCCAGCCCGGAGACCGCCCCGCCATCGTGCTGGGCCTTGGTCAGCACCAGGGCGCGCGCATAGGCGATCGCGGTGTCGGCGAGCAGCTTCTCCTGGGCGTCGGCGCCGCGCATATCCATGTAGGCGGCGGCGAGCTGCGCTTCGAGGCTGAGGCGCGCCGACGCCGCGTCGTCGCCGGCGGCCTGGGCTTGGGCCTTGCCGGCCGCCACCTCATTGCGCACCCGGCCCCAGAAGTCGAACTCATAGGACACCGTGCCGCCGACGACGTTGTCGCCATAGTAGTTTGGGCCGCCGATGCGTAGCGGCCGATCGTCCGATTGACGATTGCGGGTCGCATCAGCCGTGGCGCCCACCTGCGGGAACAGGGCTGACCGGGCCTGGGCTGCAAGGGCGCGGGCCTCGTCATAGCGCGCCAAAGCCAGGGCGAGGGTGGGATTGGCGGCCTCGACACGCCGCTCGAGATCGTTGAGGGTCTGGTCGCCGTAGACGGTCCACCAGTCGCCGCGTGGCGTCTGGTCGGCGGGATCAGCAGGCGTCCAAGGGCCCATCTCCTTGTAGGCTACGGGCGTGGCCACCAACGGCGGCGTGTAGGGCGGAGCCAGCGTACATCCGGCCAGCGCCAGTGCCACAACCGAAGCAACTGAGGACTTAGGGAACAGCATGGCCGTTCCTCGGGTCTAGGCGCGCGACCTGGACCTGATCGCCTGCGCGCAGAGAATCCGGTGGGTTGTCGATCACCCGGTCTTCCGGCGACAACCCTGCTGCGATCTCGACGACGGCGCCCCTGTCCTGGCCGATCCTGATCGGCTTCATGACGACCCGGCCGTCGGACCCGACCACCGCGACCACCATGCCGGAATCGCGGAACATCAGCGCGCTGGCGGGGGCCTGCACCGCGCCGGCTTTGGCGGCTAGGCCGAAGCGGACCTCGGCGTAGTCGCCCGGCTTCAGCGCCCCACCGTCGTTGTCCATCTGCAGTTGGACCAGCAGGGTGCCATTCTGCGGCGTCACGGCGTCGGCGGTCGTGGAGAGGTTGGCGGTGAAGGTGCGGCCGGGATATTGCGGCACGTCGAAGGTGGCGGTCATGCCGGGCTTGATGTCCGCCGAATAGCTCTGCGGCACATGCACATAGATGCGCAGACGGTGCTCGTCGGCCACGGTGAACAGCGGGATGTCCCCCGGGGAGCCCACGCTGATCAGGGCGCCGATATCCGTCGACCGGGTGGTCACGACACCGCTGAAGGGGGCCGTGATCCGCTTGAACCCTTCGAGCGCCTGCAGACGCTCGACATTCGCCCGCGCCGACGCCACGAGCGCCGTCTTGGCGGCCAGATCGCCGTTCTTGACGTCCGCATCCTGATGGGAAGCAGCGTCTTCGGCCAGGAGGCCGGCCCAGCGGGTGGCGGTCGTATCGGCGAGATGCTGGTTGGCCACTGCGGTCGCCAGGTCGGCCTTGGCCTGGGCCAGCTGGTGGTCCAGTTCGGGGGTGTCGATGTCCGCCAGCACCTGGCCGGCCTTCACCGGCGTCCCGATGTCCGCGTACCAGTGCTTCAGGTAGCCGGGGACCCGGGCGTAGATCGGGGCGCTGTTGAGCGCCTCGATGTCGCCGGGCAGCACCAGGTCCCCAGGGCCGCCATCCGCCTTCGGGCTGACGACCTTCACGGTTGGGACGACCTGGGCGTTGGTCCAGGTGGCCAGACGCTGGTCGGCGCGGACCCGCGTGATCAGGCCAAGGGCGATGAGCAGCGCGGCGACGCCAAGGACGACGATGCCGACAACCTTGAGGCGCCGCGGCGGCGCGTACCGCAGGATTTCCGGGAGATCAGGCATAGGCTTCTCCAGACTGGGGCAGCGCGGAGGCGTCCGTTGAACCCACAGGCCGGGGGGCTTTGCGGCCGTGGACGAGGCTGAACACGACCGGCACGAACATCAGGGTCGCGAGGGTGGCGAAGGCCAGGCCGCCGATCACAGCTCGGCCGAGCGGGGCGTTCTGCTCGCCGCCTTCGCCCAGGCCCAGCGCCATGGGTGCCATGCCGATGATCATCGCCAAGGCCGTCATCAGGACCGGGCGAAAGCGGGTGAAGCCGGCCTCAACCGCGGCCACGGCCGCATCGCCGTGCTCTGCAAGCCGCTCGCGGGCGAAGCTGACCACGAGGATGGAGTTGGCGGTAGCCACGCCCATGCACATGATGGCGCCGGTGAGTGCGGGCACCGACAGGGTGGTGTGGCTGACGAACAGCATCCAGACGATGCCGGCGAGCGCGGCGGGCAGGGCGGTGATGATCACGAACGGATCCAGCCAGGACTGGAAGTTCACGACGATCAGCAGATAGATCAGCACGATCGCGGCCAGCAGGCCGAACGACAGGCCGGAGAAGGCGGCGTTCATCGTCGTCACCTGGCCGCGCAGCGTGACCGTTGACCCCTTTGGGGCATCGGCGGCGGTCTGCTTGATCAGGGCCTGGATGTCGCGGGCAACCCCGCCCAGGTCACGGTCCTGGGTGGTGGCGTAGAGGTCGATCACCGGCTGGATATTGTAGTGGCTAACCACCGCGTCGGACTGCTCGCGCGTGATCTTCGCCAGCCCCCCCAGCACCTGCGAAGCCGTCGTCGGCGACGCGCCGGTCACCGGGATGTTCTGCAGGCCCGACAGGCTGTCGACCGCGTACTCCGGCGTCTGGGCGACCACCGGATAGGAGACGCCGTTCTTGGGGTTCAGCCAGAAGACCGGCGCGGTCTGCAGGCTGCCGGCCAGGGAGGTAGTCACGCTGTTGGTGACATCCAGCTCCTTGAGGCCGTAGGCAGCCATGCGGGCGCGGTCGACATCGACGCGAAGCTGCGGGTTGTCGGTCGATTGCTGCATGCGCGCATCGGCGACGCCGCGGATCGCCTTCATCCGGCGCAGCAGCTCAAGGGCGTAGGCCTGGTTGGCTTGTTCGTTCGGCCCGGCCACCTGCAGGTCCAGCGGCGCGGGGGAGCCGAAGTTCAGGATCTGGCTGATGATGTCCGCCGGCAGGAAGGAGAAGGTCGCCCCCGGGAAGGCCCTGGGCAGGACCTCGCGCAGCCGGCGCACATAGTCGGCGGTCGGGTGGTGCTTCTCGTTCAGGCTGACGTAGATGTCCCCGTCCTGGAAACCGATCAGGCCGGAGTTGTTGTAGACGGTGTTAATGGCGCTGGTGGGCAGGCCGATGTTGTCCACGATCGAGGTCAGTTCGGCCGGCGGGATGGTCTCCCGGATCTTGCGTTCCACATCGCCGAAGGTGGCCGAAGCGTCCTCGATCCGTGTCCCCACAGGCGGGCGCAGATGCAGGGTGATCTGGCCGGAATCCACCGAAGGAAAGAAGTTAGATCCCAGGAAGGGCGCCAGGCCGAACGAGGCCACGACGGCGACGAGGAAGCCGATGATGAAGACCCGCCGGTGCGCCAGCGCCAGGGCGAGCAAGCCGCGGTAGCGCTCGCGGAGCCGACCGAAGCTTTCTTCGAACCCCTGCTGGAAGCGCACCAGCGGATTGGCGGAACGGCGCGGGCCTTCGCCCGCCGCGTCGCCATGCGCATGCGGCCGCAACAGGAACATCGCCATGGTCGGGACCAGGGTCCGCGACAGCACGAAGGAGGCGATCATCGCGAACACCACCGACATGGCCATCGGCACGAACAGGAAGCCGGCCACGCCCTTCAGCGCGAACATCGGCAGGAAGACGATGCAGATGCAGAGCAGGCTGACGAAGGCGGGGGTGACGATCTGGGCCGCCCCGTCGAGGATCGCCGTCCTGACGTCCTTGCCCTGTTCGAGGTGCCAGTTGATGTTCTCGATGGTGACCGTCGAGTCGTCCACGAGGATGCCGACCGCCAGCGCCAGGCCGCCGAGAGTCATGATGTTCAAGGTCTGGCCGGCGACCGAGAGACCAGTCAGGGCGCAGAGGATCGACAGTGGGATGGACGTTGCGATGATGACGGTGGAGCGCCAGCTCCCGAGGAACAGCAGGATCATCAGGCTGGTCAGGGCGGCCGCCGTAACCCCTTCCTTCACCACCCCGGAAATGGCCGCCTTCACAAACAGCGACTGATCGTTCAGGGCGACGATCCGGAAGTCGGGCGGCAGGGTCAGCTTCAGTTTCGGCAGGGCGTCCTTCACGCCCTGGACGATCGACAGGGTCGAGGCGGCGCCGGACTTGAGGATGGTCGTCAGCACCGCGCGGGAGCCATCCACATGCACCAGGCTCTGTTGCGGCGGCGCGCCGTCGCGCACATGGCCGATGTCGCGGATGAAGATCGTGGCGCCGCCGGCCGTCTTGATCGGCAGGTCGTTCAGCTCTTCGACGGAGTCCGGCGAGTCGTTGAGTTTCACCGTATACTGCAGCGATCCGATCTTGGCGGTCCCCGCCGGCAGGACCTGGTCCTGGGCCGCGATCGCGGTCTCGACGTCCTGCGCCGAAAGCCCCGTCGCCTGCAGGGCCTGGGGATTGAGGTCGATCTGGACCTGACGCACCCGGCCGCCGTAGGCGTAGGGGATGGCCGCGCCAGGCACGGTGCTCAGCGCCGGCCGCATGAAGTTCTGCGTCAGGTCCAACACCTGCTGCTCGGATTGCGTCGGGCTGGACGTCGCCAACTGCAGGATGGGCACGGTGGCGGCGCTGTAGTTCAGGATCAGCGGCGGCGTGATCCCCGGGGGCATTTGCTTCAGCACGGTCTGGGAGATCGACGTCACCTGAGCTGTCGAGGTACGGATGTCGGCGCCGGGCTGGAAGTAGATCTTGACGATGCCGATCCCCGGCAGGGACTGGCTATCGATGTGTTCGATATCGTTGACCGTGGTCGGCAGCGCCCGCTCGTAGGGGGTGATGATCCGACCGGCCATGTCGGTGGGGGACAAGCCCGCGAATTGCCAAGCGACGCCAATCACCGGCACCCGGATGTTCGGGAAGATGTCGGTCGGCGTGTTCAGGGCCGCGAGCGGTCCAACGAGCAGAATGAGCAAGGCGAGGACGACGAAGGTATAGGGCCGCGATAGCGCGATGCGGACGAGCCAAATCACGTGGAAGGCCCCTCTAACGAGGATCCACGAGCCCCTTCCATCGACGGAAGAGCCACGGTCTGATCGCAGTAGGACTCGGCTCGGTCGCCAGTGTCCTCTGGAAGTAAAGCGGTGCAGCGCTTCAGACCCTGCCGGGCTTCCCGCGCCAACGTCATTACGGTGTTGGCCGAGCATCCCAGTATTTCGGCGATCTCGAGATAGTGCATGCGTTGGTGGTAGATGCATTCGACCACCGCCCGATGGACGGGAGAAAGATCCGCGGTGGCTTCAATGAGCAGCGTTTCGTCGCTTGGGTCCGCAGCACGGCGTTCTCCAGTCAGCGCGAGATCGCTGATCTGTTCGGCCTGGCTGACTTCGCTACTGTGCCCCTCGGTGTGCATCATCGCCGTCGCGTTGCGATAGGCGATGCCGAAAATCCATGTCGTCAGGTCGCCTCCGCGCGGGCAGCCGCGGGGCCTTTCCCAAACCTCCATCATGGCGTCGTCGATCAGATCGTCGATCCCATGCGGCATTCGCGTGAGGATCAGCAGGAAGTGGCTCAGACGGCCGTGATAGTGGAAGTAAATCTCCTTCAGCGTGCCGATGTCGCGCGCGCGAATGCGTCCGAGCAGCGCTGACTCATCCACACGGAATGGCGTAACCTCGGCAAATGCTGTGCCTCCCACGGCTCTTCCTCCCTCAGCGCTGAGGAGAGCCTGCATGAGGGGGGGAGGGGGAGCATGTTATCCCGTGTTAAACGGCGTAATTCGCGGCGCCCGATCAGAGGCTTCTAGCGCTCGTTTCAGGACTTGCCGACCGGCGCTTAAGCGTCGCCAGCAGCTGGCCGGCGTTTTGTAGATCCACCGTTTCGTGACCTTCCGTGAACTGTCGGTAGACGCCCTCCAGCAGATCGGCGGCCTCGGCTGATCGGCCCTGACTGGACCAGAGCTGCGCTCGTGCCGCCGTTGATCGCAGTTCGAGGCTCAAGGCCGACTGGGTCTTGGCCTGCTCTCGGGAGCGCTGGAACGCGCTATCCGCGGCGTCGGGGTCTGGCGGCGTCGCTCTGAGCCAAACCTCTCCGCGAACTCTCAGGAGTTCCGCCAAGCTGGAAAGCTCATCAAGCGCCTCGCTCCGCGCCAAAGCCGCATCGATCACCACAGCCGCCTCGTCAATCTCGCCGGTCTGGAGCAGACCCTCGGCCAGCGCCCGGTGAAAGGCGATCGAGAGAACGTAATATTGCTCTGCGTCCAACAGCCCAAGGGCGCGCCGCAGGAGCTGGATCCCTGAGGCCGCGCTGCCGCGCGCAATGGCCAACTCCCCCGTCAGGGCCAAGCCGACAGCCCGATAGGGCCCGAGCGAATTTCGCGCGGCGTGCGCGACCAGGCGCTCAATCCGGTGTTCCGCCTCATCCAGGTCGCCGCGCCAGAGCGACACCGTGGATGTGTAGATCATGGCCATGGACAGATTGATCGGGTGGTCGCGCTTGACCGCCTCGTCGATCGCCTGTCGCGCGATCTTCGCGGCCCGGTCCGGAAACCCGCTGAGCCACAGCGCGCGCGCGAGGGCGATCAGCGCCCGGATCCTGTGGTCGTAGCCGAAGAAGTGAACTTCCGCCCCATCCGCAACGCCGGCCAGCGCCAGGCCGGCCTCGCAGTGGCGTCGACCAAGCGCTTGGTCTCCACGCAGATGATGAGCGACGCCAAGCATCCACTCCGCCGTGGCGATGGCGCCGGGGGTGCCGATCTCCCGAGCGGTCGCGATGCTGCGTTCGGCGACCGTTACCGCACCCCGGAAGTCGCTGATGCGGGTCAGGAAGATGTGCAGCCCGGCCAGGAGGTTCAGCTCCCGTCGCCGGTCGCCCAGGGCTTCGGCCAATCTCAACCCCTCGTCGATGGCCCGGCGGACGTCTTCGCCGTTCCCCTGGGTGAACATCGTCGAGAACGCCAAGGCTTCCTGCAGGGCCAATCGGGCCGGCCCGTCGGTTTCGCCGTCGGATGGCGCCAAGAGCGCTTGTTTGCACCAGCGATGGCATTCGACGAGCAACGACAGGTCAATGAAGAGCGTCGCTGACGCCGCGGCGAGCCGCACCCCTATCGCGGGGTCGCCGTCACGGGAGAAACTCCACTCCAGCGCCGCACGGATATTACCCATGTGGTGGGCCAGCGTGGCCAGGGCGCCACCGGACGATTCGAACCCGGGCTCATGACTGCTGGACTGATGATCGGCGTAGTAGAGCGCGTGAAGCCTCGCGACATTGGGCGCGTCGCTGGCCTGCGCCAGCTTCTCGGCCGCAAAGGCTCGCGTCGTATCGAGCAGCCTGAGGTGGGTGGCGCCGTCGATTTGCGCGATCCAGATGAGCGATTTGTCGATCAGGCTGTCGATCGCGTCTGCGACCTCCGCTGCCTGGATCTCGTCGTCGCTCGCGACCGCCTGCGCCGCATCCATCGTGAAAACGCCGACGAAGATCGACAACCGATCGAGGATCTTGCGATCGTGGGCCGACAACAGATTGTAGCTCCAGTCCAACATCGCATGCAGGGTCTGGTGGCGCGGCAGGGCGCTGCGGCGCCCCTGCCAAAGAAGCTTGAAACGGTTGCGAAGTAGGTCGCCCGTTCCCTGCAATCCATAGGCGCCGACCCGGCTTCCCGCCAATTCGATCGCGAGAGCGATGCCGTCCAGCTGGCGGCAGATCGACGCGACGGCCGGCGCCTCGGCGTCCGTCAAGCTCTCCGCGTGGCCGCTGGCGAAGGCGCGCTCCATGAAGAGCTGGACGGCGGGCGAGGTCAGCGCCTCGGTCGCGGTCAGGCCGTCTCGAATCGCGGGGCACTCCAAGGGCGACAGCAGATGGACATGCTCCCCCTCCACGCGCAGCGACTCGCGGCTGGTCGTCAGGAGATGAACCTGTGGCGCATCGCTGTAGAGGCGCGTTGTCAAAGAGGCCGCGGCGTCGATCACATGCTCGCAACTGTCGAGAACGATCAGGATCCGATGCCCAGCCATGAAGGCCAAAAGGCTGGGT
>Ga0302308_10003630_pt1 | contig 12269 bp, 9 predicted proteins | sample III_Palsa_E3_3_FD_200531 | JGI IMG/M metagenome (GOLD analysis project Ga0302308, IMG submission 200531) | Peat permafrost microbial communities from Stordalen Mire near Abisko, Sweden - III_Palsa_E3_3 | ecosystem: Environmental > Terrestrial > Soil > Palsa > Peat permafrost | place: Sweden... | reverse complement strand
TCCCCGGGCGACCGAATTTAGACGCACCGCGCCAACGGCGATTTTGGCCCGATTGCGCGAGCGCCGTATGATTTCCGATCGCCTTTGCGAGATATTGACCTGATGCCGACGAAAAAACGGGCCGCCGTGTTCGAGGGATTTCAAGGCAGCCATGCGCGCATCGGCCAAGGAATCCGGCGAAAGCGGCTTGAGGCGGGATGGTCCCTCGCCGAGCTGGCCAAGTTGGCGGGCGTCGCGGTTTCGACCATGTCGAAAATTGAGAACGGCAAGATTTCCACGAGCTTCGAGAGGCTTGACGCCATCGGGCGGGCTCTGGGCGCCGACCTTGCCGAGTTTTTGCAGGACGAACTCAGACCCGCGAAAGATGACTCGGCGCCCGCCATTTCCCATGGAACACGCCGGAGCGTAACGCGGTCGGGCGATGGGCGGCACGTCGACGCGGGGCACTATATCAATATATATCACGCCGTTGATATACTGCATAAGAAATCCCAGCCGCTTGTCGCCGAAATTCTTATTGACAACATCAAAGACTACGGCCCGTTTACCAGTCATCCTGGAGAGGAATACAATTATATACTTGAGGGAGAACTGGAATTCCACACCAAGGTCTATCAGCCCGTCGTACTGAAGGCCGGCGACAGCATCTATTTCGACTCGGAGATGGAGCACGCCCATATCCGGGTCGGCGCCGGCCCATGCCGGCTATTGGCGGTCTTGATGGCGCGCCAGGACAATGAACCCAGTGAGTACGCCCATCCCGTCGTTGAGCGCCGCGCCGCGGATGACCGGCGCTAATGCGGCAACTGGGCGGTCGGGGAAAACCAATCTCCGTCCAGCCTGCGATCTAACCCAGCCCGGCCGCGGGATCTTCGCCTGACTAGGGACGCCCATCACCTACCGTATGCAGGAAATATGGGTAGAACCCTGCTTTTAGTGGTTTCGCAATGACGGCCGATACGACCTCATATGTTCAGCTTGATGAATACGGCGATGAGACTGTTTTGCGACTGCGATCCGGCGGCATTCCCGTTCCTGGACCGCAGGATATAGTCGTCCGACACACGGCGATCGGCGTTAATTTTCACGACATATACGTCAGAAGCGGTCTCTATAAGACCTTGAGCCTGCCTGGCGTGCCCGGCATCGAGGCGGTGGGTATTGTCGAAGCGCTTGGCGCGGCGGTGGACAATCTCGCCGTTGGCGATCGCATTGGCTATGTTTCGCCGAGCTATGGCGCCTATGCCTCCCATCGGATCTTACCGGCCGAACTGGCGATCGCCTTGCCCGACGAGGTGAGCGACGTGGCGATGGCGGGCTCGCTGATGAAGATGCTCACCACCTGCATGCTGGTGCGCAAAATCCATCAGGTGCGTCCAGGCGAGGTGGTGGTCGTTCACGCCGCCGCCGGCGGCGTCGGTCAACTGCTCTGCAGCTGGAGCAAAGCGCTCGGCGCGCGGGTAATCGGCACCGTCGGTCATCGCGCCAAACGTGACGCGGCCCATGCCGCGGGGGCCGACCATGTCCTGCTTTACCGAGAGGAAAACACCGCGGACCGTGTCGCCGCCCTCACTGACGGAGCCGGCGCCGATGTGGTCTACGACGCGATCGGCCGAGATACCTTCCTCAACAGTCTCCAGTGCTTGAACTATGCCGGGACGCTGGTGAATTACGGTCAGGCCTCTGGCGCGGTCGAGCCCTTCACCCCCGACCTGCTCGCCACCAAGTCGTTGAGCCTCGTCCGGCCCATTCTGTTCCATTACCTCCGCACGCGCGAGCAACGGCAGGCTCTGAGTGAGGAGACCTTCGCGGCCCTGCGCGCAGGGTTCATGCGACCGGCGCCGGCGCGCGTTTTCGCCCTGGCCGACGCCGCGAACGCGCATCGCCTGCTGCAAGCCGGCCAAAGCCCGGGGGCGATCGTGCTCGTTCCGGAAGGGACCTGCGCATGACGCCCGATGCGCAAAGGAAGGCCGCGGACCTCCTGCGGCGCCATCGCGAGCAGGGCGCGCGTCTGGACGCCTTGCCTCCAGAAATACGGCCGCAAACCCGCCAGGACGGCTATGCGATCCAAAGCCTGATCGAGTTTGAAAGCCGCGAGCCCTTGTTTGGCTGGAAGATCGCGGCCACCAGCGCCGCCGGTCAGGCGCACGTTCAGGTCGACGGGCCGCTCGTAGGCCGCGTCCTTAGCGAATCCCGTCTTGCTCCTGGCGAGCCCTATGTTCTGGGCCGCAATCATATGCGCGTGGCCGAACTCGAATTCGCCTTCCGCTTTCGGCGCGACATCTTCCCGCGCGGCTCTCCGTGGACCGTGATGGAGGCCATGGATGAGGTCGAGACGATGCACATCGCTATGGAGATTCCCGACTCCCGGTTCGAGCATTTCGATCGGGTAGGCGCGCCGCAGCTGATCGCCGATAACGCCTGCGCCCACCGTTTCCTCCTAGGCCCCGCAGCGCCGGCGTCCTGGCGCACGCTTGATCTGGCGCAGCACCTGGTCGATGGCGCGACCGACGGCGCCGTGACGGCGAAAGGGAGCGGTCGCAATGTGCTTGGCGATCCGCGGATCGCGCTGGCGTGGTTCTTAGACGAGCAGGCTCGCTATCAGGCCACGATCCGCGCCGGCCAGATCGTCACCACGGGCACCTGCGTTCAGCCAATGGCCTTGCGGCCTGAGACCACGGTTTCAGGGGATTTCGGCGTTCTCGGACAGATCCGCTTGCGGATCATCAGCTAACCGGCGCCGGACGGCCATTAAACCAGCCGGAGCCGTTTGAGGCGCGGCGCATCGCAGCGATGGGGACCGCTCGCGCTCAAGCTTTGTCAGCCTCAGTAAGCTCTGCGACATAGGCGTCTTCCGGCAGCCAAAGATCGCCCGCCAGGTCGAGCGCCGCGACGCGTCCGTCGACGCCTCGCACGAGCCTTGCCGGCTCGCCACATGACGAAAAGGCGTTGCATTGCTCAAGTCGCCCGGTGTCGGGGCCCGTGATCTGTATACATGGCACAAAAGCGAAGGGATCGGACTGCGCGGGATTGGCCAGTACGATACGATCGCCCGAGGCCACCAGGTCAAGCACGCCCCAGGCGTTCCACCGGCGCCCGGTCCAGTCCCCCGCGTGAACCGACGGCGAATAGTCTGCCTTGAACCATTTCAGGATCCTGAGCGCGCCATCCACCCACGTCGCCGCGCGCCCGTCCTGGGCGTTGCTGACCACGCTAATGGCGAGGTCCTCACGCGGAACCACGATCGTCCGCGACATCATCCCGACGAAGCCGCCGATATGGCCAAACCACCGCCAGCCGGCGCTCACGCCCATCGTAAGACCAAGGCCGTAGCTTCGCGGCTCCGGCCCCTTGGTTTCCTCCCAGCGCTCCTGCGCCATCTCCAGCCGACTCGCGCGCGTCAGGAAGGAGGCGCCTTCATCGGGATCCAACTGGGTAAAGAACCGGCACAGGTCCGCCGGGATGCTGACAAGGCCGAAGGCCGGGTCGAGAGAACCAATCGCCTGGTCGCTTGGCCAGGTCTGGCGACGACCTAGCAGGACCGCCTCGCTGTGGCCGTGCGCCAGGTGGTCGGGATGAACGCCCGAGGCATTGGCGAAGGTGTGGGCCAGACCGGCCGCTTCGATCACCTCGCGCTGGAGCCAGGCGGCGTAGGGCTCGCGCACGATCGCCTCGATAACAAGCCCGGCCAGGCCGAAGCCGAGATTGCTGTATTTGCCCTGGACGCCAAGACCTTCGATCGGTTCCTCGCCAAGCAGGGTGCGCAGCCCTGCGGCGTCTGGAAAGGGTTGGCGCAGCGAGGGGTAACCCACACCGTCACGCTTGATCCCGGCATGATGGGACAGCAGTTGGCGGATCGTCGCCCGGGCCAGCTGGGGATTCAAATCATCGATATAGCGATCTATCCGGTCATCAAGCGAGGCTAGGCCGCGTTCGCACAACAGCAGCATTCCAGCCGCCGTGAAGGCCTTGTTATGCGACGCCATCCGGTAGAAATGCTCTGAAGAGAGGGCGATGTCCCGCGCCAGGTCGGCGCGGCCCAGCACAAGGTCCAACACCGGCTCGCCGCGACAGGTGATCGCGATCGAACAGCCGGGCTGCTGGCTGGCGCGAAACTGGTAGCGGATCCATTCCGCCACATATTGCGCTCCCGCCGTGATCCAGGCTGGCGCAGCGGCGCCGTCGGAGGGGTCTTCCGTCATAGAAGCGTCCATTGTGTAGATCTCCTCTCCGAACTGTCCCGTTAGAGGCGGCTAGACGGGCTTTCCGATTGGGCATGGGCGCACGATCTGCTCGGCGCGCCGCCCCCTTCAGCCAGGATCTCACCTGCCCACAACGAGAGACCAGGGCCGCCAGCCGCCCGGCGCCGGCGGGCCGGAACTCCAGACGCCCGACACCGACCCGTCGACCCTCAAGGCGCTGATCATGGAGCCCGTTGTAAAATCCGTATTGCCTGAGCTGTGTCGCAGCGGCTGGCACACAGGGTGTTCTGGGTCATCCCGCGACGCCAGCGCGGCCGCCAGGGTGGCGATATCTGGTCGGCCTTGCCCCAGTCGAGCCTGCAGCGCCGACAAACGGGCTTCGCTATTGCGGCGCTTCCAATCCTGCTGGTCCAGCATGACCGCCTCACCGAGGGGATGGTTGGTGTGGAAAAAGCGGCCCGGCGCAAACGCGGTGATGGCGTCGACCCGGTCGGGCCGGGCCTCGAGCGAACGGATGATCTGGCGGTCGGCGATGAGGTAATGCTGGCTTGTGGCGTGATCGATTTGGAACAGCAGGTCGGCCGCCGCGTCCGCCGAACGCTCCTGCAAAAGGCGGCGGATCACGAAGGCGACGGGCAGGCCCTGCCGACGGGCGCCGCCCTGCGGCATCGAATTGACACAGACCGCGACACCGGCCGCGTTCACGCCGAGCAAGCCAATGACGCCCGCCAGGGTGAAGATGAGTTGATCGGGTTGTTCAGGCGCGCCGTGCAGCACCAGCTGCTGAAAGCCATTGGTATAGGCGCCCAGGTCCATATTCTGTCCGATGCAGGCGCCATAGGCGTCATCCCGCAGGGCCACGGCGCTGCACTTGTCGCGACGAACCGAAAACCCGAGGGATTTTCGATATGCCCACTCTTCGTCGAGCAGTTGCAGCAGCCACGCCCGGTCCAGCGGAATCGCCGCGCCCGACGCCAGACCTTCGATTTCCTCCCGCAGATCAGGAGCCCAGCGGTCAATCGCCGGATCAAAGTCGATGGCGGCGAGAAAGTCGCGTGCATAGGCTTGAGGATTGGAGACGCCGCTTCGACGCCAACTTTCAAACAGGCCGTCGAGGTGGGCGACGATGGCGTCACGGTGCGCCCGGCCCAGCGCCACGCCGCGTTGTTTGGCGGAACCTTCGACCCTGAGCGGCGCAGACTCGGTCATGCTGATGTCCTTCCTGATCCGCGGCGCACCGCTACCCTCCGCCAGCCGCCTTGCCGCGCCAGGGCCTCGCGTCATCCATTAGTCGCCCCAAGCTTTCCTGTGAAGAAAGATTTGCACCAAGCCAGGCGGGAAGTCGATGACTTCCCTCTCGATCACCTGCGGAACGGGGTGTCGCGAAGCACTGACGTCAGCCCTAATGCCGTGAAGGCGCCTGAATGGTTCCGAAATCCGCGCCGTCACCGCTCGCGGATCGACGCGCGGACCCCTTATTTTCATTATAAAATAGGAGAAAACACGCCGTTGGAGCTGAAGCCGAGCAACGCGCGTCGAACAGGCGCTCCTTCAGCTGAAGTTCCGGTTCCTCACCGGGCGCCTCGTTTTTGCAGGCGGCGTGCTTGCGTCTTGGGCGGACTTGACGACAGGAAGCTGGGCCGGTGGAGAGCAATGTTTTCTCTTGCCGAAATGTTTCCGGGATGGTTTCCTCAAATGCCAGCATGTAGTCGCCGGCCCCGCTTCGACAATGTTCGCCTCCTATCGCGGCGAACATAGCGATCCGGGAGAAGGCGGCTCATCCGCCGTCAAGGCCATGAAGCAACACTCGGTCCAGCGAGGGTGAAATGGGTGTGGATATGGATTTAGCTCAGGCTGAAGCAGCGACCGCGTCCGGCTATGATCGCGCGTTTCTCAACAGCATGCTTGATCAATTTCTGCAGGCGGTTATAGCCAACGAACCGTCGCTCGCGCCTTTGTGGATCGGATTTCGAGAAACGGTCAATTCGGTGGTCACGCCCGCTGGTGAAGGCGTCTGGCAGACAGCAACGGCGTTCGATGCGGACAATCGCCGGTTTTTCGATCCGCAGGGCGGAAGCGCCGCGCTGCTCGGCCTAATGTACGAGGGCGAGGAGCGGGCGATCGTGTCTCTACGGCTTTGTATCAAGGAAGACCGTATCGCCGAAGCGGAATGGCACGTCGGCCGGCGAAATGATCCAAGCCCGCAAGGCTTTCCGGGCCAGCTGGAGCTCTATGACCCGGAAGGCATGGTGCAGCGAATGCCCGCGACGCGGGTCATTGCCCAAACCGAGCGAGTGTCCCGCGCCGCCCTGGTGGCGATCGCCAATAGCTATTTTGATGGTCTCAGCAGCCAAAATCCGCGGGCGGTCATCGCCCATTGCGGCTGCACGCGGACCGAAAACGGCCTGAACGTCACCACGGGGCCGATCAAGAAGGTTGCTGGCAAACCAGGCTTCATCGGCGTGGAAGATTGCATGGCCGGTTACGAACAGCTGGGGATCGTGCTGGTGCAGGCGCGGCGGTTTCCGCTGGTGGACGAGGAGCAGCAGGTGGTGCTCGGCTCCGGCGTCTTTATCCGCCAACCTGGCTTGAACAAGCGCCGGCTGCACTTCATGGAATATTTCTACATCGACCATCAAAGGCTGCGCCACACCGAGGCGGCGCTCTTCTATGTCGACCCAGCCCAGCCCGTGCCCAACTGGCCGCCCTACGACGGCAATTTTCCACTGTCCCTGCCGACCTATCTGCCGCTCTAGGCCCCGGACAGGAACCTGCCGATCATGATGCGGAGGGCCGATGGACACCGAGGCGGTTGAAGCCTACCCGCCGTGGCGACAGTCAGTGATCCAGCTCTTGCTGATTGCAGCGGCCATCGCGGCCTCCTCCTTCGGCGGCGCGGTGCTAAGCCCGCTGATCGAGCCGGTTCGGATCGGGCTTCACCTGACGGACAACCAGATCGCCATAGCCCAGGGCGCGGCGATCGCATTGCCGACGCTGGCGGTGAGTCTTCCCCTGGGCCTCTACATCGACCGCGGCCAGCGCGCGCGCCTGTTGCAGTGCCTGGTCTTGCTGGCGGGCCTCGGCGCCATGGCGACGAGCCTGGTGGTCGGCCCAAACTCCTTCATCGCCTCGCGGACGGTTTTCGGTGTTGTGTCCGCCGGCGCTTATCCGGTGGCGATGTCGCTGGTCGGCGATCTGTTCGCGCCAGCCTGGCGCGGTCGCGCGTCGATGCTGCTCTCTGTCGGCGCGACGCTCGGAACGGCGGGCGCCTATGCAATCGGCGGCGCGGCCGGCGACATGTTCGCGGGTCATACTCAAGGCTGGCGCCTCGCCATGGCCGTAATGGGCGCGCCGCTGGTGGCCTTCGCCGTGGTGCTCTTCATGGTGCGCGAGCCGAAGCGCCGGAACGTCTCGGCGGATCGTTTTTCGGTCCGGCGGCTGCTACCCGAGGTCTGGGCCCACCGCGCCGTGCTGGCGCCGTTGACGGTGGCGATGACCACGGTTTCGATGGCTGACATGGCCTCCATTGTCTGGACCGCGCCGCTGATGCGTCGGGCCTTCGGCCTCGATGTCGGCCATATCGGCGCGATGATCAGCGTTGCGCTGCTGGTGACCGGCCTGGCGACGCCGGTCCTGACGGGCATGCTGAGCGACAAGATCTACAAGCATGCCGCCGTAGCGGGGGTCATCATCTTCACGACCTGCATCACGCTTCTCACCATTCCGGCCAGCTTCTATCCGGTCTTTGGCGCGCCAGGGACCTTTACCCTGGGCTTTGGCGTGTTTGTCAGCGGCGGCATCGCCGTTCACATCGAGATCGCGCTGCTGTTCGTACTGCTCGTCCCCAATGAGCTTCGTGGCCTGTTCATTAGCGCCTGTTCGGCGGCCTCGACGCTCTTTTCGCTGGGTGTGGCGCCGCTTGCCGTCACGCTTTTGGCTTCGCACCTGACGGGCGCTCTGCCGCTCGCGACGGCCCTGGCCTGGGTGATGGTCAGCATGAGCCTGGTGAGCGCCGCGGCGACAGGCTGGATGTACTTGAGCCATCGCTCCGGCGACGGCGGTATTCTCAGACTGGGCTACTCATGAAGACGATATCGAACCCACTGCAAGCCTCCTCCGTCGATACAGCGAAGATTGACGCGGTGCTGACGGGCAGGGTCCAGGAGGGAGAGCCCGGATTTACGGTGGGTGTCGCCGTGGGCGGACGACCGGTCTATCGCCGGGCCTTCGGCGTGGCCGATGTTCGTCGCCCCGAGCTGCTCAGACCCGACACGGTCATGTCCGTGGGATCAATCAGCAAACATTTCGCCGCGTTCGCCTTTCTCCTGCTTTGCGATGACGGCGTGGCCTCGCCCGACGATCGGCTGGGGCGTTTCCTGCCGCATCTACACCCCGCCAACCAAGATGCGGTGATGCGCGATGTCATGGGACATGTCAGCGGGCTTTGGGACGCCTGCGACGCAAGCATCCTCGCCAACGGCGTCGAGCCGCTGCGGTCGGTGGCGGATCTGCTGGACTTCTATCGGCAAAGCGATGGGCGCAACTTCGCGCCGCGCGAGGGCTGGGACTACAACAACGGCGGCTATGAGCTCGTCACGGCTGTGATTGAGGCCATTTCCGGCGCCACCATCGGAGACTTCCTCACCGATCGAGTCTTTCGGCCGCTCGGCATGAAAAACTCCCAGCTGTTGAACGATGGCGGCCGGTCCTTAGCGAGCGCCGCCGTCGCGCACGTAAGGGACAGCGAATCCGATACCGGGTGGCAGACCCCTAAATGGGGTCTCGGCCTCGGCGGCGCCGGCGGCGTGGTTTCCACCGTGGACGACATGCTGGTCTGGCTCGCCCATATGCGGGAGCCCTGGTTGGGGAGCACCGAAACCTGGAGCCTGATGAAGCAGCCGCAGCAGCTTCGGAATGGCTTTTCCACCACCTATGGCATGGGCCTTAGCCTCTACGACTATCGCGGCGTCAGCCTGATTGGCCACACCGGCGGCGGGGGCGGCAGCAACGCCCAGATGATCATGATGCCGGAGGCCGGCGTCGATCTGATCATCCAGTCGAACCGTGGGGACCTTTGGTCCGTCGACCTCTCCTACCAGATCATGGACATCCTATTCGGCGGACCCGTGCAGGCGCGGAAACCCGGCGCCTGGCCTGGGGCGGGAAAATTCTACAACCAAGGGCGCAACAGTCTGCTGGAGTTGCGGCATTGGGACGACAAGCCAGCGCTCGCCATCGACGACATGGTGCTGCCGATCATCGACGACGACGCCGGCGCCTGGACGCCGCCGCCGGGATTTGACTTTTTTCGCTATCGCCTGCCACCTCACGCCCTCTCCGATGAGACGGTCCTGCTTGAGGACTATGGCGAGCCGGTCCTGTTCACCCGATGCTGGCCGTCGCCGCCACGCGACCTCTCGGCCTATGCGGGACGCTATCACTGCGTCGCCACCGGCGCCTTTCTCGACATCTTGCCCACCGAAGAGGTTCGTTTCCAGGGGGGCTTTGGTCAGGCGAGTTATCTCGCGGAGCAGGTCGGCGACCAGGTCTGGACCTTGCGCGATGAAAAGACGCCCGATTTCGCCAGAGCGACGCTGCGGCTCGATGAAGAGGGCGGGGGCCTGACCATCACAACTTCGCGCAATCGATGCATGCGATTTCAGCGCTGCGCTTGAGGCGCGCGACAGGTCGGTCATTGAGCGAATCTGGAGGATAGCTTTGAGTACCCGCGACCTGCTGGAGGCCTGGTCCGGCCCCTTTGGCGGCCTGCCGCCGTTCGATCGGCTCGCCATCGAAGACTTCGAGTCCGCGCTTGAGGCGGCGATGACGGACAAATGGGTGCGGATCGAGGCGATCGTGGCGGACCCGGCCCCGCCCGATTTCGACAACACCATTGTCGCGCTTGAGCGGGCCGACCGAACGCTCGCCCAGGTGCGCGCGATGTTCGCCGTCTGGCAGACCTGCCTGAGCACGCCTGACTTAAGAGCCGTCGCCACGCGGGTCCTGCCGCGACTGGCGGCCTTTGACGATAAGGTGGTCCAGCATCGCGCCCTGTTCGCGCGGATTGGCGCGGTCCAGCAGACCGCCTCGGCCGCCTCGCTCGATGCCGAGCAGCAACGCCTGCTATGGTTTCACCACAACCGTTTCGTGGAACAGGGGGCGGCCCTTGATGAGGAAACCCAGCGCGCGCTGGGGGATTGCAACCAGCGGCTCGCGGTGCTGCAGACGCGGTTCGCGCAAAATCTGCTGGCCGATGAGGAGCGGGATGCGGTCGTGCTGGAGGATGTCGCCCAGCTCGCTGGAATACCGGCTACATTGCGCGAGATTTATGCCCAGGACGCGGCTGAGCATGAGCTGAGCGGCTGCTGGCGGGTGGCCAACTCGCGGTCCGCCGCCGAACCCTTCCTCACCTATGCCGACCATCGTGCCGCTCGGCGCGCGGTCCACCAGATGTGGATCGGGCGGGGCGAGAAGCCAGGGCAAGGCGATAATAACGCCGTCGCCCGCGACATCCTGGCGTTGCGCGCTCGCAAGGCCAGCTTGCTCGGCTACCCCACCTACGCACATTGGCAGCTTGCCGACACCATGGCCAAGCAGCCGGATGCGGCGATGAAGTTGTGCCTTTCCGTCTGGGAGCCCGCTCTCAGTCAGACGCGGCGCGACCTGGCCGAGCTGCAGGCGCACGTCGACGCCAGCGGAACGGCGTATCCACTCGAGGCGTGGGATGTCCGCTACGTCGCGGACCAACTGCGCCGCGAGCGCTTCACGCTAGATTTGAACGAGGTGCGGGGCTTTCTCGAGGTTGACGGTGTGCGCGCCGCCACCTTTCAAACGGCCGAGCGCTTGTTTGGCCTGAAGTTCCGCCGGATGGAAGGCGCGCCGCTCTATCATCCCGACGTCCAGGCGTTCGAGGTCCTGGACATGAACGACGCCCACATCGGCCTGTTCTATGTCGACGCCTTCGCGCGGCCGGGCAAGGCGTCCGGCGCCTGGATGAACGCTTATCGCGATCAATCGCGTCTCGATGGCCGGATCTCGCCCATTGTCTCGAACAATCTGAACCTGGTGCGGCCGGCGCCGGGGCAGCCGACCTATATCTCGTTCGACGACGCCCGGATCATGTTTCATGAAATGGGTCACGCCATCCACGGTCTGCTTTCAGCCGTCCAGTACCCGAGCTTCTCCGGCGTGAAATGCGCGCGTGATTTCGTGGAGTTCCCCAGCCAGTTCTTTGAAAACTATCTGATGACGCCCGAAGTCCTGACGACATTTGTCGACGCCGACGGTGCGCCGATGCCCCAGGCGCTGATCGACAAACTCCAGGCGTCGGCGAACTTCGGCAGGGCGTTTACCGTCATCGAGGCCCAGGGCTGCGCCATCGCGGACCTGGCGCTCCATCTCGCGGATGAAGAGGTGACGGATCCAACCGCCTTCGCGGAACAAGGCCTGCGCGCTCTGGGCATGCCCGCCGCTATTCCGATGCGCCACCGGGCGCCGCATTTCGCGCATGTGTTCGCCGAAGAGGGCTATGCCGCGCGCTACTACAGCTACGTCTGGTCCGAAGTGATCGCCCACGACGTTTTCAGCGCCTTCCGGGAGGAGGGAGGGCCATGGTGCGGACCGACCGCGGACCGACTGCGCGTCGATCTTCTGGCGATCGGCGGCTCGATCGATCCGACGCGCGCATTCCGGCGATTCCGCGGCCGTGATCCCGACGTTGCGCCGCTGGTGAAGGCCTTGGAACTGGAAGCCAGACGCTAGAGCCGCGCCTCCCTTAATGGAAAGCTTTCAGGCAGACGGAGCTTGACGCTCCCCCGGAGCGCATTTGTTGAGATCAGTGAATACGGAATGGAGATCGTCATGATTACACTGGAAGGCGCCAATTCACTTATCGCTTTGCTGTTCAAAAGGGCGGGCGAGCTCTCCCTAAAACCGCTTGCAGTCGCCGTCTTTGACGCCGGCGGCCATCTTGTGTCCGCGCAACGTCAGGACGGCGCGTCCACCGGTCGGCTGCAAATTGCGACCGGAAAGGCGAAGGGTTCGCTCTTTCTAGGCATGTCGTCACGC
>Ga0302308_10003625_pt1 | contig 12274 bp, 12 predicted proteins | sample III_Palsa_E3_3_FD_200531 | JGI IMG/M metagenome (GOLD analysis project Ga0302308, IMG submission 200531) | Peat permafrost microbial communities from Stordalen Mire near Abisko, Sweden - III_Palsa_E3_3 | ecosystem: Environmental > Terrestrial > Soil > Palsa > Peat permafrost | place: Sweden... | reverse complement strand
CGAGTTCCCAGCAGCCCACCGAGCCGCACCGGCACGGATCGCTGCCGCCGGCCAGCGGCATGTGCCCGAATTCGCCCGCCGAACCATGCGCCCCGGTCACCGGCTGGCCGCCGGCCAGCAGCACCCCGCCGATGCCGGTCGCGACATGCAGGTGCAAGGCGACCGAGACGCCCCGCAGCACGCCCCGGCGAGCCTCGGCCAGCCCGGCCAGCGTGGCGTCGTTGCCGGCCAGCACCGGACCCGGCGCCTCCGCCGCCTCCGCCGCCTCCGCCGGGACGCCGAGGACCCCGGCCACGTCGACGTCCTGCCAATCGGACAGGGTGGGCTGCACCATCGTGCCGCCGCTGACCGGGGAGGGCACCGCGACACCGATGCCGATCACGCGGTCACCGAACTGGCGGCGGCGGATCGTCAGCCTGGCCGCGACGTCGGCCAGCATCGCGCTACCCGAACCCGTGCCCCGCTCCTGGCGGTCGAGCACGTCGCTGCGGCCGGTCAGCTCGAACGCGGCCAAGGTGAACGAGTCATCCCGCAGGTCGACGGCGAGCGCGACCGGCCCGTACGGATGCGCCGAGGGCACCCCGGTCGGGCGGCCCCTGGTGCGCTGTACCCGCGCATCGGCGGGCGCATCGGCCGGGCTGGGAAGTTCCTCGATGAGCTGGCGTCCGGTCAGGTCCCTGACCAGGACGGTGGCCGTTCCCCTGGCCAGGCTGAGCTGCCTGGTGAGTTCGGCGCGGGTGAGCTGGCCCGCACCGTCGTGGACGGCGCGCAGCAGCCGCGCCAGGTTGTGGGCGCGCAAATCGGCACTTGTCGTCGCCGCGCCCTCGTCCCTGCGCACCATCTGATTACCAGTCCCAGTGGGAGCCGACGGCGGTCTTCTCGGCCAAGCGCAGGTAGCGGTGAACGGCGAATTGACTGTCAAGGACCACCGGCTCGCGCTCAACGATGGGCCCGTCCATTCCGTCCCACACCGCCCAGACGACGTTTCCCGGCAGCTTGTCCGGATGGAACTCCACGCGGAATCTCCTGGCGTTACCTGGGCCACGGTCCCCTCTGCGGCCATTCTCGGGGCTGAGAACTATGCGCGACATTTGCAAGCTATGGTATGCCTGTTCTCACAAGGGGGGCGAGATCTCCATGGTAGGCACATTAAGAACACTCGTCGGCGAATGATGGCGACTTCAAGACAGCCAGAAGGGCCGCCATGACAATGCGGGAGGGTTTGCCGGCTGGCTTGCCGGACGGACCTGCTGGTCGGCGGCGCCGCGATAGGGCCTACTTCTTGGACTTGCTCGGCGATAGCCACAATGGGCTGGCGGCCTACGGCGCCGCCATCGAGGCCTACCAGCAGGCGGCGGAGGCATTCAGGACCTCCGGAGCGCACTGCTCGTACGCGTTGTGCCTGCTCAAGATCGCGGAATGCCACCTTGGCCTGGAGGAGCCATGGCATGCCGTCGGTTACCTGGAGGCATGCCTGCCGCTGCTGCGCGACCTAGGGCTCGTCCGGCACCACAGTCTGGCTCAGCAGCGGCTGGAAGGCTGCCAGGCCGGGCTGGCGCAAGCGCGTTTACTAGCGGCCGACTCGCGGGTCAGGACCCAAGCTGGAACCCGCCCAGCCAGCTGAAACCCGCCCAGCCAGCTAAAACACTGTCGCCGGGGACGACAGGACAAGGGTAGATTCTTGGTATGTCCGGGACAAACGGTGAGCCGCGCTGGCTGAATGACGATGAGCAGCAGGCATGGCGCGCGACCGTTCACCTGTCCCAGCTGCTTATGCGCCAGCTTGACCGCGACCTGAACGTGCACGGGCTGAACGGACACGACTACGAGATCTTGGTCGCGCTGTCCGAGGCACCGGACCAGCGGTTGCGGATGACCGAGCTCGCCGATGCCACCAGCCAGTCACGGAGCCGGCTGTCCCACCAGATATCGCGGATGGAGAGCCGCGGGCTGGTCCGGCGGGACACCTGCGAGGGCGACAAGCGCGGTACTTTCGCCGTGCTGACCGACACGGGCATCGAAGCGATCAAGCGAGTCGCGCCGGACCACGTCGAACACGTCCGCCGGCATTTCATCGACCGGCTGACCCCGCGTCAGCTTGAGGAAGTCAGGGACGCCTTCGAGCCGATCGTCGACTACCTGCGCAAAATCCGCGACCGCGACTAGGCCTGCCCGGCCGGAGGCGTTGCGAACCGGCAGCGTGTCCCCGGCGCCCCAGCCAGCCGGCCGTCGAGCGTCGCCAGCGGAGCGCTCAGCATTTCTGCCAGCGCCACGTACCATCCGTCATAGCAGGTGATGTTGTCTCGAAGCGCCCAGACCCGCGCGGCGAAGGGTTCGTAGGAAAAGAACTCCACGTGCAGGTCGAGCAGGTCCTGGTGGGCGATCGATGCGATGTCCGATGAGATGTCACCGGCGAGCTGGGCACGTCGCAAGATGTTAGCGGCCTCGGCTGGCATAAGGTGCGGCGCGGCCAGCGAGTCGCTTCGCAGCAGTGCCTCGGCCCAGGTGCCATCGGTTCCCGTGTCGATCAGACCTGCGACAACCATGGAGGCATCGACGACCAAGGTCACCGGCGGTCCGCATCCCGGTAGCTGATGATCTGGTCGGCCGACAGGACGGATCCGCTCGCTTGCTTGCGCGCCCTGACCCGGGCGGTCCAGGCATCAGCGTCCGGCTTGCGTGTGAGCTCCACCAACTGCGCGCGCAGGTACTCCTGCAGCGAACGGCCGGTCAGCGCCGCGCGAGAAGCCAATTCGTCGCGGGTTTCTTCGGGCACATCCCTGATCGTGATGGAGATAGGCATAGCAGCATTATGCTGCTATAGATGCTAAAATGCAATCACTAGAAGAGCACGGACATGAGGCGGCCGGTCTCGGTGAAGCCGACCCGCCGGTAGGCCGCGCGGGCGGGGGAATTGAAGTCGTTGACGTACAGCGAGACCAGCGGCGCGATCGACCGCGACGCCTCAACGACGACCGCGGCCATGCCCGGCGCGGCCAGGCCCTGGCCGCGGCATTCCGGCCGCACCCACACCCCCTGGACCTGGCAGACCTGCGGGGTGACGGCCCCGATCTCCGCCTTGAAGATGACCCGGCCGTCCTGGATCCGGGCGAACGCCCGGCCGCTGCGGATGAGCTGTTCCAGCCGGGCCCGGTAGGACGCGCCGCCGTCCCCGATGACCGGCGAGACGCCCACCTCCTCGGTGAACATGGCCACGCAGGCCGGCCACAGGATGTCGATCTCGTCGGGCCGCACCCGCCGCACCCCCGGGTCGGGCGGCACCAGCGGCGGCCCGGGCGTGACCATGACGGGCTGCACGGGACGGACCTCCCGGGCCGGTCCCCAGTGCGGCCGCAGCAAGGCCCACAGCGCCTGAATCTCGGCCGCCGCCCCGACCACCGACGAGCAGCGCCGTCCCTGCCGTAGCGCCCGGTCCGCGAACGCCACGATGGCGTCCGGGGTGGCGGCCACCGTGACCAGGTTGGCGCCGGAGTAACACAGCGACTCCAGCCGGCCGCCGGGCGCATGGCCCCACACCTGCGCGCCGAGCCGGCCAGGTTCCAGGCCGAGGGCCCGTACCCGCGAGCTCACGAATACGTTCGTCACCGGATCGCGGTCGCAGATAGCCAAGGCGGCCTGGCGATCCCGCTCATCGAGCTGCCGCACCGATGCGGACCACGGCGGCTTTACCCGCAACATACCCCCAGCGTACACCGGGCAATAACGCAGATAATTCTCATCTCGGACACGCTGTCGTCATTGTTACCCGCGCCCTGACCTGGAGAATTACCCGCCCCTTGACCTCGATTGTCATCCGTGCCGCGGCCCGGCTAGGCACCGGAGGTCCCGGGCGCCGGATCGGGCACGGCCGGGCAGGTGGCGTTGACCAGCCCGGGCACCTTCGGCAGGGTCCCGGTCGCGAGATAGGCGTTTAGGTAGCCCTGCACGCAGGAGTTCGACGGCTGCTCAAGCGACTGCCCGTGGTTGCCGCCGCCTTCGACCACGACCATCCGCGCGGACGGCAGGAGCTTGTGCGCGTCCTGGGCGCCGGCGTACGGGGTGGCCGGGTCCAGCGTGCCCTGCAGCATCAAGATGCCGGGCAGACCGGCCCCCTTGATCTGCAGCGGCTTGGCCGGGCCCTGCACCGGCCAGAACGCACAGGAAGCGTTGAACCAGGCGTTGTCCCACGCCTGGAAGGGGGCCTTGGAGTAGACCATCTCGGTGTCGGTGGTCCAGTAGGCCCAGCTGCGCGGCCAGTTCACATCCGAGCACTGCACCGCGTTGTAGACGGCGAACTCGTTCTCGCCCTGCGTGCCGTTGGCCTCGTACTGGGTGATCAGGTCGCTGGTCTGCCCGGAATTCAGGTAAGACGACAGCGCCTGGGCCAGGCCCGGCCACAGCTCGTCCTGGTAGCCGCCCTCCAGGAAGGTGTCATCGAATTCGTCGGCACCGATCATCTGATCGACCGGGTGCGCGAGGAGCTGGTTACGGGCTTCGTACCACGCGGCCTGTACCCGCGCGGTGGTACTGCCGAGATGATAGGTACCGTCGTATTTAGCCACCCAGGTGAAGAACGCCTCCATACGGCCCTGGAAAGCGTAATCCTGGTCGACATTGTCGGTGTACCAGACTCCGGCGGGGTCGACGGTGCTATCCAGGACCATGCGACGGATCCGGCTCGGGAAAAGAGTGGCGTAAACCTGGCCGATATAGGTGCCGTAGGAGAACGCGTAGTAGTTTATCTTGGCTACGCCGAACGCCGCGCGCATGGAATCCATGTCCCTGGCCACGTCTTCTGTGGTCATGTAGGGCAGCAGCCAGCCGAACTTCTGCTCACAATCGTCGGCGTACATTTTCGCCCGGTTGATGAGCACCTGCTCGGCGGCGGAATTGGCCGGTATGTAGTTCGGCCGCACCCCGCTGAAAAAGCTCGAATCGCAGCTCAGCGCGGGCACGGAGGACCCTACGCCGGGCGGGTCGAAGCCGACGATGTCGTAGTCAGCGGCCACGCTCGAGCTGATGCCCTGCGCCACCTCGGCCGCGAGCGGCAGCCCGTCGCCGCCGGGCCCGCCGGGATTGACCAGCATGACTCCCTGCTGCTGGCTCCGCGGCGCGGTCGCCGGGACCATGTCCAGGGCCAGGCTGATGTGCCTGCCGCCGGGGTCGGCGTAGTTGAGCGGGACGCTCAGCATCGTGCAGTCGGGCACGCCCTCGGTAGCAAGCTGGCCGGAGCAGGAGTGCCAGTGCAGGGTGCTGTGCGCCGGGATGACGGGGCCCGTACTCTGCGCGGCCTGGGCACTCTGGGTGTCGTGGGCACTTCCGGCGCTCTGGCTCGACCCCGCGACGGCCGCGGAACCTGATGAGGTGCAGGCCGTGAGGGCGAGCAGGCCGACCATGCTGATGATCAGTGCCGCCGGACCAACCTGGCTGTCCCGTGTCCGCCCGCGCAGGCGTGACATCGACATGGACCCCATGATCCCCCATCATGCCGGACGCGACCGACTGCCCGGCCCGGGATACGTGCCTTCCGGTGACAGCCTAGGACGCGCCCTCGCGCTGCCGCTCCTCGAGCGCCTGGCGGTACTCGGCGACGACCATCTCGGTCAGATCCTCGACCGAGGTGTCCTTGGCGTACTTGTCGAAGGTGATCTTGCCGCCCTGCAGCAGGTTCACCCGGTCGCACACCTGGAGCACCTGGCCGTAGTTGTGCGCAATGATGATGACCGAGATGCCGCGCGCCTTGACCTGGCGCACGATGTCGAGGATCATCGCGCCTTCCTTGACGCCCATCGCGGCCAGCGGCTCGTCGAGCAGCAGGACCTTGGCGTCCGAGAACACCGAGCGGGCCACCGCGATGGCCTGCCGCTGGCCGCCGGACAACATGGCCACCTCGACGTCCACCGAGCTCAGGGTCTTGATCCCCATGGAGTCCAGGTGCTTCTGGGCCTCCTGCCGCATGACCTTGTTGCGCAGCAGCGGCAGCGGCCGGCGCACCGGCTCCCGGTTGAGGAACATGTTGTGGTACACGGTGAGCTGGTTGATCAGGGCGAGGTCCTGGTAGACCACGTCGATGCCGTGCGCGCGGGCATCTGTCACCGAGGAGAACGTGACGTCCTCGCCGTTGAGGATGATCCGCCCGCTGGTGGGCTGCTGAAAGCCGCAGATGGTCTTGATGAGGGTGGACTTGCCGGCCCCGTTGTCGCCGATCAGGCCGAGCACCTCGCCGCGCTCCAGCCGCAGGCTCACGTCGACCAACGCGGTCACGGCCCCGTAGCGCTTGGAGATGTGCTCCACCCGCAGGATGTCGTCGTCGGTCGGCTGGGTGAATTGCTCAGCTGGCTGGGTGCTCACTTCGCTGCCTCCGTGCTCGATCTGGCCCGACTTGATCTGATATGCCACGTCACAGCTTGGTTATCTTAGCTATCTGCCCGATGGCGACGCCAGCGCCAGCACCCTTCCCGCGGGTGCCCGCCAGCCGGCCCGAGCCTCGCAACCGCCCCAGGCGGGTGTTGAGGATCATGAAGACGAGGATCGCGATGCCCAGGATGATCTGGTACTTGTCCGAGCTGATGCCGCGCAGGTTGAACCCGTCCTGCAGTTCGCCGAGCACCAGCACGCCCACCCACATCCCGATCATCGTGCCGACACCGCCCAGCATGGCCGTGCCGCCGATGACCGCGCCGGCCAAGGCCACCAGCACCACCGCGAGCTGACCCGCGCTCGGGTCGATGATGTCGTTCTTGAAGGCTTCCAGGATCCCGGCGAGCGCCCCGAGCGAGCTGCACATCATGAAGTTGCCGATTTTGATCCCGTTGACCTTGATCCCGGATTCCCGCGCGCCGAGCAGGTTGCCGCCGACCGCAACCGTGTACAGGCCCCACCGGGTCCTTCTCAGCAGCACGTTGAAGATCAGGACGAGGACGCTCGCCCAGATGATCTCCGACCACGCCTCGGAGCCGAACCAGTGGCCCAGGCCCACCGACTGAGGGTTCAGGTTGATCTGCTGCGCCGAGGAGATCGTCAGCATGTAACCGTAGATTGCGAAGCCCATGCCGAGCGTGGTGATCAGCGACGGAACGCCCAAGATGGTGGTGACCACGCCGTTGATCAGCCCGATCACCGAGCACAGCAGCACCGCGATCACGATGGCGAGGAAGGTGGGCAGGCCGGAGTCGATGAAGAAGTGCATGATGAACGGGGACAGCGTCCAGACGTACCCGACCGACAGGTCGATCTCGCCGCAGACCATCAGCAGCACCAGGCCGATGCCGATGATCACGTAGGGGCCCATGTACTGGGCGATGTCGACGAAGCTGCCGTGGCTGAAGAAGTTCGAGGTACCGGACGCCCAGAAGTAGATGAACAGGATCACGGCGATCACCGTGATGCTGGCCTCGCGCTGATTCAGGAAGATGGCGCTGACTCGGCTGAGAGCCCTGGAGCGGCCTCGCCCGCCTGGTGCGGCACCGAGGATCTCCGGGCTGCGTTCTGCAGTGTCACTCACGTCACTCATCCCAATCGTGCTACTTCGCCCGATGCCTGTGTGCAGGGAGTCATACCCAGGTGCCGCGGCGATTCACGTCACATCGCTGTCCGTGAATCGCCGCGGACCTGCACTTCCCAGTGTCGCGCGCTCAGGCGATCAGGTCGAGATCGCGCCGGTGTGCTTCTCGTACTTCTGTGCGCTGGTCGAGCCTTCGAACCGGGTGGCCGGCGAGGTGTACGCGCCGGCGTTGGTCTTGGTGACGAACTTCAGGCCGGTGTCGGTGGTGGCCGGGTTCACCAGCCCGCCGGACAGCTGCCACAGGTACAGGTAGATCGTGGGCAGGAAACCCTGCAGGTACGGCGACTGGTCGACGGTGAAGCTGATCTGGCCGGCCGAGATCGCGGTCAGCGTCTGCGGCTCGAGGTCGAAGCCGCCCGCCGCCACCTTGCCCACCAGGTTGTTCTTCTGCAGCGAGGAGCCGAGCAGGGCGGTGTCGCCGCCGTCTACGGCGAAGATGCCCTGGATCTTGGACCCGTGGGACTGGATGAACTCGGGGACCGCGGTGGCTTCCTGGCTGGCCGAGGCGCCCCCGTCGAAGCCTTTGGAGCCGAACATGACGGTCATGCCCGCGGCCTGCAGCGCGGCCGTCGCGCCGTCCAGACGCGGCTGGATGTTCAGCGCGCCGGGCTGCGCGATGACGCCGACCGCCGTGTCGCCCTTCTTCATCAGCGAGGCGAGCCGGGTGCCGACCTCCGTGCCGGACGCGAGCAGGTCCTGGCCGATGTAGGCCAGGCCGTTCGTGGGGCTGCTGGAGGAGCCGTTCGCGTTGTACGTGACCACCGGGACGCCCGTGGCCAGCGCGCTGTTGATCGGGCTGATGAACGAGGTGGCCGCGACCACGGTGGTGGCGATGCCGGGAGAGCCGGCGGTGACCGCGTCGTTGAAGGCCGACAGCATGGTCGGCACCGTCGGCTGGGTGGACAGGGCACCTGTCCAGTGCGGCGTCGGGAGGCCGAGGATGGCGGCGGCGTCGGCGAAGCCGTACTGAGTCGGGGTGAAGAACGAGTTGTCCGTCACGTGGTTGACGAAGGTGAATTGCCACTTGGGCGTGGTGGGGAAGTTGCCCGCGGCCGCTTTCGCCACTCCCGACGTACCGGCCGAGCTTGACGATGAGCTGCTGCACGCGGCGATAAGCGCCGAGGCGGCCGCCGTCGCGCTGAACAGGCCGGCGCCCTCGAGCAGCCGACGACGAGAAGGCCCGTCCTTCATGTTCAGGGTCTCAATCGCTTCGTCGACTACCGGGTCTATCTTTTTCCTCATGTAAAGGACCTCCATGGAATTTTTCCCTGGACGGGATGCTCTCCCGAGCCAAGCCCGCAGCGTGCGCGGCGAGTCCCGTCGACTTCGTCGCGAGAGAGATAACGTGAAGACATTTTTGCGGTCTGTCTGCCACGACAGTTTCGTCTGTCCGGCCCCGTTAGTTCGCCTGGCGTAACCGCACCGTTGTCATATTGCGACCGGTATTCGCTGCCGCCGGGCGATCCGTGGCCGACGCTAGGGCCGTTCATGATCACTGTCAAGCCTCCGCGCAGGCCCGATACGAAATGAGCCCGTTTCGATATCAGCCTTGGCATGAGTCCGGCCATGCCCGCCGAGCAAAAGGCGATCGCTGCCGCGATCCTCGGTCTGCCGCATCCCCCCTCGCCGTTCCGGCCGACAGCCCGTTCCGGTTATTTCCCCGTGGCCATACAGATTCAGCCTCACAGGTAACCCAATGTAACCACGACCTCGTCCGTACCAGAGTGATCAACCCATCACGGCCAGGAGCACGTTTGTCGATGTTAACGCTAACAAGTCACTAAACGGCAACGAACGCGAAACACCATCGACACGGCCTGCCTGGGAGGCAGGCCGCCGCCTACCTGGAGGGCGGACCGCCGCCTACCTGGAGGGCGGACCGCCGCCTACCTGGAGGGCGGACCGCCGCCTACCTGGAGGGCGGACCGCCGCCTGGAAATCCGCTGCTTAGGACATCGATGCCCGGAACCGAACATCGAGGGCAAACGTCTCATCATGGACGGATGGCGCAGTCCGGGGCCTCCGCCGGCCCCGGCGCCGTCCGCGAGAAGGACGAGAAGGAGGGGACGCACGGATGCTAGCCAGACACCGCCAGTCGCTCATCCTGCAGGCCGTCAGGAGCGACGGCAGCGCCCGGGTCAGCGATCTTACTCAGCGGCTCGGCGTTTCGGACATGACCATCCGCCGGGACCTCGAGGTGCTCGCCCGGGATGGCCTGGTGGAGAAGGTTCACGGCGGCGCGGTCCTGCCGGGGACGCCCGCCAGCCACGACCCGGGCTTCGAGGCCAAGCTGGTGCTCGAGCGGCCGGAGAAAACCGCGATCGCCCGCGCCGGCGCGGACCTGGTCCGGCCGGGCACCGCGATCGCGCTGGCCGCCGGGACGACCACGTTCGCGCTGGCTCAGTGCCTGCTCGACGTGCCCGGGCTCACCATCGTCACGAACTCGCTGCGGGTGACCAACGTGTTCAGCGGGACGCGAGGGCTAGACGGCATGGCCGACCCGGTGGTGCTGACCGGCGGGGTCCGTACTGCCTCGGACGCGCTAGTCGGCCCGATCGCCGACCTGACCATCCGGTCGCTCCACTTCGACCTGCTCTTCCTCGGCTGCTACGGCTTCGACGCCCAGGCCGGGCTGACCACACCAAACCTGGCGGAGGCCGAGACCAACCGGACCTTCATCCGGGTCGCGCGCCGCGTCGTGGTGCTGGCCGATCACACCAAGTGGGGCCTGGTCAGCCTGAGCTCGTTCGCCGACCTGGACGAGGTGGACGTGCTCATCACCGACGACATGCTGGCGGCCGACGCCCGGGCCCAGGTGGCCGATCAGGTCGGCGAGGTGATCTTCGCCGAGAACATGACGGCAGAGAGCATGGCGGCCAGCCTCAGTAGGCCGTGACGACCGGCTTGCCCTCGTCGCCTTCGGCGACGGCGCCGGCCTCGGCGAGGCGCATGGCCTCCTCGATCAGCGTCTCGACGATGGCGGACTCCGGCACGGTGGCGATCACCTTGCCGCGGACGAAGATCTGGCCCTTGCCGTTGCCCGAGGCGACGCCCAGGTCCGCCTCGCGGGCTTCGCCCGGGCCGTTGACCACGCAGCCCATGACCGCGACCCGCAGCGGGACCTCCATGCCCTCCAGCCCGGCGGTAACCTCTTCCGCGAGCTTGTACACGTCGACCTGAGCCCGGCCGCAGGACGGGCAGGACACGATCTCCAGGCGGCGCTGGCGCATGCCGAGCGACTCCAGGATCGAGATGCCGACCTTTACTTCCTCCACCGGCGGCGCGGACAGGGAGACCCGGATCGTGTCCCCGATGCCTTCGGCCAGCAGGGCGCCGAACGCGACCGCGGACTTGACCGTACCCTGGAAGGTCGGCCCGGCCTCGGTCACCCCGAGGTGCAGCGGGTAGTCACACTGGCGGGCGAGCTGCCGGTAGGCGTTGATCATCACCACCGGGTCGTGGTGCTTCACCGAGATCTTGATGTCGCGGAACCCGTGCTCCTCAAACAGCGAGCACTCCCACAGCGCCGACTCCACCAGCGCCTCGGGGGTCGCCTTGCCATACTTGGCCAGCAGTCGCTTGTCCAGCGAGCCCGCGTTGACGCCGATCCTGATCGGGATCCCGGCGTCTGTGGCCGCGCGGGCGATCTCGGCGATCTTGTCGTCGAACTGCTTGATGTTGCCCGGGTTCACCCGGACCGCCGCGCACCCGGCGTCGATCGCCGCGAACACGTACTTGGGCTGGAAGTGGATGTCGGCGATCACCGGGATCTGCGACTTCTTCGCGATGGCGGGCAGCGCGTCGGCGTCGTCCTGGGACGGGACCGCGACCCGGACGATCTGGCAGCCGGAGGCGGTCAGCTCGGCGATCTGCTGCAGCGTGGCGTTCACGTTGGCGGTCAGCGTCGTCGTCATCGACTGCACCGTCACCGGCGCCCCGCCGCCCACCGGCACCGAACCCACCATGATCTGGCGGGACAGCCGGCGCTCGGCCAGCGGCGCAGGCGGAGCTTGCGGCATTCCCAGGTCAGTACTCATAGCCCCCATCCGTTCCGTTGGCACTCTCTAGGCTCGACTGACACTCCCGAATCCTGTACCCCGACCATTGTTCCACCACCCGCGGACCGGACGGGACCCGATGCTGACGGACGCGTCGGCTAACGACCCGAGAATTAACCTGCGATCTTCAATGGGTTCACGATGTCGGCCGCGACCAGGATCAAGCCGAGGAACATCACCAAGATGAAGATGCTGAAGCACACTGGCAGCACCTTGGAGATATCGACCAGGCCGGGGTCCGGGCGCCCGCGCAGATGCGCGAACCAGGCCCGGATCCGCTCCCAGATCACGATCGCGACATGCCCGCCGTCCAGCGGCAGCAGCGGGAGCATGTTGAACACGCCGACGAAGATGTTCAAGGACGCGATCAGCAGCAGCACGAAGCTGACCTTGTACTGCCAGCCCTGGTTGGACGCCACCTCGTCCCCGGTGGCCGCGGCCGCACCGTAGATGCTGGTGACCTGCCCGCCGACGGTGTCGGCCCGCTTCTTCTTGTTGAACAGGTCGTGCAGCGCCCCGGGCAGCGCGGTCGCGGCTTGGACCGAGCCGACTACGACCTGGCCGAACAACGAACCCGCGTAGGTCACGGCGCGCGCCGGGCGGGCCGTCTGGAAGACCACACCGGGCGCGATGCCCAGGTAGCTACCGCTGC
>Ga0302308_10003621_pt1 | contig 12278 bp, 10 predicted proteins | sample III_Palsa_E3_3_FD_200531 | JGI IMG/M metagenome (GOLD analysis project Ga0302308, IMG submission 200531) | Peat permafrost microbial communities from Stordalen Mire near Abisko, Sweden - III_Palsa_E3_3 | ecosystem: Environmental > Terrestrial > Soil > Palsa > Peat permafrost | place: Sweden... | reverse complement strand
TAGGTCTTGGCGCGCTCGACCGACGGGCACACCTTGGCGACCACGCGCCAGAATCGCGCCGAATGGTTCATCTCGACGAGATGTGCCACTTCATGGGCGGCGAGATAGTCGAGCACGAAGGGCGGCGCCAGGATCAGCCGCCATGAGAACGACAGCGAACCCGCGGCGGTGCAGGAGCCCCAGCGGCTCGATTGATCGCGGATCGACACTCGCTTGACCCGGACGCCGAGTTCGCCGGCATAAGCCAGCGAGGCCTTTTGCAGATCCTTGCGCGCCTCGCGCTTGAGGTAATCATGGACCCGGCGCTCCATGTGCTCCGCGCCTCCGGCGACGCAGAGGATCTTCTCGCCGCTGTCGCGGGTTTCGGTCCACACCGTGCCGCGCTCGCTGGCGCGATGTACGATGCGATGCGCAACACCGCGCAATGGAACCTGTGTGCCTGCGACAAACGGCGCGGCCTTCGGAAGACGGCCGAGACGCGCGGCGATCCAGCCGCCATGCAGCCGTGCGAAGTCCTTGGCCTCGGCGATGGTGCCGCGCGGCGGCATGGTGAGGATCGCTTCGCGGTCGGTTGGATGAATGCGCAACGTGTATCGCCGCGCGCGGCGATGCCGGCGCAGCCTCACCGAGTAGATTTGGGAGCCGTGTTTGACCAAAAGTGTCGAGGGTTCGGCAGGCCGCCGATAGAGGAGCGCGCGAGTAGCCATGTCTGACAGTCCGGGGGGCAGGAGTTCCCCCGGATTCTGCCACATCCTCAGCCAGGTAAATCGGCCGGCGCAAAAACAAATCATTTGCCCAATATACAGGGGCTAGCCGCCCATACTGCCTCTACAGGATGGGGTCGGAACAAAATTTTTGAGCCTCCAAACCGGGTTCCAAGGCCCCCCAAAGGATGAAATATAACTCATTCCTTCAGGCGGCGATGAATCCGGATTTCCGTGGTCAATTCAGAGGGTTATTCACCCAGCCGAATCGGCGCCTACCACCGCGCTTCGCGTGGCAAGCAGGCCAACGCCTGCTTGAAATCGCGGATTTATTCCGCCGCCACGGCCAATGTGGGCTTCGCAGTCGCCGACGACACCATGAAATCGGAAATGCGCGGCACGATTTCAGATTTGAAGCGCGATCCGTTGAACACGCCGTAATGACCGACGCCCTTTTGCACGTAATGCACCCGGAGATGATCGGGAATCGCGCTGCATAGTCCGTGCGTTGCTTCGGTTTGTCCTAAACCGGAGATATCGTCGCTCTCGCCTTCCACCGTCATCAGCGCGACCCGCGTGATCTTCGACGGATCGACCGGCTTGCCGCGATGGGTCATCTCGCCCTTCGGCAGCGCATGCTTGACGAAGACGAGGTCGACGGTCTGCAGATAATACTCCGCGCTCAGATCCATCACCGCGAGATATTCGTCGTAGAAGTCGCGGTGCTTGTCGACCAGGTCGCCGTCGCCCTTCACCAGATTCTTGAACAGGTTCTTGTGGGCGTCGGTGTGGCGGTCGAGGTTCATGCTGATGAAGCCACTGAGCTGCAAGAAGCCAGGATAAACGTCGCGCATCACGCCCGGATGCGGGAACGGCACCTTGGTGATGACGTTGCTGCGGAACCAGTCGATGCCGCGCTCGGCGGCAAGGTCGTTGACCGCGGTCGGATTGCGGCGGGTATCGATCGGGCCGCCCATCAGGGTCATCGAAACCGGAACATAGGGATCATTCGCGGCTTCCATGACGGAAACCGCCGCCACCACCGGCACCGAAGGCTGGCACACCGCAATGATGTGCATGTTGCCGCCGAGCACATGCAGCATCTCGATCAGGTAATCGACGTAATCCTCGAGATCGAAACGTCCCGCGGCGAGCGGCACCATCCGGGCATCGGACCAGTCGGTGATGTAGACCTCATGGGTCGGCAGGAAGGCTTCGACCGTGCCGCGCAGCAAGGTCGCGTAGTGACCGGACATCGGCGCCACGATCAGCACGCGCGGCTGCGGGCTGCGCAACGGCCGCGTCAGCTTACGATCGAAATGTAACAGCCGGCAGAACGGCTTTTCCCACACGACGCGCACTTCAACCGGGGTGCGCACGCCGTTGACGTCTGTGGTCGGAAGATTCCATTCGGGTTTGCCGTAGCGCCGCGTGGTGCGCTCGAACACCTCGCAACCGGCGGCGATCGATTTGCCGAATTCGGTTTGCGACCACGGGTTCATCGGATTCTGAAACAGGATTTTCGTCGCGTCGCTGACGGCACGCGCCGGATTGAGCGACGCCTGCATCATTTCGTACATCCAGTACATCGGCGTGGTCAGCGCCGGACTACCTTCAGCCACCAGTGGCGGCGCGCCGCCAAACTCACCAATCGCCATCTAATTTGGTCCCTTTTGCATCGCAGCATAGTGCCGAATGCGTAATAATGCGTCAATGCACAGATCGGTATATCTACCGGCGATAACAGCCCCAAGGCGCCAAAAGGTCCCCAAATTCATGGGATAAGTGACTTTATTCGCCGCTCTGGATCAGCGAGCCATGGCGACGGGCGCTGCGCAAAAGCACAAGAAATATCGCAAATGACGCGATAAGGAGCACCACGTTGATGGCGAAGGCCTCGATCATGAGGTCGGCCCGAAACACATGGCCGGTCAACAGCGCCCGCATGCCCTCGAACACGTAAGTCGGCGGCAACGCCCAGGCGACATATTGCAGCCAATGCGGCAGCACCGTCACCGGATAATAGACGCAGGCCAGCGGCATGATGCCGAACATCAGCGTCCAGACGATGCTCTCGGCGCCAAGGCCGTTCCGCAGCACCAGTCCCGAGACGAAAATCCCCAGTGACCAGCTGGTGAAGATCAGATTGCAGAAGAACACGATCAGCGGCAGCCCGATGCCGTAGAAATTGAAGTTGAAGAAAAACAGCGCCAGCAGCGTCATCGGGATCACGCCGATGGCCAAGCGGATCAGGCTCATGATCATCAGCGAGATCAGGAACTCGATCGGCTTGAGCGGGCTCATCATCAGATTGCCGAGATTGCGCGCCCACATCTCTTCGAGAAACGAGATCGAAAAGCCGAGTTGACCGCGAAACAGGATGTCCCACAGGATCACCGCGCCGATCAGGGTGCCGCCGGCGCGGGCGAAAAAACCGGCATTCTGCGAGATGAAGCTTTGCAGAAATCCCCAGGTTATAATCTGCAGCGCGGGCCAATAGATCAGTTCCAACAGCCGCGGCCATGACGACATCAGGAGATACCAATAGCGCAGCACCATGGCCGCGATCCGGTGCGGCGCGATACCGCGATGCGGGACGTGTTGGCCGATGGCTTGCTCGCTCATGGTGCGTTGGTTCCCGGAACGCTTGCGACAGAGGCGCCTTCCTGCGCGCGGCCACGCGCGACATCGAGAAACACCTCCTCGAGCGTGGTGCGGTTGTAGCGGGCCATGATCCGGTCCGGGCTGTCATCGTCCTCGATGCGGCCGCGCTTCATGATGATGACGCGGTCGCACAACCGCTCCACCTCCAGCATGTTGTGCGACGCCAACAGGATCGTGGCACCTTGGGTCTTGCGGTAATTTTCCAGGTGCCGCCGGATCCAGTCGGCGGTATCGGGGTCGAGCGAAGCGGTCGGCTCGTCCAGCAACAGCAGTTCCGGCTGGTTGATCAGCGCTTTCGCCAGCGCCACGCGCGTTTTCTGCCCGGCGGAGAGCTTGCCGTTGGCGCGATCGAGGAAGTCGCCGAGATCGAGATCGGCGGCCAGTTGCGCAATGCGGTCGCGCAGATTGGCGACCGCATAGAGACGGCCGAAGATCGTCAGGTTCTGCCGCACCGTGAGCCGCATCGGCATATCGACATAGGGGCTTTCGAAGTTCATCCGGCCCAGCACCTCGGCATTCTGCTCCGGCATCGAATAGCCCAGCACCTGGATGCGGCCGGAACTCGGCAGCACCAGCCCCATGATCATGGCAATGGTCGTGGTCTTGCCGGCACCGTTGCCGCCGAGCAGCCCGGTGATGCTGCCGCGCGCGATGCGGAACGAGATGTCGTCGACGGCGCGGGTGGTCTTGTAGAGCTTGACCAGGCGATCGACCCCGATCGCCGCGGATCCGGCCGGACCGGCGATGGGCTGGGGAAGCGATGTCATATCGTTATGCGTCATGCGGGCCGTTCATTGGGCTATCGCGCGGATAAGCGCAAGACTTCGTCATGCCCGGGCTTGACCCGGGCATCCATCAAACCCGAAGGAGTCTTACGAAGCGAATGGATGGCCGGGTCATAGGCGAGCGGAAGCGACGCCGTCCTTCAGACGGCTACGCCCTGGCATGACGAACACACATTGGTCCGCTCAAGCCGATTTGTGATCGGAACCGGGCACGGCTAAACTGCAAGCCATGACCGACGTCGCCGCTTCCGATTTTCGCCATCCACGCCGCTATGTCCGTCTGGATACCATCCTGCGGCTGCGTTGGCTCGCCGTGCTCGGCCAGTTGGCGACGATCTTCATCGTGGTGCAGGGGCTCGAGTTCGACGTCGAGGTCATCCCCTGCCTCACCATCATCAGCCTGTCCGCCCTGCTCAATCTCGCGCTGCAGATCGCCTTCAACCCGATGCAGCGGCTGGAGCCGGCCTATGCCGCGGCGCTGCTCGCACTGAACATCATCGAGCTCGCCGGGCTGCTGTTCTTCACCGGCGGGCTCGAGAATCCGTTTTCGTTTCTGTTTCTCGCTCCGGTGCTGATTTCGGCAACGGCGCTGCCGATCCGGCTGACCATCGCGCTCGGCGTTCTGGCCGTGGTCTGCGCCACCGTGCTGGTGTTCTTTCATTTGCCGCTGCCGTGGGATAGCGACGAGCCGCTGATTCTGCCGCAGATCTATCTGGTCGGCGTCTGGCTTTCGATCGGGGTCGCGATCGGCGTCACCAGCCTTTATGCGTTCCAGGTCGCCGAGGAATCCCGCCAGCTCTCCGATGCACTGGCCGCCACCGAACTGGTGCTGACGCGCGAGCAGCATCTGACGCAAATCGACGGGCTCGCGGCCGCGGCCGCCCACGAACTCGGGACGCCGCTGTCGACCATCTTCCTGATTTCGCGCGAGCTCGAGCGAACCATCGCCGACGACAGCCCGATTGCCGCAGACCTCAAGACGCTGCGCGAACAGGCGCAGCGCTGCCGGGATATTCTGGCCAAGATCACGCAATTGTCGGCCAGCGGCGCACCGTTCGACCGCATGCCGTTGTCGACGCTGATCGAGGAAGCGGTCGCGCCGCATCGTGATTTCGACGTCGCGATCAAGGTGCGGATTGCGATCGGGGTGACGCGCGAGCCGGTGGGCATGCGCAATCCCGCGATCCTTTATGGCGTCGGCAACATCCTGGAAAACGCCGTCGATTTCGCGCGCGCCACGGTGGAGGTGAACGCCTCCTGGAATAGCGAGATGGTCGAGATCATCATTTCCGACGACGGGCCGGGGATCGCGCCGGACATGCTGAAGCGGATCGGCGAGCCTTATTTGTCGCGGCGGCGCAGCGCGGACGAGACCCAGCACGGTGGTCTCGGTCTGGGGGTATTTATCGCCCGCACGCTGCTGGAGCGCACCGGCGCCAAGGTTTCGTTTGCCAACCGGGTGTTTCCGGATCACGGCGCGGTGGTTCATATCGTCTGGCCGCGCGACCGCTTCGAGGCCGAGGAAATAGCCGCCGAACCAGTAACTTAGAAAGCCTCTTAATAATTAAGCTTTGCGCTCCATCGACTTTAGGCGGCCTTGGCATCGCCGCTTTGCTTCGCCATATGACAAAGATGATTATAATGTCCGACAGGAAGGTAGGCCAATCGTGACCGCTCTCGCCGAACTGAATGATCACGCCGATCGCTCGCTGCTGATCGTGGAGGACGACAAGCCGTTCCTGGAGCGGCTGTCGCGCGCGATGGAAACGCGCGGCTTCACCGTGACCTCCTGCGACACTGTGTCCGATGGCCTTGCGCAAATCTGCAAGGCCGCGCCGGCTTTTGCGGTGGTGGATCTGCGGCTTGGCGACGGCAACGGGCTTGATGTGGTGTCAGCCCTGAAGCGCAAGCGCCCCGAGGCGCGCGCGATCGTGTTGACCGGCTACGGCAACATCGCGACCGCCGTCACCGCGGTGAAGATGGGCGCGGTGGATTATCTGTCAAAACCCGCCGATGCCGACGATGTCGTCGCAGCGCTGCTCGCGAGCGGTACCGAGAAGTCCGAGCTGCCAAACAACCCGATGTCGGCCGATCGGGTGCGCTGGGAACACATCCAGCGTATCTATGAGATGTGCAACCGCAACGTCTCGGAAACTGCGCGACGCCTCAACATGCACCGCCGTACCCTGCAACGCATCCTGGCCAAGCGCGCGCCGCGCTGATTTATTTCCTAGAACTCACCGTGGCCCTGCGGATCGACCAGGCGGTTGATCCTTTGTGCCGCGGCGATCGCGAACCGCACGATCATCTGCTTGCGGGTCGGCGCCGGCAGGCGATGTTCCGGCGCCTCGCAATGCAGATGGGCGCCGTAGGCATCGGCGACGATCAGGCCGGTTTGCTCGGGGAAAATCTCGCACGGCATATCCTGCGTGAACGCAAAGAACAGCCGGTCGCAATGCGCGCGGTAGTCCTGCCATTTCTGGTCGGCGCGCAGATCCTCGATCGATGATTTGATTTCGACGATCCAGATCTCGCCGCGCTCGTTCAGCGCCACCAGATCGGCACGCCGTCCCGACGGCAGCGGCAATTCGCTGATACAGGAAAACCCGAGCGAGCGTAACAGCCGCGCCGTGCCGCGCGCGATCGCGAGCGCCGTCTCCGACTGACGGCCGTCCGGCGGTGGCACAACAGTGACCTGGCGGGCGCGCGATTCCATCGCGCTAATCATAGAGCATGATCCGGAAAAGTGGATGCCGGTTTTCCGAAAAGATCATGCTCAATGGATAGAGCGCCATCCAGACAAGTGGAAATGATTTACAGGCTCTAGGCAGATCGCGGCCGCGTCATCCGGCGGGGCGGATCGTCGATCGCGCGCTGCGGACTGAGTGCCTGCTCCACCGCCGGTTCGGAGACGATCGTGAGCCGGGTGGTGCGCCGGAAGGCGCCGGGGCCCTGGCCGTAGTGACGCTTGAAGCCACGGGCGAAAGCGATCTCGGAATCGTAGCCGACCATGAACGCGATCTCGGAGATCGCGACATCCGGCGTTCTCAGCAATTCCGCGGCGCGTAGCATGCGCTGTGCCGCGAGGTATTGCATCGGCGGCGCTTCCATCTCGTGGGTAAATGCCGCGGCGAAGGCGGATCGCGACATTCCGACCCGGGTGGCGAGTTCGACCACCGACCAGCGCATGGCGAGATCCGAGCGAATCAATCGTACCGCGTTGAAGACCTGCGGCGACCATCGCGGCTTGCCGATGCGATTATCGGTTTCGAATCTATTGGCCGCGGACCGCACCGCCTGAATGAACATCAGTTCGGTCAGGCGATTGAGCGCGGCGGCCGAGCCGGGGCCCGGACTCGTCACCTCGGTATGTCCTGCCTCCGTCAGCGGACGCGCCCATTGCGGCAACATCCCCTGTTCGCCCGGCAGGTGAATGATATCCGGCAGGAAGCGCAGCAGCGTGCGTGCGCGCACGCGGTCGAGCCGTAGCTGGATGACGATCAGCGTCGCCATGCAGCCGCCGCCACCGCCCCGAATCACCGGCAGTCCTGTCGGCACTTCGATGCAGGGCTCCGGAATCCGCGGCGCGACCGGACTGCTCAGCGAATCTTTCAGCGTGTGAGCGCTACCATGCGGAATGATCGCGCAATCACCGGGCTGCAACACTGCGATCTGCTTTGAGGCGGCGATCTCGAGATAGGCCGAGCCGTTCATGCAAATATAAAACATCGCACCCGGCAGTTGATCGTGACGACAACCCCATGGCGCAGTCAATTCCGCCTTGATGCAACACGTGTCGTCAACGCGCACGGTTTGCAGCAGATCGGAAAGATTATCCTGCATCTGGATTCGCTCCTGAGTCTCTCCAAGCGGAGGCTCCGTCGCCCCCGCGCGACGTGCAATCAACGATATGGGGCTTTGGACGCCCGGTTGGTAGTTGTGGACGATTGATAAATGGCGCTCGCCAAATTCATACGCATCTTAGCAGTGACGGATGACGGCGGGGCGACCGGGAAACCGGATGCTCCGAGGCCGTGAACCGGCTTGAAACAAGGGGTCCTATGATGAAATTTTCAGCGATTTTTTGTGCGCAGCTGATCGTGTCGGCTGTGGCTTTGTCGATGAGTGGCGCGGCGCAGGCGCAAGACATCGGCTGTGTCGACGGCACGCCGGCGCCGCCGATCACGCATAGCTGCCCGTCCACCAGCGCTACCGGTGCATACGCCTCGGCGCCGGCACCGACGCGGGTAAGGGCTCACGTCAAGCACAAGAACACCGTGCAGTAAGTACCGCGCGGTGCGCGATTACAGACGCGACGCTGAACCGCCGCGCCTGTAATTAAGCATCTTGCTTGACAAAATGGCCGCCGGTTTGATCGAACCGACGGCCGTTTCGGAGCGCTGGTTGTCTGGAAACGGCGCGACGAGAGCGTAGAAGCGACTCAACCAGCCTGGAAGTTCGATCTGCCGACAATGACGCCCTCATTGCCGCGCAGGTTGAGGATGCCTTCTACGCGCTCGCGTTTCCGATCGAGGAATGTCGACAGCAGAATCTCGCTGCCGAATCCGATTGAGCTTGAGGTGATCGAGGCGGGCTCGGCGCCGAGGTTCAACGCGATGACAAGCGCCTCTCCTTCAGCCCTGCGGCGATAAAGCAAAAGGTCTCCGTGCGCCGCCATCGGCTCGTAGGCGCCTGCGACGAGCTGCGGCAATTGCTTGCGCAGTTTGATCAGCGCTTTGTAGAGGCTGAGGATCGAGTGGTCGTCGGCATCGAGACCGATCACATTTTCGTGTGCGAAATCGCTGGCCAACGGCAGCCAGGGCGTCGATGTCGAAAACCCGGCATAGAGTGTTGCATCCCACTGCATCGGTGTCCGACAACCATCGCGGCCGACGCCGATGCCCGGGACATTCTTCTCGAACGGATCGCGCACCTGATCTGCCGCCAGCGCGGCCTGATGCATGCCGATCTCGTCACCATAATAAAGCGTCGGCGTGCCGCGCAGGGTCAATAGCAGCATCGCCGCGACGCGCGCTTGCGCCTGTCCGACCCGGCTTGCCACCCGCGGCCGGTCGTGATTGCCCAGCACCCAGTTCGGCCATGCGCCGTGCGGCAACGCGCCTTCGTATTCGGCGACGATCTTTTCGACCGAGCGCGCGCTCCACAGCGTCGACAGCAAGGCGAAGTTGAACGGCATCTGCGCGCCGGCCAGATCGTTGCCGTAATAGGCCACCAGCCGCTGCAGCGGCAGATAGATCTCGCCGATCAAGACGCGGGAACCGAATTCATCGGTGACGCGGCGCATTTCCGCGACCACCTCGTGAACCTCGGGCTGGTCGGTGGAGTACTGCGTCAGTATCGTCTCATGCGGCGGCCGGCCCTCGCTATAATAGGGATTGGGCGGGTTGTCGCGGAATTGCGCGTCCTTGATCAGGTGCCAGATCACGTCGACACGAAACCCGTCGACGCCCTTGCGCAACCAGAACCGCATCACGTCATAGATCGCCTCGCGCACTTCGCGGTTGCGCCAGTTGAGGTCCGGCTGCTGGGTCAGGAAGGCGTGGTAGTAATATTGTCCGGTTTCGTCGTCGAGCGTCCAGGCGCTGCCGCCGAATTCCGACAGCCAGTTGTTCGGCGCGCCGCCATCGGGCTTTGGATCGCGCCACAGATACCAGTCGCGCTTTGGATTATCGCGCGAGCTTCTTGATTCGATGAACCAGGGATGCTGGTCGGAGGTATGGTTGGGGACGAGATCGAGAATGACCTTGAGGCCCAGCACGTGCGCGGCCTCGACCAGCGCGTCGAAATCGTCCAGCGTACCGAACAGCGGATCGATCCCGGTATAGTCGGAAATGTCATAACCGAAATCGGCCATCGGCGATGGAAACACCGGCGACAGCCAGATCGCATCGATCCCAAGCGCCTGCAGATAGGGCAGCCGCGTGATGATTCCGGCGAGGTCGCCGACCCCGTCGGCGTTGGAATCCTGAAATGAGCGCGGATAGATCTGATAGAAAATGCCGTTCTGCCACCAGGAATTGCTGATCTGATCCATCTCGCCAATCGTCCCCATATCGCGCCAAAGCACGATAACGCCCCAAATCGCACACTGGTTCAGATTGCACGGCGGGAACATGACAAAGCGGCGGCGAGGTTGAGGCTTTTCACCCGATCTTGCCCGCAATTTCGCTAGCAAATTTTGCTTGGCGGCACCTCAAAAATCGGCATTGTGCGGCGATGGCACATGAAAACGAGACCCAATCGAAGGCTGGCGCCCTCATCATCCCGGTGACGCCGCTCGAGCAGAACTGCACCTTGATATGGTGCGAAGCCAGCAAAAAGGCCGTGGTGATCGACCCCGGCGGCGATGTGCCGAAGATCTTGCGGGCGATCACACAATCCAATGTCACCGTCGAGAAGATCTGGCTCACCCATGGCCATATCGATCATGTCGGCGGCGCCGCCGAATTGCGCGACACGCTGAAGGTGCCGATCGAAGGCCCGCATATCGACGACAAATATTTGCTCGACAATGTGGTGTCGAGCGGTGCCCGGTTCGGCATGACCGGCGTACGCGATTTCGCGCCGGACCGCTGGCTCAATGAAGGCGATCAGGTTTCCATCGGCGATTTGACCTTCGACATCCTGCATTGTCCGGGACATTCGCCGGGCAGCGTGGTGTTCTACAACAAGGAATTACACTTCGCCCAGGTCGGCGACGTCCTGTTCAATGGTTCGGTCGGGCGCACCGATCTGCCCGGCGGCAGCCACGAAACCCTGATCAAGTCGATCGTCGAGAAACTGTTGCCGCTGGGCGACGATGTCAGTTTTGTCTGCGGCCACGGCGCGGGCTCCAGTATCGGCCAGGAGCGGCTGACCAATCCGTTCCTCACCGGCGAGATGTAGCTGGAGCGTTTTCGAGCGAAGTGGGCACCGGCTCGCGTGAAGAAAACGCGTCAAAACAAAAGACCAGAGCCCCGTTCCGATTCCATCGGAACGGAAAAGGCTCTAGCCTGACACCATGGTGCGAACGCGCCGCGACAAATTGCCGAGATCGAACGGCTTGGTGATCATCTCCATGCCGGGCTGAAGGAATCCGTCGGCGATCGCCACGCTCTCGGCATAACCGGTGATGAAAAGAACCTTGAGGCCCGGCCGCATTTCGCGCGCCTGATCGGCGAGCTGACGGCCATTCATGCCGGGCAAACCGACGTCGGTCACCAGCAGGTCGATCCGCGCATCGCTGCGCAGCAGGCGCAATCCGGCCGGCCCGTCCACCGCCTCGAGCGTCCGGTAACCCTGCTCGTCCAGCATCTCCAGAATTACCCCGCGCACCACCGGTTCGTCTTCGACCACCAGCACGGTCTCCCCGGTGGCGGCGTGCTGGGCCGCCCTCGCGGCGATGGCGTGCTCAACGGCGATTTCGCTGTGATGACGCGGCAGATAAAGCTTGATCGAGGTTCCCTGCCCTACCCTGCTCTCGATCATGGCGTGGCCGTTCGATTGCCGTGCAAATCCATAAATCATCGACAACCCAAGCCCGGTGCCTTGCCCGATCGGCTTGGTGGTGAAGAACGGATCGAAGGCGCGCGCCGCCACCTCGGCGCTCATGCCTGTCCCGGTGTCGGTGACATCGATGCAGATATATTCGCCGGGCGATAGCGCCGGCGCATCGGCGGTGATGCCGTCAATCGTCGCGTTCGCGGTCGAGATCGTCAGTTTGCCGCCATCCGGCATCGCGTCGCGCGCGTTGATCGCGAGGTTGAGCAGCGCGCTTTCCAGCTGATTGGGGTCGCAGAGCGTCGTCCAAAGATCATCCGAGGCCCCGATCGAAAGATCGATGGTCTCGCCGATGGTCCGGCGCAACAGATCTTCCAGCGACACCACGAGCTGGTTGGCATCGACGCCTTTCGGAATCAGCGGCTGTCGCCGCGCAAACGCCAGCAAGCGATGGGTCAGCGCCGCGGCGCGGTTAGCCGATGTCATGGCGGCATCGATATAGCGCCCGACATTTTCGGTGCGGCCCTGGTTGAGACGGGTCTGCAGCAGGTCCAGCGATCCGACGATCCCGGTCAGCAGATTGTTGAAGTCGTGCGCGATGCCGCCGGTGAGCTGTCCCACCGCT
>Ga0302308_10003610_pt1 | contig 12297 bp, 8 predicted proteins | sample III_Palsa_E3_3_FD_200531 | JGI IMG/M metagenome (GOLD analysis project Ga0302308, IMG submission 200531) | Peat permafrost microbial communities from Stordalen Mire near Abisko, Sweden - III_Palsa_E3_3 | ecosystem: Environmental > Terrestrial > Soil > Palsa > Peat permafrost | place: Sweden... | reverse complement strand
TCGCCGAAACCGGTACCGACATGACCCGGTTCCGGACCGGCGCGCACCTGGCCTCCTGGGCCGGGCGCACCCCGCTGGACAACTCCTCCGGCAAACGCAAGGGGAAAGCCAAGTCCAAGAAGGGCAACCGGTACCTCGGCGGCCTGCTCGGCGAGACCGCCATCGCCGCCGGCAAGACCCAGACCCGCGAAGGCGCCCGCTACCGGCGCCTGGCCCGCCGCCGCGGCAAAGCCAAAGCCCTGGTCGCCCTCGGCAACACCCAGCTGAACGTCTACCACAAGCTGCTATCCAGCCCCGGCATGCGGTATCAGGACCTTGGCCCGGACTACTACGAGCGCCGCGCTGAGGTCAGCCGGCAGGTCCGCCACCACGTCGGCAAGCTCGGCGCCCTCGGCTTCGACGTCACCCTCTGCCGCATCCCCGAACCCGGACCCGAGCCGGGCGGAACCGGGAACAGCCACGCCGCCTGACCCATAACGCCCCCGCAGACCCTGGCCGGCCCGTGATGGTGGGGGTCCGCTGCCGCGCGCCCAGCTGAGGTCCATTTTTCGGGTCAGTGGGCAGGTCAGGAACCTGGTGAAGCGTACGCGCTGGGCTTGACCGCGCGCACGGTTCCCACCCCGGTGACCTCGTTAGCGCTGCTGGTGAAGACCAGCCTGTTCTGTCCTCCGCTGAACAGCATGCCGATGTCGCTGGACTGATCCCCCATGATGACGTTCCCCGTCACCGCGACATGACCAGTCCCGCTGTTAGCCTGCGTTACAGCCAGATAGACATATCGGGCAGCTGATGTCTCGCCCTGGTCGTTGAAGATCTTGTTACCCACGATGGTCGAGCCGTTGCCGTCCTGAGCGGTGCCGACGATGCCGTACCAGGTGCCGGAGCGCTGGCTGACACCGAAGTCCTCGATGTAGTTGCCGGAGATCGTGGTCCCGTACAGCCGCAGCGCGACGATCGCGCTGTGCGCGACGTTGTACAGATGGTTGCCGGAGATGTCCCAGCCTCCGGCATTGCCGAGATTTACGGCATCCAGCCCGGAGCCCGCTATCTGATTGTTCTCCAGGTAGCCGTCGGTGACCGCGTCGGCGGGGTCGATCACCTCGAATCCGTACTGCCCGCAGCCGGAGATGAAGTTGTCATCGAACCGGCTGTTCACGCTGGTGTTCGTGATCACCCGGCCGCTGGCACCCGCGCTGGTGTCGACGATGCCGGAGCCGCCGCAATCGCTGACGTCCACGTGGTCCACGTCGGCCTGCCAGTTGAGCACGATGATCCCGTCGGTGCGCCCGGACCCATCGCAGGCCACGGTGAGATCCCGGATGGCGAGCGGGTCCCCCGTGGTCGACTGGCTGTCCACGTAGGATTGCGAAGCCAGCACGTAGCTGGCCGGCCCGTCCTGCTTCAGGATCGTGCCCGTAGTGCTTCCTCCGGTGTAGGTCCGGTCGCCCAGCAGCACGAGGCCCTTGGTGAGCAGGCAGGTACCGCCCTGGAACTCGATGGCCGCGCCCGCCGGGCTGGAATCGATCGCCTGCTGCAGCGTCGCGGCATCCGTGCTGCGGTCACGGCAAGCGACGTGGACCGAAGCTAGCGGAGGCGGAGCCGACGCAGGTCTGGCCCGCGGCGGAACGACTGCCCACGTGATCGCGCCCGCCACCACGGCGACCACAAGCATGCCCACGGCTGTGGTCCAACGCCGATTTGCACCCCGAGCACGGGGTTGTGTCCGGTCCAGAACAGCATGACTACCCATCCAGCTACGCTACCCTCTGTTAACAGCGCGGATCCGGCCTGCGACCGCGCCGCTCACCCGCCGCGCGGCGAAACCCGAGCCGCAGACGAATCGCATGAGCGGGCCGAAGGCGGCGGCCGACGCCAGGCCGGTGAAGTAGACGCCGGGCACCGACGACTCGAACGCCCCGGACAGCCGCGGCGAGCCGGCCACGCACCGCACCCGGCGCCGCATCGCGTCGTCCATGAAGTCCAGCCCGGCCAGGTCGACCCGGTAACCGGTGGCCGCGAGCACGTGGTCGACCTTCAGGTCCGACTGCTGCCCGGCGGGACCGCCCAGCGTGAGCACCACATTGTCGCCGACGCTGCGCGACCGGATGACCTGCTGCCCGGTGTGGACCGGGAACTGGCCAATGACCCGGTCGTACAGCCACCAGGCACCGAACGGGCCGAGCACCTCCTTCACCAGGGCGAGCCGCGTCGCAGCGGGCAGATACCGGAAGGCCCCCGCGGCGCTGCTGAATGGGACGAGCTTCCAGGTCGGGCCCAGCGGCGAATGAAGGGGCGGCACGAACCGCGCCAGCCCGCTGGGAGTGGCGGGCGCGTCCCCCCACTTCACCTCCCGCCGGGCCACCAGCTGGACCTTCGCGCCGGCCTCATGCAGCAGGGCCGCGCTTTCCAGGGCGGACTGCCCGGCGCCGATCACCGCGACCTCCCGGCCGGTGAAACCGGCCAGCGACGCATGCTGCCACGTGTGCGACACAGCGCCGTCCGGGGACGGCCCGGCCGGCGCGATCGGGGCCAGCGATCCGGGCAGGTGCGCGTAACCGGCCATACCGGTGGCGATCACGACGGCCGGGGTGGAGATCTGCTCCCCCGACTCCAGGGTGACCAGGCTGTGCTGCCCCTGCTGCTCGAGCCGGCGGATCCGGGTGTTCTCCACGTCGGGCACGTTCTGCTCGGCGAACCACTGCCCGTAGCGGATGAACAAGCCGATGGGCACCACGTCGTCCCCGGCCAGCCGCCGGATACCGCTCACCGCGCAGAAATCAGCGAGCGTGGAGCCGGTCCCGGGCGCGGAAAGGCTGGACGCGCTGGCTATCGACTTCAGGAACATGCCGGCGGGCATGTGCGTGTGCCACCCATCCATGACGTCCCCGAAGGTGCGCACCGCGATCCCGCGGCCACGCAGGTGAGCCGCGACAGACAGCCCGTAAGGTCCGGCCCCGATGACCACGACAGGCGCAGAAGAAATGATTGCTGGCATGGTGTACCTACCTTCCTTGGCTGTGACCGATAGCGGCCACAGCGGTTCATCTCTGGCCGATCGCTGCCTGCGCCGGTTTAACCTGCGCAGCAAATCCGTCGCCGGCGGCCGGGGGCGTGGCCCCCGTTCCCCGCCGCAGGGCGCGGGTCCGCCTGACTCGCCGCAAGTAGCTCGCGAGCGGGCCCGCGGACCGGGCCAGCATCGCCGCGACGGGCAGCGGGTCGTCAGCGGCGAGCCAGGCGAGCTCGGTCCGCACCGGCCCGGACGGCACCGGGACCCGGTAGCCACTGCGCCGCCGGGTCAGCCGGGCCGACAGCCGGGCGGTCAGGTCCACGTTCTCGATGAGGATGCGCCGCCCATCGGGCGCCACGGCCTGCGATACCTGGCGGCCGGTCAGGTCCAGGTGCAGGGCTCGCACCACGTCGACCCCGGCCGCGTTCTCGAACAGCCGGAACTGGGCACCCATCCGGGGGTTGAAGTCGACCAGCTTGTACCGGCCATCCCGGCGGTCGTAGCGGAAGTCCAGATCCGCGATCCCGCAGTAGCCCACCCGCTCGCACAGTCGCGCGGCCAGCGCGGCGAGCTGCAGGTTGCTGACCGTGTAGGCGCAGGCGGTCATGCCCGCCTGCGGCGGCCAGGACCGCACCTTGACCCCGGTGAACAGCACCAGCGGATCACCGCCGGCCCCCCGGTACAGGTGCACAATCCAGTCCTCGGCGTGCTCCGGGGGGATGTATTCCTGCAGGATGACGCTCGGCTTGTCCCCCCACGCGCGGGCCAGGGCGAGGAGCTCCGCCGCGGTGGCGATCACCGTGGTCCCGTTGACCACCGGCGCGCGCAGCCGGACCCACGCCTCGAGGTTCTTGGCCACCACGGGGAACGTCGCGGTGGCGGCGAACGCCGCGACGTCGGCCGCCGTCTGCGGAAACGAGGACGCGGGCGCGGGCACGTCATGCTCGAGGCACAGCTCGTACAGGCCGCGCTTGCTGGCCAGCCGGGCCGGCAGGCTGGCCGGCACCTTCGGCAACAGGAACCATTCGGCCAGGGCGGCGGAGTTCTCCGCGATCAGGACGGCTGCCTCTTCGTCGGTCGGGATGAGCACGGCCGGTCCGGGGATCTCCCGCCCGGCTTCTTTGAGCCGCTCGACCATCCGCTTCGGATCGGCGCGCTCCTCCGGCGGCCAGACGTAGCGGCCGCGGCAGTACCGCGACAGCGCCGCGGGCGTCCACCCATCCTCCGACACCGCGTAGACCGGCACCCCGAGCCGGCCAAGCGACCGGATCGCACCAACCCCCCCATGATGCAGCGGATAATTGCCGACCTTCACGATCAGCGCGGCCACATCACGGTCCATCGGAAGAGCCGGAGCCGGCACCCGGCGGCTCATCTGACGTATCCCTGGCCGGGCGGCTCCTCGCCGGCCCTGGGCCACAGTGTTCCCATTGATTTCCCCTGGTTGGGCCGCGGTCATGACAGGACCACGAATCGGATGATGACGACGAAGGCGAAAATGGCGAGCAGCGGAAGTGGCGCCAGCGCGAGGGACCGGGTCAACCACCGGGAAGCCGGCGGCCAGATGCGGCTGTACTCCCGCGCGGCCAGGACCAGCAGCAGGAGGCCGAGACCGGCCAGCCCGATCGGTGTCCAGACGGTCGGGCGGCCAGGCGACCCGGTCACCGGCGGCAGCGGCTGGTGCCGTGTCCCGGCTGGCCAGCGGTAGGTGTACACGACGGCGTCGCTGTCGCTGAAGGCGATCCTGATTCCGGGGTAGGACGCCATTGCGGCGCGGAACTGCCGCCCCCAGCTGGCCGGGTAGTTCGCGGCCTGGGTCAGGTACGTCTCCTGGGTGGTCGTGGTGATGAGGTAGCTGCCCGGGCCCATGGCGCGCAGGTCGGCGGCCAGCCCGGCGACCCGGGTCGGGCTGGTGGGCGCGAGCTCGGCGATGTAGTCGGTGTTGCTGATGCCCCGGTACTGCCACGGCATCTGCGGGGTGTCGTCGACCGCTGGCAGTTCGCTCGTCCACAGCACCCGGATTCCTGTGCTGTCGTGGGCGTACAGGTAGTTCATCGCGGTCACTTCACCGGCGGGAGTCCGCTCGAATGCCTCGTTGCCGTAGCGGGCCACGAAGAACAGCAGCACGGCCGCGACCGAGCACACCGCGGCCAGCGGGACCACCAGCCACGCACGGCGATCGCGGGCGGCGCCCAGCAGGCGCCACGCACGGCGGCCCGGGGCGGGCAGCCGCCGCGTGCGCCCGGGGCCGCCCAGCCCCGGGAAGAACAGGTAGGCGACCAGCAGGGCCGCCCCCGGCAGCGCGAACAGGTAGACGCGCAGCGCGATCTCCCCGCCGTAGCTCTGCAGGCCGAATCCCGCGAACGAGACGCACATGAGTACCAGGGCCACCCGGTCGTCGAAGCCCAGGCGCCAGCGCCGGGCCAAGCCTGCCACCGCGAGAACCAGGACCGCCCCGGCGAACGCGGTGCGTGAGTACAGCACCAGCGTGTGCAGCGGGGTGCTGCCCACCAGGCGGCCGGACACGCTGGTGGAGAGGTTCGCCCCCAGATTGCCGAGGCCGCCGAACAGCTGCGAGCGGTGGCCGGACCAGTACGGCACGGCAGCGAAGCTGAGCCACGCGGTGAAGATCACCGCGAACAGCACCGGCAGCCCGCGCAGCCGGCACCGGCGCACAATGACCAGCCCGGCGCAGGCAGCCACCATGAAGAACGGGGTGAGCTGATGGCTGGACGTCGAGAAGACGAAGATCACCATCAGCAGGCTCAGCATGGTGACCTGGCGGGCCCGGCTGGCCGGCACCGATGGCAGGTCACCCGGGATCGGTCGGGTCAGCAGCGCTCGCCAGTGCGGTGCGCGCCCCGGCGGCTCAGCTGCCCGGTCAGCGCCGGTCCGGCGGGATCCGCCGGTGGGGGCCCCCAGACCGGTCCGGCCGAAGTAGATCAGCAGCAGGGCGATGAAAAACAGGTAGAGCAGGTAGTTCAGCGACTGGGGGGAGAAGTAGTCCTGGCCGACCCAGTTGCCGACGGAGAAGATGAACACCGCGAACCACTTGGCCCGCCAGCTCGCCCGCATCCGGCTGGCGATCATGCCCATCGGCACGAGGCACAGCAGGTCCATGGCCAGCGGCCAGATACGCATGACCGGGATCAGGTTGCTGCTGCCGACCGCGTGCTCGGCCAGCGCGACCAGATAGAAGAAGCCGGGCCAGCTGAAGTAGGCGGACAGCTCCGGGGCGGTGTGCCCGGTCCGGGCGATGTAGTCGACGAAACCGGCGATCCAGTAGGCCGTGGGGAACCGTGGCTCCGGCTCGGCGATGGACGTGACCCCGTCCAGGCACACAACGATGGCCACCAGGGTGGCTCCCAGCAGCAGCGGCTTCGCGCGGGACAGGCCCAGCGCCGCGACGAAGGTCAGGGCCAGCAGCGCGATGCCGGCCAGCGCCGCGGCCGGCATGATCGAGATCAGGCCCAGACCGTTCATCCGGCCCAGTGCGGCGGTCACCCGCCCCAGCGGCGCGAAGAACAGCAGGATGCCCGCCACGGTCCCGGCCCCGAGCACGGCCGTCGGCAGCCAGCGCCGCCAGTCAGGCACGCCGCGCCGGCCAGGCATACCACCCGAGCCGGCCAGGCGGGTGCGGGGGCCCGGGGACGCCCCGGCTTCGCCGATCCCGGCACGCTCCGCGTTGCGTACAGTCATGAGCCCGCACCTCCGGCCCTGCCCGCGTGGCGATCCCAGCGGCTGGCTCCGGGAGCCGCGCCAGCTCGATGAGGCGCGGCCTCCCAGGGTGGCTTCGCGTTCCGGAACGGCACGGCCGCATCGCGGGGAAGCTCTACCTCGCTGGGCGCGAGCTCAACCGGGCCGGCGGCGGTTCCGGGAAGCTGAACCCACCCGGTGGTGGCGCGGTCTTCGGTAGCGGCGCGGTCCGGGGCGGGGGCAGGGCCAATGCGGGCGGCCGCCGGGGGGGTACGGGACCACCGGGTGGCGCGGTGGTGTGCGGCCGCGGGACGGGGCCGGTCCGCGGCCAGCACGCGCCGCAGTCCCGGGAGGATCGCCAGGGCGATGATCAGCTGACTGGCCAGGGCCGCGATCCCGGCCCCGGTGATGCCCATCACCGTGGTGAGCCCGAGGGCGAGCCCCAGGATGAGCACGCAGCGGGTGACCTGGATGACGGCGACCAACCTGGTCCGGCTCTGCGCGCGCAGCGCACCCAGATACAGCTCGGTCAGCGTCCTGGGCAGCGTGGCCAGGGCGAGGAGCTCCAGGATCGGCGCGCCGTAGGCCGCGTAGCTGGGACCGTACAGGCTCAGGGCCGGACGGGCGATCAAGGCCACCAGGGCCGCGGTCGGCACGAGGATGAAGAGCGTCCGGCGCAGCGCGGAACGGCAGTTGGCGGCCAGCGTCTGGCTGTCGAACGCACCCTCGACCGTCAGCGACGTAGCCATGTTCACGGCCAGCAGATCCAGGACGCCGCCGACGGTCCACGCCATATAAAAGTAGGCGGTCATGCCGGGGCCGCTGCGCACCGCCACCGCGATCGGCAGCAAGTTGGCCACCGCGAGCATGCACAGCGCGCCGGTGTAGTCGCCGGCCAGGAAGCGGCCGATCTGGCGAGCGGCAGGCGGCCGGCGGGCGCTGGTGACCAGCTGGTGGCGAGGCAAAAGCTTGCCGAAGATGAGCAGGTTGATCAGGGGCAGGGACACGATGACGGGCAGCATCCAGGAGATGTCGATGCCCAGGGCCGGGACGGCCGCGGCCAGGGCCAGCAACAGCACGATCTTGACCACGCCGAAAGTGCCGTTCTCCAGCGGTACCCACGGGGCGCTGCGCAGCCCGGTCAGCACCCCGTCCTGCAGCGTGAAGATGCCCCAGGCGATCACGCACGCGATGAAGACCAGTCCCGGGATCAACCCGGTGAGCTGCGCGTAGGAGGCACCCCAATGCCTCACGGTGAGCAGGAAGGGGACCGTGACCAGCACCGAGGCCAGCGAGCTGAACAGGTAGGCGCGCCGGACGAAGAACCCGGTGCGCCGCCCGGACTCCGGGACGAACCGGGTCACCGCGCCGAGCAGGCTGAACGCGGTCAGCCCCGACAGCAGGCTCATCGCCGCGTAGATCGCCGACGCCCGGCCGACCTCCACCGCCGTGTAGTGCCGCGCGGCCAGCAGCCAGTAGGCCACGCCTAGCAGCCCGGTCACACCCGTATTGACCATCAGCGCGTAGGCGTTGCGGTACAACGGCGACCGCAGGTGGGCCCGCAGTTCCCGGTAGCGCTCGGCCACATCGGGCCGCCGCAGGCCCAGCGGCATCCGCTGGGCCTGCGGCGCAGCGCAGCCGGTCGCACGGCGGGGGCCCGCGTTGGTGTCCGGTGGCGCGGCCCCGTGCACCGGCACCGTGTGATGGCGGCCCAGTATGCCGGTCAGGCTCAGCGCGCCCCTGTCCCTGGGCTCAGGCACGTCGGGAGATACCCGCCAGTACGGCCCGGGAACGCCTGATCATCGCGAATCCCTTGGTCAGCGCGTGATCCTTCAGGTAAATCTTCGAATCATGCCCCCGGACGATGTGCTCGAAGCTGGCCGGGCTGGTTGACGCGCGGACCGTCAGGCGCGGCAGCGTGTAACCGTCGCCGCCGGGCCGGGCCGTCGCATTGGCCACGGCGCACGCATGCCGGTAACCGCTGGCCCGGGCCGTCCGGCGCACCCCGGCACTGGAGTAGCCGAACGGGTAGGCCAGGCTGAGCACGGGCAGGCCGATCCCGTCCTCCAGCAGGGCCTTGCTGACGGCCAGCTCGTTGCGGAGCTGGCCCGGCGCGATCTGATCAAGCTGCGGATGCCCGTGGCTGTGCGCCCCGATCTCGACTCCGGCCCCCGCCGCTTCGCGGATCTGGTTCCAGCACAGCATCTGGCCGGGCCGACGCCCGGCTTTGTACGCCCCGGCATCGGCGATCCAGCCGGTGGTCACGAAGACGGTGGCGGTGAACCCGTAGCGCCGAAGCAGCGGAAGGGCCTCGCGATGGAAGTCCGCGAAACCATCATCGAAGGTCAGCACGACCGGCCGGGCGGGCAGGCGGCCGGTCTCCCCGGCCAGGGCCGCCGCCGCGTCCGCAAAGGTGACCGTGCTGAACCCGGCGTCGTGCAGGTAGGCCAGCTGGGCGGCGAAGGCGGCGGGCGGGACCGCCAGCCGGCTGGCCGTCTCCGGGCGCGCGGCGATCTCGTGGTACATCAGGATCGGCACCCGCGGCTGACGGCCGGGGTCGGGCTGCCTGCCCAGGCCGGTCACCGCGGCCGTCCCGCAGCGCTGGACGCGGCGCGGGTCACGCCCGGGCCGATCAGCCCGGGACGACGCCACCGCGGAAGTGAGCCGCCGCCCGCCGTCCCGGCCACGTAACCCGCGGTCACGGCGGCCAGGCCAGCTACGATCGCCCCGGCGCGGGTGAGCCCGGAGAGGTCGCCGCGCACCGCATCAGCCAGGCCGTGGGCGACTCCCCGCGGAAGGATCCGGCTGGCGTGCCGCCGCTCGGACGACAGCCCGTCATCCGCCCCGACCTCGCGCGTCACCATGGCCTTGGACAGGCCCTCGGCGTAGCAGCGCGAACCGTAGTAGCCGAAGCGGCGGCGGTCCGCGCGGACACGATGCCAGATGAGCGCTTGCTCGTCGAACAGCAGGACCGCCCCGGGCATCCGCTGGCGGAGCCGGATGCAGAACTCGGTTTCCTCACAGCCCAGCGGGCGCTTGCCCCGGTCCCGCCCGATGCCGCTGATGAAGCCGCCAACCTGCTCGAAAACGTCCCGCCGGAACGACGCGTTACCACCGAGCACATTGCGCACAGGCGCACGGCGCGTCGGCATCCCGATGTAGGTGCATCCGATCACCCAGTCGAATTCCTGCGGGAACCACGCTGGCCGTTCGGTGTCCCAGGCCGGCCGCGTCAGGCCGCCGACACCGGCCACGCTCGGGTCGGTGTAGGCGTCCACCAGGCATTTCAGCCAGTTCACGTCGGCCACTGCGTCGTCGTCCAGGAAGGCGATCACCTCACTGGTGGATGCGGTGATGCCGGTGTTCCGGCCGCCCGACAGTCCCTGCCGGTCACGGTTTTCCAGCACGGCGGCGTCGGGCAGCGCCGTCCGCAGCCGTTCGTACAGCGGGCGGTTGTGGTCCACCACGATGATGAGCTCTTTGGCCGGGTAGCTCTGGGCGCGCACGGAAGCGGCGGCGGCCAGGGTGTCATCCCAGCGGTCGTCGGCGTGCGCGCAGATGATCACGGAGGCGGAAAGCTGACTCATGCGCCTTTCCCGCTCACCTTGGCCGCCTGAGACGTACCCGGGCGGGCCGGAGACACCGGGCGCGGCACCGTGGCGGTGCCGCCGCGGTGCAGCCAGGAGAACTTCTCCTGGGCGATGAGCCGCAGGATTCGCCATCCGTCACCGATCGCGCTGAGATTGCTCTCCCCGTGCAGGCGCGGCCGCTCGAAGCTGGGGATCTCCTGGATTCTGAGCCCGGCCTTGGCCGCCCGGATGTTCATGAGCGTTTCCACCTCGAAACCCGGGCAATCGATGCGCAGGGCGCTGAGGTGGCGCGTCCAGAAGGCGTTGTAGCCGTAGCACAGGTCCGTGAACTGGGTACGGAACATCCGGTTGACCAGCATGCCCAGGAGCCGGTTGCCGTACCGGCGGCTGACGGTGATGTCGTCACTGCCGCCGCTGCCGGAAAACAGCGAGCCTTTGGCGAAGTCGGCCCCCGCCACCAGGGCCCCGACGAACTGGATGATCTCCGCGCCGTCAGTGGAGCCGTCGGCATCCATCGAGACGATGATGTCGCCGGTCGCGGCGGTGAAGCCGGCCTGCAGGGCGTCCCCCTTGCCCCGGCCGGATTGCGCGATCACCCTGGCGCGGGGACACACCGCACGGGTGACAGCGACGGTATCGTCCACCGAATGCCCGTCCACCACGATGATCTCGTCCACCCAGGCGGGCAGGGACGCGAACACATGCGGAAGGTTGGCCCCCTCATTCCTGGCCGGGATGATGACGCTGACGGTGTTAGCGATCGCGAGCGCCGCCGAAACCGGCTTATAAGACAGCATCGGGCGGACCGGGAAAGTATCGTCCGCCTGCGGGCCGGCCTGCGGCCGGCGGCCGGCCTCTTGATCCGGGAAGTCAGATAGCACCATTGATTCACGCCCCCGCACGAGCCGGGGTCCCGGCCAGCGATCCGCAGACGGGAATCCGGCCTGCGAAAATAAGGTTTAGAGTGTTTTTGGAAAGCCAATTAATCGCCATTTCCAGGCGATTAATTGCCGACCCTCCAGTGGTCGATTTAAAACCGTCTTGCATGTGGCCCCCCTTGGGCAAACCGCCCTTTTCGCCGACGGTTTGTTAGACACAGCCCCAGACCGGCTGCGTGCCGTGCTGTCGCGCTCTGACATGTTTCTGACTCCTCATCTTGGCAGTTGGTTTACGGACAGTCACACGGACATGTCGGACATGATCCTGTACGCAGAGTGAGTGATAACCGCGCACTTACCGTAGTCAAAGGGGATTTCGCAGCTAGAGTGCCAAAGTGTGTGTGGTGTAGATCACATCAACTACGCTCCGTAAATTAGTTGTTCAATTACAGCGCGTTATTGACCATAAGTATTCTGTAGTTGAGCGACAGAGCGTAGTGTTCACTCTAAGTAGCTAGCGAGTTACATTAAAGGATCCACCGGATTAGCGAATCAGGCCAGGACAGTGCTCCTAAGATAATTCGCAATGTCTACTTCCAGCGGCACTGGCGGCTTTCCCGGACGGCCGGCGCAAGCATTAAGACAACGGCAGGAATGGGCCGGCTTCGGTAGCGTTCCGGGGAGGTCCGGAACGGGATGGCGGGCGTTTCGAGGTGCCCAGGCCGTGTCCAGCCCCTCCACCAGAAGCCGCAGGGACTGGCGCTCACGGATGGTCAGCTACGGGGCCAGCCGATGCATGCCATCCTGCTGGGCAGGCCGCCGACTGCCGGTGGCCTTGGGGACATCGACGACGACCTCGCCGCGCTGAATCCGGCTGATCGCCTCGGTGAACGCCGTGATGCTGGCCGCAAAACAAACGGCCTACCCGGCCGCTGCCCGGGTAGGCTCGGTGCGTCAGGGGCCGGCGACCGGGCGTTCAGGTCAGCAGCGGGGGCAGACAGCGTGAAGGTACTCATCGCGGGCGGCGCCGGTTTCATCGGCAGCACGATCGCGTCGGCCTGCGTGGACGCGGGCATCAGCCCGGTGATCGTCGACAATCTGGGCACGGGCAGGCGGGAGTTCACCA
>Ga0302308_10003605_pt1 | contig 12307 bp, 7 predicted proteins | sample III_Palsa_E3_3_FD_200531 | JGI IMG/M metagenome (GOLD analysis project Ga0302308, IMG submission 200531) | Peat permafrost microbial communities from Stordalen Mire near Abisko, Sweden - III_Palsa_E3_3 | ecosystem: Environmental > Terrestrial > Soil > Palsa > Peat permafrost | place: Sweden... | reverse complement strand
CGCAAGCTCGACCCTACCCTCTTCGCCAATCTGCCCAACGTTACCCTGGAGCAGGTCGACATGACCGACACGCCGCGTCTCGCGCAGGTTGTCAGCGACTTTCAGCCCAATGCGATCATTCACTGCGCCGCGTCGGGCGTTCGCCCATCGAAGATCGACTACTTCGACTTCGTCGACCTGAACGTCTCGGCGACGCTGCAACTCTTTCGCGCCTCCTGCGGGATCGACGGCTGCCACTTCATCAACATCAGCACCGGCCTGGTCTATGGCTCGCAGGAACGGCCTTGCCGCGAAGGCGACCCCGTCAACACGCTGCATCCCTACGGCGCCAGCAAAGCCGCGGCGGACTGCCTGCTGCGCGCCGGCGCCGAGCGGCTCGGCAGACATCTCACCATCGTGCGGCCGTTCTCTTTTACCGGACTGCATGACGGCGGCGACCGGCTGTTTCCGTCTCTGCTTCAGAGTGCGATGGACCGCAAGCCCTTCGCCATGTCGGCCGGCACGCAACTGCGCGACTTCTGCGCCGTGCAGGACATCGTTGCAGCCATCGCACTCATCCTCGAGCAAGGCGCACAACCCAGCCGCGACATCTTCAATGTAGGCAGCGGTCTTTCGCTCTCTCTGGGACGCATCGTCCACTCGGTCGTGCAGCAACTCGGGCTTGACATCGATATCCAGATGGGCGCGCTGCCCTTTCATCCACTCGAACCTTTCCATCTTGTCGCCGACATCTCCCGCACCCAGGCCCTTGGATGGCGGCCCCGCACCAATCTCGCCTACGCGGTTTGGCAGCTCGCCCGTTCCCGGGTTCCATATCTCGCCGTGACCGAGCCGGGGCAATATCTATGAACGATCTGCACGGGAGTGATCTGCACGGCCCGGTCGAGCTCTCCATCTGCATCCCGGCATACCTCGAAGCGGAGAGCCTGGCTCTCATCCTCCCATCCATCAAACAAGCCGCCGCCGCCCTTACGCCGGACTTCGAGGTACTCATCGTCGACACGCAGGAGCCTATGGACAACACCGCGGAGGTCTGCGCGGCCAATGGTGTTCGCCATCTTCACCGCACCGGCGGCAACTCCTTCGGCGACGCCGTCCGCACCATCATCCGCGAAGCCCGCGGGCAATATCTCCTCTGTATGGATGCCGACGGCTCCCACGGCGCCTCTTACTTCGCCTCCATGTGGGCCCAGCGCGAGCGCAACGACATTACTATCGGAAGCCGTTACATGGCGGGCGGACACACGGAAAACCCAGCCATCCTCATCTTCATGTCTTATGTGCTGAACCTCACCTTCCGCATCGCGTTCTCCATTCGCGCCAAGGACGTCACCAACAGCTTCCGCCTCTATCGTCGCGGTATACTCACCCCGCTGCGGCTCGAGTCCAATGACTTCGATATCCTCGAAGAGATCCTCATCAAGGTCAACCTGCGCCGCCCTCCCGCGATCATCGGCGAGGTCCCCGTCACCTTCGGACGCCGCAAAGCCGGCGTATCCAAGCGCAACCTCGTGAAGTTTGTCTTCAGCTATCTCAAGACACTTAATCGTTTGCGCAGCTTTGCCCGCGCGGCTAAAACGGAACAAGCAGCGCAGCGGGAGGACCCTTCGAAATGAAACCTCTGATCACCGGTGGCGCGGGCTTCGTCGGCTCCAACCTCGCGGCAACTCTGCTCGACAAAGGGCAGCGAGTCACCGTCTTCGATAACCTAAGCCGTCACGGGGCCTCAGAAAATCTTGCCTGGCTGCGCTCTCTCGGCGAGATCGACTTCGTCCTTGGCGATGTGCGCAACGCCTCCGATGTCGAGCAAGCCATCAAGAACAGCCAGCCGGACGTCATCTTCCATCTCGCCGGCCAGGTCGCCATGACGACCTCGATGCAGAGCCCTCGCCGCGACTTCGAGATCAACGTCCTCGGCTCGATCAACGTGCTGGAAGCCGTCCGCCAGTACACCCCTGAAACGGCCATCGTCTATGCCTCTTCCAACAAGGTCTATGGCAACCTCGACCATCTCGACCTGGTTGAGGGCACCACTCGCTATCAGCCGCGCAATCCAGACACCAGGGGCGTGGACGAATCGACGGCCATCGAGTTCCACACCCCTTATGGCTGCTCCAAGGGCGCCGCCGACCAGTACATGCTGGAGTATGCGCGCGGCTTCGGCTTGAACACAGTCGTCTTCCGCCACTCCACCATCTACGGCGGCCGCCAGTTCGCCACCTATGACCAGGGCTGGGTGGGCTGGTTCTGCCGCCAGGCCCTCGAAAGCAAACAGGACCCAGGGCGTGCCGCTTTCACCGTCTCCGGCGATGGAAAGCAGGTCCGCGACCTGCTCCATGTCTCCGACGCCGTCAACGCCTACGTCTCAGCCTACGAGCACATCGCCGAGGCGCGCGGGCAGGCCTTCAACATCGGCGGTGGCATCGAGAACAGCATGTCCCTGCTGGAGCTTTTACTCTTTCTGGAGAAGCGTCTCGGCATCAAGCTGAACTACACCAACCTGCCGTGGCGTCAGAGCGACCAGAAGTTCTTCGTTGCCGACAACTCCAAGGCAGAGCGCCTGATCCACTGGTCGCCGAAGATGTCCAAGGAGCAGGGGATCGAAGACACCATTAGCTGGGAGTCGCGCTAAGTCGATCATAGATCGACTACTTCTGACCGGTGGCGATGGGGTACCAGATTTGCAGCCGGTTGCGCACCACGAGCGGCCCGGGCGTGTAGTGGGTCTCGATATAGCTTCTGATGGGATCGAAGTTGACCGGTGTGTTCCGCACAGGCGGAGCAACGAGTGCCATCTCCAGAGGATGGACGGTGTTCATATTGGTTTCGCCCGTTCTGAACAGCAGGGCGAACGGCATGTTTTGTATCAAGAGCGGCTCGTTAGGACGCTGCCGCATCTCGTCGACTTTGCGAGTTATGCTCTCGGGAGATATCACGTTGTCTTCAATACCGCGGTAGTAGCCGCGGTCCAGGCAGGACGGCCGGAACGGAGACAACGGCGACGGTATCAGCGTTGGAGAGAAGTACGTTCGATCGCAGGGCAGATCGCTCTCGGGAATCGGTGCAATGTCATCTGTCGCAGGCGGGTGGGCAACAGGGACAATCCGCACCTGGGGTAGAGGATCAGCCACGATCAGCCCAAAGTGCCGCTCTACCCGCCAAGTCTCGCGATCCAACGCACCTATGTTGTTGAACATGTACGTCAACACCAACCCGACGCCCAGGAAGAGTGGGATCCACCATCTGCGGATGGACGGCATCGCGAATATGCCTGCGACCCCAAGGTAGAACAAAGGGGTTGCGCCGCCGATGTGAGAGAAGTCACAGCGCCCCAGCGCATAGGGGAGCATGGGCACACCCACCAGGGTGAGAGGAATGGCGACCGAATCGAACTGCCGCCGCAGCAGAGTGCGGTAGAAGAGGCACCCCGCCACGATATACGGGAGCAGGCGCAGAAGATTGTTGGTCGAGGGAACCAGAGGGAAGTACAAGCCGCCGGCGGTCCACGCTTTAAAGCTGATGAACATGCCGCTCCGCGCCGCCAGGCCGATGCAGGTCGCCGAGCCTAAAAAAAACAGTGCGACCGCGGACCATGCAAACTTTTCCCGGTTCCACCATGCGAGCAGGACCAGATAGGCGGCAAGGCCGAACTCCAGGCCGATGGCCTGCTCCATCGAAACAGCTAGACCGAGACCGACTGCGAGCACGGCCATCGCCGAGGTCTTCCACGCGCTGCCGGTACGCTTCCACACCGCATAAACCAGCAGTGCCAAAAGTATCGCCACGTGGGGGCGAAAGGTAGTGTAGTTCGATCCCTCATCGGCAATTTCGGGCAGATGGGCCAGCAGCATCAGCGCGAAGAACAGCGGGCGGAACCGCATGGGAAGGTCGATCAGGCGCACCACAACCCAGAGCATCACAACGCCCACAAGCCATTGCACCAGCAGCCAGGCGTAGTATCCATTAACCTGCGAGGTATGAAATAGCTGCGCCATCCAGACGCCGGGACAGATCAGCAGCGGCCCATACATGAACTCGAAGCCGCGATAGAGCGTCTGGCCGGCGGCCAGCGTTTGCTGTCTGTCCAGGTGGTAAAGTCCACCCATGCCTGGCGAAGTGTGCAGCGTGGAATGGCGTTGCACGGCGCACAGCAGGGTTGTAATGACGAGGGCCGCCGTCAGCGTCCACACCGGCAAGTGGCTGTCCTGCGTCTCTATCGTAGCGAACTCGCCCTTAGTGAAGAACGCGAAGAGAGCTGCGCCAACCACCAGAATCACGATGGCTACGCGGTTGCTGTATCCCGCCAGATAGGAGAGGGCGATGCTGGGTTTTACTGGGAAGAGGTAAGGGAGCAGGAAGAGTGCTAACGCGACCACTACCAAAAAACAGTCTTTTGCAGCGGAGTTCGCCGCGTTCCACCGTCTATGGCTTGCGTCGACATCGGTTGAGCAAGTATAACAGCGGCGGACCGCCTATTCCTAAGCGGGCACTACTCCTCATGGAGTTCGCGCTCGACGATCGACAAGGACTTGTTTTTCATCTGAAGATACATTCTCCCCAGGTATTCGCCAACAATACCGAGCATCAGCGCATTGATGCCCAGCGATCCCAGGATCAGCACCGTGATCGTCGTAAACCCAGCGGGCGCACGGAACCCCACCGTAAAGTACGCCACGATGTACCCCACGCTTGCCACCACCGTCAGCGCAGCTACACCCAACCCCACATAGATCGCCATGCGCAGGGGCACAACCGACTGGTTGACGATGCCATCCAGCGCCAGCATGATGTTGTCGTAGAACGAGAACTTCGATACCCCAATGGCCCGCCCCTTCCGCGTATAACTGATTCCCTTCTGCGTAAAGCCAAGGGTCGCAATCGTTCCACGCAGATACGGTTTGGGGTCGCCGATGCGCCGCAGCTCCTCGATCACGCGCCGGCTGATCAACCTGAAATCTCCCGCATCCTTTGGGACTGGATCTTCGGAAAGAAAGTCCACCAGCCAGTAAAAGAGCTTGCGCGCCAGGGTCCAGCGCTTCGACTCCAGCCGCGAGGTGCGAATCCCATAGACGACGTCCGACCCGTCCATCCAGTGCTGTAGAAAGACCGGGATGAGCTCGGGTGGGTCTTGCAGGTCGCAGTCCAGTTGGATCGCGGCGTCGCCGGAGCACTTGAGATAGGCGGTAAGAATGGAGCGCTGGTAGCCGAAGTTCCGCGAAAAGCGATAGGCGCGAATGCGCTTATCGTTCAAGGCCAGCGCACGCAGCAGCTCCGGAGTCTTGTCTGTGCTGTGATTGTCGGTAAAGACCAGCTCGAAGTCGAAGCGGTCGCTGAGGCTGTCCATGACCGGCACGACAGCTTCGTAAAATGGAAGGACATTGTCCTCCTCATTGAAGACCGGCACGACAATCGAAATGAGAGGCCGTTCGTTTCGCATAGGTTAGGGGAACGCCGCAGCATCGGCTATGCCAAAGTATACAGGTTCGACGGAAAGCTCAGGCTACGCTCAACCGAGCTGATGGGACAGATTTCAGACACTTTGATTCCTGTTTTTGCCAGATGTAACCGCAACGGCACCTCTGAATTCAACAGCCTGCAACAATCCTTCGTTACCGTGAGGTCATGAGACTTAGCTTTGTTGTCCCCGCCTACAACGAAGAAGCCTACGTGGCTGCTTGCCTCGAATCGATCCTCACCCAGACTCGCGAACTCCCCCCGGAACTCTCAACACTCACCGAGATCATCGTGGTCGACAACGCCAGCACCGATGGGACCCGTGAAGTAGCCCTTCGCTATCCCGGAGTGATCGTCGTCGATGAACCGCGCAAAGGCCTCACTTACGCGAGGCAGGCAGGGTTCGCCGCCAGCTCCGGCTCACTCATCGCGCACGTCGACGCCGATTCGCGCCTCACGCCCGGCTGGGTCTCGACCGTCCTTGAAAGCTTCGACGCCGAGCCTCAACTGGCCGCGCTTTCCGGCCCTATCCTCTACTACGACCTCACGCCGTGGCAGCGCATCCTGGTCCACGTCTTCTACCTCACCGCGTTCGCCACCTATGTCCTCAACCGCTATGTCCTGCGCGTGGGCTCCATGGTGCAGGGCGGTAACTTCGTCACCAGCCGCATAGCGCTGGAGGCCATCGGCGGCTTCAACCTCGGCATCGCCTTCTACGGCGAAGACACCGACATCGCCCGCCGCCTCAGCACCGTCGGCGGAGTTCGTTTCACCTTCCGCCTCAAGATGTTTTCCTCCGCCCGCCGGCTGAAGAAGGAAGGCATCCTGACCATGGCGCTGCGCTACTCGATCAACTACTTCTGGACCACCTTCTTCAAGCGTCCTTACACTGACAACTACATCGACATCCGCGAACAGCCGGAGGGTTAGCCCCTAATCCTCCGTTAGTTGTCATTCCGAGCGGAGCCGAGGAATCTGCTTCTTCATTTACGGGTGATGGGTCGGCCCTATTATTTATAGCGCGTCACTGTAAGTCGAAAAGTACCACTATCTACTCCTGGATTCTCTGCGCCTAAACCGGCATTGGACAAGTGTTCGTAAAGGTACTCGATGCGGACCGAATGACGTCGATCCAAAAACACTTCGACTCCTGGCCCAGCGGCAGCAAGGAAGTTGAAGCTGGAGGTGTAGTCTACGGGAATATTTCGCGTGGCATAAACAGCGCCCAGGTTGATAGCAAAGGTGGGCTGGATGCGGGTCTTGGTCAACGTCAAGAGACGGAGTCCAACTGGAAATACCGCGAAGGCGTAGGTAGTTTCATTAGGCCCGGATATAGGATTATTAAGTATAAACAGTGAACCCGTCTGAATACCACCAAGATATACAGGAAATCCGATGGGCCGATATGGCTCCGGGAAGATATTGATTGTAGGAGGTCCCAATACATTGGCAGTCGATGTTCCCAGGATGGTGGGGTCGGACTCCAGGTAGAGGGGCTGCACCGATCCCTCATACATGAACTTTATGTTGGACCAGCTCTTCAGGTTATGCAAATAATCAAATCCGGCCTGGGTGGTCTTCCGGCCCTGCGCACGGCCAATCAGAATATGTTGCGATGTTGGAGAGTAACTTCCGAGCGCACCTATACCAAGCCTGCCCCCGAACTCCGCTGCCTCCTGGGCGGAAGACGATGAACTCAACCATGCAAAACAAAACGCGCAAACAACGAAGCTTCTGATTCCGTGGAACAAAATGGCCCCCTTTGGAGAAAGCAGTCGCCGCCCGTCAGTTTGTAGCGGGCGGCTGCCGGTTAGAAATCAATAGGGAGGCTAACCACGGAGTTGCTCTCCGGCATGGTGAAATAAATTGAGGATTGGCCGACCGCGACACCGCGGATTGCGTAAGGAAGGGTGCCGCTGATAAGAGACTCCCCTGTCGGCAACCAAGTGACCGTAAATGAATTTCCGTTCGCAACCGCCACAATGTCTCCGCTGGAGGAACTCAATGTCGGTGGCACGAACGCAGTCTGCGCAGGAAATGCGAGATACTGTGCGACCGCGGATTGTGTATAGGCCGCATTGCTTGCCGCGGCGATGGTTGGACCGCTTGAAGACAGATTGGCAACACCCATAACATTCACCGTCGAGTAGGAGCTTTGAGGCGAACTGTACAAGACTGCATTGGCGAAAGTTCCCCCGCTGACAGGTGAGCCGACCGTTCCATTCTGAAGTAGTACTTGCACCATCGCGTTCTGTGTTGGAGCGTAGGCCATTTCGTTGATTGTGCCGTCCACAGGCGTTGAACTTGCAACGACCCAATTGGAGAGGCTTACCTCATCAACGTAACCCTGTCCCCCGATCCAAAGATTGCCGCTTGCATCGAAACTGAGACTGGTGGGACAGGCCATCACGCTAATTGTCCTGGTAACCGCGAGCGTGGAGAGGTTCACCTCGGAAACGGTTCCATCTGTGTAATTAGCGATGTATGCCATTGTCTCAGCCGAGTTGATTACCGCAGCGACGGGCTGATTGCCGACCGCAACGGTCCCAGCCGGGTAGCTAGCATATCCAATATTTACAATGGATACGCTATTGCTACCTGTATTGACAACGAGTGCGGACTGCGCCCCCGTGTAGGTCGAAACGATCCTAGCTCCCGTGCAGCCCGGAATAGTGTCGCTAACGGTTTTCCCTTGATCGTTGAACGGAATGACCACAGTCGGATTGGAACCGACCGGGATCGTGTTGGATGAGTTGCCGACAGCGAGGGCGCCTTGTGTGAGGAGTGTGACCAGCGGCAATGGTGTGCCGCCAGAGGCGCCGCTAGAGGTCACCTCGCGTCCGCACGGGCGACTGCCCTCCGGCAAGAAGATTGTGGACGTAGAGGTTACTTTGGGATCCACGACGGCTATTCCGAAGGCACCGGGAAAACTCGTATCATCGTGTCCGATCACAAGAGGTTCCATGGCATTCGTTGTTTCCGGTTGCCCAGGAATATCTGTCGTAATCGTTCCAATATAAGCGCCGGCGGGCAGGGCTGAGCCGTTTTGTGCTGTTGGGTAGGAAAATACCGCGCTCATGCCATCCGGGGCGACGGTGGACGCTACCTGTGTTGTGAACTGCTGAAGATCGGACGAGAAGAGGTGAAGAAAGGTGTAGACAGGCGCGGCATTTATCTGGGCGAATGCTGCCACTTGAACGGAGGCCGGAATTTCGTCGTCCAGTACAAAACGGGGGGATACTCCCGTGGGGCTTATTTCAGGGTTGGCTGGCGTATTGATGTAGCATGTCAACGGGATTGGCAACGGCGCTGGCGCTGACGTGCCAAAACTGAATTCAAATTCGCTGCTCCAAGAGAAGCCGCTTCCAACGCCAGGTATAAGTTCATCCACATTCGACTGGGTACTGGGGAGGGTTGGGTAGGGCGGAGTAGCTGTTGGCGAGGTAGTGGGATCGTAGCATGGCATGCTAGGCGTAAATAAGACTGTCCAATACGCCGGCATATACATGCCGTCCGCTATGTAATTCGTTGGCCAATTGGCGAGTGTGGAGGAGTATGCCGTGCTATTGGAGGAGGCTGTAACCCCGTTTACAGCCGTCTGGCTCCCTGCTGGATTGATCGTATCCCCATCGATATAGAGCGTACCTGTTTCACCATAGTACGTTGCGCCAATGGTTTGGCTGCCAAAGGGAGCATAAACGGTTCCCGCGCGTGTGACTTTTGCCAGGGCCGTGTCGAACTCCTGATTGTTATTTACCGGGACATTGCAGCCGGATAGACAAGCTATGCACATTAGAAGGAGGAAGGAGACGAGACGAGACGAGACGAGACGAGACGAGACGAGACGAGACGAGACGAGACAGAATGATAACGCATCTATGTAACACCTCTGCTAAGAATTGTCGATCTGCTAGCAGATATTATGAATATTCAATTCACTTGTCAAGATGGGGTTTGCATCCTTAAGTAGTTGAGGGAGCAGCGCAGGGCCATGGTCAAGATGCCTTTACTGCTGCAATTGTTAGCTAAGCCCCTTTACACCCACTCCATTCCCGCCCGCAGATCGTTCACTCCCGGGAAGGCCAGGCTCAGCGGCGCAGACATACCCTTCATCCCAAACAGCCGCACCGCATGGATCGCCGCCATCACCATCTTCGGCGGTTTGCCCTCGACCCATAGCTGGCTCAACTGCCGCATCTCGCCGTTCTGGTCGGGATGAAACACGCGATCGTCCCACCGCTGCCATCCCGGCATGAACTGCGGAAAATCATTCACCGCATTCAGCGTCGACGCCAGAATCCTCTGCTCCCACCGCTGCCGATACTGGTCCATAAAGTGGACGTGACTGCGCCGCTCCACGCGGATCTCTTCGACGAACTCCGTAAAGTTCTCCGCGCAGGTCAGATTGATATTGGCATTCGGCTCCATCCCATGCCGGTCGCCGCCAGAGATCAGCAGGTGCCCGGTCTCCCGCGCCAGCCTCGCAATCTCGCGGTTCTCCTTGGCATGACGCAGCCCATTCAACTCCAGTGCATGAATGCAACTTCTCGCTTCGATAAGGAACCGCCGCATCTCGACCCGATGCAACGCCTCGCCAACCTTATTCAGGGCCCATACCGGATGGTTGAAGACGATCAGTATCTGCGGATTCTCATGCAGCTCGCGCAGCATCATCAGCAGTGTCCGGTCATCCGGCGCAGCGCTGAACACCGCGAACCGGCGCATCCACTCCACGGCATCGCCGCTGGGCAGGTTGTGGATGCCCAGATGAAACAGCGTCTGCCCATACGGCGTCGACCACTCCACCGACATCGGAATATGCCGTGACGACGGCACCGCCCGCAATAGCACCGAAGCCTCGATGGTGTCATGGTCCGTAAGCGACACCAGCGGATACAGTCCCATCCGCCGTATCTGCTTGGCCTCCAGCTCATAGGCCATGCGCGGCTGTAGCGGCGGACGCCAGTTGGCGCGCTCCCAATCCAATACCAACCCATACTTGCTGCGGCACCGTCCCTCATAGTGCCTCTGGATCGCCAGCACCCCTGGAAACCTGGCGCCCATCACCTGGATAAAGCTCAGGCTCTCCTCCGAGAGACTGGTGTGGCTGTGCAGCGAGACGCCCGTCGTATAAGGCGTTGCTGCCAGCGGCTCTCTCCAGTTGGTCGAAATCTGCGAATTGGGCTGCATTGTCGCTCCTTTTGGTCATCGCAGGCGAGGCATCTCACCTGCCTCAAGGATGGCGACTCCCTGCAATCGCTCTGTGAGAGCAACAACAATAAATGCCCAATTTAAGAGAGGTTCCCCGCAAGATACCCAAAAAATGCCGAAGTTTCCGGTGTCCCGGCGACGCGGCCTAATGGAAGACCATTGATGTCTTACTCTGCTACGATATTCAACCGAATGAATTGGCGGGTTTCGGCCGTATCTCCGCCTGTTGAGACCGCTTTCAGAAATAATTTATCCTTCAAACTCACGTTCAAGGAATCCGTATGAACCGCAGACAGATTGTGACCTCGCTCTCCGGCCTCGCCGCTCTCGCCGCGACCAACGCCTCCGCCGCGGGATTCTCCGCTCCCGACAAAGCTCCGCTCCTGCCGATCTTCAACCCACGCCAGTACGGCGCCACCGGCGACGGCAAGACCCTCGACTCCAACGCCATCAACGCCGCCATCACGGCCTGCACGCAAGCCGGCGGCGGCGTGGTCTATGTCAACCCCGGGACCTACCTCTGCGGCACGGTGATCCTGAAGAGCAATGTCACGCTCTATCTCGAAGCCGGCGCCACTATCCTCGGCAGCACCAACATCAAGGACTACGCGCCCAAGCACCTCATCTTCGCTCTCAATGCCGAAAACGTCACCCTCGCCGGGCCCGGCCGCATCAATGGCCAAGGTCCCACCTATTGGAAGAAGATCGACAAGCCGCCCATCACCGACGACAAGCGCTGGACCGCCGCCATCCACGATGTCTGGGGCTACAACGACCGGCCGTCGCCCATGATTGAGATCGCCGGCGTCACCAACCTGCGCATCGAAGGCATACGCATCGAAGACGCACCCGGCTGGACCATGCGTCCCTACAACTGCACCCGCGTCGTCATCCACGGCATCGCCATCAAGAACCCCGTCTGGGGTCCCAACACCGATGGCATCGACCTCACCGGCTGCCAGGACGTGATGATCTCCGACTGCATCATCGACACCGGCGACGACGCCATCTGCCCCAAGAGCGAAGACGCGGAAGGCCACGAAGGCCAGGGCTGCCGCACCGCCAAGAACATCACCGTCACCAACTGCATCCTCTCCGGCTGCTGCAACGGCTTCAAGATCGGCACCAAGACCGAAGGCGGCTTCGAGAACATCACCTTCTCCAACTCCGTCCTCTACAACGACGACGTCGACTTCCCCTCACGTCTCAACTGCGGCATCTCCATCGAGATGGTCGACGGCGGCTACATCGACGGCCTCACCATCAGCAACATCCAGATGCGCCGCGCCCGTGCCCCGCTCCACATCCGCCTCGGCAACCGCTCGCCCCGCAAGCACGACCTTCCGCAGAAGGGCATCCGCGGCGTCATGATCGACAACATCCACGCTTCCGACGCCATCATCACGAGCTCCTTCACCGGCATCCCCGGCATGGAGCTCGAAGACATCCGCATCTCCAACGTCCACATCGACACCGTCTATCCCGGGAAAAAAGAGTGGGTCAAAAAGCCCGTCCCCGAGGTAGAAAACGCCTACCCGCAATCGCGCATGTTCGGCTGGCTGCCCGCGTCCGGGCTCTACTGCCGCCACATCAAGGGGCTGAGCCTGAGCAATATCAGCTTCACCGCGCCTAAGGATGAGTG
>Ga0302308_10003601_pt1 | contig 12317 bp, 10 predicted proteins | sample III_Palsa_E3_3_FD_200531 | JGI IMG/M metagenome (GOLD analysis project Ga0302308, IMG submission 200531) | Peat permafrost microbial communities from Stordalen Mire near Abisko, Sweden - III_Palsa_E3_3 | ecosystem: Environmental > Terrestrial > Soil > Palsa > Peat permafrost | place: Sweden... | reverse complement strand
GAACCAACGAGGCCGGTGTTGCCCTGAGCACCAGTAGTCCCGACGATACCCGTATTACCTTGTGCGCCAGTGGCTCCAACAATGCCGGTGTTGCCCTGCGCGCCGGTGGACCCGACGATGCCTGTATTGCCTTGAGCGCCTGTTACACCAATGACACCCGTGTTGCCCTGTGAGCCAGTAGTTCCAACGATGCCTGTGTTGCCTTGAATTCCAGTTGCCCCGACGATACCTGTATTGCCTTGTACGCCGGTAGTTCCAACGATTCCCGTGTTGCCTTGAGCGCCAGTTGACCCGACGAGGCCCGTATTGCCCTGCGCGCCCGTGGCCCCAGCAATGCCAGTGTTGCCTTGTGCGCCTGTTGACCCGACGAGGCCGGTGTTGCCCTGTGAGCCAGTGGCTCCGACAGTACCTGTATTGCCTTGTACGCCGGTAGTTCCAACGATTCCCGTGTTGCCTTGAGCGCCGGTAGCCCCAACGATTCCCGTATTACCCTGTACTCCCGTCGCGCCCGTGAAGCCGATGCTGCCGGTTGCGCCAACGAACCCCGTGTTGCCCTGTGAGCCCGTTGCACCGATGAGCCCCGTTGCACCTTGCGCCCCAGTGACACCAACCACTCCAGTATTGCCTTGCGCGCCCGTCGTGCCTGTGAGGCCGATGCTGCCAGTTGCACCGGTGAAGCCAGCCGTACCAGTCACGCCGGTAAAGCCCTGCGCACCGGTAAACCCATTGACGCCCTGAATCCCTTGAGCACCCGTACTGCCCTGAATCCCCTGTAGACCTTGAACACCCTGCGCGCCCGTCGCACCTGTGACACCGGCAGCTCCGGTCTGCCCCATCGAAGTGATCGTTATATCCAGCCGCGGCGCATGGCCCGTCTCGTCATTCTCCTTGCTGTCGAGCAGCACATTCGCCGCAGCCGAGGTCAGCGCAAAACCATTATTGCTGCCCGGCGCGGTGACCCAGCTCTGCACCAGCGCGGTCACATCCACCGTCATATAAACGCCCGCATTAGCCGCAGTAAAGCTACCCGCAGAAGCTCCCAAACCGGGCTGCGTGGCGTAGGTAACGGTGTACTCATTCCACGCCGAAGTAACAGCCGAAACGCTGACCGAACCCGGCGCATTCACCCGGTTCACATAAACAATAAGCGTAGCCTTAGACACCTGCGCCGCCGTAATCCCTGCCGGCAACGTCGTCAGATCGAACTGTAGAAACGCATTATTCCCATTGCCCACATACAAATTAGAAAGCGTCCCGAAGTTAGTCGCAGTGCGAGCAGCACTCACGTGCGCATCTTGGGTCAGCGCTACTTCGGTGGCAAAGGCAGAGGGCGACAAAAGCAGGGCGCCGAAGAGGGCGACGAGGCAACAGGACACGCGGTTCAAGGAAAGCTCCAGCGGACCTGTACGGGGGGCCCGATTCCAACATAGAACGACAAACACGTGCTACGCAGAGGACGGATGAAGGCCTACCATGAGGGTCCCGACGCTTGAAACAGCGAATCTTGAAGCAGGTGAATGCTCTTATCCTACTCTTTCAGTGCCATCTCGGGAATAGTGCGCGGAACAACCTTTATGAAATTACAGGCATGATCGCAGACGGAGCCAAGACGTATCTCTGATCTTTTAGAGGTCAGCCCCACCGATTACCGTCAGGCTCGCCGTGCGATATTCGCATCCGTAAATCCTACACGCGGACCGTAAAAAAGACATCCCTCACCGTGCCTCTCACCGTAAAAAGCACCGTCAAATTAGGCCTTTTCAGCACTCTTCGCTGCCGCCAATCTCTCCCCCGCGGCAAAGCTCCCCGGCGAATCCCTCCGAGGATCCCAGAACAGCATTCTCCCGCACGTTTCACACGTAAATATAGTGTTTTCAAAGTCTTTGCCCGTCAGATCATTCCACCTCTGAGGCCTCACTAACATCTGGCAAGCAGAGCACTTATGGTCCACAGCCTCCGAAACCCCAGTCCCCTTAGCCTTCGAAATCCTGTCATAACTGGACAGCACAGCCTCGCCCTTTTCAGTAGCCGCAATCAACTCCCGCAGCGTCTTCCGCTCCCCCTCTATCCCATTGATAGCAATAGTGTTATCCCTAAGCAACTCCGCCGCTCGCGCCTGTTCCTTCTCCAACGCCGCACTGGTCTTCTCCAACAACAAAGTACTCGCCACCCGATCCGCCTCAAACCCGTCGCTTCTCTCCATCGAAGCCAACTCCGCATCTTCAAGATTCGAAATGGCTTGCTCCGCAAAACTGATCTCATGTTCGAGCGCCGTAATCTGCGCCGCCGAGGTAGCCGTCTCCATCTGCTTCCTCAAACGAGCAATCTTCCCCTGCTTATCCGCCACATCCGACTGCTGCGAACGCCGCAAAACCTCTTCCTTTTGCAGCGCCGCCTTCGCTGTCAGAAGAGCCTTATCTGCTTTATTCCGTGCACTTTGCGCCGCCGCAACCCGCAAAGGAGCATCCACCAACTCCTGCCGCAAATGCTTCAATTCAAGGTCCTGCGACTGCAAGACAATGAGATGTTCAAGGTCAGTGTTCATCGCAAAAGCCTAGCAGATCGCCCCAATCCCGCAGAATGAGAAAATAGAGCCATGACATTGAAACTGCCAAAAGGCCCATTTAAAGCCTATTTATTCGATTGCGACGGCACAATCGCCGACTCCATGCCCCTGCACTACATAGCCTGGACCAAAATTCTAAGCGAGTGGAACTGCGAGTTCCCCGAAGACAAGTTCTACGCCTGGGGCGGCATGCCCATCGTCGACATCCTCAACACCCTCAATAAGGAACAGGGCCTGAGCATGCCCGTCCCTGAGCTCATGGTTCAGAAGGAAGCCCTTTACTTTGAGCTACTTCACGAGCTCCAGCCCATCCCCGAGGTCCTGGAGCACATTCTCGAAAGCCACGGCCGAATCCCCTTCGCCGTAGTCTCCGGCAGCGCCCGCGACTCCGTTGAAAAATCCCTCGAAACCCTCGGAATCCTCGATAAATTCGACACCCTAGTCTGTGCCGGCGACTACACCAACGGCAAACCCGACCCGGAACCCTTCCTCCTCGCCGCCGAACGCCTCGGCGTAGCCCCCGAAGATTGCCTCGTATTCGAGGACACTGAGATGGGCATCCAGTCCGCAACCGCCGCAGGAATGGCCTCCGTAAAAATTCAGCAGCCCTGGGAACGCGCCGCTCTTGCGAATTCCTAACCCGAATTCTGAATCAAAGCGCGCATTCGAGGAATCTGAATAAAACCAAATGGCAGCCGCATCCGCAATTGAATTAGCACCAGGCCAAACCCTCGCTCCGGCGATCGAGAAGCCGTGGAGACCGAGCATTAACCCATGGATCGTCGCCATGACGGTCACGCTGGCCACGTTCATGGAGGTGCTTGACAGCTCCATCGCCAACGTCGCTTTGCCGCACATCGCCGGCGGCCTTGGAGCCACGCAGGATGAAGCCACCTGGGTGCTCACAGCCTATCTCGTAGCCAACGCCATCATCTTGCCTGCTGGCGCCTACATGACCACCTTCATAGGGCGCAAGAAGTTTTACATGATCTGCGTCGCGCTCTTCGGTATCTCGTCTGCTTTGTGCGGATTAGCCCCGACGCTCCCGTTACTCGTCTTCTGCCGCATCCTGCAAGGCATCGGCGGGGGCGGCCTGGCACCCAGCGAGCAGGCCATCCTCGCTGACACATTTCCCCCCGAAAAACGCGGCCAAGCCTTCGCCATGTACGGCCTCGCCGTGGTCTGCGCACCGGCTATTGGACCGACTCTTGGCGGCTACATCACGGATAACTTCGACTGGCGCTGGATCTTCTTCCTCAACGTGCCAATCTGCATACTTTCGCTCTTTTTGACATCCAGAATCGTGGAAGATCCGCCATACGTGAAGAAGCAGGTCAAGGAGAGCCAAAAGGGCGGCATCAAGCTCGATTTCCTCGGCTTCGGCCTCCTCGCACTCACCTTCGGCTCTCTGGAGTTCATTCTGGACAAGGGCCAGGAAGACGACTGGTTCAGCTCGCATATCATCCTGTTCTTTACCGTCGCCATGGTCGTCGCGTTCGTGGTGATGATCTGGTGGGAGCTCAAGCAACTACGCGATGGCCATCGACCGATCCTGAATCTCACACTGTTCAAACGGCGACAGTTTGCGATCAGCTTCATATTGATGTTCGTCCTGGGCTTTGCGCTCTACGGCACCACCATCCTGATCCCGCAGTTCGTCCAGACGCTTCTGGGATACACCGCGGAGCTGGCAGGAAAAGTACTCTCTCCAGCGGGCTTCATGATGATGGCGATGATGCCCGTCGTGGGCATTCTTTCCGGCAAAGTCGATCCGCGAAAACTCATCGGCTACGGCTTCTTCATGCTGACGATCTCGCTGGTCTACATGGCCAATCTGAATCTTCAACTGAGCTACGGCCAGCTTGTGATCATGCGCATGTTCCAGGCCTCCGGCTTGGCGTTCCTCTTCATTCCCATCAATACGATTGCGTACGTCGGGGTAAAGCAGAGCGAAAACAACGACGTATCGGGCCTAACCAACCTCGCCCGAAATATCGGTGGCTCCTGCGGCACCGCATTCATGGCGACCATGCTCTTACGCCGGACAGCCGCGCACGAAACCAACATGGTGCGCAATCTACAGACCGGTAATCAGGGCTTCAATGATCAGGTGAAGGCAATGGCCGGTGTGTTCAAGGCCGGCAACGGTACGGGCGTGCACGGCGATCCTTCCTTTGGTGCAATGCACCAGGGCCAGGCCTTCTTCTATAACCAGATGCACCGTCAGGCAGCAACCTTAGGCTACGTGGATATCATCCGGGACCTGAGCATCTTCTGCGCCTGCATGATCCCACTGTTGTTCTTTATTCCAAAACCACCCAAGCACGTAGAGATGGGCCACTAAACCCTCGCCCCTATCGACGAACCAGCCGCGCCAGCTCAATCGCATTCGCCGTGGCATGACCCAGCGCAGTGTTGTCGAAGACCACCCAGGTCTCTTTCGTAACCGCAGGAGTCTCCTCCGGGACAGCAGCCGCAAACTCCGTGAGGAACTCCCCGCTGTACTCGGAGTAATACGTCCGCGGCGCCCCGTGCAGCCGATAATACCGAAGCCCATGCCATCCTCCCGGTCGAGCCGCAAGCGCAGAGCCCTTCGCCGGATCCGCCGCCACCCGCGCGATCTCAAACCCCCGCAGCAGCCGGTCGACACCCGGCGTAAACCAGCTCGCATGGCGCGGTTCGAGCACAGCAGCCGAATCGTGCAACTCACGAAGCGTCGTAAAAAACTCATGCGCCACGCCTTCATCAAACGCCGGCTTCGGCGGCAGTTGAATCAGCAGCGGCCCAAGCTTCTCGCCGAGGCCCCGCACCTGCTCCAGAAAGCCCTGTAACAACGCACCAGCGTTCAGCAGGTTGGCTTCATGCGTAATGGCCTTCGGCATCTTTACCGCAAATTTAAAGCCCGCAGGAGTGCTCTCCGCCCAGCGCTCCCATGTCTTAAGCCTGTGCGGACGATAAAAACTGGAGTTGATCTCAACGCAATTCAACCCCCGCGCATACCGCGAAAGATGAGTACCCTCCACCGGAAACAGCCCTGCATGCTGTTTCGGCAGCGTCCACCCCGCCGTCCCAATCCGAATGTCTCGCGCCTCACGAACCATGCTCTTGTGATGCATCAGTTCGAAGGCGCCGCGGATAAAACATTCGCAACAACACAATTGCGTCTCCGCTTCGCCTCATAAAGCGCCGCATCCGCACAAAGAAACAGGTCGCTGGACACTCCAGTAACCGGTGTTCCATCTCCCGGAACAGCCGAAGCTACGCCGACACTCACCGACACAAATCCCTCGCCCTCAGGATTTCCCTCATGCGGAATCCGCAGCCCATGCACCCTGGCGCGCACGCACTCCGCCAGCTCTCTCGCCCCGGCAGCAGTAGTGCTGGGAAGAATAATCGCGATCTCTTCTCCGCCATATCGAGCGATCGTATCCGTGGCACGATGTACACACGCCGACAGCGCGGCCGCAACCGTGCGAAGACAATCATCGCCCGCATGATGACCATGCTTGTCGTTGAACTGTTTGAAGTGGTCCAAATCGATAAGCAGCAGCGACATCTGCGCCTGCTCTCGCAGGGTCCGTTTCCACTCACGATCGAAGGCCAGATCGAAGCCCCGCCGGTTCGACAAGCCTGTAAGCCCATCGGTAAGCGCCATCGCAAAGAGCTGGTCCTCCATCACGGTACGCGCCGTTGCGTCGCGAAGAATCAGCAGGATCTCCAGTGCCTCCGCGCTATCCGGGCTCCGGAGAATTCTGCTGGTAACCTCAACGCAGGCGATCCCCTGATTTGGCGAGTGCATTCGCAACGTGAGAGGCGCAAACTCGATACCCGTATGAAGACCGAGGGTCAACGCCGCAGCAAGCACCGGAATATCTTCGGCATGCACAAAAGCTCCGGGCGCCTGGCCGATCATCTCTTCCGGCTTCCATCCCAGAACCCTGACAGAAGACGGAGAGACATAACGGAATGCCATATCCATTCCAACGCGGCAAAGCACGTAACCCGTGCTTTCGGCGAAAAGCCGAAAATCGAAAGTATCCTGTGGACCCAAGGCACAACTCCATGTTCTCCGGGCTGAACACAACTTCGTGTCGCCTGCGAAGGACGCATTATTACAACAGCCGCGGCATCCCGCGTCTTATTTATGAACTGCTCTCGTCTACCTTGAGACGCGAAGATCGGAGGGTAAGCAGCTTGCGACGTATACTATTTCGCGAATTAATTATTACTTTAGTCTTCATTGCCGTCGCTGCGCCGATTGGCCAGCCAGCCGCCCTCGGACAGGCACCAGCCGCCACCAATCATCCCTCATTCGAGATCCTCCGCCATCGCATGGATGTAGACGTCGACGGCGCGCCAACGGCCTACGGCCCAAAAGGCAAACCCACGCTGGACTACCTCATCAACGCCCATCTGCAAGGACGTCCCAACGCGCCCATCGTCGGCTATCTCCTCGGGGATGACAACCCCAGAAAACCCGTCCTTCAAGGGCCACGCGATCCCGCACCTGGCTACTACATATCGCAGACAGCCTACACAGACAAATCCCGCCCCAACGCGCGAGACGTCCTGCGGTATGTCGATGCAACCAGGATCAACTACGTCGTCCTCGGCCATCAGGCGAAGAAACGCGGTGTAAAACTGGGCGATTTCGTCGCCGTCTACTCGCAGCGAACGCACAAATCCGTCTTCGCCATCGTGGCCGACGACGGCAACCCCAGCGGCGACGAGGGCTCACTGCACCTGCTACAGGACCTCGGCTATCCGTTCCACGACGGCAAGAACGATGCCGTGGAAGAGAGCGAGATCATCGTGAGGTTCTACCCCGGCTCTAATCCCGGCGAGTTATTCTTCCGTACACAGGCCGCATTAAATGAGGCGGCCGCGAAGATCGGGCTCAGCCGCGACTTCCCCGGCATCACCGCATCCAAACACTGACGGCCATCCACCCGCCGCCACAAAAGACAGGAGCACATCATGGAATACCGCAGCCTTGGCCGCTCTGGCCTCAAAGTCCCCGAACTCTGCTTTGGCACCGGAACCTTCGGCGCCGGCAGCGAATTCTTCAAAGCCTGGGGCGATACCTCACCCGACGACGCGAAGAAGCTCATCGATATCTGCATGGAAGCCGGCTGTAATTTCTTCGATACCGCCGATATCTACTCCAACGGCGCTAGCGAGTCCATGCTCGGTAAAGCCATCTCCCATCTCAAGCGCGAAGACGTCCTGCTCTCTACCAAGGCCACGTTTCGTTTCGGCAAGGGGCCCAACGATGTAGGCAGCTCTCGCTATCACCTCATCCAGGCGCTCGAAGCCTCCCTGAAGCGCCTCGGCACCGACTACATCGACGTCTATCATCTGCATGCGTTCGATGCCACAACGCCCGTCGAAGAGACCCTGAATACACTCGACAAGATGGTCCGTGAAGGCAAGGTGCGGTACATTGCGTGCTCCAACTTCTCCGGCTGGCACCTCATGAAGTCGCTCAGCGTCAGTGAGCGTTATGGTTGGGCCCGCTACGTCGGCCACCAGGTCTACTACTCGCTCGTCGGCAGAGACTACGAGTGGGAGCTCATGCCCTTGGCGCTCGATCAGGGCGTCGGCGCGCTCGTCTGGTCGCCGCTTGGCTGGGGACGCCTAACCGGAAAGATCCGTCGCGGCCATCCCCTGCCGGAGACCAGCCGCTTGAACGAAAAGTCCGTAGTGGAGAACGGCCCACAACCGGATATCGAGTACCTTTACAAGGTCGTCGACGCGCTCGACGAAGTAGCGAAAGAGACCGGCAAGACCGTTCCTCAGATCGCCCTCAACTGGCTGCTGCGCCGCCCCACCATCTCCACCCTCGTCATCGGAGCGCGCGATGAAAAGCAGCTTCGCGCCAACCTCGACGCAACCGGTTGGAAGCTCACCCCCGAGCAGGTTGCGAAGCTCGACGCCGCAAGCGACGTGCCCAAGGCCTATCCGTACTGGCATCAGACGCAGTTCGGAGAGCGCAATCCCAGCCCCGTATAGAAACAGGATGCAGCAGGCAAACAAGCGCCCGTCCGCCACACTCGCGGACGGGCGCTTCTGCGTGTGCAGAGAATAGGCTTGCACCCAGACCAAGGTTAGTAGAGAGTCATCATGAGGACGCTGATGCTCCACGACCCAGCCACAGACGGACAGTTGCAGTTGGTGGAAAAGCACCCGCGCGCCATCCGCTGGATGCACTGGATCAACTTCCCCGTGCTCTCCGTGATGATCTGGAGTGGTCTGCTCATCTATTGGGGAGACTCCATCCCTCCCTACCAGCACGCCCACGAGGTCTATCGCATCGGCATCGGCCACTGGACGCTCGTGCGACTCTTCCCACCTTGGTTCTGGAAGTTCCTGAACGCGCCCTACCAGTTGACATCCGGGCTCGGTTGGCACTTTCTCTTCATGTGGATCTTCGCGATCAACGGCATCGCATACGCTCTCTATCTCGGCGTATCGGGCGAGTGGCGCGTACTTTGGCCGCAGCGGAGCTCGTTTCGCGACGCGCTGCTTGTCACGCTCTATGACCTTCATATTCCCTTTGCGCGCCGGCAAGGAATGCCTTCGCAGGGCAAGTACAACGGTGCACAGCGGATTGCTTACACCGCCATCGTGTTGATGGGCGCAGGTTCGCTGCTGACCGGCTTGGCCATCTATAAGCCCACGCAGGCGCACTGGCTAACCTCCATCCTCGGCGGCTATGAGATGGCCCGATGGCTGCACTTCTGGCTCACGATGAGCTTCTGCGGCTTCTTCCTCGTTCACGTCGGCCAGGTCATCCTCGCGGGCTGGAATAACTTCCGATCGATGGTCAGCGGATACGAGATACAGAAGAAGCCAGCCAGTCCATCAGGCCGAGCCGTAGATGCGGAGAGTGGCGAACCAACAGGGTCAGTCGCAGACGCAGGATGACGATGTCGTCACAGCTTCGTCTTAGACTGCTGTAGAAGATTCAAAACGGAGAAAGCACGGTTTATGAGCGAGGGGACTTCAATGACAGCACCGCCGGGGCTACTACAGGGATTCTGGGCTCGTGAGAGTGCAGGCGAAAACTCCAGAGACCTTAACATGCAGGACACCCTGAAGTCTGCGTTAAGCAAGGTGCCGGAGGTCACGCTCGGCTTCTGGATCATCAAGATCCTCGCAACAACGCTCGGCGAGACCGGCGGCGACATGCTCTCCATGTCGATGAACCTCGGCTACGCGCTCAGCACAATCATCCTCTTCGTGCCGTTTCTGGTCCTCGTCATAGCGCAGGTGAAAGTGAAGAGGTTCCACGCATTCCTCTATTGGGGCGTCATCGTTGGAACCACGCTGGCAGGCACCACGATGGCCGACTTCGCTGACCGCTCACTCGGTATCGGCTATCCCGGCGGTACCGCTATCCTGTTCTCTCTCGTAGTCGCGTCACTCATTGCGTGGAAACTCTCTGTCGGCACCGTCTCCGTAAACAACATCACGACGCCCAAGGCTGAGATCTTCTACTGGATCACGATCTTGTTCTCCAACACGCTCGGAACCGCGCTCGGCGACTGGACCTCCGAAGGAACAGGCTTCGCAGGCGGCGTGGGACTGTTCTTCCTGCTGCTGGCGGTCGTTGCGGCGCTGTACTTCTTCACCAGGATCAGTCGTACGGTGTTGTTCTGGGTAGCCTTCATCCTCACGCGGCCGCTCGGAGCGTCGCTGGGCGATCTGCTGACCAAGCCTTACGCCGACCATGGATTGAACTTAAGCCGTTACACGTCCTCCGCGGTCATCGCCGTACTGATGATCGCGTGCATCATGCTCTTCCCGCAGAAAGCCGGAGAACACCCCGGAAGCACCGACAGGCTGTAGAACGTACGAGGCCTCATGGACGAACGCGAAAAGATCATCGCCAGCGGTGACGCAGAGAGCGTAAAGCGCGAGAGTGCCCGGCGCACGCGTCGGAGTTTTCTGGTCGGTGGTGCCGTCGCTGCTGCCGGTTATGGCATCTCTCAGTGGATCGCGGACAGCAAGCCAGAAGGAAGGCTGCAGGCTGGCCTGCGGGAGACGCTCGACTTTAACGCTGCAGTCAATCGCGCGGTTTGGGATGAGCGTGGCCTTGCTCCGACTTATGCAGTAAGCGAGGCGCGGCCGCTTCGGTTGAATGGGACCGTAGGAATGGAGCAGGCACTGGTTCCAGAGAGTTGGCGCCTGCAGTTGGTCGGCGTCGCGAATGCTGCAAGCTCGCCACTCTTTGTAAAGGACGTTACGGCGTGGGAGTACAAGTATGCCGGCGACGCCCCGGCAACCGAGCAGTCCAACGATGTGAAGAGCGCCCCAGGGAACGGCAGTGTGAGCAAAACAGGCTCGCTGAACCCGACCGGAGCCAGCGATAGTGCTGCGGGCGCGGCACTGGCTGCAAGAATCGAGGCGATGGTGAAGCAGAGCCAGCCAGTCTCGCGGAAGCGCAACGAAGGTAGCGACGAGGCAGGGCCTTCCGCCAGCTCGCTCGACATCGGAACCCCAGGTCTCCTTCTCACAATGGACGACCTCATGAAGCTCCCAAAGGTCGAGTTTGTCACGCAGTTCAAGTGCATCGAGGGATGGAGCTCGATAACCCAATGGGCTGGTGTCCGCCTGCGAGACGTAATCGAGATGTACCCGCCCGCGAAAGTGAACGGCCGCGAGCCTCGCTACGTCTACATGGAAACGCCGGACGGCAACTACTACGGCGGCTACAACATGTCCGCAGCCCGTCATCCGCAGAGTCTTCTGGTAACCGAAATGGGTGGCCAACCCCTCTCGCAGGAGCATGGCGCACCGCTCCGTCTCCACATGCCCATCAAGTACGGATACAAGCAGCTAAAGCGCGTCGGCCTGATCGCCTACATGGACGTTAAACCCGACGACTACTGGACCAAGCTGGGCTACGACTGGTACGCAGGAATCTAACAACACCCAAATCTTGTCAATACCCCGAACCCTCTAACTCCATCAAACGCAAGACATTCTACGGGGCAATCGGCGTCGGCCGAACCGGGGACTTGGTAGGAGTAGCCAGCCCAAAGAACATCACGATCTTATTGCTGCCATAGTTGGAAACCCACAGATTGCCGCTGGCATCCGGCGCCAGCGTATACGGCTGCGAGAGCAGTGGCGTGGAGGCCGAGTATCCAAAACCCGACGCCGGTGACAGCATATCGCCAAGCGAGTGGGGAGCGGCAGCGTGGATTCCCGCCAGTTCGCTGATCGAATCACCGCCATAGTTAGCGATCCATACATTCTGCGCCGCATCCACCGCGACGCCCGAGCCATCGCTGGTATAACCTGCACCGACGACACTTCCACCATCCAGCAACACAGCATCTTCAGGACTCGAAGAGATCGAAGACGAAATAATACTGAACGAGTTGCCGTAGTAGTTCGTAATCCAGGCATTGCCGGCTGAATCCGTAGCAATCCCGTTCGATCCCTGACAGCAGGAGAGATTGCTGATGATCGTTCCATTAGCCGCAACATGCGTCACGGTGTATCCATCACTGTTGCCGATCCAGACGCCATGGCTGCTATCGGCAGCAACGACCGTGGAGAACGAAGCATCGGGATAACCAAGCCCAGTAGGCGAGAGCACAGTTCCGGCGCTGGTGTAGGCCGAAGCCGAATCGTTGTAGTAGTTGGCGATGAAGATATCACCGTTCGTATCGGCGGAGAGTCCGGTCGGGAAGTCGAGCGAGGCATCGTAGAAGCTGGTGCTTGCCCCATTCATCACCAC
>Ga0302308_10003594_pt1 | contig 12324 bp, 12 predicted proteins | sample III_Palsa_E3_3_FD_200531 | JGI IMG/M metagenome (GOLD analysis project Ga0302308, IMG submission 200531) | Peat permafrost microbial communities from Stordalen Mire near Abisko, Sweden - III_Palsa_E3_3 | ecosystem: Environmental > Terrestrial > Soil > Palsa > Peat permafrost | place: Sweden... | reverse complement strand
CGCCGCGATGTTTGTTCCAATGACTACCATAAGATACTCCTTTCATTTCAAGCCCATCATGAGCCGCCTGGAATCATTCCAGAATTTCCGGGTTTCAGGCCCCGGCACCTATGAGCGGCTTCTACCGTTCACTCTTTCTTTATCGGTGTCTCAGGTCGGTTCCTTAGCGGTTTTTTCGGAAATCGGCGGGTTATCGTCGAATTAGAGGTGTTTTGTTCAAGCGGGCTCGATAGGTAACGTCCTTTTGGGGCTGCGCCCTGGCCCCTGCGCGTCCGCATGATAGAATCGACCCAGACTCGGCGACCATCCCCGATCGAAGCAGGGGCCAGAATGCCTGCGCGTAGCGCACATAGTTCCCAGGGGAAACCAACTCGCATGGCCGGGAGGCAATCGCAGCCCCAAAGGACGTGACCGATCGACCCCATCTAAACCAAACACCCTAGCCCCGCCCCCTTCGAAACCGAAATCCGCTAAAAAGACGAAATGAGCGTAACCCCAGCGCCCTCCCCACGTCAGTCTGAGTATGGGCGTCGCGCTATCTTGGGCTTCTTCGAATCTCTTCCCGGAACTTTCCGGAGAATCCGTTCCCAGCCATCCTCCAGCCCCCTCTCACGACCACTTTCGCGACCACTTTCGCGACCACTTTCGCGACCACTTTCGCGATTTACGCGGCTTCCTCGCCGGTTTAGGATCGTGCCATGAGCCGGCTTCCGCCCCCGGGAAGCGCCAAGGCGCTCCTGCCCGCAAAGCCAGGAGCGTCCTGGCTTCCAGGGAGGTCGGAAAAAACAGCGGCAAGAGCGCCTATCTGGTCAAGGGAGCCGTGAACGAAGCCGAACTCGAATCGCTGGTGCGGGAGGCCCGGGACGGCGATCCCCAGGCCCAGGCGCTCCTGATCGATGCCTACCAGAAGCGCCTCGGCGGCTTCGTCTACGCCATGGTTTCCGATCCGGCGCAGGTCGACGACCTTTGCCAGACCATCTTCGTCAAGATGATCCTCTCCCTGCGGCAGCTGCGGGAGCCGGCCCGCTTCGAGGCCTGGTTCTTCCGCATGGCGCGCAACGGCTGCCTCTCCTACCTGCGCCGGGAAAAATTCCGCCGCCTCTTCTCCCCCCTTTCCGCCACCCATGAGGAAGTCGCCCTCGCGGCCCCCGATGCGCCCAGCCGCGACCTCCTGCTCCTGCGGGCGGCCCTCAAACAATTGCCCGAAAAACATCGCTCGCTGCTCATTCTGGTCCAGGATCGGGAATCCGATTACACCCAGATCGCCGCCACTTTCGGCATCGGAGTCGGAGCCTTGAAAACCCGGGTCCACCGTGCCAAACTCGCCCTGAAGGAAAGGATCGATTATGTCCGAAAACATGCAATGGAATGAACTGCAAGAGCTCTGCCTGGAAGGCGGAGCGATGATCCGCCCCGGCCTCCCCCAGCGGGTACTGGCGGCAGTGGCGCGCCGCCGCGCCGCCCTCCAGGAGAACCTGCGGGTCATGGTGGTGGCGACTTTCGCCCTCTCGCTTCTGATCCTGGGCGGCATCGAATACGATGCCCGCACCGTGGCGCCCATCCGGCTGGCGCAATGGGACCAGGTGGCCGACTGGGTCCACAACTTCGACAATTAAGGGACCAGCGACTGATCGACTGACGAAACAGGGAATGTGACGCCCAGGCCGGGCCTCCGGTTTCCGCCGGACTCTCCATGAAGGAAAAAATCCAAATCGCTTTCGTCACCGTCGGCATCCTCGTCGTGGGGATGCTCCTCGGTTTCTGGCTCGCCTGGCACCGCCCGCTGCCCCATCCCCTCTGGCTCGGCGGCCCGGCGCCCCATGCCGGGGGCAATCGGCCCGATGCCGACAACCGGTCCGATAGCCGGCCCCAATTCACCCCGGAACAGGTCGATGCCTTCCGCAAGCAGATCGATCTGCTGCAGCCGGCGCTGCAGGATTTCCAGACCCGCTTCACCGCCCTCGAAGCCGATTTCCACACCAAGTTCGACGCCCTGCTGACCGACCCGCAGAAGGCCCTCCACCCCCATCACGATACCCAGGAAGTCGATTGGGTCGGGGATTTCACCCACATGGCGGAAGATCGTGTCAGCGGGCCTCCCGCCCCTCCGATCGAGGGATTGCCGGGACTCCATCCCCACCAGGGAAAGGCCCTGACGACCCTGCTCCGCATCCTCATGTATGAGCCGAACGTCCGGATCCTGACCGATCGCTACCAGCTCACTCCCGACCAGCAGACCCAGCTCCGGGCCTTGATGGAAACCCGCCGCCAGGCGCTGATCGCCCTCTGCCGCGATCACCCCCTGCCGCTCGATCAGCTCTATTTCTCGATGCGCGATCTCGGCCTCCTCCAGGACAACGGCCATGGGGAGCCGCCCGCCGGGGCCGTTCCCACTACCCCCTCCGTTTCGCCCGATCATTCCACCCCTCCAACCCCATGAAAGCCACGCGTCACTATTCGCGCACCCAGATCCTGGCCGGTTCCGTCTTCGCCTTGCTGGTCGTGAATATGGCGTGGAGCCTTATCTCGAACTGGGGGAAGATCACCCTCGACGCGCATCAACTCCCGCTGCGGAAAGTGATCGCCGAATTCGAGCGCCAGGGACACATCCGTCTCCGGTCGAATCTCGATCCCGATACCCCCGTCACCCTCCATCTCGACAAGGTGCCGGTCGCCGAAGCGCTCGAGAACCTCTCCGTCGTCACCGATTCCCGCTGGCGGCTGGCCTACCTGATGGGGCCGCGCCGCGCCGATCTCCTCTCGATGCTCAAGGATTGGGAGGCCGGCCCGCGGCCCCAGGGCTGGGTCTGGATCAACCATCCGGTCAACCTCGACATGATCGCCCCCCAGCTTGCCGACGATCCGCAGGACCCCCGGGGCGAACGGATCGATTTCAAGCCCACCGGGGAACCGGCGGCTCCGCCCCCGCCCCCTCCGGCCCCCCCGGCTCCGGACGCCAATGGAACTGCGACTGCGGATGCTGCCCCCAGCCCCGCCGCCGCTCCCGCCCCCAGTCCCAATGACAACCCCGGCCCGCCGCCGACCGAGCTGCAGCCGTTGCTCCAGCAGGTGACCGTCCTCGCCGACGCCGAGGCGGTGGTGCCGAGCGATTGGAACCCCGAAGTCGGGGCGATCTCCGCGCGGGCCTCGATCGGCAGCCTGATTGGGAAACTGGCCCGCGCCGGACACGGCACCGCCTACGAGGTCTTCCTCCTCACCAAGGAGGAGCGGAGAGAGCGGCCCGACCAGGGGCAGAACCAGGACGCCGGCGGCCCGCCTCCCGAGGGCGGCGGGCGGATGAATCCGCTGCGGATGGCGGCCGGCCTCCAGGCCCGCATCGATCGTCTCCCCGCCGGACAGCGGGCGGCGGCCCAGGCGAGCTTCGACGAGATGAAGGCCTTCTGGCTCTCGCTCAAGGATCTCTCCCCCGAAGACCGCCGCGCCAAGATGGCGGCGATGCGCGACAACCCCGCCTTCCAGGACGCGATGGAGCAGCGGCAGGCCGACCGGATGGCGAAGATGACCCCCGACCAGCGCGATTCCCGCTTCCAGACCTACACCTCGAACAAAGCCTCGATCAAGGGGGGCTATTGAAGACCGCTTCCTCGCCAAAAAATCGCCAGCCTGCCCGCCGGGCCAATCGCTCGGCATGCCGGGCGTTCACCCTGATCGAGTTGATCTGCGTGATCTGCATCGTCGTCCTCCTCTCCAGCCTCCTCTTCCCCAGCCTGCAGACCGCGCGGCAACGGGCGATCAGCATGGTCTGCGCGTCGAAGCTCCATCAGATCGGCGTGGCCGTCACCGCCGCCGCCGGGGACAACAACAACCAATACCCGCTCATCGAGCCCGATCCGGCGAATCCGGTCTATCCCTCCACCGCCGGCGCCCTGCCGTTGCTCACCGCCCTCATGCCCTACGGGCTCGTGACCAACAGCGTGCAATGTCCCGCCGACCTCCCCGTCGGCGGCCAAAAGAGCAATTTCCAGATCCACGGCAGCAGCTACCAATGGTCCCCCCTGGCCGACGGCGAGACCATGGGCAACGTGCAGCTCTACTATCGCAACCGGGTCTTCACGCCGAACTCGGCCCACCTCCGATTGGCCCTCGATTTCACCGCCGTCCATTTCAACCGGGTGAACTGGTTATACGCGGACGGGCATACGACCTACGTGACGCAGTAGGGGCCCCCTCCATCCTGACGACTTCGCTCCCATCGAGGTCACAAATCGAGTCAGAGCCAGAATGCCTGCGCGATAGCGCACATCGTTCCCAGGGGAAACTAATTCGCATGGCCGGGAGGCAAACCCACAAGCCCGCTCTCCCGCGCTCCTCGCGTCCGCGTGGTATCAATCACGCATACTCGGCGACATCCCCCTTCCCAGCGGAGCAAGGGGCGCAGCCCCAAAGGGACGAGACCGATTAAGTCTATCTAAACCGCAACACTAAGCCGAAGCCGCCACCCCCGCCTCAGCTTCCCCCGCCGGCCTCTTCAACCACCGCTTGCGCAAATCGGCGGCCAGGTCGACGAACTGGAACATCGACATCGGCTTCAGCGCATAGTGATTGGCCCCCTGCGATTCGGCCCGGTTCCGGTCCTCGGGGCGGCCCGAGGAGGAAAAGATCACCACCGGAGTCTCTTTAAGGAAGGGCTGCTGCCGGATCCAGCTCAGGACCTCGAAGCCGGAGAGATGAGGCAGATTCAGATCGAGCAGGATCAGGGCGGGGAGGGGATGGGCTGCGCGGTCGGCATATTCATCCTCCCCCTTGAGATAGGCGAGGGCGCTCCGGCCATCCTTGACGATCCGCAGCGTCCCCTCGGCGCCGACCCGCTTGAACGCCATCTGCATGAAGAGCGCGTCGTCCTCCTCGTCCTCCACATAAAGCGCGATGGCGTTGGACATACTTCTTTGTGCCTATTCCGCCGCCTCGAACTCAAGCCAAAAGCGGCTGCCCTTCCCCGGCTCCGATTCGACGCCGACCCGGCCCCGCATCCGTTCCGCCACCTTCCGTACCAGCGCCAGCCCGATCCCGGTCCCCTCGTAATCCCGGGTCGCCCGCTGGAACATGCCGAAGATCTTCGGCATGATCTCGGGCGGGATGCCGATGCCGTTGTCCTCGATCCAGATCCGCGCTCTGCCCTCCCGGCGCTCCCCCCACACCCGCACCCGGGGCTTGCGGCCCTCGTCGACGAATTTCACCGCATTGTTGAGAAGATTGGAAAAACATTGGGTCAACCCCGCCTCGTTGGCCTTCACCCGGGGGAGGGGTTGCGCGATCTCGATCTGCGCCCGCGCCGCCTGGAATTCGGGATAGGAATCGAGCATCCCCTGGAGGAGGGGCAGCGGATCGACCTCGACCAGCTCCAGCTCCTGCTGGACCGCCTTGCTGTAGCTGAGCGCGTCGGTGATCAGGCGGTCCATCCGTCCCGCCGCCGTCACGATGCGGCCCAGGTATCTCCGGCGCTCCTCCGGGGTGCCCTCATCCTCGGAGAGGATCTCGGCGAAGCCCTGCATCGCCCGGAGCGGAGCCCGCATATCGTGGGTGATCGTATAGGAGAAATGCTCCAGCTCGTTGACCAGCTCATGGAGCTTGGCCGTCCGGCTCCGGACCAGTTCTTCGAGATGGTCGTGGTTTTGGGAAAGTTCCTCATGCAGGCGCCGCACCTCCAGGATCAGCGAGCACTGCGCCGCCACCCATTCGAGGATGCGGAACTGCTCCGCCGTCCAGCTGCGCGGACGCTCGGAATAGATCTCGATCGCGCCCATGGTCCGGGCCTGGATGCGGAGCGGCGCGGCCAGCAGCGAGCGGAACGGCGCCCCCTCCCGCCCGGGAACGATCAGATCGGACCGGGCGGCCAGATCGTCGACATAGGCGGTCCGCCCCGTCTCCATCACGATCGAGGCGAACGACCGGACGAAGGGGAACGGCGTCTCGTTCAGCTTCTCCCCAGCCTGGGCGCGGAGCCTCAGCTCCTCGCCGACCCGTTCCACCACCCCGGCGGAGGCACCCCCTTCCAGCAGATGGAGGGCGGCGGCGCAGATGCCGTCGAGGACCTCCTGGTCCCCTCTCGCGCGGAGCGATTCGAGCAGCATCCGCAGCATCCCCTCGCGCTGCTCCAGTTCCTGGTTGGCGGCGTGGGTCTCCTCGGTCTGGGCCTGCAGCTCCTCGTTCTGCTGGGCCAGCTCCTCGCCCTGGGTCTGGAGTTCCTCGTTCTGTTGCGCCAGTTCCTCGCCCTGGGTCTGCAGCTCCTCGTTCTGGCGGCTGATCTCCTCCTCCCGCGCCGCCAGCTCGCCGTTGGCCTCCTCCAGCTCGGCATTCCGGTGGCGGAGCTTGGCGCTGAGATTGAGGACCGCATGGACCACCACGGCGATCACCACCGTATTCGCCATCTGCGAGATCCACAGCCAGGCATCCCGGGCGGCGGCGGGGGTATAGACGAAATTCTTGCAGAGCGACATCCCCACAAAGGCGGCCACCATCGACCAGAGCAGCCGCCGGTCCGGATGCCAGAGGCAGAAGAGCAGGGGCAGCCCATAGGTCAGCGAAAGATGCCAGTGGCCGGTGGCCTGGAACCGGAGGAACCCCATCCCCGCGATCGAGACGATGAAGAGGGCCACGGAAATCAGGTTGAACCGCCTGCGGGCGGAGGGATTCGTGATTTCGGAGTACATGGGTCGAAGGGGGGGTCGGAATGAGTCGGAGCTGGGCTGGGGATCAGGAATAGGAGAAGATTCCCGCCGCGCCTCCGAGGGTCGAAGCCGGGACCCTCTTTTCGATCGGTCCGACTCTTTCGACTTTCTGATAGATCGAGGGGGCGAGGAAGCGGAACCCGAGCGAGGCCGGCGGCTTCTCCGCCTTGCCGGTCACCAGCAACCCACCCAGGGCCAGCTGCCGATGGAATCCCTCCCAGGCCGCCGCTCCGCGCGCGGGCCGCAGGTAGATCGCGACGTTGCGGCAGAGAATCAGGTCGCATTCCCTTTCCCGGTGGGTGAAGAGATCCCCCTGGTGCCATTCGATGCTGTAGCGCAGCTTCGATTGGATGCGGAAGCCGGTTCCCTCGGCGCGGAAATGGCGCTGCCGCCATTTAGGATCGAGGCCCTCGAGATCATCCGCCGCGAAGCGGCCCTCGCGGGCCCGCAGAATCGCCTGCTGGCGGCAATCGAGGCCGGTCAACCGGCTCTGCGCCAGGATTCCCCGCTCCTCCAGCAGCATGGCGATCGAGTAGAGCTCGCGCCCGTCGGAGCACCCCGCGCTATAGACCCGGAGGCCGGAACCGGAGCGGGTGCGCAACCGTTCATCGAGGAGGGCGGACAGGCGTTCGAAGACCGCCGGATCGCGGAAAAAGCCGGTCATCCCGATCAGGAGCGCGTTGAGGATCGTGGGCAGCAGGTCCGGCTGCTGCTCCAGCCTCCGGCGGGCCTCCTGTCCATTGGCGGCCCGGAGCTGCCGCAGGCAGGCGGCCAGGCGGCGCTGCAGCGAGGCCGCCCGGTAGTTCTCGGGATCGAGGTCGGCCCCCTGCAGCAGCCAGATCAGGAACGGATCGACGGTGACCGAATCGGCGAAGCGCGAGGCGATCCGCGTGCTGCAGGGGAGAAACGCGACCGGACGCCGGGAGCGGAGCGGGCGCTCCGGCGGCAGCGGAAGAGAATCGCTCCCGGAAAAATGAATGTGATCGAGGCGATGCAAGGGAACCTTCCTTAACAGAAGCCCCCCCTGCGATAAAGTACCCTTTTGATAAGAGATTGCCCCGCGAAGCGTGCGCGGGTCTATTGCTCGTCCGCCGGAGGCAATGTCTGCGCGTGAGCGTACATCGTTCCCCGGGGAAACTAATTCGCATGGCCGGGAGGCAAACCCACGAGCCCGCTCTCCCGCGCTCCGCGTCCGAGCAGGGGAAAGGGGCGGCAGCCCCAAAAAGCGGGACCGATTGAGACAATCTCGACACTCCGCCAGCTCACTCAAAACCGAGAACCGGATGGGGAACATACGGCTCCTCCAGTGCGGAAATCTCCTCCGGCGCCAGCGTCAGCGTGAGCGCCGCCACCGCGTCGTCGAGATGGTGCTGCTTGGTCGCGCCGACGATCGGGGAGGTGATCAGCCGGTTATGAAGCATCCAGGCCAGCGCAATTTGGGCCCGGGGCACCCCCCTCCGTTCCGCAATCTCAGCGACCCGTTTGGCCACCGCCCGGTCGGCCTCCTCAGTCCGGGCATAGAGCTTCTTGCCGAATTCGTCGGTTCCCGAGCGGGACGTCGCCTCGTCCCAAGGCCGGGTCAGCTTGCCCCGCGCCAGCGGGCTCCAGGGCAGGATGCCGATCCCCTCCGCGCGGCAGAGGCCGAACATCTCCCGCTCCTCCTCCCGGTAAAGGAGATTGTAATGGGGCTGCATCGAGACGAAGCGGGTCCACCCATGCCGGTCGGCCAGATAAAGCGCCTGGCAGAATTGCCAGCTATACATCGACGAGGCGCCGAGATAGCGGGCCTTCCCCGCCTTCACCACCTCGTGGAGCGCCTCCAGCGTCTCCTCGATCGGGGTCTGATCATCCCAGCGATGGATCTGGTAGAGATCGACGTAATCGGTGCCGAGCCGCTTCAGGCTGGCATCGATCTCATGGAGGATCGCCTTGCGGGAGAGGCCTTGTCCGTTGGCGTCCGGCCGCATCTTGCCATGGACCTTGGTGGCGATCACCACCTCCTCGCGCTTGGCGAAATCGCGGAGCGCCCGCCCGACGATCTCCTCGCTCGTCCCGTCCGAATAGACATTGGCCGTATCGAAGAAATTAATCCCCAGCTCCAGCGCCCGGGAGATGAACGGACGGCTCTGCTCCTCCGGCAAGGTCCAGAGATGATTCCCCCGCTCGGGAATGCCATAACTCATGCAACCGACGCAGAGTCGGGAAACCTTCAAACCAGTTTTGCCAAGACGGACATATTCCATGAGACCATCCTAGAACAGGAATCATGCTTTTCAATCGGAGTATTGCCCCCATAGAGGTGGCGAATCGAGTCATAGAGGGGTCCAAGGGGGCGCAGCCCCTTTGCGTCGTTCCCTACTCTTTGCTCCCGTGCATCCCGGCTCGCCCGTAATCAACGCGTTCGATCTGCTCAGGACAGGCGCCACCTGAATGCCTGCGCGATAGCGCACATAGTTCCCAGGGGAAACCAACTCGCATGGCCGGAGGCAATCGCAGCCCCCAAAAAGACGCGACCTGACGACCCCCCAACACGCAAAAACCCCCGACCAGTCTCCCGGTCGGGGGTTTTCACATCATCCAGACGCTTACAGCGTCGGGCGATTCAGGTTAAACGAGCCCCAAAAATTGAGACGCGCTTCCTTCGCCTTGCGGCGTTTCTTTTCGGTCGGGTTCTCGAAGCTGCGGCGCTGGCGCGCCTCGCGGAGGGTGCCTTCGCGGTCGAGTTTCTTCTTCAACCGGCGCAGCGCCTTGTCGATCGATTCCCCTTTTTTAATGCGTACTTCCGTCATGAAATGTTCACCTCGCTTTTCGGTTCCGCCCTCAGGCGGGAGAGTCACGATGCCGGAAGCAGGAGGAAGGTCAACCCCCGAGTACGCTCTTTCCGGCTAGAAAGCCGCCAGGGCCGCCTCCTGGAAGCGCCGATGGAGCGCGGCGGCCCCGCGCTGGGCGGCGCTCACCACCAGGATGCCGAGGGCGGTCACCAGGACGAAGCTGATCCCGGCGGTCAGCGGGGTGAAATTGTCGCCGAAGTAATCGACCACCCGCTTCCAGACCAGGACATAGAGGAACGCCTGGAAGACATAGAGCGGATAGCTGGTCCGCCCGATATGAACGAGAGTGCGATGTTCCAGGAAGAAATTGGAGAGCGCCCCGCCGTCGCTCAGGGTGCGCCGGATCAGCGCCCCCAGCGAGACCGCCTCCAGCGTCTCGCAGAGGAACTGGATCGGGCTGAGCGGCGGCGAGAAATAGATCGCCAGCGCCAGCACGAAGGGGAGCGCCAGCCAGACGCCGTCCCGCGCCCAGGCGCCGAGGGTCTTCGCCCGGCTCCGGGCCAGGGTCGGCTGCGCCAGGGCTGAGGCCGGAGCCGTCCGGTAGGCATGGAGATAGGCGACCACCGCCCCCGCCATGAACGAATCCCAGCAGCCGGGAAGCATCACCCAATGATAGAGCGGATTGATGTCGTGGCTCTGGCAGTAGAAGCGGAAGAAGAGCCCCAGCGCCACCGAGCCCGCCACCAGCGCCGGGAAGAAACGCCGCCCCACCAGCAGGAGCAGGACCGGCCAGAGGAGATAGAATTGTTCCTGGACCGCCAGCGACCAGAAATGGGCGGTGCTCACCGGCCAGGCGCCCAGCTTGAGGACGTGGACATTGGTCAGGAAGAGGCCGTCCCAGGCCAGGCCGTGCCGAGCGCTGGGGAGATCCATCCAGGCGCCGATGAGGAGGCCGCCGTAATAGAGCGGGGCGATGCGGAGGAACCGCTTCACGTAAAAGGCCTTCAGCAGCGCCAACGGCTTGGTCCCCGGCTCGGCCTCCTGGATCGCCTTCCAGAACGAGAGGGTGATATGGAAGCCGCTCAGGATGAAAAAGAGCCGCACCGCCACCGGGCCCAGCGGAAAGGCGAATTGATCGAAGCCGCAATGGGACCAGAGCACCAGGAGGATCGCCGCCCCGCGCAGGCCATAGAGGCGGCGGGAGCCGATCTTGTCGATTGTCAGATTCGTTGCAGTGACCATAAAAAGCGCTTCCATCAAGCAAGCAACGGGCCAGATTGAATCGCCGATTTGGCGGTAGAGCCGTCGATGGAGGGTTCCTTCGCTCGTCTTTTTTGCAATTTTCTAGGTCGCGGTGGCCGCCTTTTGAAAGCGCTGCTGCCGAAATCGTTCGAGCGGACGGTCAATGACATAGACCAACAGCAGCGAAAAGGCGACGGTGACGCAAAGCAGGAGCGAGCCGCTCACCACGACTTCGTCTTTCACCTGCACGCCCATGCAACCCAACAAAACCCATTTCATCGGAATGTGCGAAAGATACATGGGATAGGAGAGTTCCGCAATGAAGCGGTCGGTTTTGGAGTTCTTGGTCATCTCGAACAGAAAGGGAAGGGCCGCAAAGATGAGTAAGACATATCCATAGCCGCACAGGAAAGAATGCCAGGCGCCGGCAAGGCATCCTAAAACGAAGACCGCCGCCACCACCCCACGGCCTGCCATATGCAGGGAGGGAACCGAGGCCACGCCGCTTCGATAGACGCGATAGGCGAGGATGCCCAGAGCGAAGAATCCCATCTGCATCAGCGAAAAATGATAGAGAAAAACTCCGGTCAGCACGCCCGGAAAGTAAACGGAAAGAATGGCGCTGACGGCGCAATGGAGGAAAACGAGAGCCAGCAGCAGGCGCCAGGAAAGCTTCACCAGGAAGGGCGCGACGGCATAGAAGACGAGTTCCGCGCCGATCGACCAGGCATGCGGAAGAAAATTGAGGCGCCAAGCCGGGACAGCATCGGCCGGCTCTGACTCTCCCCGCAGGGCAAAGCCCTTTTCCCCGCTGAAACTGAAGAGGGGAGTCACATCCAACCCGACCACGCTGAATTGAGTCAGGACGATCAGGCCCAGGATGGGCCAGAGGCCCAGATGGGCCGCCTGGACCCAATAGGCGAGCCGGTCGACGGGATGCTTCATCGCCACGGCGGCGGCGGCATAAAACAACAGGCTGAAGAGAAGCACGGCGTAATAGAGCGGAAATATCCGAAGAAATCGATTGGTGTAAAACAGCCGGAGGCCACCCTGCTTCTGTGGGTATTTTTGATCCAGAATCAGCGCCATGTAAAAGCCCGAGATGACAAAGAAAGATTTCACCGCCGTTCCGGCATCGAGGAGAGGAAGGCCGAAGAAAGAAGAGGAGTGCCCCACAATGACGGCAGCCGCCAGCAAGAACCGCAGAATGCCCATGATGGATTATTGGTTACAATGGGGAGTGTCGGGGTTGCTTAACCCAGCCGAGTGCGCATCCATTTGATCGCGTTTGAGATCTAATTGCTTAGCGGTGAGCTCATGCCGGGACAAGGCCGGATATCGGTTCCTCCAAACGCATTGCCAGCCGGGGAGCTAGACACCTCCTCGAAAATCCCTAAATTGAAGGAGATGGCCGCCCCCTTCGTACATCTCCACGTCCACTCCGAGTTCAGCCTCCTCGACGGGGCCTGCCGGACCGACGCCCTGGCGGAAAAGGCGGCCGAGTACGGCATGCCCGCCGTGGCCCTGACCGACCATGGGAACCTCTTCGGCGCGATCCAGTTCTACAAGGATTGTCTCGCCAAGGGGGTGAAGCCGATCATCGGCTGCGAGGTCTACATGGC
>Ga0302308_10003592_pt1 | contig 12325 bp, 3 predicted proteins | sample III_Palsa_E3_3_FD_200531 | JGI IMG/M metagenome (GOLD analysis project Ga0302308, IMG submission 200531) | Peat permafrost microbial communities from Stordalen Mire near Abisko, Sweden - III_Palsa_E3_3 | ecosystem: Environmental > Terrestrial > Soil > Palsa > Peat permafrost | place: Sweden... | reverse complement strand
TAGGGGCTTCCGTCGCGGGCCTGGATACTGCCTTTCGTGCCAAAGACCAGGTGATTTTGGGGATTCAATTGTTCGGACGAGTTGAGCGGATTGAGCAAAAGAGGACGTTCCAGCTCATCGAGGGTTTGCGGTGCTAGATAGTAAAAGCCTGGAAAGTTCCGGCTCGCCAGCGGCTTGATTCTGTCTGGAAATGCATCGAATCTTGCCTGGGACAACGCAACCAGAACCAGATGCCTCTCCCCGACGTCAAACCGCTCATTCTTCCCTTGCCCAGAGTTACAGAAGGCGCAAGCCGGGACGAGATTGCGCCAGTCATACGCCAGCCAGAAGTATCCGGGATGCGCCCATTGCGTTTTAGACATTTCTGCCGGGATCTCCCATGTGGCGACACTCAAATCCTGATTTGCAGCTTTGAACTTTACGGAGCCTTTCGGCCGATAGTGTTCAGCATCCCCATAAAAACCAGAAATATCGCACTCGCAGTATGCGCACTTGTTATAAAAGCGATTCTGCAGAAACCAGGTCCTCAGTTCCGTCCATATCTGGGGGTTCCAGTTGGGTTTAATCTGTTCTGCCTTCGGGCCAGCAACCCAGGTTTCAAAGGCCTCGATTAGTTTGTTGGTCGCTTTCTGCGCGCGTGCACTCCATTCGGACCACCACCCGAGTTCCTGCTCCGTCAGGGTGGCCGGATCAAAGCTGATTCTGATCATCACCCACCTCCTTTTGAATTGCCTTCAGTAACGATCCCATGGATTCCAACATGCGCTTACGCTGCTCAGGCTCGAGTCCTGACGTGTCGGCCTCGAGGAGTACGTCGAGGAGTTGAGTGGCCCTCCGTTCGATCAGCCTGGAGGCGGTGGGGGGGATACGCGCCTCGACCTGGCTCTGGAGTTTAAAAAACTTCTTTTCTTGATCCTTGTCGCGCTTCGAATTACCAAGCAGCTGCTTATATTCCTCCATAAGTTTTTGGGTTGTGACGTCTAGTGTCGAAGGCAGCGAGAAAAGCTCACCAGTGAGAACCTGGTCGGTGCGGCCGAGAGTCATATCAGGATCGAAGTCGGCCTTCTGGATCTTGCCGTCGGTAATGTAGAAGCGTTCAACCTCCGAGTAATCGAGGCCGCCAACGATGAGAGGAGAGTGGGTGGAGACGATAAACTGCACGTTTGGAAACATGTCCTTTAGGCGAGGGACGAGAACCTGCTGCCACCGTGGATGCATGTGGGCATCGAGTTCGTCAATGAGGACGAGCGCGGGGCCGGCGACGGGGAGAGTATCGGAATCGCTCTGTTGAGACGTTTCCTTCATGCGCTGGCATAGGACGCCCACCCAGCTGAAAAGAGACGTGAGGCCCTGGCTAAGCACCTCTAAGGGAACTCCATCCGGGGTGTCGCTGGTTTTGACGAGGACGCGGTAGTTCTCGGTCACACGCAGGAATTCAATATCCTTGCGATCGGTGAGTTGGGCTAGCAACGCGAAGAAGCGGCGGATAGCCGCGAGCGAAGACGAAGAGTTCGTCCTGGGAATGCTCCAGAGCTTCATAGATCCGTCGTCCGCACCGGTAATGACGCTGTGCCCATCGGGACTAAGCGCCAGGCTCCAAATGGAGGTGGTGTGCGCCTTGACGGAGAACAGTTCGCTCCTGCTTGCTACGTCCCAGACCCGCACGGTTCCGTCTTTGGCCCCTGAGGCTACGGCGGTGCCGTCGTCGGAGATAGCCACGGTCACGCAAGCCACGCCACGCTTACGGAAGATCGTTTCGCCACCGTTCACGAGATCAAAGACGCTCACCGACCCATCCTGACAACCTACGACCAGCGAGTCGCCGGACTGGTTGATGGCCAGCGACCAAACCGGACTTCCCTCGGAGCGAATCGAGTCGAGATCGTTGCCGCGATCACGTATGTCTCGGCGGCGAATGGCGCCGTTCTGGTCCCCGGAATAGAGCAGATTTTTGCTGGGGTCTAGGGCGACGGCCCACACAGAGTCCAATGACGCGGTTGAGACGAAGGCGTCTTCCTGGGTGCTGCGCCAGACAAGAATGGAGCCGCCTTCGGATCCGGCGACAACGGTTTCGGCGGTCCGGTCAAGAGCAACCGAAAGTACTTGGCAGTCAGGACTCGTGAGCTGGCGTATCTGTTCACCGGTCTCAAGGTTCCAAAGTTTGACGGTGCGATCATAGGAGCCAGTTGCGATCGTTTTTCCGTCGCCGCTGAGTGCAATCGCATTGATGCCATGAGAATGCGCTTTAATGGCAGCACGCGCCTCTCGGCCAGTCCATGAATCCCAAATCCGTAACATGCCGTCGATGCCTGCGGAGATCATGGTACGGCCGTCGGAGCTAAGCTCGATCGCACTGACGCGCTTGTTGTGGCCACCGTAGGTCGTGATCTGCCGTGGTTTATCACTGGCGTCGAGGTTCACAATCCACTGCTTAAGGCGATCCATTCGAGGATCGGCCTCGCCGGAAAGCAAGGGTATGAGGTCGTCAGAAGTGGGACGGCCCTTTTGAATGATTTCTTGAGGGCCGGTCGAAGGGTTCGAGGTGACGACGCGCAACGGGGAGAAACCGAGAGTGAGAAGTTCCTCTGCCTCCATAGCTCGGGACGGCCGGCTGATCACTTCAGCCACGGATAGCATGTCCGTGGTGAGTATTTCCGTGACGTACCCGTGGGGATTGCGGTCTGTAAAGAGAGTGATGACGCCGCGGGTCTTTCCGGCGCGGACGAGTCGTCCGGCATAGGGACGAGCATCAACGCCAATGATGGCGACCGCTATAGCCTTAAGGACAGTGGATTTACCGACTCCATTATCACCGAGCAGTACCTTCCACTTCTGATCACGTGCAAAGTCGAGTTCGAGCCGCTCGAAGGAACCGATGTCTTCGAGGATGAGACGACGTAGACCGGGGGAGGTCTCGACCAACGGCGGGGGCGCCTCGGCTGATTCGGGCGGGGAAACCCCGTCCTTAAGTTGAACAAGAAAATCTTCGAGCTCGTCGGAATTCTCATGTTGCTCTACGCCGACAATCGTTAGGCCGAAGCGGCGCTCAAGAAGACTTGCCCGAGCCCTCATGGCAGAGTCGCTACTGGACACGAAGGCATAGTGGCGTCGAGCGGAGCTATCATGATAAGTAAACTGCTCTAGAAAATCCTGTATTTCTTCGAGACTGAATCCCACAAAAAAGAAGGTGCGAGAGAAGAAAAAGCCCTGAATGAAATTAGAGAAGGGCACATTCGAAGAAAGGGTAGCTTTATATTGCAGCGGAGAGAGTAAAAGGGAGTCAGGACGCTCAGAGGACCCATAGATTTTGAGAATGAATCCGCGCTTCTGCGACTTGGCGTCGAGCAATGGCCCTGCGTCTCCTGGGACATAGACACCGCCTGCGGCCAGAATTGGAAACGTTTGTTCGAGTAACTCGTCGTAGTTCGTGGTAAGTACTTCTGAGAACGGCAGCGCTCCCAATAACTGGTGCGCGCGCGCCGGAACTGGCCTTTGAACGAACATGGCGGCCAGAAATTCGGAGAGAAAGATCGAGGGGCTGATCGCGTTCGCGAGGCCTTCTGCTACCAGATTGAGCGCACCTCCTTGAAGAGCTTCGTGCAACTCGGACGAGATTAGAGGAGATATATGAGTAGTAGAGGCCTCGAGAAGGTTACTGAGCAGCTCGCGGCGTTTTGGGAGACCTGCCCTCGCACTCAGTTCGGAACCCGCAAAGAGCACGCATTCCCCTTTGCTTAGGCTTTCAATCAGGTCGGGAGGGATGAGAGGCGCCGTTATTGCAGGATGCAACATCGTTGTTACTCCTCAACGGTCGATGTCGTGAGACTCATCCGGTTCGAGGCCCAGAAAGATCGGAGTACACCATTTCTACGCCAATGCTGAAAAGGTAGCAAGTCTCTTTCGTCGCGCTATCGACTCTCTGCGCTCTCCTTATCGAATCGAGCTGGACCGTTTTTCCTTCACCCAGAAGTTCTTATCTTCCGCGCTTCAGTTTTCATTCTGATCTCATTGAGACCTTCCACGCTCACTCACTTGGTGCCCTTCCTCGTGAAGTTGAAACGCAAGGGCTAAAACCCAGTTTCGCTCTTGACCCAACGTCCGTGAAACTGGAACTCTGATTTCCTGACCAATGGAATGCGAACGAACTGCAAACACATGCAGATCTCACCGTGCGGGTCGTGCTACTCGCCAAGACTGTAGTTATATCTGCTAACGAGCTTGCTTAAGTTGAGATTCTCTACCCTGCGAAGTATTTCATAGAAAGGGCGCCATCCTAATTAGAACGTGACTTCGAAGTACAACTCCTTCGTTGTAACACGATCTGTGAATGCCTTCCAGTCTTCAACGGCGACGTTCTTCGGCTTGGCAGCCACAAGATCCGCCGCTGTCTGTGGCGCATCATCGACACGCAAAACACGGCAGTTGGTCTTCTCGTTAAGGCGGTCCACTAACTCCGGCAACGGCATCTTGCCCCAACGCTTCTTCACAGCCATCGCATGATCGACAGGAATCATCGCGATCAGTCGATCACTCGTCATGAGTTCAAGACCTTTCTCTTTGAGAGTTGCGTTATGGCTGCCGTGATGCCCAACTTTGTAAAAGACGGTGCGTGCAAGAAGGTCCGGGACCGTGATGACAACATCCTTTCCTGACGAGTTTTTTCCCGGCCATTGCAGATTTTGCCAGCTCAATAAGTTGCCGGCCTGCGCGTCGCCAGGGAAAAGGAGTATTTCGCCGGTGGCCACGATCTCCAAAGCCAATACCAAGCTAGTGTTGTTGGTGGCGGAGTCCATGGCAAGCGCGAGAGTCTCCGACGTGTCGAGCCAAGTGCCATCAATTCGTCGCCACGATTGGTTGCGTATCGCGCTCGCCTGTCTGCGGTCGTATAGGCTGGCGTCATCCACTTCACCGAAATAATGTTCTTCAAAGAAGGGTAGATGTTCCGCACGGATAAGAGGTATCTGGAAACGTGTTTCGAACGGGTCGTCGAGTGCGCCATCCTCTGGAGCTCTTGCTGTCTGTTCGGATGCTCCAAGGGAGCGGGTGAGAGCGTTGATAAACATTGCATTGGATGCAGTTGATCCGTCGTCGAGGCCGTAGGCTTCTTCTTTGCCAGGGTTCGATTTGCGAAGCAACTTCTCGTCCTTCGGAGGCCCGAGGACCCAGAACCGGATACCGGGAAGATCGGGCAATTCGATCGCTGGCTCCCCTGGTTGACAAAAGCGAAGATTTTTACCGGCGAGGCTCTTAGCATAGGTGAGCGCGTCCGCCGTCGAGCCCGACGTAGCTCCAAAAAATCCTAGAATGCCAGCCAGGCGTTCGCTCTGCTCTGACATTCCGGTTGCGGCAACGCGGCCCAAAGCGAGACGCAACGTAGCCTCAGTCTTGCGCCGTTCTGCACGAATCTTTTTGGCGAGTGTGTCCTTTGGATCTTCAGTCCACGCTGTCCATACATCGACAACGTTCCATTTCTCAATCAAGTCCTTTACTTGATGAAAACCCGAGACGTGGTCCCAATGCTCATGCGTCAGGATTAGCAGGTCGATTTTGTTGTTGGTCGTAGTAGAGATATCCTGAACCGCGCTGGTAAGCTTCGCGATGCCCGTAGTGTCTGTACCCAAAACTACGCCGCAGTCGATCACCATGTGAAAGTCGCCCCACTTCCCGGGCATAGTTATTAGGAAACAATCGCCTAGGCCTTGGCGGTACATACGCACGCGGACATGACGCGTTACCGCGGCCGCAGGGGCTGGAGAGGCAGGACGCGGCATCTCCGGCAAACTTTTCTTTGTGCGGGCCTGTCTGGCGGATGTCTTTTTTGCTGAGGTTTTCTTTCCTTGCGTTGTCTTCGCAGGAGTTTTCTTTGCGGGCGACTTCTTCACTGAGGCCTTTTTTTCGATTTTCTTCGTCGTCATCGTCTCCTCACCCTTGTAATCATTGACCTCATTTTAGAAACCACGATGTCGCATAGCGAATGGCTCGCTGAAGTCTCCGGAGAAAAAGTAGGGTGAGTTGCCATCGGCAGACGAACCGGTGAATGCTCGTTCGGCGGCGATGCGATCCGGGTTACCGACTCGCTTGCGGATGGCGTACCGAATTCGCTCCTGCTCAAGGTCGATTAGCAGGGTGCAGCCTCCACGGTAGGTGGTCGTCTCCTTAGTGTCGGGGTCCTCCTCCACATAACGCTGCACCATTTCCACGACGAGATCGGTCGCCTGCTGCCCGTTGCTGGCGATGCGCCGCGCTGGGCGGACAGAGTGAATCTCTAAGGCAGGAAAACCCTTATGAATTGGGATCTCACTGGGCATGTTGTCGGTCTTCAACAGAAAGACTCCTAGGTCTCTGCCGAGCGCGATAGCATGGTCTCGCTTCATCTTCTTGAGCCATATCCAAAGGGCCTTACCATTTTCTTCGGACGCTTCGTACGATCTGCGGCGATTGGTTGCAAGGTTCCAGTTGAGACTGAGATTGTTGAGGAGGCTCCGCAGATCGTCCGGCGCAAGAGTAAACGACGGTGGCTGCCAGCGCAGACTCTCCTCCGACAGGCTTCGCACTCCAGAAGGATAAATGCCGCGCGCGCGAAATGCGGAGATGAATGCGACGCGCGCATTGACTCCAGCGAGAGGCTCCATATCGAGATCGGCCGTGATCAAAGCTCGCAGGAAGTCGCCAAAAGTGAGATCAACAGGCGGGCAGTAGTCGAGCGCGCGGATGCATGAGGTAAGAACTCGCGAGGCGGTCTCAGAGGCTTCCACACAGAGCCGCATTACTAGATCGGTCGAGATTTCCCCCTGAGGGAGTACACCGGTGCCACCGGTTGCGAGGCGCCTTAGATCGATTGAGCGAGCCTCATACAGATCGCAAAACGCTTGAAATACAGCTGCAAGGAGCACGGCTCCACGATCATGGGCTTCAATTGCAGCGGCGTAGTCGGTGGGAGAGGGTTTCTTGCCTAGCGCACTGCGAAGCGCGCGAGAGCCATCCGACGCCTGGCCGAACTGCTGGGCCAAATCGGCCAGTAGGTTCTCGAGATTCAGGTTGCCGCGCGTCTGTGCGACGGTATAGCGGAGCGCATCCGGAATCGAAAAATGCTGGAAGAGCGCGACGATGTCGGCGAACGCTTCATGGAAAGCCGCGAGATCAGGATTCGTCTGAATTTGGTAGTAGGGATGTAGCCCATCGAGCAACGCGTGCGCTGTTTCATGTGCCACTACGTCGTGGGACAGGCAGTTGAAGATGACACCACCGGGGAGATTGTCCCCGGCGCTGGTCAGGTTGGCCTGAAAGTAGCCGAAGAGAAGCGCCTTCTTGACAGGACTGTAGTAGGCATTGGCCTCCCGCAGTGCGTGTGGATAGATGCGCAGCCGTTGCACGTAATAGCTTCTGTAAGGCGATCCCGTCCTTCGCGCTGGTTGGTAGGACGACCAAAGCGCGGTACGTCCTAACGCTCGTTCGAAGCGGCCGATCGTAGTCATGGAGACTGCATAGACCATTTGTTGGTGAAACTGTGGGAGAGCTTCGGAGGGCGGAAGGCCTCTCGCCGCCAAAATGTACGGATGGTTAAGATCAACCGGCGCATAACATGCATCCGTGGCGGGGTCCACGTCAACAACCTCAATATATTCACCGATGGGTCCGGGCCTGAGGTCAGCTTCCCAAGGGACGTCGAGCGTGGTCTGGTTGAGAGCTTCCGTATCGAGCCGCAGACCAAGCGCAGGATCGAACGCGAAGACCCGCAGCGAACGAACCAAAGGGACAGGAATCGGCGGCGTCTCGCCGGTAAAAGGTCTTTTGGGTTTGACTCCGCTTGCGGGCGCGCTCGGCGGTGCCGGTTTGCCACCTAGAGCCTTCTTCAACGCCTGCGACGTGCCTGAGGAGTCGAGCATGGCCTCAACCACACGATTGCGGATCTCCAGCGGGATATCGTTTGGTGGCGCATCCGGATCAACCCCGGCTGAGGCAAAAATCTGCTGTATTTCTCCATTGCGCGAGAGGATCTGCGCGGCCTCGAGGTGGAACATCTTCTCCGCGGTAGCGTTTGCCGCTGCACCAAATAGTGAATGAAAGACTGGCCCCAGGAAGGGAACCCTGATCGAGTCTTCTGGAAGCGGGGAAAGCTTGGCGGCGGCGACGGGGGAGACGTCGAGAGCCCTGTTTGCGCGAAGTGTGCCCCTCCCAAAGTGCTCGCGGTTCGTCCCATCGGCAGCTTGGAAGAGCGCGTTGCGTACGGATTCTACCCGCATCCATTTCTTCGGATAGGCACGTATGGCATCCAGATTGTTCTGTATATAGCAGGCAGCGGCAGCGGCAACTTGCGGAGTTGCAGCCGAGGTTCCGTTGCCGCTAAAGTTCACTAACGTCGGGCAGTCATAACTAGCCCAAGGCACATTCGGTGTGTACCCGGCCATCGCTGTATCCATTTTGCTGTCAGGGCCATAGGAGCCTCCCATAGTCTTCCGATCGGAGAAATCAGCGTACGGACTGCCGTTAGACATTGCGCCGCAGGCCGCAATTACACGTCGGAAGCGTGCCGGGTAGACAATAAAACGGGGGATACGCAATTTGCCTGGCCCATAGTTGTTGCCCGCTGCTGTGACCAACGTAATTCCAGCATCGTAGGCACTATTTACAACCTCTACCCAGACCTGTGAAGGGATACCTCCCATGCTCATCGAGAGCACATCGACATTGCAGTCAATTGCATATTGAAAGCCTTGAGCGATGGAGCTGTTGGCAAATTCGACGACACTATTGGCTACACGGACAGGTATTACGCGAGCGAATGGTGCTCCACCGACATAACCACTAGTGCCATTGAATGGCGCACCGTTAAACGTGTTACCGGCCAGCAGACTCAGGGTTCCCATACCATGACCCGGATTTCGACCAAATCCTCCAAGGTCAGGATCACAGGCCGAGGTGGGATCGGCATCGTCCTTCACGTAGCTATGTTGCAGCGTTAAGTCGAGGAACTGCGGTAACACGGAATGTCCCCGGCGGTATCCGGTGTCGAGGTGTGCGATGGTTGTGCGATTGCGGATCGGACCAACTCCCGTCATATCAATGCGCGCACGGGCTTCATCGAAGCCAGTGTAAGCGGAAGCTTGAAACCATCGCCAATCATAGGGCGACGGCGCGGAATAGGGGTCTGGCATCGGAGGCCCGGGTGCCTGACAGGACGTTCCGCTCTGCGCGGCAAGGGCCCGCCCTACACCCTGAGACACCGGTTCGAAGTTCCATTGCTGCTGGATGTCTGGTTCGGCGAATTCGAGTCCAGCGGCCGCGAGCCCAAGGCCGGCTCCGTTACGCAGCTGATGGCAAAGATCCCACAATTCAGACGGCTCGACATCGTTGGGGAGATCTGAAAGATACCAAACAGGACGATCTGCCATTCTATCTACAGCGACCTTGGACGGTTTAGCAAACAAAGGGTGAAGACGAAGAGACATCTTGCCGAGAGCAAAGGTGGGGTCTGCGCGCAAAGATGTAGATTTGATTAGGAGGCGGGGTACGGGCGTAACCATAGAACTCCTCGACAAAGCGCGTCACGAAGTCTGATTTGGTTCGGAATGATGCTATCACGGTCTATCGAAGGCAGAGAAGAAGGCGATGCTTCAACCTCGGATCGTTTCTTCCTTACCTAGAGAAGTCGCGATCAATCGCAGAAAAGTCGCAATGAGACCTGCAACTGTGAACATGTAGCGTTCAAACTCGACAGTAAGTAGACCATCTGGCCGGTTACGGGATTCCACCGGGCGGAGTTGCTGAGGTTTTCGAGCAGGTTCTGTCTCCTGAGGGTCGCTCCTAAGACAAGCCATACCTCCTTCTTGCCATCAGGATGATCGATAATCTGGGACCGGATCATTTCCCAAAGTTGCTCGTCTTCGGGGAGCGCATGTTTTCCGACCCGCCATCTGGGAACATCAGACACATTCCAGCGCGCCGTTCTGTTCCATCGCCGAATTTCGGCGGGCAAAGGGCCAGATCTCCCCAGGACTCCCAAATTCTTCAAGGCCTGTGCCACGACGACATGCAGTGCAGATGCGGAGATACGGCTACCTCCGCCATGTTTCGCGTGTACCAAGACTATCTTTCTCGTTGCAAAACTCACGCAAACGAAATCTGCGATTTCTTTTCCCAGGTCGTCGCAGAACACAAAGTCGGAGTCAGGGAAATACTTTGCGATAATTCCCTCCTTTCGAGATTTGTCGATCACTCCGAATAGGCTTGCTGCCTGCCAATTCTTCTGTCCCGAGCGAATACTCCCTTTCTCGCTTGTAATTCCTTGGAGTAGCGGTTCGGTCGTGAGAAGGCTGGCGATCCGAGTCTCCGCGAACGTGTAGTCAATCTTATAGAACGCCTGAGCGTTATAAAAGATGTCAGGCCTACTCATCGCAACAGTGAACAGTTCATCATTGTTGTTGAGATAGGTGACGATTCCACTCTTCTCGGCATCTATTTTTTTTCCGATCAGAACGGCAGTATTAAATTTCTCACCCTGTAGCTTAAAGCGATTGGTACTTTCAAAGTAAGTGAGCGAGAAATCGTAGGTCTCAGCTGCTTCAGGTATCGTCAACCTGCAAAACGTTGCTTTTCCGGTGAAGCGGGGATTGGTCGAATTTGCATCGCTTGTTCTGAGTTCAATGATGTTGTCCGCAACGTGCAGCAGATTTCCGCCATCATCCTCTAGCTCGACGTCCCCTTCGAATAGGTTAAGCACCAGATATGCGGCATTGACAGGGATTGGCGCCTCAACTGGTTCTAGATAACGATGGAAAAATGATGGCAAGTTCCTCTGATTCGAAGCGATGTCGCTGGCGAAGTCTTCGGTCCAGTCGATGAAGTCGTCAAGGCTGAACTCATTCCGCTCGGTTGATTGCAATTGCTCGGAAATTCTTCCGCGTGTAAATCCGAGGTAATGCCTTCGGCGGGAGCGCCTGTCATTCGCCGGTACCGCTGCACGGACACTAGTACACATGAAGATCGAGTCCGTTAGTGAGGTGGATGTCATAGCCAAATTGTCGGCGTAGACACTTGACCGTTTCACACTGGGCCCCGCGGGCCAAGGGTTTTGTAATGAAACCTCGTGCGGTACGGTCGACTCGGTCAGGATTTTACCGAGATCGTCTGCAGTCAGCTTCCGAGTGTGCTCGGTGACGTAAACATCTGGGTATTTACCCTCTGTGTCGGTCAGGAATAATAGGTTCCCGTGCTGGACTGCCGCCAAAGCTCCTAGTCGAATCTCATAGTGAGACCCAGATATCAGCAACGGAGAGTTGGAAAACATTGCATATACCCAAAGTCGAGCGTCATTTCGGCTAATTTCATATCCGTCTGCGGGACCAATAAGAATCGCATCATCTAGTACCAGAAAATCAGAGATGGCCTGCGCGCAATCGTTCAATTTGAAGCCACCAGTGACTTTTCGAACGATGACACTTGGTAGCAGACGTATCTCATCCTTCAAGCTAGGCCGGCTGGATTCAAATCGCTCTCTAAACTGACCACCGAAATATTCCATCTCAGGCTGCGCTTTCAATAGCGCCTCTAGAGCCCTTTTATATCGAAGGGGATCTGTGAGATCCGACTGAAGTTCGAATTTGCGATAGTTGTCCCATGATCGTTTCACTTGCAAACCTGCGGAATAGAGAATAATGGCCGGTTGATCATCATCAGGGGAACGGCGGAGGACCCGTCCGATCTGCTGTATGAGTTTTCGATCGTTGCGGATCCGATTGAGTATGGCAACAACGCGAAAACGTTTATCATCCAGGCCTTCCGTCAGCTTGTGCTGATGGACCCACACATCGAACGTCACCTTGCTAGGATCCGGAGCATCCTTAACAAACCAAGTCTCATCATCCTTTCCAAAGCGATCGTGAATGCCTAAGGCGTTAATCCCAAGTTTTCTGAGCCTCGCAGTGGTTTTCTTCACTGTGGCCATGTCAGCGCAACAGATAATCGCTCGCGCATCTTTGGGTAATTGCGTCTTTTTCGCAGCCTTCCAAAAGTCGGCGAATTCGGTACACCAGGCCTTTACATCTTGTGCCTTAGGCTCGGCGGCCGCCATGTTGTGAAATCGCAGTCTCCGGATGATTCCGTCGTGTTCCGCTGCTGCATGTGTGTAATGGAACACATTTGCTGCATCGACCTTGAAGAGTTTGAGATCGTTGCGATACGGTGTCGCTGTTAAAAGGAGAGTCGGAACCCTAAGGTTCTTGACTGCTAAACCCCACTCAACCGCTGGCTCGTAGTGGCCTTCGTCAACGAAAACCTGCGACAACCTGCCTGCGAGCTTTTCGTAGAGGTCCGGATTTTGCTTGAA
>Ga0302308_10003590_pt1 | contig 12329 bp, 9 predicted proteins | sample III_Palsa_E3_3_FD_200531 | JGI IMG/M metagenome (GOLD analysis project Ga0302308, IMG submission 200531) | Peat permafrost microbial communities from Stordalen Mire near Abisko, Sweden - III_Palsa_E3_3 | ecosystem: Environmental > Terrestrial > Soil > Palsa > Peat permafrost | place: Sweden... | reverse complement strand
TTGCAACAGCGTTCAGGTGATTGTGCATGATCGACCGCGCGGGGCATAGATCCATCGCCAACGTTCGCGGTCTCTTGATCCACCGGATAAGAATACGCTTAACTCAGCAGGTCGATCGGCCGCCGCTCAGTTGGGTCGGTGGTCGCAGCGATTAGAGCAAGCGCACCAGGTTCAGCGCGAACCGAGTCATGCGCGATTGTCCCGCTTCATGGCGCATCCTATCGTCAGGCAGGCGTCCAGGCCTGAGCCTTGAAGCGCTCCTCGACAGGCGTGCCCGCCAGGTTTGTCGTAGTGGCAGCCATGGTGGACACACCAATGCTGGTGATTACCTCGAAAATCTGAAGCTGCGAATATCCTGCAGAGGTAAACCTTTCGAACTCTTGCTCACCCACATTTCCTCGCTTTTCGATCAGGGCTTTGGTGATGCCGGACAGCGCCGCATACTTCGGGTCGTCCGGCAATCTTCCCTCGCGGATCGCCTTGACGTAGGACGCCTTCATGCCGTCCTCAAGGGCAAACGTGGAGTGAGCCGCAACGGTCCACGGGCACTTGAGCGTGACCGCGTTTGTGAGCAGCAGAACCTGCTTCTCGCATTCGTCGAGGCTGCCGCCATGAAAACTTCCAAAGCTGCCGACAAACCCGTTGAGAAGAACGGGGTTCCCTGCCATGGTTGCCATCACATTTGGTAAAAAGCCGAACTTCTGTTCCAGCGCTTGCAATGTCGGTTTGGATTTTTCCGGCGCCGATTCGATTGTGTGAAGTGTAAAGCTATGCATTCCTAACTCCTTTCCATTGATTGAACGAAACTGTGTGCGTATCTCCATGCGATGCTTTTTTCAACGCTGATACCGCAAGCAGATGACTGCCATCTTAGCGATCGCACGAATACGTTCAATTACCTTGGATGTAATAAAGACTGCTCTCCGCCTGCGGTGGGCAAGCGGCGCGGGGTTTTTTCAAGGGAGGGGAATGAAGCGGGAGTAAAGAGAACCGGGAACGGCGGTCACGCTCCCGGTCAGGTCCGATGCAGGATTGCTCGGCTCGGCTACTCGCTTGGCTACTACTTAGGTTGTTCCAGCGACGACTTCAATTCCTTGGCAGCCTCTTCAATTCGCTTCGTCACGATCGCATACGCTTCGGTCTGCGCCTGCTGCGTTTTCTGAGCGATTTCCTGCATGTCGGCGAGCGCTTGGTGCAACGCCTTTTGGACGACTTCGGTCGGATTGGACGAAGCTTTGGCGGGAGAAGTGGCAAATTGCTGCGCGATGCCCTGGAAATCATTGAGGGCCCGGCGCAGGATCTCGATCTGCTTATCTCGAAGCGCTTCCATGCCGCCGAATGCGACGCGGTTTGCGGCCGCCAGGGCTTCGACGTCTTTTCTGCGCGCATCCAGAATTGCCTGCACGTCGAATCCCGGAAGTTTGTACTGCTGGAACATCGCGGAAAACTGACTGAACGGGTCGCTGTACTCGGGCTTCGTCATGTGCCTCTCCCTAAGATATGTTCACGTTCGCGGAAACGCCGACGCTCCTCAGGCGTAGAGGGTGGCGCCCAACGCTCTTTCGATAGTACAGGCTAACGATCTTTACTGAATCCAAGGGAAAACGCGCACAGGACCACAGCCGCAGCTATCCGACTGTCAAAAAGGGGCATGCGGCAGGCTATCGCCGCAGTCTTAGCCCATCTCAAGGTTCGCGGTGTCCATGCACCGCAAGCGGGAAGCCGCCCGCATCTACGTCGAACGGATTCGCGCGGCCGGTGGGGAAGGCTATGTTTGATTCGGGGAAGGACTGGTACACGGATGCCTGCGGTCTTTCAACCCTGCTAGACCAACGGGAAACATTTCGTCAATCCAGTCGCTCGATTGACCTGCGCCGCCTGGACCCGCCGCACCGCCTCCCGTGGCGTAACTGTAAGGCGCGCCTAAGGCTCATCTAAGGTCTGACTAATGCTTATGTAACGCTTGCGCATTCCCGTTACATATGGCGACCTTTTCTCATCGACGGAAACGCAACTTAACCTTTGGTTTCACCTGTGGTGAATTCGCGCCGCTAGGATTGCGCCGAGAAACCGATTATTGCCGGCTCGCCGCGCGTCAACATCAACCTTGTTTTAGCTCTTTGCATCCACCAATTTCGCCTCGCCTGTCCCCCGCGAACCGATTGAAGTGATGAATGACCGTCAAGCATTGGTGAGCGTTGACGCCGCCGAGACTAAAGAAGTGAAGCAGGATCTACCAGAGAATTGCTTACAACATGGACAGCGCTCATCGCACGCTTCTATACATTGGAGGTAAGCCAAGCGAATCGCTTCTGAGGCGCCTTGGTGAGCGAGCCTGGCTTGTCGTCCCAGCCATGGGCGCCAACACAGCGGCAAAGCTGGCGCATGCGCCCATGGCCGGCCTGCTCGATCTCACAGACGGCGTTCACGAGGGCCGGATCGCAAGGGTCGAACAACTCTCACGGTCAGTGCTGGTTGCGTGGGTTGCCCTGGTATCTCAAGAGACGCGAAAGTGGTCGGCTGTTCGAGACGCTATCGCGACCCATTGCTTCGATTTTGTAACGCTGCCGACATCACATGAGCGGATCGTGAATATAGTCGGGCAGGCCATTGGTATGGAGGCTCTTCGTTCAGAGGCGCAGCCGCCTGAACTTAAGGATGCGTTAAGCAGCAGCATGCTAGGTTCATCCGAGGTCATGCTGGAACTTCATCGGGCTATTCGAAAGGTGGCCGCGACTGATGCCACCGTGTTCATTTCGGGCGAGTCAGGAACCGGCAAGGAGTTGACCGCGCAGATGATTCACGCGCGATCGGCGCGTCGCGACATGCCTTTCGTAGCGGTGAACTGCGGCGCCGTTCCACCGGATCTCCTGCATTCGGAACTGTTCGGCTACGAACGCGGAGCGTTCACAGGTGCCACGCAGCGCAAGATAGGGCGAGTCGAACAGGCGCATGGCGGAACGCTGTTCCTCGACGAAATTGGCGATCTCCCGCATGAGAGTCAGGCCGCGTTGCTGCGCTTTGTCCAGGAACGTAAGGTCGAACGTTTGGGCGGCCTTGAGTCCATCGACGTGGACGTACGGGTGATCACGGCAACGCACCAGGACATGCAAGCTGCCGTGGAGGAGGGGAGGTTCAGAGCCGACCTTTTCTTCCGGCTGTGCGTGCTTCAGATCAGGGAGCCGCCTCTTCGCGTGAGAGGAAAAGACATCACTGAGCTTGCAACGCACGCACTTGAACGGTTTAAAGATGAACGCGCTCGCAGGATACATGGCTTCGCGCCGGACGCGATTGCAGCGTTGCATAACTACGGCTGGCCCGGGAACGTTCGGGAACTGATCAATCGTGTCCGCCGCGCGATCATTTTGTCCGAAGGCAAGGTCATCACTGCCCATGACCTGGAACTGGCGGAGCATGTCTCGCTCGCGCCGGACTCGCTTCGGGAAGCACGGGTGTCGGCAGACAGAAGGGCGATAGAGGTCGCGCTCTTCGTTCATAAGGGCCGGGTTGTCGACGCCGCCCGCGGCCTTGGCATTTCGCGTGTACATCTGCACCGGTTGATGCAGGAGCTGGGAATACCCACGCGTGCGGTCATTGATGAAGCGAACGATTCGACCGATCCCAGCGACTCTGAGTAAAGCTTCCTGATCAAGCCGACGAACCCCTAATGTAAGTGATGGAGAATCCTATGCGCGTGCTTGAGCCGCTTGACCACATTGCATGGACCACCTGCGAACGATGCGGGAATACCTCTTCTGATGGTGGGCGACAATGCAGCCGATGCGGCAAAACGCCGACCATCATGCAGCGCCTGGCAAATTTTCCTTCCTTGTCGAACGCGGAGAAAGGGCGTTCGCGCGGCGTATTGCATCGCACGCGTTCGCGGGGCGCGTATCCAGGACTGGCGGAAACCGCACATCTTTCCGATCGGGCAAGCAAGCGGCGCGCGGCACGAATTGCGTTTGCGTGCGCAGTGGGCGCCGGTGCGCTGGTGATTTTTGCGCTTACTCAACCCTATCTTGCGGGCATAGGCTTTCACTCGCGAACCGCTGACACACCCGTGACGGAAACAGGGCCGACGATCCGAAGCGGAACGGTGGTCGCGGCATCCGGCAATGGCGTCTCGCCGGCAAAGCCCTCTCTTTCGGATGGTCGCCAGAACGCCAACGTGGCGACCGCGCCAACACCGAAGTCCGATGTCAGCGCGTTTTATCAAGCGCTACAAGGCGGTGACTTGGTGGCGGCCCGTCGGCATCTCCCCGGGATGCGTGCGAGCGATGAAAATAGCAGCCAACCGGAACAGATGCGCACCGAACTCGCTAACCGCGAACATACCCGTGACGCTCTGCTGCACCACGCGTGGCATTGCCACGCAATCGGAGACTGGCAGTGCGTTGCGGACAATGCAACCCAGGCGTTGGCAATCGATGCATCGAGTTGGGAAGCAAAACATCTTGTTGCCTTGGCAGCGAAGAAGGTCGGCAAGGCTGAGGACGAATAGGACTATGCAGAGAGCGCTCGAGGATGCGCCAGCACTAAGTGCCACGCGCTAAGTCGCGGCTAACGCGTACCGCGCATGATGTCGGCCAGCGCATCTTTCACCTCGTCGATCAAGGCCGGCCAACCTCCCTGACGCTGCCGAAACAGATACATATCGTTGGGGTACCAGGGTGAAACGGTTCCCGTTCGATGCCAGCGCCAGTCGACTCCTGTCTGCGGCAACATCAACCAGCACGCAACGCCCAATGCACCGGCCACGTGAGCGATCGCTGTATCTACGCAGATGACCAGATTGATTTGCGCGACAATGGCTGCGGCATCGCCGAAATCGCGAATCTCCCGTCCCAGGCAAAGAGCGGGTTGCAGCACTTTGCATTCGTCGGCCTGTGTTTCGGCATCGCCCACTTGCAGGCTGATAAAGCGAATTCCTCTAACGGACCACAGTGGCGCCAAATCGGAAAAATGGCTCAACGACCGTTGCGCATCGTTCTCGTGCTCGGGGTTACCTTTCCAAACCAGTCCCACGCGCAAGCCGTCGCCGGGTAAGCGTGCTTGCCACATCTCCAGGCGGTTGGTGAATACACCGGCATAGGGAATCCGCGACGGGATCGACTCGACTGTCGTACCCATGTGCAAGGGTAGGCTCATCAGCGAAGCCCAGTAATCGTGAGCGTGAAGCGCTTGGGGGTCGGTTATCAGTGCGTCGATACCTTCCACTGTGCGCAGCAGGGCGCCAAGTACCGGTTTGCAGATCACCGATATCTTTGCCGCACCTCGCGCTTTAAGCAGCGGCACGTAACGGACGAACTGTATGGTGTCGCCGTATCCTTGCTCCGGCAAGAGCAACAGGGTCTTGCCGCTCAGGTCCTCGCCGTTCCATTGAGGGAAGGGCAACTGCCCGTGTTCTCCAAACGCTTTCGATCGCGCTTCGTAGTATTTCCAGCCTTCCGTGTAACGTCCGGCGGACAGAAGAAGCATTCCCAGATTGAAGCGGGCTTCGGCGAAATCCGGCTTCAGTTCGAGCGCACGGCGATATTCGATCTCCGCCTGTTCATACTGATGAAGTCGTTCGAGCGTGCCTGCGCGGTTATTCCTGATCTCCGCGGAATTCGGCATCTGCTCGAGCGCGCGGCAATAGTGCACTTCGGCTTCGCTGAACCGCCCCCATTGCCGCAAGAGATTCGCCAGGTTGTTGTGAGCCAGACCATTGCGATCATCCCTTTCAAGCACGCTACGGTAAGCGTGTTCTGCCTTCGTCAGGTCACCCTGTTGCCAAGCTTGCCACGCTGACTCTACAAGCTGATGGTCCAGATGGTCCGTGTGTCCAGTGTCGGAGAGGGTTTTCCGGTTCATGGGGCTGTCTTGTTTGCAGCAGACGTTGGTAAGCGTTACCGCTCTTGTATCAGGGGCCGCTTACAAAACGCTAACCACGCCGAGGGCGTAGGGCGACTCAGGACATCGGACAAAACGTAGCGCATGTTACGTGCGACGGGGAATCTAAAAAAAATTTTCATCACCACGGGAATAGAGGGATGAGTAGGTGTGTTCGTCCCATTGCAAACCACACACCTTCCAGGAGTTAGAAAATGAAAATCCGTCGAGCTACGTTACTTTTGTCGATCATTGCCAGTGCGTTCATTTCAGTGGGCGCCATGGCTCAAGAGACTCAACCGGCCAAAGGTCCCGTCAAGAACATCGTGCTGGTCCACGGTGCGTTTGTTGGTGGCTCGGGCTGGAGACCTGTCTACAATATCCTGACCAAGGACGGTTATAACGTGACCCTGGTGCAGGAACCGTTGACGTCGTTTGCGCAAGACGTGACCGCCACGAAACGTATTCTCGACCGTCAGGACGGCCCGGCCATTTTGGTCGGCCATAGCTACGGCGGCGCGATCATCACGTCGGCTGGAAACGATCCCCATGTAGCGGGTTTGGTCTACATTGCGGCTCATGCCCTGGACACCGGTGAGACCGAAGTTGGCAACGGCAAGAAGTTTCCGAATACCGCGCACCCGCTCGTGAAAACGCCGGACGGTTTCCTGTTCCTCGACCCTACCAACTACCCGGGCGATTTCGCCGCTGACCTGCCGCTGAAGCAAGCTCAGTTTGAAGCTCGCGCACAGATGCCGACGTCGGCCGCGGTTTTCTCAACCGCCATGACCGATCCGGCGTGGAAGGTGAAACCTAGCTGGTACATGGTCGCGAAATCGGACAAGATCATCAATCCGGACCTGGAACGGATGTACGCCGCCCGTGCCCATAGCCATACCGTCGAGATTGCCGGTGCGAGTCACTCGGTCTATGAGTCGCATCCCAAAGAAGTGGCAGCGTTGATTGAACAAGCTGCCGAGCACGCGCAAGACTAAGTTTCAACTTTAAAGTAAAGGGTGGTGCAGGGCATGGATCGCGGGAAGACTCGTTTTACTATACATAGGAATGCTGATGGTATGGGGTACCCGTATGTCTCCACGAACCAGTCCCTGCAGGATTTTGATACTTTCACCACGCGCCACCTAGGTACTCGCTTCTCGTTCCAACCATGAGCAGAAGGCAACCACGAGCACATCCGCTTCCTTAGCCTCTGGCACATAAGTACAGTAACTGCGGGCGGGAAGAAGGGGACTGGCGAATGGTGCGATCAGGCGGCCGCATGCGAGGTCATCCGCTATCAAAGCGGTTGGACCCATCGCCACGCCTATGCCGTCGAGTGCCGCTTGAAGCGTGAGATAAAAGTGATCGAGCGTCAGCGTCGTGGCAGGTTTGAGATCGACAACGCCCGCTTTGGCGAGCCAGTCGCTCCATAACCTTGGGAGACTCGATGTATGGAGGAGCGTGTGATGGATCAGGTCGCGTGGCGTTTCAAGCGGCAAATGATCCAGCAAGGCGGGACTGCAGACCGGCAGACGTTCCTCCGCCAGGAAGGAGCGCATTGAATAACCGTAGAACGTATCAGGGCCGCCGCGAATGATGATGTCGTAGGTGTCTTGCAGGGCTTCTACGGGCTCATTTGACGTCTCCAGGCTCACCTCGACACCGGGATGTTGCTTCTGAAAACCTGCCAGCCTTGGAACCAGCCAGCGCAATGCGAACGTGGCGGGTCCGTTCACTCGGAGCACGCGCGGCAACACGCCACCGACATAGCCATACCTTGCGGTCGCGGAAGCGACCTGTTGGAACGCGGGCCCGATCTCAGCAAGATATGCGCGGGCGGCTGGCGTCAGGACTACACGCCGATTGTGCCGCTCGAACAAAGGTGCGCCCAGCCACTCCTCTAGCAGACGGACATGCTGGCTTACAGCGCCGTGAGTCACATGTAATTCGGCTGCGGCTGCCTTGAAGCTGCCTGAGCGGGCAGCGGCTTCGAAGGCGCGCAGCGCATTGAGGGGAGGTAAGGGATGTTGCATTCAGATAAGTTTTTCTCACACAAAGCCGAGATTTTCTCGTATGTCGCGAGAGAGATATTCGCCCGAAAAGTTTTCTTACGCAAACGCTTTGTCTAAGAAGTTCGTGACGCGGCCACATTTAGTGGATGGTTTTACGCGGATAGCGCGGGGTGAACCTTGGGCAGGTTCAGTCACTGGTGGCGAAGCGCGTCAGAACCCGAGTTCGGAGAAGGAGGGGTTCACACATCCGTGGCTCTGGCGAGCACCATGCTTTTGGGGCACCCATGAATAGGAACTGCACGCTGTGGACACTTAGGGTAGCGTGGTTTGAAAGCGTTTTCTTTGCTTTGTTTCTTTGTCGCTAAGGACCAGGAAATGACGTGCCGCCACGCACAGTGGCTAATAGTGCTAAAGAAATAAGCCAACTCAAGCAGACCACTAACACCGAAAGCAGCAACCCGGCATTGACCCAGACCGCTAACGCAGGAACCTAGCAACCCGACCCCGACCCCGACGACCAGCCCGCCAAAACCCCAAACCCGTCCACCGGCGCGAGCACCCCCTTACTGCGACAAGGTGTTGATCCATAGCGCTTCCGAAAACAGCCCGGGCAGATCACCCCAAATATGCGCCGGACCCATCTTGAACGAAGTATCGAGGTCATATCCGATCAAACTCGGCGCACCCCCCGTGAAATAGAATCCGCCGAGCTTCGCATTCGCGCGCTTGAACAGCATCAGTGTTTCACCACGACTACGCCGCACAAGCGCAGGAACAGCGTCGGCATAAGACGACTCATGAATAGTGCCGACCTTGACCGGGTCGCCGAATATCGCCCCCCCCTTTATCCGCCATACATTGATATCGGGTCCATCGCCGCGTGGCTGGAGCACGACCAGATCATCGACGCCATCGCCGTCCACGTCGCCCGCGACCACCTTGGCGAACGCGGGTGCGAACTCCGCATAGGTGGTGCCGCGTAAGCGCCCGGCAAACGCGCCGCCCGAGCTCGCGAGTTGCGTGACGGCCATCGCCGAATTCACGGTTTCTATCGCAATCAAACCCGTGTGCGGCGATCCGGCCACGTGAGCAGGCAGAAAGCGTGCATTCGCGCCAAGTCCGCTCGCTTTCATCCAGAGTGCCGGTGCATGCCCTGTCAAACCCTCGCTGGCGATGACCCAAAGGTCGAGCGTAGCGTCGCTGCGTTTTTGCGCGATCATCACGCCAGCGCGGCCGCTGCCATCGAAGTCTCCGGCTACGTATTGCTGTGCGCTGGCGGGCGTCAACGCCGAAGAGGTCTGATACCAGAGACGCGGTGCGTCGAAGCGCGTACCGGTGCTGCGCATCAGCCAGAAAGCCGTGCCTCCGTTGCGTGGCGCGATCACCATCAGGTCATCGCGACCCGTGCCTTCGAAGTCACCAAGGAGGAAACGCACGCTGTCGAAGCAGAGCGTGTCGCCGGCGCAGGTGGGAGTGCCGGCATGCGGGTTGAACGGCACCGCGTTCAGATACCACGGCGCGGCAGTCGGCAACCGTGAAAAGCCCGCTACCCATACGTTGAAGCCCGGCCCGTCCCGACGCCGCTGGACATAGACCGTACTGATCGGTTTCTCGCCATCCACGGTCCCTCTAACGTTGCCATACAGTGCTGCGTCCTGGCGCAGGTCGGTCCATTGCGAATGAGGAGTGGGCGCCCATCGCGATTCCGCGGTCAGCGAAGAGCAATGCCCAGCCGACAATGCACCGTTATGCCCCGCAAGGCAGTGGCCGAGCGGCGTGTACACGAGACCGAAGTCCCACGGCGTCCATTTCTGAGCCGCCTCGTCCTGATTGCAGGGCGCTTCAATCAGTTCGCCGCCGCGTTCGGCCACGCACTGCTGCGTGGATTCATCGACGAGCTGCGAGTTGTTCTTGGTGCCCGGCATGGCCGGCACCGGTTGCCAGTGCCAGTCCTGCGTCTTCGCGCCCGAGCAACCGGCGAGTGTCGGCTTGCCGTTCATGCCGGTCGATGTCAGGCACTGGCTCGAGTACTCGTTGACGAGGTTGCTCGAGCGCGACCGGAACTCCAGCCCTGCTGCGCTCGAGCTCGATTCGGTCCAGTAGCGACGCGCCACCCAGTTGCCGTCCCACTGATACTCACCGAAGACGTGCTCGCCGTTGTCATCGCCATCGATAGCGAAATAGGATGCCACGTCGTCGCGCTTCATCTGGGTCTCGCCGGCGCTCAGGTTCTTCGGCATGCCGCCGGTGGGATACGTGACGTGATAACCAATCGGAATGTTCCGGTTGAGGCTCTGCGCAACCACGCGCGTGATACGTGCTGAATAGATGTGATCCGGGTGCTCGATGAACGGCACGGTGTCCGGATTGAGCGCGTAGATCTCGGTCGCCGGCGCAAGGATCTGCTTGAGCGTGGCAACCGTTTCCGCGCGGTCATAGTGCGTGGCATTGGAGCCGTCGTTGTTGATGGGATAGGTGGTGATGGTCTCGCCCTGGTCCCACATCAGGCCCAAAGGTACCTTGCCGCCACGTACTGCACCACCCGGCATCCGCAGTTCCAGCAGCGTCACCCTCGGCTGCTGTTTCAGCACCATCCGGTGGACGGGTTTGCCGCCGAACATGACAGTCGATTCGATCCAGTCATCCGTTACGCCCGCCATGCGCGCATAAGCGAGGCGCGTGCCTTTCTCGCGCAGTTTCACGTAGTCGAAGTTCGCGCCGTTAGCTCCGCCGATCAGGTGCACGGTGGTGACGCACCAGCCCGCCTGAAGCTTGTCGCTGATGCCCGGATTGACGAACAGCAGGTCGTCGTCGAGGTGAGCAACGACAGTGACGAGCGTGCCGGCATGGCAATCGGCCGCGCGTGCGTTCAACGGCGCAAGCAACGCACCTATCCCCATGATCAACAGCAACAGCGCAGCAGCCGATGCCCGTATCCAACGGCATGTTCGCATGACAACCCCGTATGAAATTTTTCTTGGCCGACGTGCAGCGGCCGCCCGGTCAGACGTCACGCGAGCGATGCAGCCTGCGTCCCGGACACTAGCGCAAAGACTTGCCATGCCGCGAACGCTGTTATGAAAATGGCGCCGCCAAGCGCCAGTCCGAAACGAATTCGCTCGACTCTCTGTCGCCTGAAAACAACCGCGTTCGATACCATCCGGTTCACCGATAAACTCGTCATCCCGATCGCCAGGACCGTGCAAGCGACACCCGCGCCCATGGCCAAGGACGCGAGTACCCCGATGATGAATACGTGGTTGGCGAGGGCCGCAATCAACACGAAGATCGCGCCTGCACATGGGCGTACACCGACCGCCACGCCCGTCATTAAAATCCGGCTGCGAGCCGTGGAAGTTCTGCGGTTAACGCCGGCTCTGGCCCAGTGTGCACCGGATTTCCGTTGAGCGAGGCGCACGCCAAGATACACCGATTCATCCTGATCACCCAAAGCGCTTGCGTTTGCTAAAAGGCTTGTACGTTTCTTCGGAATGAGCGCCACGCGATCCGTATCGCAACAATCGCGCCGCGTCGCAATGGCCCATAGCGACCAAACACCCACGCAGAGCAACGCGACGTAACTTGCCAGTTCAAGACTCGACGCCCGCGTCAACACGTCGGGCAAGCCCTCGCGGGAGAGCCAGGCAGCGCCGCCGACAAGCACAATCGCAGACAAGGACTGCACCAGCGCACTCCATCCGCTAAGCAATGCGGCATCGAGCAAACGCGCCCGCCGCGACGCGAGGTACGCACTGACCACGACCTTGCCGTGCCCGGGTCCAAGCGCATGCAACACCCCATACGCGAACGAGCACAGCACGATGATCCAGGTGGCGAACAGGCCTGAGCCATCGCGCTGGTCTGCGAGCGTCTCCTGCAATTTTTCGTTCAACCTGCTTTGCAGATGGACACTTGCAGTGACGGCATCGCGAACGATCGCGGGCATGGCAGCCGGTGTTGGTCGAGGCGCTTCGGTGGTGTTCGCCGCGCTCGGTGCACCGGTCGACGTTCGCCCGAAGACGTCCGTGGTCTGAGACGTTTGAGCCGTAACACCATGCGTTGCAAGCGTCAGGATAGCGGCAAAGCAAAATCCAATCGTCCTGCGAGATCCACCACCGCGCCGGTTACCGAAGCTGGTCAGCACGATAATCTGCTCGCTTGAGGAATGACAGAGCCACCGAAAATAGGGTGATCGCGATCCTCGAACGCCGCCGCCTTGCAGCTACCCGGGGAGCCCGCACTCAGCGTCAACACGGGCTGCGCCGCGCTTTCAAAGTCGACGAAATAAGTCTCGTCCCAGACACCGAGCGTCACTCGCTCACGCTTGAAGTCCACGGGTTTCACAAGCGGCAAAAGGAACCGGTAAACAACATGGCCTTGCTCGATGCTGACACTGAAGTTGCGCGCCTCGCCCAGGGCGACCGCCTTGCCATCGACGAAAACGTG